>Ga0155416_130_pt1 | contig 29560 bp, 38 predicted proteins | sample RifCSPhighO2_02_FD_106384 | JGI IMG/M metagenome (GOLD analysis project Ga0155416, IMG submission 106384) | Omnitrophica WOR_2 bacterium RIFCSPHIGHO2_02_FULL_50_17 | reverse complement strand
ATTTATTCCCACTCAATCGTGGAGGGCGGCTTTGAGCTTATATCATAAACCACACGGTTAACGCCTTTGACCTCGTTGACGATCCGGTTGGCGATGACTCCCAGAAGTTCAGGCGGCAGCTTAACCCAGTCCGCGGTCATGCCGTCGACGCTGCTCACGCAGCGGATGGCAACGACATTCTCGTAAGTCCTCTGGTCCCCCATCACACCGACGGTCTTAATAGGGAGCAAAATGGCGAAAGACTGCCAGACCTCATGATAAAGGCCCGCCTTCTTGACCTCCTCCAGGACACGCTCATCCGCCTCCCGCAGAATTTCGAGGCGGTCATCCGTGACTTCGCCGATAACACGAATGGCAAGCCCGGGCCCCGGAAACGGCTGACGCTTGAGTATGGTATCGGGCAATCCCAGATACTTGCCGATCGTGCGCACCTCGTCCTTGAAGAGTTCACGGAACGGCTCAATGAGCTCAAGTTTGAGATTTTTGGGCAAACCGCCGACGTTATGATGGGTCTTAATGACATCCGAGGGTCCGCCCGTGGGCGATTGAGATTCGATAACGTCGGGATAGAGCGTCCCTTGGGCCAGGAAGGCCGCATCTTTAATCTTTTTGGACTTATCGACAAAGACCTTGGCAAATTCGTCGCCGATAATCTTGCGTTTCTCCTCGGGATCAGTGACTCCCTTCAAACGGCCGAGAAAATTCTTCTGGGCATGGACGACCGCCAAATTCATATGGAAATGCCCCTGAAAGGTCTTTTGGACAGAGGCCGCTTCATTCTTGCGCAGCAGTCCGTTATCCACGAAGATGCAATGCAGTTTTTGGCCGATGGCCTTGTGGATCAGCATCGCCGCAACCGAGGAGTCCACCCCGCCGCTTAATCCGAGGATCACCTTCTTCTGACCGACCCTCTCTTTGATTTGCTTAACGGTTGTATCGACAAATTTATCCATTGTCCAGCGCGGCAGGCACCCGCAAATCTGAAAAATAAAATTGCTCAGGATCTGCGTGCCGCGCTGCGTGTGAACGACCTCCGGATGGAATTGCACGCCGTAAATCTTCCTGGCCCGGTTGGCAAAGGCCGCAATCGAGGCGTTCAGGGTATGGGCAATACGCACAAACCCGGCGGGGAGTTTTTTAATCTCATCGCTATGGCTCATCCAACAGGTGATATTGGCCGGCAGATTGACAAAAAGATCCTTGTTGTTGTCCACAAACAGCTCCACCCGTCCGAACTCGCGCTCTTTGCTGGCCTCCACCTTGCCGGCGCACTGGGCGCAAATCAGCTGCATCCCGTAACAGACTCCTAAGATGGGAATGCCTAATTTGAAAATTTCTTTATCGAGCATCGGCGCCCCGCGGTCGTAAACGCTTAAGGGCCCTCCGGACAAGATGAGCCCCTTAGGTTTAATCTCCCGGATTTCCTCCACCGTTATCTTGTAAGGCACGATTTTACTGTAGACCTTGCTTTCGCGGATACGGCGGGCAATAAGCTGCGTATACTGCGAGCCGAAATCCAGGACGAGAATCACTTCTTTAGGGTGTGTTTTATGCACCTTCACGGAAGAGGTCAGGCGCATGCGCATCTTCTTAAAGGGAGCGCCCCCGCCGCTGCGGATGCCCTTCCCAAATGTTCTTCCCGCTCTTTTAAACGGCATCTTTTCCTTTTTGCCTCCCATAGTCACGCTCCCTGCTTTTTATCACTTCCCCATCCCCACCCGCTGGCCGACCTGGAAGACCTTTCCTTCCGTCTGAATGGAAGGAGCGATGATGATCTCCACGTCATGCATCTCTTTCATGCTGGAGGCGCCTAAAGAACCCATGGACGTCCGCAAGGCTCCGACGAGGTTCTGCGATCCGTCATCCACCTGGGCGGGACCGAAGAGGATCTCCTTTAAAGTGCCGGTCGTCTTCACATGGACACGGGTGCCCCGCGGCAGATTGGCATGCGAGGTGGCCATGCCCCAGTGAAAACCCCTCCCCGGGGCCTCCTTGGCGCGCGCAAAGGCCGAGCCGACCATGACGGCGTCCGCGCCGGCGGCAAAGGCCTTGCAGATCTCCCCGCCTATACGCATCCCGCCGTCGGTGATGATGGGGATATATTCCCCTCTGCGTTTGAAATAATAATCGCGGGCGGCTGCGGCATCGACGGTGGCCGTCATCTGGGGCACGCCGATACCCAAGACCCCGCGGGTGGTGCAGGCCGCGCCGGGCCCCACCCCCACCAAAAGACCCGCGCCTCCGGCCTCCATCAATTCCAAAGCGACGTCATAGGTCACACAGTTGCCGATAATAATAGGTATTTTAGACGCTTTACAGAATTTCTGCAGGTCAAGGACTTTATATTCGGTGGAAATATGACGGACGGTAGCCACCGTCGACTGAACGACAAAGATATCGCAGCCGGCCTCCTGGGCAATGGTGGAAAACTTCTTGGCATTCTGGGGGATACAACTTACAACGGCCGGCACGCGGTGCGCCTTAATCTCCTCAATGCGTTTCGCGATGAGTTTCTCCTTGACCGGCGTGAGATAAACGCCTTGGACCAGCTTTGTGGCCTCTTCGGGGCTTGCCTGGGCAATCTGGTCAAGGACATCGGAGGGATTGTCATAGCGGGTTTGAACACCGTCGAGATTAAGAACGGCAATGCCTCCTAACTTTCCCATCTCGACCGCAAACCGGACATCGACCACCCCGTCCATCGCGGCGGCTAAAATGGGAACCTTGAATGTCCTGCCGGCAATCGACCAGCTTGCATCGACCTCATTGGGATTTACGGTCGATGAGCCGGGAACCAAGGCGACCTCATCAAATCCATAACAACGCCGTGCGCGACGGCCTATACCAATCCACTCGGCCATATCCCTGCTCCTTCTATATGTTTGGAAAATACGGATTTAGAACATTTGCGGGGCATAACGGAATCCTGATTAAATGAATAATATAGTCACTTTACTATTAAATGTCAACAACTAAAAAAGGCAAGGAGACGAATTCCTTGCCTTTTTTAGCGCTTGAGTCAGGAACGGGAATGGACTACATCATCCCTCCCATACCACCCATGCCTGCCGGCATTCCGCCCGGTGCGGCATGACTATGATTTTCTTTCTCTGGGACATCGGTTACTAAGGATTCTGTCGTCAAAAGAAGCGCCGCAATGCTGGCCGCATTCTGCAGAGCTGTCCTGGTGACCTTAGCCGGATCGATAACACCGGATTTGAGCATGTCCACATACTCGTCCTGGTTGATGTCATAGCCGATATTATTGCTCTCTTTTTTCAGGCGATCGACGATAACAGACCCTTCCAGTCCGGCGTTATTGGCCAGCTGACGCACCGGGGACTCCAGGGCGCTACGGATAATCTCGGCCCCTGTCTTCTCATCGCCGGTGAGCTTGAGGGTGTCAATCTCTTTAATGGTTCTTAAAAGGGCCACACCGCCGCCGGGGACAATCCCCTCTTCGACGGCTGCGCGTGTCGCATTCAGGGCATCCTCAACGCGGGCCTTCTTTTCCTTCATCTCCGTCTCGGTCGCGGCTCCCACGTTGATGATGGCGACACCGCCGGATAACTTAGCCAGTCTCTCCTGAAGCTTTTCCTTGTCATAGGAGGAATCGGTCGTCTCGATCTGGCTGCGGATTTGGCTGATGCGTCCTTTGATATCCGCGGTTTTACCAGCTCCTTCGACGATAGTCGTATCTTCCTTGTCGACCTTAATCTTCTTGGCCCGTCCCAGATCGCGCAGATCCAGATTCTCGAGCTTGATGCCGAGATCCTCGGAAATAGCGCGACCGCCTGTCAAAATGGCGATATCCTCCAGCAGGGCCTTCCTTCGGTCACCGTAGCCGGGGGCCTTCACGGCGACACAGGACAGCGTCTTTCTCATGTTATTGACAACCAGCGTGGCCAGGGCATCCCCCTCCACATCCTCGGCAATAATCAGAAGCGGTTTGCCGGATTTGGCCACCTTTTCAAGAAGCGGCAGGATTTCCTTAATATTGCCGATCTTTTTTTCATACAGCAGAATGTAAGGCTCCTCCAGGACGCATTCCATTTTCTCCATATCGGTGGAGAAATACGGAGACAAATACCCTTGATCGAATTGCATACCCTCGACGATCTTGAGCTCGGTCTCGATGGTCTTGGATTCCTCGACCGTGATGACGCCGTCTTTACCAACGGCCTCAAAGGCCTCGGCAATTTTCTTGCCGATGACGGAATCATTGTTGGCGGCGATGGTGGCGACTTGCTCGACCTCTTTGTTATTCTTGAGGTCGATTTTTTTGGAAAGCGAGGAAATTTTAGCGACGACCGCCTCCACGGCCTTTTCGATGCCTCTTTTGAGAGACATCGGATTGGCCCCGGCAGTCACATTTTTAAGGCCTTCCCGATAAATGGCCTCGGCCAGGACGGTCGCAGTCGTTGTCCCGTCGCCGGCTGTATCGGATGTCTTCTCCGCCACTTCCTTGACCATCTGAGCGCCCATATTCTCGAATGGATCCTCCAGATCGATCTCCTTGGCAACCGTCACACCGTCCTTGGTCACGGTTGGTGAGCCGAATTTTTTATCCAAAACAACGTTGCGGCCCTTAGGCCCCAGCGTCACCTTGACGGCCTGGGCAAGTTTCTCCACACCCCTTAAAATGGCGCGTCTTGCCTCGTCACTGAAAATTAACTGTTTTGCCATTGGATACTCCCTCCATTATTGTCCCCCTGGCCACTTCCCGCAAAACGGTTTAGGCCGACGGGCGGGTTTAATATTGCATCAGGCATTACTTGATAATCGCAAAGACATCGTCCTCGCGCATAATCAAAAGCTCGTCGCCTTGTTTGGTTGCGACCTCTGTGCCGCTGTATTTGCCGTAGAGGATGCGATCCCCGGTCTTGACTTCCAGGGAATGGACCTTGCCATCGTCGGTAATCTTGCCCTTCCCAACCGCCAGCACTGTCCCTTCCTGAGGCTTTTCCTTGGCCGTATCCGGAAGGACAATCCCTCCTCTTGTGACTTCTTCCGCGTCCAAAGGCTTTACCAAAATTCTGTCTGCTAAAGGTTTGATTTCCACTGCCACACCTCCTTAAAAAATTAGTTTAAGGTTAATAAATTTTCATGAAACCTTTGCTGGCACTGCGTGTGATAGAGTGCTAATTTAACAAAAAAAAAAAATTTGTCAAGATTTTTTTTTGATACAACTTGTTTGTAGCAGCAGCATCCCCTTCAACACAAGGTCGCTATCCATGTGGTCGATTTTCTTCGCGATAAATTTTTTCATCAGCTGCGTATAGCCTCCGGTGACAATCACTTGAGGCCGGCTGTGAATCTCTGCGGCAATCAAATCGATTAAGCCGCGGCACATCGCCCCGTAGCCGTTGAAAATTCCGCTTAAGATGCTCTCCTGGGTCTCTCGGCCAATCAAGGCGCGGGGAATCTTTATTTCCTCGATGCGGGGGAGCAATGCGGTTTTCTGAAAAAGCGCCTCGGTGGAGAGGCGCAGACCGGGGAGGATAATCCCCCCCTCGTAGGCACCCTTGCGCGAGACCACATCAAAGGTGATGGCGGTCCCGAAATCAATCACAAGGCACGGACAGCCGTAAAGACACTTGGCCGCATACGCACCGACCAGCCGGTCATGGCCGACCTGCCGCGGATTCTTATAATTATTCTGGATGGGCACCTCGATATCCCGTCCGACGACAAGCGGCTTTACGCACAACTGTCTTCGGACCATAGGCTCGACAATTTTCAGAACCTCCGGCACAACACTGCAGATGATGACGCTCTCCAAAGACGGGTATTGATGCCGGATCTTCTGAAACAGCCGCTGCAGATGCAAATGCCTCTCTCGCTGCGTGCCCGCTGTGGGCGCGGCATACCTTCTTGTGACCATCCCTTTTTTCAGAACGCCCAGAGAAATGGCGGTATTGCCGATATCAATGGCGAGCAGCATAAGATTTTCCTTGCCTGCGCTGCGTCGCGGCAGGCAAGCCTTTGATGCCTTTAAGTTCCTTGATCTTATCCCGAATCTGGGCGGCCTTCTCGAATTGAAGGTTGCGCGCAGCCAGATCCATTTCACATTCTAACTGCGAGACCATATGCGCTAAAGTATATTCCTCTTCGCTTTGTCCCGCAACATTTAAAACCAATGCCTGCGCCTGTTTCTGCGCCAGTTCTTCAATGCCGCAGCGCACGGCCTTGCGGATCGTCTGTGGCGTGATCTTGTGTTTCTTGTTAAATGCTGTCTGAATCTTCCGGCGCCGCTCGCATTCGTGGATGGTCGCCTTCATGGCCGCGCTCACACTGTCGGCATACATGATGACCACGCCATTGATATTGCGGGCGGCCCGGCCCGCGGTCTGAATCAGGGAGGTCTGCGAACGCAAAAACCCTTCCTTGTCCGCATCGAGTATCGCCACAAGGGAAACCTCCGGCAAATCCAGGCCCTCGCGCAGGAGATTGACACCGACGAGGCAGTCGAATTTCTTTAAACGCAGGTCTTTGAGTATCTGCGTGCGGTCAATGGTCTCGATATCCGAATGCAGATATTTAACCTTAAGCCCCTCTTCCTCCAAATAATGGGCGAGGTCTTCCGACATCCTCTTGGTGAGGGTCGTCACCAGCACCCGCTCGTTTTTCTTAACACGCTTTCGGACCTCCCGGATGAGGTCGTCCACCTGCCCCCGGGTGGATCTTACCTCGATGGGCGGATCCACGATCCCTGTCGGACGGATGATCTGCTCGACGATCCTTCCGCCGCTGTCTTTGCGCTCGAAACTCCCCGGTGTGGCCGAGACGTAGATTCGCTGTTGGACAAGGCTTAAAAATTCGGTAAACTTCAACGGCCGGTTATCCAGACAGGACGGCAGGCGAAACCCATACTCAACAAGCGTCTCCTTGCGGGATTTGTCCCCCTCACACATGCCGCTCAACTGAGGGACAGTCACATGCGATTCATCAATAAGCGCAAGAAAATCCTCAGGGAAATAATCCAACAGACAAAAGGGCCGGCTCCCCGGCGGCCTTCCCGAAAGGGCGCGCGAATAATTCTCGATGCCGTGGCAGTAACCCGTCTCTTTTAACATCTCCATGTCATAACGGGTGCGCGACTCAAGGCGCTGGGCCTCCAGATATTTACCGGTCTTGTTCAGTTGACGGAGCCGCTCTTGCAATTCTTGCTCAATAACGGCGCAGGCCCCCTCAATATGCGGCTGCGAGATAATGAAATGCTTGGCCGGATAGATGGCCGCCTTCTCCAACTCCTGGATTTCCTTGCCCGAGACGGGATCGATTTGAAGAATCTTTTCCACCTGGTCCCCGTCAAACCGGATCCGCAGGGCATCCTGCCTGTAGGCAGGGTAGACCTCGAGGGTATCGCCTCTTACCCTTATCTTGCCGCGCGTAAACTCATAGTCGTTGCGTTCATACTGGATATCCACGAGTTTCATCAATGCCCCATCGCGGTCGATGCGCTCTCCCTTTTCCAAATATAATAAAAATTCCTTATACTCCTGCGGCGAACCGAGGTTATAAATACAGGAAACGCTCGCCACAATCAGGACGTCTCTTCGCGACATCAAAGACGTCGTCGAGGAAAGGCGCAGGCGGTCCAAAGAATCATTAATGGAGGCGTCTTTTTCGATGTACATATCGGTCGGAGGGATATAGGCCTCAGGCTGGTAATAATCATAATAGCTCACGAAATATTCCACCGCGTTGGAGGGGAAGAATTCTTTAAATTCGCTGTAAAGCTGGGCCGCAAGGGTCTTATTGGGAGAGATAACCAGGGTCGGACGGTTGATGCGGGCAATCACATTAGCCAGGGTAAAGGTCTTCCCGCTTCCCGTGACACCCAGGAGTGTCTGGGAGCGCTCTTTGTCTTGAATCCCTTGGACTAATTTATCCACCGCATCGATTTGTTCTGTAACGGGCTTGAACTTGCTCTTGAGGAGGAATGTATCCATGCGCCGCAGGCGACGACCTATTGTCCCGAAAGGACTTCCAGACGCGTCAGTAATTTCTGAACGAAACGGTCGTTTCTGTAATTGTAAAAACTCTTAAAAGGCACGGAGGTAACGGTAAGATACCGCACCTCGACATCCGTCGTCTTGTCGGGGCCCGCGGAGAGATAAATATTCATGCGGGCATAGCGGCTGCCTAAGAAGAGAGAGGTCTGACGAATCTCCGTGAAAAGAAGGGCGCCTCTCTCCTGCGGGTCTAGGGGTGTTTTGTTCCGTTCAAAGATGGCCGGATCAGTTGTCTTGGCCACCTGCCAGCCCGACTCCTTCAAGGCCTGCTGTGTAGCCTCCAAAACCTTGTCGAAATCCGCATACAACTTCTTGCTGTAGGGGTGCTCCTCGTGAATATAATTGGGGATCATCACGCTGGCGCATCCCAAGCAAAAAAGAAGAGGTGTTCCTAATAAAAATTTTTTCATCCCTGCCCTCATCCCTTCCCCTCCCTAAAAAAGCCCCTTTAGCAGATCTTCCCGTGTTTATAGGGGCGGTTTTTATTCTTCAGAGACTTCTTGTAAATTTCTTCCTCGATATTAATACTTAAGCCGCCGCATAAATCCAAGAGACGGATAAAACTATCCGCAATCTCCTCTCGAAAATTTTCCTCATCCTTGAGCCTGTAGGCCTCCATGGCCTCGGCGAGTTCGGTAACAATCAGCATCAAGGCCTCGCCTCTATTGCGCTCACCCTCCCAGAATCCCTTCTCCACCGCAATCTTATGGCATAACTGGGACAATTCATTGAGGGACCTTCCCTTAATTTCCGTTTCGTGCAATGAACACCTCCATGTCGTCGGGCAAATCCGCTGTCACATGAATTCTTTTATGAGAAACAGGCTGCGTCCACTCGAGGGCACAAGCATGCAGGGCAGCCCGCCGGAACTTTAAGGCATAATCCCTGCCGCGGGCATATTTGCGCTCTCCGACAAGCGGATGGCCGATCTCGCTGAATTGAATCCGGATTTGGTTGGTCCGTCCCGTCAAGGGCTGAACCTCCACGATGCCAAACACCCTTTTCTGCTGCAGCATCCTGTAACGCGTTATCGCCCACTGCCCTGCCGAACCCTTGCGATATTTCTTCTGGTCAAAATCAAGGACACGGCTGCGCAGTTCGCCTGCGGCCTTAGAGAGCCGCCCCTGTACCAGGGCGATATACTTCTTGATAACTGTCCTTTTCTGGAAAACGCCCATCATCAGCTTCTGGCACTGTTTACCCTTGGCAAAGAGAATCGCCCCTGAGGTTTCGCGATCCAGCCGATGACAGGGATGAAGTCTCCAGCCTTGCGAAGGGGCATATTGATGATTGACGATATTCACCAGCGTGTTTTTCTCGCATTGGGGTGTCGGAATCACCAAAAGTCCTGCCGGCTTGTCAAAAACGATATAACTCTCATCCTCGTATAATACAGGGATGGGTTTCCTCAGAAACAACGGCTCATTCTGCATAAGAGAGCCACGGCCGTCAGCTTTATCTGGAAAAAGGGCGCCTCAAAAGAAATACCGCCGACTACGTGGATTCCTTATTCGGATACAACTGATCTTGGATGAGATCGGTTAAATAATTAATCTTGCGAATCAAAATAATGGGAAAGACAACGATCCAAATCTGGAATGCCAGTGAAAGAAGCACCTGAAGCGGCGTTAGGTTAACCGTAATTGAATTCTCCATGAGAAAACCCGGCTCCTTTAAAATCCTATCTTTAAGACAACCTACTCTTCCTTCCCCAGACAAGAATTGACGTAATCGCTTATGAATTCGGCATCCCTGCGCGCAATCTCATTAAAAAATATCGCGATATTATACCAGCCTGCCTCGATCAAAGGCTCTACGCGAACAATCACCCCTTCGCAATGGATGGTCTTGGTAACACTTTTATCGTCTTTACGGGCCGGCAAAAGAAGCTGAACCTTCAGCTTCGTCATAAGATGCAGGCGCTTGCTGATGCGACAATAGACCCCCGAGCGGCTTAAATTGAGCGACTCTGTAACAATATCCCCCTCTTCCTGCGCAATCTTGAGAGGGATTTGCGTGACGGCGCGCGGATGCCTTCTTCTCTCTTGACCCCCATATTGTCCGAAACTCATCCCATCCTCCTTAGGTTGACGGGATTATGGAGCGGCGGGCGCGGCCGCTACTTTCTTTTTATAACAATTCCGATTGCAATAATACGCGCCATTACGGTAATACCGCTTCTGTCTTTTCATCGGTTTATTGCAGCCGGCACAATTTTTTCCACCCTGCGGTGATGCCTTTTCCTCAGCCATAATATCTGAACTCCTTTAAAAAAAATTAAGATTGAATGACCTGAAGGATAGCCTTCCTGGTTTCCCAAAAAGAATCGCCTCGTTCAAACTCCAGACCGATCTGATAACGGTCCATAAAGGGGAGTTTTGTGACCCAAACGACACACCCCCTACACTCCGCAACCCTTTCTCCCTCCAACTGAATCCGCAGGGTCAACTCGGTCCCCAGCGGCACAAAATCATTAAAATTGACCCGAACCCCTCCGGCACTGATATCCTGAGACAAACATCCCCCGAAGCAAGAAGGATCCTTAAACTGAAATCGGACGGGGCGATCGAAACGGATTCGCTTGAAGTTCCTTCGCTCGGCGGCCTGAGGTATTTCTTCCATCGTCTGCGGGGAATTCATTAGGTGGCATTATAACACAATACGGTTTTGTGACAATTATTTTTTCAAACTATATTTACCAAGGGCGGACAAAATGCTATAATGACAGCCAATGTATAAGGAATTTTATAACCTTCGGGAAAGCCCCTTCAACGTCACCGCGGATCCCGATTTCTTCTTCTCCAGCGCCCACCATATCGAGGCCTTCTCCCATCTTCTCTACGGCATCCACCAGCGCAAAGGCATCATCGTCATTACCGGCGAGATCGGGACGGGCAAGACAACCATCTGCCGCAGGCTCTTAAACAAGCTGGATAAAAACGTCAAGACAGCCCTGATCTTGAATCCCAATTTCTCGGCCATTCAGCTTCTTCAGATCATCCTCAGGGATCTCGGCATCGAAGGCAATTTCAAAAATAAATTCGCCCTCATCAATACCCTCAACGAATTCCTCCTGGAACAGACAATCCAGGGACATAATGTGGCGATTATTGTCGACGAGGCCCAAAACTTGGGGATCAAACAACTGGAGCAGATACGGCTTCTTTCCAACCTGGAAACCGAAAAGGAGAAGCTCCTTCAAATCGTCTTGGTCGGACAACCGGAGCTCTGCGAAAAGCTGAAACTCTCTTCTCTGCGGCAGCTGAATCAGAGGGTGACGGTGCGCTACCACATCATGCCTCTTAACCGCAGTGAACTGGAGGAATACATCCAGCACCGGTTAAAAATAGCCCAGCGTGCCGACAACTCTAAACCCAATGTCCATTTTACGAGCGGGGCTATGGACCTGATTTATCAAAAATCCAACGGCACCCCCCGCATGGTCAATATCCTTTGCGACCGGGCCCTCTTGGCGGGATACATCGCCGAAAGATGTATCATTGACGAAGACATTATCCAGCGCTCTGTAGAGGAGGTGGTCTGCGCATGAGTATCATTAATGATGCCTTAAAAAAAGCCCAGGCGAGTCTGCTTAAAAAAAACGGATCGGTAGAAACCCTTCCCAATACCCCGGAGGACCAGACGCCGGCCAAGGATGCCACAACGCTCCCTGCGCCGGCGCCTGTGCCATCCGCGCCTGCGGCTGCGACGGACAAGAAAAGATGGGATACCGTCATTCTTTTGGAGGTCTTAGCCTTGTGTCTGATCATTGGCATCCTCTTCGTCTTTCAGCCTCAGATATTCCGTTCCCTTTACCGGCCCAAACCGATAAGATCAGGCCATGTCTCTTTGCATCCATCCCCGCAGCGTCCCTCACCCCTTTCGGCCGCCCCTTCCGTAATTACGAAAACCCTTGAAACCGTCCCTTCTTCCCTTTCCGCCCGCCCCGCCGCGCCCAAAACGGTTTTAACGGAGGAACCCGCCGCCGAGCCCCTTGTTCTCAATGGAATCATGCTGATCGAAAAAGACAAGACCGTCGCGCTTATTAACGACGAGATCTACCACGCGGGGGATTCCGTCCAGGGGAAAAAGATAACAAATATCACCCTGGAAAAGGTTGAATTAAGCGACGGGCAGGAGACCATCACCCTTCAAGTCCGGCCGAAAAGAGGCACCCCATAAAACAAATCGGCTGGAGCGGAATAAACGGCTTTACAGATACTTCTGAAGAGACGTTCGAATAACCGGCCAGGGGACATCCTCGACCACTTGGACGTGGCCGATGTCGGGGATAAGGACAAAGCGGTTGCGGCCGGTTATAAATTTTTTGTCATGTTTCATCATCCGTAAAATATCCGCCATACGCAGCTTGGCAATTTTTGAGGGTAATCCGATATCGGAAAGGACATCGTTAAGGGCACGCGCCTGTTGGGGGCGCAGCATCCCTAATTGGCAGGAGATCTCTGCCGCCACACGCATCCCTAAGGCGATCGCCTCCCCGTGATGGTACGTCGTGTAGTTGCCGGCGGCCTCGATGGCATGGCCCACCGTATGACCAAAATTAAGTATTGTCCGGATTCCCTTAGTCTCTTTTTCGTCTTGAGTGACGATTTGAGATTTGATCCGGCTGCACCGTAAGACCACTTTGCTAAGCGCCTCGGGCTCAAGGCCGAGAAGTTTATTGGAATGCCTGGCGATGTACGTAAAAAGCTCCTTGTCCTTGATCGCGCCGTATTTAACAGCCTCGGCCAGCCCGTTACGTATCTGCCGTTTGCTTAAGGTAGACAAGACAGTCACGTCGCTCCAGACGATTTGGGGCTGATAAAAAGCCCCTATCAAATTTTTGCCGACGGGGAGATCAATCGCCACCTTGCCGCCTATGGCCGAGTCGATCTGGGCCAGGAGGGTCGTCGGCACCTGGACGTAAGGGACGCCTCTTTTATAAACGGCGGCTACATAACCGGCCAGGTCGCCGATCACCCCGCCGCCGAAGGCCACGATAAAAATCTTCTTGAAACAGTCATATCGGGCGATTTTTTCCGCCACGGCAAAGGCCGCCTTGACCGACTTGGCAACCTCGCCCTCAGGCACCTCAAAGACCTTCACGCTGAAGCCGCTTTTCTTCAACCCTTCCGTCAGCTTAGCGCCGTGGCATCTTTGAATCACAGGGTTTGTGATAACAACGGCATCCCGGCCCATCTGAAAAGTCTTAAGTTTTGCGCCGAGATGAGGAAGGATGTCGCGGCCGATGACAATATCATAGGCGTTTTGTTTCAAGGGGACAGAAACGATCTTCATGAAAAATGGACTCCTAATAATTTCCCGATAAATTCTACGATGGGCAGGACAGCCGCCTCAAACAGGCCTAGATATATTAATACAATCACAACCAGAATGCCATAACGTTCTAACTGCCCGTAAAAGAGCGCCATCTCCCGCGGCAGCAACCCCATCACCAGCCGCGATCCGTCCAAAGGCGGAATAGGCATCATATTGAAAACAGCCAGCAATAAATTGATGAAAACGGCCGTCTCGACAAGTTGATAAACAAAAACAGGCATCTTAAGATTTAAACAGGAACTCAACAGGACGGCTAAGAGGATATTAACGGCAGGCCCTGCCAGACCCACCCATATCATATCCCTCTTCGGGTGGCGAAGCCTTAAAAAGTTAACCGGCACAGGCTTGGCCCAGCCAAAGATAAATGTGGGCATCCCCAGCAAGCGCATACCGACCAGCATCCCCGGGATAAGAACTGTCCCGACGGGATCAACATGCTTGAGGGGATTCAAGGTCAACCGGCCGGCCCATTTCGCGGTCGGGTCGCCCAATTTATACGCCGTCCATCCGTGGGCACATTCATGCAGGACAATGGAAGGGAATAAAATTAAAAATATGGTAATAATTTCGGTCAGCACTTCACAACACCATCCCGCGGGGCCGGCCTAAAGCACCCGTTGGATTTTAGAAACGACAATGACGAGATTTAAGGAGCGCCCCGGAATGTCTATAGGAACCGTCCCTTCAATGGTAACCGTCGCATACGCAAACTCATCCAAGATATGTTTAACTCCCTGAACATAATAGGCAGGATAATTGTCAATGACAAGCTCGTAGGGGGCGACCGCCGTTTTTTCAGAATCCTGGCACGGCCTCAAATACCCTGTCACCGAGACAAATTTCTTATCGACCGGGACAACCTGCGCAGGCTCCACGACCCCTTCCTTTTCCTCCAAAGAAGGCTGTGGGGGAAGCGAAACGGTCACTTTCTCCTCGCGCTTGACATCGTGCGACTTAAAAGCCAAGAATTGATCCGCGACCCAGCCATGGATGGAGCGGGGAGGCTCGATTCTGTACCACCCCTCCTGTTTTTCCAAGATGTGGACCCTCGCCCCCCTATCCAATTGCCCCAGAATCGTAGACTGAATACTTGTCCCCGCGCGGACATTCACGCCTTCGGCATTGATCTCCCCTTCCATGCTGTTTAGCAAAATCACATATTTGTCGCTGATAAAAATTCTGGCATGAAAAGGCAATTGAATTTCATGCCACTTGTAGCTTCTGCCCACCACAACAACATCTTCCCCTCTAGGCAATTGACAGATGGATTCAAAATTCGCGCTCTGGCCGGCACGGACATTCACGCTGTCCGTGGTCACTTCAGCCAGAAATGGAAAAATTTCATGCTGCGCATAGACAGATATCGGGAATAAACAGACAAAGGCCAATAGGATGATAATACGTGGCGTCATTCTTTTTCGGGAAAGACAAAACCGAGGGATTAACTCTTGGGGGCCTTTTTCGCCTCTCCTGCTGCCGGCGCCGTAGCTGCTGTCGCTGCTTCTTCTTTCTTCTTGGACTTGCCCGTCTTAATCCTGACGATCTTGGTCTTAGGCAAGGCTGTGACAGGACGGTCCTCCCCCCAAAGCCCCTTTTTCATCAGATCCTTGATTCTCTCGATGCGTGTCAGGACCGTTCTTTGCTGGGTTACGGCAGAATCAACTCTTAAAGAAGGATGTAATGACATTTCTATAATCTCCTTACTAAACAATCGTTATACCGGTTTTTGAGTTTATTCGAAAACGCCTTTGCCTCGTTCTGCTGACCGAATTTTCCAACACAGACAATCGAATGTTTCCCTTTAGGAAGAACGAAAATGTCATAACCTTTTTGCTTCAAAAGCATCGCCTCTTTCTGGGCGCTCTGCGGCGAGTTGAAAGAGGCCACTTGTATCGTAAAGATATCTTCCTGCGCATCTTTCTTCTGCGGCTGCGCCTCCATTTTAGGGGAGGCCTCCGGGGGCTCTAAACCGCCCTTGGGGGAACGCAGCGTCTCTTCCTCCGCCTGGGGCGAAATGGTCACAGCAGGTGCCGCTTGGGCTTCTCCCCGCCCAGCCAAAAGACGGGAGGACGCAACGCCGCGGGTCTCTGGGGAACCGGCCTCAACTGTCCTCAAAATCCCGGCCGCCTCTAAAATCGATACCCTAACCATACGCTTGCCCTTCTCAACCCCAAAAGAGAAAAACAAGACCGTGACCATGACAAAGACAATAGTTGAAACAATAATATGTTCGACCGAAAGTGTCAAGTCTTTTAATAAATAGCGCCGCTGCCGCAGCTCCGATGCCTTGACGGCTGCATTCGGAAAAAGTTCGAATTGGGTGTAAGGGGAATTGATCATATATGTGCAGGTCATTATAAAGTTATTTCTTGGCCAAACTCAAGTAATTTCTGAATTTTTTATGCCGGGTGCATCGGATGAACGCCTCAACGATCCGAGGATCAAATTGCGTGCCGCTATTTTCCTTCAATTCTTCTATCGCCTCGTGAATCGACAAGCGCCTCTTATAAGGACGCTTACCCGTCATCGCCTCGAAGGCATCGACAACGGCCATCAGGCGGGCGCCGATGGGGATTTGCTCGCGCTTCAGGCCGGAGGGATAGCCTGTCCCGTCGTAATTTTCATGGTGATATAAAATAATCGGCAGCACGGGCTTCAAAAACTCGACCGGCCTGATGAGCTCGACGCTTCTGGCGGGATGCTCGCGGATCACTTTAAATTCCTGAGGGCTCAGACGGCTCGTCTTGGCCAGAATATCATAAGGGACATCGATGGCCCCGGCATCGCGCAGGACGCTGGCGTAATACAAATTGCCGATCTCTTCCTGACTGACCTTCAATGCCTCGGCGAGGGATTTGACGATCTTAAAATAAACAGGCGTGTGGGAGGCTGTCGCGGCACGGCCCTTATGCTTTAATAATTTCCCGATAAACTCAATGCTCCCGAGGATGACCTTTTGCTGTTCTTGATAAAACTGTAAATTTTTGATGGCGGTCACAGACTGTTCCGCCACAACCGACAGCATCTCCCTGTCGAATTCGCTGAAAGGCGTCTCATCTTTCTCCCGCCGCACGAAGACGGCCCCCAGGTTGTCGTCGGCAACCAAAGGGAGGCCGATCACATATTTTTCAAAAATGGCGTAACCTTCCGTGACTCTTTTCTCCCGGGCGGAGATTCTCTCCAAATCTTTTCCCTTATTAAGGAGGATATTGATCTGATTGTTAAACATCGCAACCAGAATAATCCTCCTTTTGCCGGGATCCAGGATGTAAATGCTGGAGGAACTGGCCTTGATGAATTGACACAACAGACGCGTCAGGCGCAGGGTCAGTTCTTCCACATTATAAGTCGAGTTGACCAGCCGATAGATCATATGGACGGCCGACAACGTCAGTTTATACCTTTTGGTAAGGATCGAAGAGTTTCTTGTGCTCATCAAGGGCAAACCTGTCCGTCATGGAAGCAATATAATTACAGACGATTTCGTATTTTTCAATTCTATTGTACTGCCGGTCTCTTTGATAAACGGAATAGGGAAGCTGTGTCGGACTGTCTTTATAGACATCAAAAAGGTCGTTGATGATCCGTTTGGCCTTATCGGTCATGCGCACCACGCGGTAATGATGATAGAGTTTTTCATTCAACAAATCTTGAAGATGATCCCGCTGCGACTTCATCAAAGGGCTGAAATCAACAATCGAGGCCTTGGGATTTTTGAGGGTATAGGCCTTGACCTCGCCCGAGGAGCGGAAATCAAGATCCTTCAGCCTTTGGGCAGAGACCGTCAAAAGGTCTTTAATCTGCAGGTCAATCAAGGCCTTCACAATCTGATATTTAAACATCTCCCTATTCTTGTCTTCGAGTCTGGGGGTGATCTGCCCATAGACCTTGACCCAAAGCTCGCTGCCGCACAAATCATCCTCACTGATGCATCCCGAGGTAATGCCGTCATCGATGTCATGCGACAAATACGCGAGCGAATCGGCGATATCCACAGCGAGGGCCTCTAAAGTCTGGCCCTTGCGGGCGTAGACGGTTGCCCCTCCTGGCTTGTCATAGGCCGTGTGGTGTTTCAAAATCCCCACCAGGACCTCTTCCGTCAGGTTGAGGCCGTCAAAGTCCGGATACCGCTTTTCATATTTCGTGACGATTTCAAAGCTGCGCACATTATGGTTAAACCCCGAGATATCGGCCGCCCGCATGATGTCGTTGAGGGCCTCCTCCCCGGCGTGGCCGAAGGGCGGGTGACCTAAATCGTGCGCGAGGGCAATCGCCTCAATAAGATCCTCATTGAGCTGTAAGGCGCGGCCAATCGTCCTGGCGATCTGGGCGACTTCGATGGTGTGTGTCAGGCGCGTCCTATAATAATCCCCTTCGGAGATGACAAAGACCTGTGTTTTATATTCCAGCTTACGGAAGGCCTCGCAATGGACGATGCGGTCCCGGTCTCTCTGGTAACATGTCCGCACCTCGTGCGGCGGCTCGCTGTAGAACCGCCCGGCCGAATCCTTCGCTCTCATGGCATAAGGGCCCAGGATTTGCTCTTCAATGGCCTCAATGTCTTTTCTTGTTCGCATGGCTTAATTGCCGGTAGAGGGCGTTTAAAGACTGCGCGATCACCTTCGTGTGCGCCGTCACAGGCATAAAATTAATATCCCCCTTCCAGCGCGGGACAAGGTGAATGTGCAAGTGCCCCGGGAAACCCGCGCCGGCAACCCTCCCTAAATTGATGCCGATATTATATCCTGCCGGTTTAAGCGTCCGGTGCAAAAGCGAACGGACCGCCTCCAGCAGATCCAAAAGATCTTCACGCTCTTCCTTCCTTAATTTCCGCAGACTATCGACATGGCGGTTCGCGACAATGAGTATATGGCCGTTATTATACGGGTAGATATTTAATACCGCATACGCATGCGCCGTCCGCTTAATGACATAATTCTTCTTATCCTTTTTCTCATTAAGAATCCGGCAAAAGACACACCCCTGCTTTTTTCCGATAATCTTTGTGATATACGTCACCCGCCACGGCGCCCATAATTTATCCATGTTTCAACCCTTCAGCTTGACGATTTTTCCGCTAATCTTGCCGGAGTGAATCTCCAGAATCCCATACGAACGGTAAGGGGCAAATGCCCTGTCACCGGCACTCCCGGGGTTAAAATATAAAACCTTATTAATAACCTGATTAAACGGCTGATGCGAATGCCCGAAGACAACGGCATTGACCTTATCGTTTTTGAATTCCGCCTGGACGATATCCAAAAGCCCCTCGGGGGCCCCTGCCCCGTGAACGACACCAATTGCTACACCCTCGGCCTCAAAAACCTGGCGCCGGGGAAGTATCCGGCGAAGCTCTGCGCCATCCATATTCCCGTAGACCGCCTGGACCTCGGCAATACGGCGAAACATCTTAAGCTCTTCCAGGGTACAGAAATCCCCGGCATGGATAATAAGATCAGCGCCCTCCAAATCATTCAATAACTGTTCGGAAATCTCTAAAGAATGTGTATCCGCGACAACGCCTATTTTCATCAAATAATATAAGGCTTGTTAAAAAGCGTTAACAGCGTATTGATCTCTTTCTCGCTCCATATCCAGAAGCGCTCCTGCAAAGCCTTCAGCCGCATGTTTTCATCCAAATCCTTGAGGGAAATAATCAGACACCGCTCGGGCTTGTGTCCCGTTTTTCTCGTCTCGGCCAGTACGGTATTGACCTCGGCCTCCCCAAAGTTTTCGTCTTTCAGAACAATAAACCAGCTGTTATCGGCCGTCGAGGCCCGAATCACGTCGAAATAATTGCCTTGTTCATTCTTGAATTTAAGCGGCACAATCTCCCGGAAAATCGGCAGTTTATACCGCCGTCCGTTAAGATTAAAGGCTTCGTTGTCAAAACAGTTCAACAGCTCCACAATCCGGGAAGATACGTCTTTCCGGGAACTGACCTTGAAGCTTTCCACTAGACGATTGAATTCTTCCTTGAATTGTCTTCCTTGACTGCCGGGGTCAATCTCTAGGCTCCTCAGACGCTGCTGAAAGACATACTTGATCCAATACCTAAAAAGCTTGTCCTTGAAATAATGGTAATTGCCGTTTTTGAGAATGATTCCCTCTTCAACAAGGCGGTTAAGCTTCGGCGTCACATGATTCTTGGCAAGGCCGAGATCATCGCATATCTCGGCGATCCTGTATTTGTCATTGGCCAGAGAGATAAGAAGGGATTGCATGAGGCGGCGGCCCTTGGCCAGGGAGAGCTCGCTCACGATCAACTCAAAATGGCGGCCGATGACCCCCCAGGGATGAAAGAGGGTGTTTTCAACAGCCTGCGTCAGAACGGGGACAAAAATCTCGTCCTGTTTATGAACCGCGCTTAAGATCGCCAGTTCCTCGCAAAGCAGGCTCAGGTAAAGAGGATACCCCGCTGTAAAATCAATCAGAAAATGCCGGAGCGCCTCCCCCATCCTGATATTTCTTAGTTTGGCATGAATAAATTGACGGCTCATCTCGAGATCAAAGGCGTCCACATGCAAAATTTCAAAATTGCCGAATAAAAGGGACAACTTTTCCGAGAAGATTTCCTCGGCAGCCCGCGGATAAGAACTCGAGACGATATAAAGGCACTTTTTCTGCGTCATGATCTTCTTGCCCAGATGCTGAAAGGCGTTAGGGATGGCCAAGGCCTCAAGCCCCTGGAATTCATCCAAGACCAGGACACAGGCGTGCCCTGTTTCGTTGGTAAAAATTTCCGGCAAGGCGAGCAGTCCCAAAAAACATGTCGTTAATTTCCGGCTCTGAAAATTCTTGTAAATCTCGCCGATCACCTGAACGGTATGGGGGATGAGCTTCTTGGTAGTCTCAATAAGGAGGGGAACATCCTGGTGAAGGGGAAGCTGTTTATTCTTAGAATAGTTATAGAGGAGACTGCCGATGAACTTCCTTAAGATGAAGGGAAAATCTTTATTCTCCAGATCAAGATAAACGGGTGTGACATTTTCCTCGTCGAGATTGAAGAGAAAATGCCGCAAGATAGCGGTCTTTCCGACGTGGCGTCCTCCCAGAAGGGCCACGTTTTGACGGTAGCCGTCTTTCAAGTCCAGGACACGTTTTTTCAGCAAATCCAAAATGGCCCGACGGCCAGAAAAATCCGAATCCAGATTCATAGAAAAAAATAACGTTGCGCCAGGATCTCTTTTAAGGCAGATAATAGAGAGGGTTATCCTCGGCAGCATTCTTGCGTATCTCAAAGTGCAGATACGCCAAATCCTCCCTGCCCTGCCTGCCGGCAAGCAGGCGGCCGACCTGAGCGATCTCCTCTCCCTGGCGGACTAAATCGTTTAATTTGACTAAAAGCTTGGCGTTGCCGGCATAGACCGAATAAAGCGACTCGGCATGATCCAGAATCAGCGTATAGCCGTATCCGGCCAAATAATCCGCAAAGACCACGCGTCCCTGACGGGCGGCGCGGACAGATTCCCCTTCCTGGGCATGGATATCAATCCCCTTATTGAACTGCGTACTATTTCTTTCATGAAAATACCCCACAATTTTCCCTTGAACGGGCCAGATAAACCCATTCGAACCGCCCTCCTTATCGTGGGCGACATCCCTCACGGCAGGAGCGCCGGGGATAAAGATAAGCTGATTTTCTTCAATCTTAGCAACACTGGGAATACGGTTGGTTCGGATAATATCGTCTATCGGGACATCATAAGTTTTGGCAATGCGCCAAAGCGTCTCGCCTTTTCTCGCCTTATGGTAAATCCCCAGCCGGTCCGGCTCAGGGAGATCTGCGACTAAATAATCACGCTTGGCCCTCACCCCCGCACACCCGGCAGCGGTAAAGGCCACGGTAATGACGACAAACAAATATGTAATTTTCAACTTAATCCTCTGGAGCGAGGGACGGGAATCGAACCCGCGTTTCCAGCTTGGGAAGCTGACATTCTACCATTGAACTACCCTCGCTTATTCCTGAAACTCCCTGACTGCCTCTTCAATATTTCGGGCCTTACAAATCGCACGGCAGACCGCAAAACGTTCAACACCTAAAACTCTTAGATTGGAAATATGCGCCGGCGTGATCCCCCCGATGGCAAAGACAGGGATCCGAATGTCCCGAGCGGCCTTTCTCAGCAGCTGCAAATTCATAGGAGAACGGCCGGGTTTCGTTAATGTACTAAAGACCGAGCCGAAACCGATATAATCGGCACCGTCTCTTTCGGCCCGCCGGGCCTGCTCATAATTCTGGCACGAGACACCCATAATAGCCCTACTCCCCATCATCCGGCGCGCCTCTTTTAAGGGAAGATCCTCCTGCCCAAGATGAACCCCGTCAGCCCCCGCAGCTACCGCCAAATCCACACGGTCATTGACAATAAAAGGAAGACGTCCCCGGAGCATCTCCAAAATCTTCCGCGAGAAATTTAAGATATCCCGCGCACAGCCTTTTTTATCCCGCAGTTGAATCATGTCCACCCCGAAAGCGGATTGCCTGGCAATTTCCAAGAGCCGATCATAATCATTGACCTGCCGGTCCAGGATCAGATACAATTTAGCCCGCCGCAGCAACCCTTTTTTCAAGAGCATAAATACGATACCGGAGTTTCTTCAAATCTTTCGCCAGCGGCGCGTTTTTTAATTTCGCAAATTCCTCGAGGACTCGGATCGATTCCTTGACCCTCTGGGCATTGGCATAAAAAATATCCCCCGCGTCCCTGCGCCTGAGCTCGCCGTCCAAGGTTATCTTCCCGACATCCCCTTCAATATTACGGGATTCCAAGAGCTTGGGAATATCCAAGGACATGATAACCACGGTCAGCCGGTGGCGGATCTCCTTAAATCCCCGTGCCCCTTCCCTCTGATCCCAAACAAAACGGCAGATATCCTCGCAAACCCGCAGACCTTCCCGGGCGCGGTTTAAATTGGCATCGATGATGCGATACAATTTTCTGTCATCTAAGGGGCGCATGGGCCTGCCTGCCGGCGATAAATCGTCTGAATCATCCGCGTCGTTGAGAATCCCGGCACATAAGGGATGTATTCAACCCTTCCTCCATATCGCCGGACGATATCGCTTCCGGCGACCTCCTTGCCCTTCCAGTCCGCGCCTTTAATCAGGACATCGGGTTTTAAGACCCCAATCACTCCCACCGGTGTCTCTTCATCAAAAATCGTGACGTAATCCACACAGGCCAGCGCCGCCAGGACAGCCGCCCGCGCCTTTTCAGGAACAACGGGCCTCTGCGGGCCCTTAATCTTTCTAATGGATGAGTCGCTGTTTAACCCCACAATGAGAACCCGGCTGCCGTGGTGAGCCTGCTCAAGATATCGCACATGCCCCGCGTGAAGAATGTCGAAGCACCCGTTGGTGAACGCAATGATTTTGCCTTGTCTTCGCAACTCCACCATCTTCCGCTTAAGCGCCTCCAGCGTTATAATTTTTTTTCTTGTGTTCACACCGTCGTTCTCAAAGAGCCGCGGATATTATTCTCGACCAACTCACAGATCGCATGCGCCATGCAGATATGAGACTCCTGAATCCTTGCGGTATTTTGAGAGGGCACGATAAGGCTTATATCCGTCAGTCTGGCCAAGGCGCCCCCGCCGCAGCCGGTCAGAGAAACCGTCTTGAGGCCCATCTTTTTAGCCTGTCGGATGCCTTCAATCACGTTCTTGGAATTGCCGCTGGTGGAGATCCCAAAGGCCAAATCCTTGGGACCAGCCAGCCCCTCTATTTGTCGGGCAAAGAGGATATCAAATCCATAATCATTGCCGAGCGCCGTCAGAATCGAGGTATCCGTCGTCAGGGCAATAGCCGCAAGGGCCCTGCGTTCTTTCTTAAACCGGCCTATAAATTCAGCCGCGATATGCTGGCTGTCCGCCGCGGAGCCGCCGTTGCCGAAGAAAAGGATCTTCCCGCCCTCCTTAAGAACTTTTCTTATCTCCTCAACGACAGCGACCAGCTTGTCAACGTTAGATTTAAGCGCCTCTTCCTTGACGCGGATGGATTCCTGAAAAATCTTTTCGATATCGTTTTTCATCATGACGCAAAGGCCTGGGCAAGCTTAAAAAGTTCTTCGTCGATCTTTTTATGCTGGCGCACCGCCTCTTCGATCTTGACGGAACGCATCTTGTTGTCATGCAGGCTCACCATCTCCCCAAACCGCTTCTCCACGACCATCTCGACCGCCTTAAACCCGAAACGCGTGCCCGTAATCCTGTCATAAGCCGTGGGGGTCCCCCCGCGCTGGATATGCCCCAGGACGCTTACCCGCGTCTCATACCCCGTCTGCTCTTCGATAAGATTGGCGATAAGCTCCCCGACCTTCCCGACATGATGGCTGTTGCCCCGCTCCTCATCTTTTATAGATAACGTGTATCCTTCTATCTTCGCCCCCTCGGAGGTAACCACGATGCTGAATGTCTTGCCGCGCTTGTGGCGCGCCTTTAAGGCGCTGCAGATATCGTCAATCTTGGTGGGGAACTCCGGGACACAAATCACGTGGGCGCCGCCGGCGATTCCCGCCTCAAGGGCAATCCACCCCGTATAGCGGCCTATTACCTCAATGACCATAATCCTGTGATGGCTTTCCGCGGTTGTATGCAGGCGGTCAATACATTCCGTGGCGATATTGACGGCCGTATCGAATCCGAAGGCGTAATCGGTCCCCGAAAGGGCGTTATCAATCGATTTGGGAACCCCGATCACAGGAAGAGAATACTGCCGATACAAATCCAGCCCGATTTTCAGCGTGTTCTCTCCGCCCACGGCAATAAGCGCATCCAGGCCGTTTCTTTTAAGATTCTCGGCGATGAGATCCATCTTTGCGATATCCAGAGGCGGCACAAGACGGCTTGTCCCTAGAATGGTTCCTCCCCTGTCCAGGATCCCTGAGGTCAGCCTCAAGTCCACAACACGCATATCGTTTTCCACAAGCCCCATCCAGCCGTTTTTAACACCTGTGACGACATACCCCTCGATCATGGCCTTGCGGACAACCGCACGGATGACGGAGTTTAAACCCGGGCAATCCGCCCCTCCTGTCAAAATACCTATCTTCTGCATCGCTGCAATTCCTTAAGCCCGATATCCCTGGAAGGGAATCGTTGTCTCTGATTTCTCTTCAATCTCTTCCTTCTTGGAGGAACGCTTTTCTTTGACGCGATCCGGGAGAATCTTGCCGATATAAACGGTCACATTCACCGGCTCGTCCAGACCGATGATGTCCTGAATCTTCCTGCGGGAGAGTTCCTGGACTTTGGAGGTGATCTCCGGGATATTGACCTCGGCGCACAAGACCATCCGAATCTTGACATACAATCCCTTTTTCGATGCCCGGAGCGCGACCTTGGCCTCCTTGATCTCAGGGGATTTGGTGATCATGCGGCGCAGGAGTTCCTCCAGGGCATCCAAGGCCACACTCACCCGGCCCGAAGGATTGTCGAAGGCTATGACCCTCTCTCGGCGGGCATTGATGGAAAATAACCGGTAAAACAGAAAATTAAACAGGAGCATCCCCGCCGCTATGGACCCTGCGATTAACCGTAGACGATGATCAAAATAAGCCGCATAGAGGACATCGAAGACCTGTTTAAAATCAACCGCGTGAGAAACATACAAGAGGGTAAAACATCCCAAAAATAAGACAAGTATGACATACAACAAAACGGCGATACGGGTAAAAAATCTCATGACTCCCCCCTCTCTATCCCCTGGATACTGACATTGACCTCTTTCAGATTGATGTCAACGGTCCTGTCGAGGACTGATCTTACCACATCCTGGATCTGACTGGCAACATCGGAAATATTTAATCCGTAACGGGCGTAAATTTTGAGATCAAGGGTTACTTCATTGTTTTCATCAATGTGAATTTCGATTCCCGGGAATCTCCTCTGGCCAAAAATCTCCAGCAGGTCATCCGTAAAATTCTTAGGGATCAAGCGCACCCCCTCAATCCCCTCAACCGCTGAAGAGATAATATCCGCCATGGCATTTTTATGGACATGCACGGACCCGATATTGAGCTGATGGACGCGTCTCATTTGTGGACCTCCGTCTCTATCTTCGTCATCTTTTCCAAGAAATGGGTGGTCACCTCTCCTTTGAGGAATAAAGGATGCGCGATGATCTCGCGGTGCAGCCCGATCGTTGTCTTGATGGGGCCGATATAAAATTCTTCCAGGGCCCGGCCCATAATACGGGCGGCCTCTGTCCGGTCTCTTCCGTGGACGATTAACTTGGCAACCATGGAATCGTAATAGGGGCTGATCGTATAGCCGTGATAAATATGGGTATCGACCCTCACCCCCGGTCCGCCGGGCAAATTTAACTCTTCGATCCGCCCCGGACAGGGAAGGAAATTATTTTCGGGATCCTCCGCATTGATGCGGCATTCGATGGCGGCACCCCGTAAACGGACATCCTCCTGCTTGAATTTAAGTCTCTCGCCCGCGGCGATCTTGATCTGTTCCTTCACAAGGTCAATGCTGAAGACCATCTCGGTAACGGGGTGTTCCACCTGAATGCGCGTATTCATCTCCATAAAATAAAACTCCCCGTTTTTATCCAAGAGGAATTCAATCGTCCCCAGGCCCTTATAATCAACGACACGGGCGGCCTTGACGGCCATCTCACCCATGGCGTTACGCAGGTCATCACTTAACGCGGGCGACGGCGCCTCCTCCACCAGTTTTTGATGCCGCCTCTGGATACTGCAGTCCCGTTCGCCTAAGTGAACGATATGGCCGTATCCATCCCCGATAATCTGAAACTCGACATGGCGCGGATCTTCGATATACTTTTCGATATAAACATCCGGACTTCCGAAATTGGCCTCGGCCTCGCTCTGGGCAACCGTAAAGGAGCTCACCAGCGTCACATCGTTGTGGCAGACCCGCATCCCCTTGCCGCCTCCGCCGGCTGCGGCCTTGATAATCACAGGATATTTGATCGTCTTGGCTATCTCGATAGCCTCCTCTTTGCTTTTGACGATACCCTTGGCCCCGGGGGTGAGGGGAACGCCGATTTTGCGCATAGTCTCGCGGGCTGCAGCCTTATCCCCCATGGCTCGGATGGACTGAGGGGAGGGCCCAATAAAGGTGATATTGCACGATTCGCAGATTTCGGCGAAATGGGCATTCTCGGAGAGGAAACCGTAGCCGGGATGAATCGCATCAACGTCGGTGATCTCGGCCGCAGAGATAACGGCTGGGATATTCAAATAACTTTCCGAGCTGGAGGCCGGCCCGATACAGACGGCCTCATCGGCAAACCGCACATGGAGGGAATCTCGGTCGGCTTCGGAATACACAGCCACCGTTGGTATATCCATCTCCCGGCACGCCCGTATAACCCGCAACGCGATTTCCCCGCGATTGGCAATCAATATCTTGGAGAACATATAAAAATTCTTTGCCTACACAGGCTCGACAGAAAAGAGAACCTGGCCAAACTCGACGGCTTGCGCATTTTCGACGTGGACCTCCGCAATCTTGCCCCTCACCTCGGATTTGATCTCGTTCATCAGCTTCATCGCCTCGACAATGCACACGACCTGTCCGACTTCAATGACCTGGCCAGCCTCGACAAAAGAAGGAGCCTCGGGGGAAGGCGCCCGGTAAAAAGTCCCGACCATCGGCGATTTGATCTCTTTGCGGTTGGAGGCGGCTGCGCCTTCGGTGGACTTGGGAACGGCCTGTGTCTCAATATGATACTCCGGGGGGAGGCGGCGCACGGATTCCATCACCTCGGCGGAGGTCTTCTTGATCTTGACCTTCGTCCCTTCCCGTTCAATCTCGATCTCGCAGAGATCGTGTTCATTCATGAGGTTAATGATGTCCCGAATCTCTTTAAGATTCATTTCTGCACCCTTTCGACATAGGCGCCGGTCCTCGTATCAATTTTGAGGTGATCCCCGATATTAATGAAAAGCGGCACCTGGACAATCGCCCCCGTGTCGATGGTGGCCGGCTTTGTCCCTGAGCGCGTCGAGTCCCCTTTAAAACCGGGTTCGGTATGAGTCACCTCTGCTGTGATAAAGGTAGGTAAAACGACCTTCAAAACCTCGTTATGATAAGAGATGCCGATCACCTCAAGATTCTCCTGCAGGAACCGTGCATCCTCCCCTATGGTCTCCAAGGGGACAACGACCTCCTCGTAGGTGGAATTGTCCATAAAATGGACATTATCCCCGCTTCTGTAAAGATTCTGCAGCCTCTTTTCATCAACGGGCACGTCGTCCAGCTTGTCCGAACTCCTGAATGTCCTCTCGATGACCTGGCCTGTCTTGATATTCTTGACCCTGACACGGGCAAAGGCCGCGCCTTTGCCGGGCTTGACGTGATGATATTCCAGAACTGCAAAGATATCGCCTCCCATGCGAAGACCGATCCCTGAGGCCAGCTGGTTAATGGATATTGTCACTTAAGACCTCGCATCCTTTCTTCGTGACGAGAACCATATCTTCTATACGAATACCGAATTTGTTGGGAATATAAACGGCTGGTTCTATCGTGATGATCATTCCCTCTTTCAGGGTTGAGGAGCTTTTCTGTGAAAGACGCGGGTTTTCATGAATCTCAAGGCCAACGCCGTGCCCGAGGGCGTGTGTGAAGTATCTCGCTAACTTTCTCTTGGCTAAATAGTTACGTGCGGCGCGATCCACATCCCTTCCGAGGACACCAGCTTTTATGACATCCATCGCCTTCTGCTGCGCAGCCCGCACGGATTCATAAACTTGTCCTTTAAGATGCGGTATTCTACCTAAAAAGAATATACGTGTCAAGTCAGACTTGTAGCCCTGAACATCGATTCCCATGTCGACGAGAACCAAGTCGTTGGGGCGGATTTTGCGCCCTGTCAGCCGCGCATGCGGATAAGAGGAATGGGGCCCGGAGGCGATAATCGGCTCAAAAGAAAACTTCACCCCTCGGGATTTAACAAACCGTTCCAGGCGCAGGAAGACCTCTTTCTCTGTAAGGCCGGCCCTAAGATTTTTTCTTAGGAATTGGTGCGCCTGGCGATGGACACAAAGCGCCTGACGGATCTTCTGAATCTCCCGCGGCTCCTTGACCTCCCGCAGGTTCTCCACAAGATGATCGGCCTGAATGAACCGCAGGGATCGAGGACACTTTCGTTTGAGCGATTTGTACTGAGAGAGCGTGATGTGCTCACTATCAAACCCTATCCGCCGGACACCCATCTCTTGGACAGTACTGGATAAGGTCTCAGCCATAGAGGCCGTATACCGCCGGACGGTTATCCCTTCTTTAAGATTTTTTTGTGCCTCGAGGATATAACGGGAGTCGGTAATATAAATCGTCTTGCGGGGGGAGACCAGAAGCCATGATTCGGATGCGGGGAACCGTGTCAAATAGGCAATATTGACATCCTTCGTAACCAGCAGGGCGTCGATCATGACGTGGGCAAAATTCGAGATGAGTTGTCGGATTCTTGGATTCACAATTCAAGGAAGGAACTTATGCGTTTCCTTGTTCTGCCCCATCGGCCAGCATAATAGGGATACCATTGCGGATGGGGTATCTACGCCCGCATTGAACGCAGACAATCCTGTCTTTTTCCTGCCGGACATCGCCCCGGCAGACAGGACAAGCCAATACATTCAGAAGATCTTTATCGACCTCTCGACTCTGTCCAGGATTCATCATACCACCCCTTCTTTAGAGGCGAGTTCGACGTATTTCATCTGCAACTCGTAGGCCGTCGCATTGAGCATGTCGCTTTCTTTCTTTGTGAGATTACCCTTGGTCTTTCCCCGAAGCATGACAAGCGTGTCAATAACGAACTTGGCCTGCTGGAGATTCTGTTCCGTTTCATTGGTCATCGGATTGGGAATCTCTCCTAAAAAGACCATGGCCTGAAAAGCCAGACTGGTCACATAATTCAAAAAATTTAGCTCAGAGGAACCTTCGGATTCAGGTGCCGGCTCTTCCTGTGCCCCTTCCGGCTCTGCCTTCCGGGAGATATCCGCCTCCTTGCTGCCGGCGTCGCCAGGGGGCCGGGAAGAGGGCTCGCCTTGCGGGACGGACTTTTGCCTGGATCCGCCCTGTATCATGCTCTCGAGATGATCCTTCTCCTTTTCAGCCGCTTCTTTCCACGATTCATCTATCGATTTCTTCCATTCCATATCCTCTCCCCGCCTTTTTGGCTTACGATAACATCTCCCCCCTGCCTTGTCAACCCT
>Ga0155416_126_pt1 | contig 30060 bp, 31 predicted proteins | sample RifCSPhighO2_02_FD_106384 | JGI IMG/M metagenome (GOLD analysis project Ga0155416, IMG submission 106384) | Omnitrophica WOR_2 bacterium RIFCSPHIGHO2_02_FULL_50_17 | reverse complement strand
AGGGGCGGGTCGCGACCCGCCCCTGCCTAAATCAACCCTATCAACCGTCTTAGTCTCGATGCGCGCCCCGCAACGAACGGACTGCTCGCGCATCTTGACCATCAACTCCGGTCCGCTGATACCTTCTGGAAATCCCGGATAGTTCTCGACCTCGGTCGTGGTGGTGAGCTGCCCCCCGGCGGCAACACCGCCGGCCATCATCCCCTCATACATCAAGGGATTAAGCCTCGCACGGGCGGAATAAATAGCCGCCGTGTGCGCCGCGGGACCGGAACCGATGATAACGATATTCTCCATTATATCTTATACCCATCCAATATCCCTGAGCGCGGCCTTGGAGGCGTTTCGGCCAATCTCTTCTGAAGCATTTCATCGTAACGGGGCTTATCGGGATCGCAATAAAACAGCCCCAAATAGGTGTGCTTGCTGTCAGCGTATTTAAACGCCTGTTCTTTATTTCCCGGGTCATGCACAATGATTTCCGCTTTATCCGCGAAGCGCTTATCCGGCGGGATGCCCTTCTCATGCGTTAAAAAAGAAAGCCAGGCCGAAGATTTGGTGTCAAAATTCTGGGAATCAAAATGGGGGCATCTCTGATAAACATGAACCAGGGAGAATCCCTTATGCGCATAGGCGGCCTTCAGGGTATTGACCAGGTGATCCGGAAGCCAGTCGGCGGTTGAGGCCGCAAAAGATGCCCCCAGTCCCAGCGCGAACATGATGGGGACCACAGGATCTAAAAATGTCCCCTTAGGCTGAGTCATGGTCGGATGCCCTTTGCGGGTCGTCGGAGACGACTGGTTCTTGGTCAAGGCATAAATCTCGTTATCATAAATAATTAAGTTACAATTAAAATTCTTATTGATCCCGTGAATGAGATGGTTGCCGCCGATGCTGAGAGCATCGCCGTCGCCCGAATGGACAAAGAGGTTCAGATCCGGCCGGCTCAAAGCAAGCCCTAAGGCGACCGGAATAGGCCGGCCGTGAATGGCATGAACGCCGTAGGTATTGACGTAGAAAGGCACCCGCCCCGAACAGCCGATGCCGGAAACATTTACCGTCATGTGGGCGGGCAGCTGCTCGTCAACCAAAAAACGCTTGAACCCCATGAGAACGCCGAAATCGCCGCACCCCGGGCACCATCGGGGATTTTCCGTATTGAGATCCTTCAAAGTCAAAGGATTTTCCGGCAATGATTTATCGGACAGCACAGCCACTTAAGAGCTCCTGTACTTTTGTTCTTATCATCCTAGGGGTGATCGGTCTTCCTGTGGCCCCTGAGATCATCGCTTCAACGTCAACCAGCGTCTGGGAACGCAAAAACATGGCCAGAGGCGGGATCTTATATTCATCGCCGTAGGCGAGCTCAACCGTCACCACTTTCTTAAACCTTGAGAAGATTTCTTTAAGCATCAACGGAAGCGGATAAACAATCTTAAGACACATGCCGCTCACGGCCAAACCCTCCTGCTGGCAAAAACGCATGGCCTCCTCGATGGCGCCGCGGGCGCTTCCCCATCCGACAACCAGCAAATCCCCCTCTTCCCGGCCCATCAATTTGGGTTTTCCGAGGGCCCGGCGCACATGATGAACCTTTTCATTGCGGATGGCATGAGAGCGCTGGCTGGCCATCGAAAAATAGTTCACGGAGCCGCTCTCGTCCGTATTCAGCCCTGTGACGCGGCGCATCTTCCCCGGCGTGCCCGGATCGGCCTGTTCGGTGCGGACCATTTCAATATGATCCGGCAAACGGCTCAGGCCGAAATGCTGAAAAATAAAATCCGGAATATCTTCGATTGTCTCCATCTGGAATACAGACAGCTTGTCCAATACCTTATAGCTGTTGGCTATTTGGAAATCGCTCATAATAAAAACCGGCAGTCTGAGCTTCTCGGCCAGATAACGGGCGAGGTGCGGGGCATAAAAACAGTCCGTGATATCGCCGACGCTGATCAAAATTTTGGTGTTGTCCCCGTGGCTTCCGTATAAAGCCGCCAGGAGATCGGACTGTTCGGTCTTCGTGGGCATGCCTGTCGAGGGGCCGCCGCGCTGGACATCCACAATGATCAGGGGGATCTCCGCGGCCGAGGCATAACCGATAAACTCCTGTTTCAGGGAAAGCCCCGGGCCGGAGGTGCATGTCAAAGCCGGCACCCCGCCGAAATAAGAACCGATGGCGGTCCCGATAGCGGCAATCTCGTCTTCCGCCTGATGGACAATGCCGCCGTAGGAGGAAAAAACACTGGCCAGCGTATGCAGGATAGATGAGGCGGGCGTAATCGGATAACCGCTGATGAGTTTTATGCCCGCGTCAATAATCCCCATGCTGACAGCCGAATTCCCGTCAATAAAAATTTTTTCTTTGCCGTTTTTATGGGAATCCCCCGCGATCTCATAGGAGAAATGAATATTCTCCTTAGCGTAGTGAAAACCGGCATGGAAGAGACTCACGTTCTTGCTCATCAGGGTCTCGTCGAGTTTCTTGCCGAACGATAATTTGATCTCCTGAATAACGACATCCTCGGGCGCCCCGTAGATGCAACTGAGCATGCCCAGATAATACATATTCTTTCCCCTGCCGCCGAAAGACTTGATGATCGCCGTGGCTTCCTCAACAACCTCGAAGGGATAAATGCTGAGGCCCAATTGGGAGACGCGCTTACAGACACTCTCGTAGGCCTCTTCGTTGAGTTTTTTATCTCCCATGTCCAACAACACACGGCAGTTGGGGTTGTGCTCCTCATCATCCAAGCGGCGGTCCAGCACCACCTCGTGGGCCGCAAGGATAATATCCGTATTGTTTCCAATATTCATGAGGTCGAAATCGGCGACACGGATAATAACACCCGAGAGGGCGGCGCGTGTCCTGGCAGGCGGGTTGATTTCGGCGGGAATCATAGGCTCGATGAAGACGTATCGGCCTGTCTTGGCAAAGGCGCGGATGAGGATATCACCCGCTTTTTGCGCCCCGGAACCGGCATCCATCAACAGCTCAAAGCGTGATACAGGTGCTCTCTGTACAGACATCTCTATATAAATGTCCTGCAAAAAATACTCTTTTAAACAGCCTTTATATTTTCCCTAATATAGCATTTTTAAAAATAATAGCAACAAGAAAATTATCGGATCGGAGTGTCTGCGCCCCCTCGTCCCGAGGAGCCAAGCGGCGATGGATTCCCTTAAATCAGCGACGGGGATCCAGTAAAGAGGCGGACGGCCGCAGCTCCTGCCAGCCTTTGAGGGGGACCTGAGATGCAGGCTGCCTGCAAGGAGACCCCCCCTCCGGAGAAGATATCTCCTTGTCAAGAAGTTCGTCCAATGGATATTCCGAACGAATCGTAAAACCCGCATCCTGAATCATCTGCAAGGTGCGCCTCCTGGCCTCTCCCCTTGCATTTAAATAGCCGTCTAAAAATAAGGAATTGGCCGGATAAAGGCCCATCACCTGCATATCGCGCAAATACAACTCCCGGCCGGCGGCCATGCGGATCTCGGCCTTCGGGTTCAGGAAACGAAACACGCATAGGACCCGCAGGCAATACTCGGGAGACAAATGAAGCCTTCTAAACTCACCCATACCCAGCCCGCTGCCGGCAATCGGCATGTAAAAATTAACCGGGATAGATTCAACGTTCATCTCCCGCAGGGTATAAGCCACTTCCAGGATGTCTTCCGCTGTCTCCCCCATCCCCACAATAAGACCGGAACAAATTGAAAGACCCGCCTGCCGGGCGGCCTTGAGCGTGTGCAGGCGGTCTTCATAGGTATGCGTCGTGCAGATTTTCGGATAATGCCGCGCCGAGGTATTGAGATTATGGTTAAGACGATCCAGCCCCGCCTCTTTCAAAACATACGCCTTTTCCTCATCGAGAAGACCGGCGGAAACACAAATCTCCAGAGAAGGATATTGAGATTTTATCCGGCGGATAAGACGGGCAAGGTGTTCCGTGCGTTTCTGGGAAGGCCCGCGGCCGGCAAAGACCATGCAGTAACAAGAGGCCCCTTTCTCATAAGATTCTTTGGCCTCAGCCAAAATTTCCTCATCAGATTTTAAGGGATACTCTTCTATGGAGGCATGCGAGGTCTTCGCCTGGGCGCAATAACGGCAGTCCTCAGGGCAATAGCCGTTTTGGGCATTATTAAGGATGTGAATCAAGACCTCATGGCCGAAAAACGCCCGGCGCACCTCAAAGGCGGCATTCAGTAACGGCAGCAACTTCAGGGTATCAGATATCAAAATATCCCATGCCCTATCCCGCGGCAGGGTTTCATCAGCGATACTGCGCATGGCCAGTTGATTATAGAAGGCCTGGTCCATTTCGATTATTTCCTTTGCTATTCACCGGTAAATAGTGTATCCTATAACACCATGAACGATACCACAACTCCTACGAATTGTAAACGGGGAAATATTCACTCCTTTCACATCCCGGTCATGGGGACAGGCTTCTCGATTGACACCCCCATTAAAGTGGCCAAATACGGCATCTCCTCCGTCATTTCACTCGTTGATGATGCCCTCATCGAGGATATGCGCCGGTATTACTGCGGCGTCTATGGCAAGGCCTGCCTCCCCATCACCAAAGATGACGTCGATCACCGGGCCAGGCGCATCACCGCTTATCTCGACCTCGTTGACGAAATTGTTCAAAAGGAGTTTGAAACGGTCAGGGATTCCAACTTTACCCCCGGCAGCGAAGCGACAAAATATTTTGAGATGCTATCGGAGACCTCGCCTTTAAAAGCGCAATACGCCCAAATGCTTCAAGAAAAAGACCCGGCTATCAAAGAACAAAGACAAGCGGAGCTGCGCTCGCGGATGAAGGCGGGCAGCATTGACGTCAATATCATGACCAAGCTCGACCGTGCTAACTTCGCGAAGGATAAAACGCTGCTGCCGCAGGAATACTCCGACGCCCTGGCGGCGCTGCGCGGCTATGCCCAAAGTAAGCTCAATTCGGCCATCGTTTTCTCCGCAGGGATCAACCGGCGGCTGTACACCTACATCGAAAAATTCAAAGATTTCTATGCGGATACCACAGGGACAATCAAAAAACGGATTATCCTGAAAGTAAGCGACTACCGATCCTCCTTTATCCAGGGCTCGTTCCTGGCCAAGAAAGGATTGTGGGTTTCGGAATACCGCATCGAATCTGGTCTTAACTGCGGAGGCCACGCATTTGTTTCCGATGGCTATCTTTTAGGTCCGATCCTCGAAGAATTTAAAAAGAAAAAAAACGAGCTCGTGGCCGCGATTCTCAAACTCTGCAATGAAGCCCTGAAAGCGAAGAATTTGAAAACCTTTGATGAATCGCCGGACACCCGGATCACCACCCAGGGCGGCATCAGCACGGCCAAGGAAGATCAATTCCTGCTGGAATTCTACCAAGTTGACGGCACCGGCTGGGCGACACCGTTTTTGCTGTGTCCCGAGGCGACCAATGTGGATCAAGTGACCCTGCAAAAACTCTGCGCGGCCACGGAAAATGATATCGAATTAAGCGAAATATCCCCTCTGGGCGTGCCGTTTCACAACCTCAAGGAAAGCCCAAGCGAATTGGAAAAACGCCGGCGCATTGAAGCCGGACGCCCCGGGAGCGCCTGCTCCAAAGGGTATCTTGCCTCTAACATGGAATTTACCGAGGAACCCGTTTGTACAGCCTCGCGGCAATATCAAAAATTGAGACTGGAACAACTGAGAGAACTGAAACTCGATCCCCTCACCTTTGCCCAACGGTTTCACGAGATTGTCCAGAAGGCCTGCATTTGTAACGATCTGGGGGAATCGCCCCTTATCAACCATCGCATAGGTAGAAATGGGCATCTCCCGAAGCGCTTTACCGCCATCTGCCCGGGACCGAATATCGCTTACTTTTCCAAAATCGTCTCGCTGGCCGAAATGGTTGGACACATCTACGGGCGAATCAACCTTTTAAACGGCGTCGCGCGCCCGAACATGTTCATCAAGGAATTACAGCTCAATGTGAAATACTTCGTTAAGGAAGTCAAAAAGGTCGCGCCCTCCCCAACCCCGAAACAAATCGAACATGTCCATGAATTTAAGAAGAATCTGCTGGAAGGTATTGAATACTACAGGGATCTCTTCCCTAAGATGATTGAGGAAACGGAAAGCTACCGCGCCCAGGCGCTCGCACAACTGCAGGAATTCAAAGGGCGGCTCGAGGCCTTCGTATCCGAGCACGCAACCATCTTCGCCGCGCCCGCCGTCCTCCTCGCCGTGGCGTAAAGCTTCAATTCTGTAAACCAACCACAACCTCCCAAGGGCACATCTAGATCTTTCGCCCCGCCGAGAGTGATACCCCCTCCGACTGAAGTCGGGGGTTTCTTTCCTGTCGCAGTTTCCAGACGCTTCGGTCGGACTCAAATATAAAAGGACAGCTCAAAATGAATTGAACTGTCCTTTTATGGACACGCATGAGGCATCATTGGGGTTTCCCTCCTTTAAAACCGCCGACGGGATTTATTGCGCCCATTTGCCTCATTGGGACCGGTGTCTGTCCGGATGACCTCGGCGATGATCCGGCTTATTTCACTTTGCTGCGCGCCGAAGGCTTGGGCTGTCCAGATAAAGTCCGCACAGTCCTCGTACTGCTCATTGACGAGGGCCTCTTTGAAGTAAATCAAAGAGGTCGCCTTGAGCACCCCGTCGGCGACCCGCGATCCGTTTTGGTCGCTGGCGATAACGTCGTTACGCATGGGCACCTCCTTTTTTTCTCTTTAGATTGATCCCCCTGGATGGAGGCAATAAAAAAGCCACCGATCTTTTTAAAAGAGTCGGCGGCTTTGAAAACTTCAAAATTGTTTATTTCATTAATGAATCAAAACGCACCTTCTCTTGCACGCTTTCTCCACGCGGGAAAAAGCGTAATACCTGCCTGGCCAGCAGGCAGACAAGAGACGACGTGCATTTTGCGATTCATTAATTGATTCATAACGCTCAAAGTGTAGCATGCCAAGTCAATAATGTCATTGGCCTGTTATGCTGTTGGCGTATACACGCAAGCGCCCCTGTCGAGGAATTCTTGGGCCTTCTCCTGCATTCCCTTTTCCACGGCCGTTTCGGCGGCGAGGCCATTTCGCCGGGCATAGTTACGGACATCCTGCGTGATCTTCATCGAGCAGAACTGCGGGCCGCACATCGAGCAAAAGTGGGCGAGCTTGGCGCCTTCGGAGGACAGGGTCTGGTCGTGATAGGCCTCGGCGGTTTGCGGGTCCAGGCTTAAGGCAAACTGGTCGCGCCAGCGGAATTCAAAGCGCGCCTTAGAAAGGGCATCGTCCCATTGCCGCGCCTGGCGATGCTCCTTAGCGAGATCCGCCGCATGCGCCGCAATCTTGTAGGCGATGATTCCCTGTTTGACATCCTCTTTATTCGGGAGGCCTAAATGTTCTTTGGGCGTGACATAACAGAGCATGGCGGTCCCCATCCAACCGATCATGGCCGCGCCGATGGCGGAGGTGATATGATCATAGCCGGGCGCGACATCCGTCGTGAGAGGGCCTAAGGTATAAAACGGCGCCTCATGGCAGACGGCCAATTGCTTCGTCATGTTTTCCTGGATTAAATGCATTGGAACGTGCCCCGGGCCTTCAATCATCGTCTGCACGTCGTGGCGCCAGGCAATTTTCGTCAACTCTCCCAAGGTCTCCAACTCGGCAAACTGCGCCGCATCATTGGCATCCGCGATGCTTCCCGGCCGCAACCCGTCCCCCAAAGAAAAACAGATATCATACCGCCCCATTATTTCACAGATTTCCTCGAAATGGGTATACAGAAAATTTTCCTTGTGATGCGCCAAGCACCACTTGGCCAAAATAGAGCCTCCGCGCGAAACGATTCCCGTCAGCCGTTTCGCCGTCAATGGAATATGCCGCAGCAAGACTCCGGCGTGAACCGTAAAATAATCCACCCCCTGATCGGCCTGCTCAATCAAGGTGTCCCTGTAAATTTCCCACGTGAGCTCCTCGGCCCTGCCGCCGACTTTTTCCAAGGCCTGATAAATGGGAACCGTTCCGACAGGCACAGGGGCGTTGCGGATAATCCATTCCCTGGTCTCATGGATGTGATCGCCCGTCGAGAGATCCATCACCGTATCCCCTCCCCAGCGGATGGCCCAGGCCATCTTCTCTACCTCCTCGGCTATGCTTGAGGAAACCGCCGAGTTGCCGATATTGGCGTTGATTTTGACGAGGAAATGGCGCCCGATAATCATCGGCTCGCTCTCAGGGTGGTTGATATTCGCGGGGATAATCGCCCGGCCGCGGGTGACTTCATCGCGCACGAATTCTGCCGGACACCCTTCACGGATGGCCGCAAATTCCATCTCGGGCGTGATAATCCCTTTTCGGGCATAATGCATCTGCGTGACGTTACGGCCAGCCTTGGCCCGCAGCGCCCGGCGCCTTACCGGAAACCGTACGCCCTTAAAAAAGGACTCTTGCGGCGGCTGTCCCGCGCCGAAAAATACCGTTTCCGATACTTCCTGCGCATCGCCGCGCTCTTTGATCCACGTCTGACGCAGCGGCGGCAGGCCGCGAGTGATGTCGACAAGAACATCTGTATCGGTATAAGGGCCGGAGGTGTCATAAACCTCAAAAAATTCGGGGGAAGCGGACGGAAGGGAGGGATCGGCCGTCAATTGGATTTCCCGAAAAGGCACACGGATATCCTTGAACAAACGGCCAGGCTTATAAATTTTTCGCGAACCCGGAAACGGTTTATAACTTAAGCTCATCTCGTTAGGTAATAATCCCTGTTTCATATCTCTTCCCCTTAAGGAGCACATTTTAACATTATCCCGCCTAAAGACAATAGTATTTTCCTGCGCCGCACTTATCCCCACCCCAGTGCCCTTGCCGTTTGCGCCACGATAAAGGTGACGCCGACAGCCACCCCTAACGGCATCAACGCCCCTAACGCCGTCCACTTGACGCTGCGGGTTTCCTTCCAAATCGTTAAAATCGTCGTCGAGCACGGATTATGCAAAAGGGAAAAGAGCATCAAGCACACCGCCGTCAGAAGACTCCAATGATACTCGCCGACCAACAGATGCCGCAGCTCGCTCAACCCTTCCACTTCGATCATCATGCCGGCGCGCGTATAAGCCATCAGGATAACCGGGACAACAATTTCATTGGCCGGAATCGCAATGATATACGCCAGAATAATCACACCGTCCAACCCCAGGGCCTGACCCAACGGCTGCAGGGCGCCGGCCATCCAGGAGGTGAGGCTCTCTCCGGCCACGTAAATGTTCCCCAGAAGCCAAATCACCCCGCCGGCAGGAACCGCCATGATGACCGCACGGTAAAGGACAAATATCGTCCTGTCAATGATGGACGTATAGAGAACGCGCAAGATATTGGGCCGGCGGTAAGGCGGCAATTCCAGCACAAAACTGGAAGGCTCTCCCTTTAAAATCGTCCGGGAAAGAACGGCTGAAACGATGAGGGTAAATATCACCCCGACGCCCACAACCCCAACGACCGCGCCGGCTGCCGCAAAAGAGGCCCATACCGAAGGAACTGCGGCCGCTACAAAAATATTGGCCAGCATAATAAGGGTGGGGAACCGTCCGTTGCAAGGGACAAACGTATTGGTCAAAATGGCAATCAAACGCTCCCGGGGGGAGTCGATAATCCGTGCGGCAATAACCCCGGCGGCGTTACAGCCAAACCCCATCCCCATCGTGAGGGCCTGTTTCCCGTGAGCGCCGCATTTCTGAAAGAGGCGATCCATATTAAAGGCGACCCGCGGCAGAAATCCAAAATCCTCCAAAATCGTGAAAACAGGGAAAAAAATGGCCATCGGCGGCAGCATCACAGAGACCACCCATGCCAATCCCCGGTAAACGCCGTGCCATAAAAAACCAGTTAACCACCACGGCGCCTTCCATTGCTCAAACAAGATAGCGGCCCGATTTTCTATGCCAAACAGCGCGTGGGCCAAAATCTGTGACGGGTAATTAGCCGCAATAATGGTAATCCATAATATCACGGCCAAAAGGAGCACCATAATAGGCAAGCCCGTCAGAGGCGAGGTCAAGATGCGATCCAGGAGGCGATCCCATTCGCCGTAACGATCCCCCTTCTGGCGGACGACGCGCCTGAAAATATTTTCGGCATCCCTGTAAATGGCCTGCGCTAATTCCTCTTGAGATGCCCCCTGCAAGGATCGCCGCAGATGATCCGCATGTTCAATGATTTCTTTGTGGTTGATTATTCCCCCAGCCTCATTCATGGCCTCGGTCCCTTTTTCCTTTCTTCTTTCAAGTCTTTCTTTTCCCCCCAAGAAGCCAGCCGGCCGCTGAGCAGAGCCTCCCTGACACCGATGTCCCCCTCAATAAGACGTACAGCGATCCAATCCGCACTCGGCAGACCCGGACACATCTTTTCGATAAAAGGCACCAGTTCCTCGATCGCCTGCTTGAGGGCAGCGCTTCTTTCGACCTTGTGCGGCTGAGTCTTCACGGCACCCGTTACGATATTGACCGCTTCCAGAATCAAAGGACGGATTCCCTCGCCCGTCTTAGCCACCGTCGCAACGACAGGCACCCCCAAATCCCGGGCAAGCCGCCGGCTGTCGATGTCCATATTTTTCCGCCTGGCCTCATCCATAAAATTTAAAGCAATCACGGCCTTGCCTGTCATTTCCAGAATCTGCAGAACCAGATTGAGGTTCCGCTCCAGGCACGTGGCATCCACCATGACGATAGTACAATCCGGCTGGCCAAAGAGAATAAAATCCCGCGCAATCTCTTCATCGGCCGACATCGAAAGCAAGGAATAAGTCCCGGGCAAGTCAATCAGCTTATAGCGCTTATGTTCATATTGAAAGCCGCCCTCAGCCCTGATCACAGTCTTTCCCGGCCAATTTCCCGTATGCTGCCGCAGGCCCGTCAGGGCGTTAAAAATGCTGCTTTTGCCGGTATTGGGATTTCCCGCCAAGGCCACCACATAATCCCAATGCGTCAAATCAACCCCTAAATACCGCCAATTCCCTGGACAGGCATCGCCTCCCCCGCAGGTTAATTGACGTAAACATCCCGCTAATTTCTTGATATTTTCCATCATGCCGTCTTCAAAGGTTGAATGAGAATTTGTTCGGCCTGTTCGCGGCGCAGGACAATCATGGTCTCCCTCACCTTATAGGCCAAAGGCTCCAACAAAGCGCTGCGCATCACGACCTCGACAAGTGTCCCCGGCAGGAGCCCTAAATCAAGAAATCGCCGACGGGCCAACCCCTGGCAGTTTAAAGCAATAATCTTTCCTGACTCGCCGGGTCTTAGGGCACTTAATGGCCGCGCCGGAATTTCCTCCACTCCCTGAGGGGCCTCCCTCACATAGATATTGGCCACGACCACCGGCGGCAGCCAGCATTCATGCCCATGGGACCAAAGGTGAAACCCCCGCTGTGCGGATTCAAGGATCTTCACATCCGTATCCAAAAATAGTCCTTCGGTAAAAATCTGCGTGCAGATCAACTGCGGCTCATCCTCAATATGCACAATCCGCGCTAATTTTTCGACAGGCCAGTCCGTCAAAGGGATCCCTTTCACGCGCTCGAGTTTATGGCTGGCGGAGGGGATCGGATCCCCGTGGGGGTCCCTCAAGGGATAGCCGAGTTTGGCCTCAAGCGCATCAGCCTGCGCCGGTGTGATGTTGTGTTCTTTGTGTTCGGCCTGCTCATGAATGCGCTCTAAAGGGACGCCCACCTCATTGGAGAGATAACTCTCCCAGAGACGGTGGGCACGGATCACCTGCAATGCCCATGCCCTTCCATGAGGCGTGAGATGCAGGCCGTTGCCGGCGATATGCACTAACCCGCGCTCTTCCAATTTCTCGACAAGGGCAATCGCCTTTCGGGCGCGCAATCCCAATGCCCCGGCGAGCGAGTGTGTCGTGGCATCAACCTTACGGTACTCGCAGTCATAAATGTGCTTCAGGGCGTCCTCGAGAAGAATTTTCTTCCTATGCGGCGATTGCCAAAACATCGTTTCTAACCCCGTATCTCCCTCTTACCCTTAAGTCCTTTGGACCTCGAGTCGTCCCTGCTACCTTGCCCGAGGGGGCAAAAATTAAGGGAACCCTCTTTCCGAAGGTCCCCTTGTTTCAACCACAATCTCCCAGCATGCCCTATCGCCACTTGATTGAACAACCCATGCTCGGCTTTTGATCCGGCGAAAGAGGCTGTCCCGTAGCCAGATTATTCAAGGCCTCCTTGAGCTCCTCTTTGGTGACCTTGTACTCGTCCTGCCAGTTATCGTCAATGCGCCCATGATAGACCAGCCCGTGATTTTTATTGAACAGATAAATATCCGGCGTACACTGGGCCTTAAATGCCCTGGCTGCTTCCTGCGATTCATCGACCAGGTAGGGAAAATCGATACCCCATTCTTCGATTTTCTTAATCATTTTATCCGGGGCATCGTCGGGATATTGGGGATTAATATTGGGATTGATGGCAACGGTGTTAATCTTCAGATTCCTGGCGTATCTCGCCAGCCGAATGAGGCGCGGCCAGACGGCCAGCGCATAGGGGCAGTGGTTGCAGGTAAAAACAACCAAAAGACCCCTCTCGCCGCATTGATCTTCCCCGCGATAAAGGCGGCCCTCGGGATCCTTCAGTTGGAAAAAAGGCATTTTAGTGCCTAAGGGGATGGTGATGGACTCCAACAAAACCATGGGACGTCCTCCGTCTGTCTTTTCTAAAGAGAATCCTTAATTGTCAGTCATTATATTCTCCGCTTGTTCCACGGTCAAGCGCTAATTCCATAGGTGGAGGGATGAAACGCCGTCGTTACCAAAGACTGGATGAAAACTTGATACTATCCTTGGCCGCTTCAAAGACTGGACGGTGCTTTTTAAAATTTTCTGCCCCCGTGGTAAACTGAATTTTATAAAGCCGATTAATATCATTAACCATATAAAATTCCAGCTGCAGAAGGGCGGTGCGCGGGTCATCGTAAAGCACCCACCAGGAAATCAGGGTATCGATTTGGATTTGTCCCTTAGTCCTAATGCGGTAGCCAGCCTTGGATAAGGCCTCCACGATGAGGGGAAATTCATCCTCCATCCAAGTGGGGTTGGCCAACTTAACCGTTAAAATCGAGAGACTCGCCTCCGGGATATCCGTTCCGGCAATTCTTTCAGGGGTGACGAATGTGACAATCTCAGGCTTTTCAGCAGATTCCATCATGGCCCGCACGCCCTTGACATCTTTCATCTCGACCCATCCAGGAGGGGGCACCATACTGTAGCCCTTCCCTTTATAGACGTTTGAATGAAACAGATCCCCGAAGATAACGACTTTAATCATCAAAACGATAAATACAAACGCAATTAAGGCCTGGATTATTTTTTCGCTGTACATAAACTGACCCCTCTTCAAAAAATCGTTTGAGAATCTTTTGACGCTGTAAGTATACCACCTGCCCGCTCATTTGATAACCGTTTCATAAAAATTATTGCACATGAGCAGTCTTTTTGTATAATGGAGCCGTTATGGCGATTGAAAAAAACTTCATCCTCAAGCAGATGGAAGTCGGCCCTATGGGGAATTTTCTGTATTTCCTCGGAGATTCCGCCGCAAAGGAAATCGCGGTTGTGGACCCCGCCTGGGATGTGGATTTTTTATGCGCGCAGGCCGACGGGGAAGGATACACCATAACAGCCGTTTTTCTCACGCACGGCCATCCGGATCATATCAACGGCCTAAAAGAGCTCTTATCACGGCGGGATGTGCCGGCCTACATCTCCAGACATGAGCCTGCCTTCTATAAACCAAAACACACCAATGTCGTGGAAGTCGAAGACCGGCAAAACATCCGGGTGGGCAATATCTTTTTTGAATGTATTCTTACCCCCGGCCACACACCGGGGTCACAGTGCTTTAAATGCGGCGACGCCCTTCTTACGGGCGATACGCTTTTTATCGACGGATGCGGCCGTTGCGACCTTCCCGGCGGGAATCCCAAACAAATGTACGACAGCCTCTATAACACTATCCTGAAGCTTCCCGACTCCACGATTATTTACCCAGGGCACAATTACGGATCCAAACCGTTTGCCACTCTTGCCTCGCTGAAAAAGACCAATCCCTACCTTTCCTGCCGCAGTCTGGAAGAATTCTTGCATGACTGTATGGGTATGACACCCTGAATTATCAGGAACTCCTCTTGAATCCCTTCAAGAGCATTGTTCGGATCATCCAACTATAAACACGAAACGGGAGGCATCTCCTGAGGATATAAACAATCTGTCCTTCTAGGTCGGGGATATTGCGAAACGGCGGATTCTTGGCTTTGATGAGTTTCTCGACCAGCACAGCCACCTCTTCCGTGTCCTTATGAGAATCCTCCACATAGGCCATCACCTTCTTCCTAAGATGCTGGGAGAGGGAATAATAAGGGCTTTGCGGATTATCAAAACCCTTGGCGTAGCGGGCGTTCTCATAAAAAACCTTTGTCTTGTATGTCCCCGGTTCGACCAAAAGGACATCAATCCCAAAAAATTTTAACTCGTAGCGCAGGCTTTCGCTGAAGGCCTCCAATGCCCATTTACTGGCGTTATACGCCCCAAAGGCAGGTGATGTCGAAAAACCAGCCACACTGGAGACATTGATAATTTTCCCTTTTTTGCGCGGACGCATCAGAGGAATCACTGCCCTTGTCACATTCTGGACGCCGAAAAAATTAGTCTCCATCTGCTGGCGGATCTCCTCGTCGGTCAGATCTTCAAAGAATCCTCCAACCCCGTAGCCGGCATTATTTACTAAGACATCAATATGACCGTAACGGCCGGCCATCTGGGATACGGCGCGGGCAATGGATCCCTTGTCGGTGACATCCATCTGAAGGATATCCACCTTAGCCTGGCGGCGGTTGACCTCGCTGATAAGGGCGTTCTCCTTCGTCAAATTGCGCATCGTGGCGATGACCTGATATCCCTTGGAGGAAAGGCGGGCCGCAATCAGAAGACCAAAACCGCTGGAACAACCTGTGATGAGCACAACTGGAGGAGGTGATAAATCACTCATCGCTTGCCATCATGGACAGTCTTATGCATCAACAGACAATCAACCAGAGTGAGGGCAATCATAGCCTCAACGACAGGGACAATGCGCGGACAGATACAGGGGTCATGGCGCCCTTTGACTTCGATAGCCGCATCTTTTAAATCCACTGAGACAGTCGGCTGTTCCTGGGCGATGGAAGAAGTTGGTTTAACAGCGACCCTAAGGACAATATCCTCGCCGTTGGAGATGCCGCCCAAGATCCCGCCGGCATAATTGGTGCGGGTGCGGACTTTTTTGCCGTCCATATAAAATCTGTCGTTATGCCTCGAGCCAAGCATCCTGGCGGCCTCAAACCCTGCCCCAAACTCGATCCCGCGGACAGCGCCAATAGAAAGCAGGGCATACGCCAGCCTGGCGTTCAATTTTTCATAAATAGGATCCCCCAGTCCCGGCGGACAGCCGTGGACGACCGCCTCCACAATCCCGCCGATGGAATCACAATTTTTACGCACCTCTTCAATCTTTTCTATCATCAGCTGCGCCGCTTCTAAATCCGGGGCGCGCACGATATTCTTCTCAATAACCGTATAATCACGTTTTTGGGCATAAATGCCGCCGACGGCCAGCGTATAAGCGACGGCATTGATTTGCTGATCCCTCAAAATCTTTTTGGCGATGGCGCCGGCCGCCACACGGCAGGCCGTCTCCCGTCCGGAGGCGCGTCCGCCGCCGCGGTAATCCCGTAAACCGTATTTCATCAGATACGTGTAATCGGCATGCCCCGGCCGCAAAAGATTTTTGATCTCTTCATAATCTTTAGACCGCTGATCTTCGTTGCGAATCAGCATGGCTACCGGCGTACCGGTTGTCCTGCCTTCAAAAACGCCGGAGAGAATCTCTGCCCTGTCAGACTCCCGCCGATGCGTGCTGACTTTGCTTTGGCCGGGTTTGCGCCGGTCTAATTCAAATTGAATGTCCGATTCGGTTAAAGGGAGATTGGGCGGGACGCCGTCGACGATAACACCGACAGCGGGCCCGTGGCTCTCGCCGAAGGTGGTGATGCGGAATATTTGGCCGAATGAATTGCTCATTTTCGTTGCTAATACAAACGCAATAAGTAATGTGTCATTGCGAGCGACCAACGGGAGCGAAGCAATCTTAACTGCGACGAAAGGATTGCTTCGGCCTAACGGCCTCGCAATGACGCGTAACGGAATTTATTGCGTTTGTATTAGTATTAAGTTTTAGCCAATAAAGTCATTGACATTTATTCCTTCTTATTCTTTTGCCGCTCTTCGTACTCTGCTTTTATTTTCTGCCTCATTGCTTCCATCGCTTCCTCGCCCCAGAACGGATATTCCCAGGGAGTACGCATGCCATAAAGCTTTTGAAGTTCATCCTCAAATTCATCCGGTTCAACGGCGCTAAGCATCCAAGTTTCAAAATTTTTTATAACTCTGTTGCGAAGTTTGTGATCAAAAAACTCCAGTTCACCTTTGCTTTCCATTTCTTGAAATAAACGCAGGGAGGCTTCAATGGGGGAATAATAACCGAGGTTCCCTTTGAAAATCCGGCCTCCATAATGTTCAAATAATGCCTTATTCGTTTGCCAATAAGAAGGCGGTCCCCCCATGATTAATTCCAGGCGTGCCATCGCTTCTTCATCAATTGTTTCTGGTAACCCCGTTTCTCCTCTTTGTTGACTTCTCGCGCTTATCCCATCAAGCTGATCCTTCATAAAAATTTTCCACTCAGCAACATATTTTTCATCGGGGACACAATTTGCATGTTTGCAAAAAGAATCCCGCAATTTCTTATGCACCCAACCAACCGCAAGCTCATTCTGGTAGGATTTGTGTTGCTTCATCCATTTTTCTTCACCTTTGGGCGGATGGATGTCATTTCGGTAGATTATCTCAGAGCCAACACGAAACAAAGGATCATTAGATTGGTTATCGGGAAGCGACGTTGTTTCTGTGTCCATCGTGCTTGGCTTATTCTCGGTAGAAACATGGAGGGATTGGGCGCTAGCTAAATCTGGCAATTGACGGACTTCATCGATGATGCCTTGGATAGCGGAGGCGGTTTGTCCATCAATTGTGGAAGGATGCACAAGTCCCGCTGAAGTATCGTTGAAAAAAACCGTATAAAATACACAAGTAGCTAAGTATGCGCCAGTTAAATTCGGATGAGTTTCATCCGCATAGAGATCAATAGAAGGATACTGTTCCCGTACCTTTTGCCAAACCAGACCAACCGGCGCAACCAAAGCGTTATTCTCCCTGGCCATATTCAGATAGCTTTGATTGATCCTGTTTTGCATGCCTTCATATGTTTCCAGTTCTGGAAGGAAAATTTTCATTGCATTGTGCGGATCACCATTTTCCCGGGCCATGGTCATATAAAAGACCGTGTGTGTCTGCGGATTGGCTACTTTAATAGCCTGACTCAATTGACGGGCAAAAAGATAAACTTCTTCTTGTACTTGCCAGTCGGCAAATGCTGGCACTTGACCTTGTTCTTGCAGAACAACAAAATCCCAGGGCTTTTCTTTAATTTTACTTAATGTCACAGGATCTGACGCGTGTTCAGAAAGCGACTTTCCGCCGGGAGCGTAAACGTCATATTCCAGGAGATGATTTCTGGATTTTGCCAGGTCAGCAATTAACTGTGGCAGATTATTGGCGGTGGTTAGGCTGTTGCCGATAAATAAAACGCGCGTTGGTGCTTCAACTCCCATCGCTTGCGGAACAACAAGTAAAACAGAGCAAACAATTACCAACAGTATATGCAGAAATCTGATACGGGATATTTGAACGAAGGGGTTGTTCATTGTTCTGGATGCCAATTACGGGCGGCGTGGACAACGCCGGTAATCCAAATTTCTTCTTTAACAATGCGATACATGATCCGGCAAGCACCATAAATTATTTCCCGGCAATCTTCCTGATTTATTTCAGGGATAACGCGTCCGGATTCCGGGAATTCTTCGAGACGGTCTGTCATCTCGATGATTCGACCTACAAATAAAGCAGCTTGGTCTGTGGAATCCCGCTCGATAAACCGGGCGATTGACTCAATGTCCTCCAATGCCGAAGGCGCCCAGATTATTTTACCCATTTACGCAGCCTTTTCTTGGCGTCCTCATGCGCGATTCCTTTTTTTTGTTTAATCTCCTGCTCACCGTGCTGGAATTTGGCATGAACATACAAGGCATGGATAATGTCATCCATCGTGGCTTTGGACGACAAAGAATTAATTACATTTCTTGCAATATCCTTAACTGTCACTTTTCCCTCCTTTATAAATCTGTTACAGCACCTTGCGAGGCGGATGTAACTTGTTTCATATATTTGCTTAAAACTCCGCGTGTGTAACGCGGCTGCGGCGGCTTCCAGCTCTCTAAACGGCGTTTGATTTCATCGTCGGAAACCTCGAGGGTGATCGTCCGTTTAAGGGCATCAACGGTGATCCTGTCCCCGTCCTTGACGACGGCCAGGGGCCCGCCCACGTACGCCTCCGGAGTAATGTGGCCCACCACAAACCCATGGCTTCCTCCGGAGAAACGGCCGTCGGTAATCAACGCCACGTCCTTGCCCAAACCTTTGCCCATGACCGCGGATGTCGGCGAGAGCATCTCCCGCATGCCCGGACCGCCTCTGGGGCCTTCATAACGAATCACAATCACATCGCCTTTCTGAACTGTCCCATCCAAAATCCGTTGGAGGGCTGTCTCTTCGGACTCAAAAACCCGGGCATTACCGGAAAACCTGTCCCCCTCCTTGCCGGAAATTTTTGCCACGGCTCCCGTCGGCGCCAAATTCCCATAGAGAATAACGATATGCCCTTCCTTCTTGACAGGATTATCGAAAGAACGGATCACCTGCTGTCTTTGAGGATAGGGCTTAACGCCTCTTAAATTCTCTTTCATCGTCTTACCCGTTACAGTCAGGCAGTCCCCGTGCAGGAGACCGGCATCCAGGAGCATCTTTAAAAGAGGAGTCAACCCGCCAATCCTGACCAAATCCGCCATCACATACCTGCCGCTGGGCTTAAGATCCGCCAGCACCGGAACCTTTTGCCCGATGTGCGTAAAATCGTCAATGGAAAGCTTAACATCCGCCGTATGAGCCATGGCCAATAAATGCAGCACAGAGTTTGTCGAGCCTCCGAGCGCCGTCACGATGGCAATGGCATTTTCAAAGGCCTCTTGCGTTAAAATATCTTTAGGGCGGATTCCTTTCTTTAATAGATGAATCACGGCCTTACCGGCATTGATACAATCCTTCTCTTTGGCCTTTGAAACAGCGGCCTGCGCGGAGCTATTGGGCAGGCTCATCCCCATGGCCTCAATGGCGCTGGCCATCGTATTGGCCGTGTACATCCCGCCGCAGGAGCCAGCGCCGGGAATCGCGCAAGACTCCACCGCGTGCAGTTGTTTGGCAGAAATTTTCTTATTGGCATAGGCCCCGACGGACTCAAAAACCGAGACAATGTCCACGTCCTTTTCTCGATAGCATCCCGGCAGGATTGTCCCACCGTAGACAAAAACAGATGGCCTGTTAAGACGCGCCATCGCCATCACACACCCGGGCATATTCTTGTCACAGCCTCCAACAGCCACAATCCCGTCAAAACCCTCACAACCTACTACCGCCTCCACCGAATCCGCGATAACCTCCCGCGAGACCAGGGAATATTTCATCCCCTCGGAGCCCATAGAGATCCCGTCGGAAACGGTAATGGTATTAAAAATCACAGCCTTGCCGCCGTTATGGTCAACCCCATAAGCGGCCTTTTCCGCCAGCTTGTTAATGTGCATATTGCAGGGGGTGACCATACTCCAGGTGGAGGCGATCCCGATCTGCGGTTTTTTGAAGTCGGTTTCCTTAAAGCCGACGGCCCGCAGCATCGCCCGGCTAGGGGCGCGGTCATAGCCGTCGGTGACGATGGAAGAAAATTTACGTGGGAGTTGTTTAAGCATTTTCTAAATTTACCCGTGAAGCGTATCTCGTGAAGAGTGAAGCGCTCGATCATCTTCGAGATACGAGATACTCTTCACGCTTCACGCATCAAGCCAGCCAGGGTTTCTCTTGCTTCAACTTCTGCTCAAAATCACGAATCTTGTCCACAAACTGCTGCGTCCAGCCGATCTGGTCTAATCCCTTCAAAAGACATGCCCTGGAAAAAGCATTAATATCAAAATGATACTCTTTGCCCTGCGGGCCGGTCACCGTCTGTTTTTCCAAATCCGCCGTAATCTGTGCCCCCGGCTTTTGCATCACCTGCTGAAAGAGCGCCTCAACCTCTTGTGTCTTCAATACTACCAATAAAATTCCGTTTTTAACACAATTATTGTAAAAAATATCGGCAAAACTCGGCGCGATAATCACGCGAAACCCGTAATCGGCCAATGCCCAGGGCGCGTGCTCGCGGCTCGAGCCGCAGCCAAAATTGTCCCGCGCCAAAAGAACACTGGCCCGGCGGTTTTCGGGCTTATTTAAAATAAAATCAGGATTCTCCTTCGTCCCCTCATAATCCAGATACCGCCATTCGTGGAACAGATGCTTGCCAAAGCCGGTGCGCTCTACTTTGCGCAGGAATTGTTTGGGCACAATCGCATCTGTGTCGACGTTGACGCGGTCTAAAGGCACGGCGATGCCGGTATGTTGGGTGAATGGATTCACAAATATTTCCTCACGTCTACAATTTCCCCCTCAATGGCCGCGGCCGCGGCCATAATGGGGCTCATCAGGTGCGTGCGGCCTCCGGGCCCCTGACGGCCCTCAAAGTTGCGGTTGCTCGAAGAGGCACAGCGCTCCCCCGGTTTTAACTGGTCGTCGTTCATCCCCAGGCACATCGAGCATCCCGCATAGCGCCATTCAAACCCGGCCTGAGTGAAAATTTTATCTAAACCTTCTTGTTCGGCCTGGCGGCGCACACGGCCGGACCCGGGGACAACAATCGCCTGAACCTTTTTGTGAATTTTCCTACCCTTGATGATTTCAGCGGCCGCGCGTAAATCCTCGATGCGGCCATTCGTGCATGATCCCAAGAAAACCTTGTCAATGGGAATCCCCGCAACCGGCATCCCCGGTTTAAGATCCATATACTTCAAGGCATTGTTGCCCGCGGCGCGCTCGACGGGATCATCAAGGGTTTCCGGATCCGGCACCCTATCTTCTACGGAAACCACCTGCCCCGGGCTTGTCCCCCACGTCACCTGCGGCGCTAACCCGCCGGTATCCAACTCAACAGTTTTGTTAAATTCAGCCTGCGGGTCGCTGGGGAGGGTCTTCCAATAAATAACGGCCTTCTCCCACAGTTTACCTTTGGGCGCATACTCCCGGCCTTTTAAATAATCGAAGGTTTTCTCATCCGGCGCAATCATCCCCGCGCGGGCGCCGGCCTCAATGCTCATGTTGCAAACCGTCATACGGCCTTCCATGCTCATTTCACGAATGGCGCTTCCGGCATATTCAACCACATAGCCTGTAGCGCCCGCCGTACCGATCTTTCCGATAACAGCCAAAATAATGTCCTTAGGAGTGCCCCCTGGTTTTAAGCTTCCATCAACCTTAATGAGCATGGTCTTGGCTTGATTCTGCTGCAGGGTCTGGGTGGCCAGCACATGCTCGACCTCGGAGGTGCCGATCCCGAAGGCCAGGGCACCGAAAGCGCCGTGCGTTGAGGTATGGGAATCTCCGCAGACAATCACCATCCCCGGCAGGGTTATCCCCATCTCAGGCCCGATGACGTGGACGATACCCTGCTCTTCATCCGCGAAGTCATAACACTTGATGCCAAAGTCCAGGCAGTTTCTAGCCAAAGTCTCCATCTGAATACGGGATGTTTTCTCGATGAGATTCATGTCTTTGGTGCGGGTGGAGACATTATGATCCATCGTGGCAAATGTTTTCTCAGGATGGACCGCTTTCCGTCCAGCCGCACGCAGCCCCTCAAAAGCCTGGGGGCTGGTGACCTCGTGCACCAGGTGGCGGTCAACGTATAGGATGGCTGTATCCCCTTGGCTCTCGCGCACCAGATGCGCCTCCCAAATTTTCTCATACATCGTCTGAGGCATAGATTCTCTCTCCACAAAACAAGCACGGGAAATTCTAAAGGAAAGCTAAAGGGATGTCAACATCAAAGAAAAATGAGACCTTCCAAGAAATCTATTTCGAGGGCGGGAGAAACTGTTCTTTGATTTTAGAACGGGTGAAGAAGATAAAGACAACCCCAAGATAAACAAAGTAGGGCAGGAGATAATATAGAAAATCCGGCTGAATCAGCCTGATTCCTGTCAGATAGGAGGAAATTTGGGAAGTTACAGCCTTGTTGGGAAGAAAGTAAGTGAACATGATATTGGATTTCTGAAAGACCGCCCCTAGGGGCGAAAGGATAAAAACTTGGTAAGTCACAATCAAGACTTTTAAGAAAACATCCATGAGAACGGCCGAGAGGATAAACCGGTCCCCCCACCAATACAGCCTGAGGATAGAAATGCCCGCCAGGATATAAAATAGGCTGCACATCACCTCCCAGGCGGCCATCATCCAGAAATGGAGGATAAAGACGTGGGGCATGTATTGGTTCACAGATAGCGGGCTAAGGCGCAGCGTCAATCTCTCGACCCGCTGAACAGCCGAATGATAAATACCGGCATACGTTGTTTTCTTCTTGGGAAGATATCCCTCGCATCGGATAAAAATAGTCACAAGCCAGAGAATCCCAACAATAAGAAAATGGGGAGGGGAAAGACTGCCTGACGGCTGACAGGGGGGGATTCCAAGGATGGGCTAATGGAACCTTCGCACGACACTGATAACCTTGCCGACGATGGAGACGTTTTCATCCACTTTGATGGGGGTGTAATTGGGATTGGCCGGAACTAGGTAATAATCATTGCCCCGGCGGCTGAGATGTTTGACAGTCGCCTCTTCGTTAATCAAGGCCACAATGGTCTCTCCCATCTGAGCCGCATTCTGCCGGCGCACCAGGACCAGGTCATCGGGCATGATGCCGGCCTCGATCATGCTGTCGCCTTTGACACGCAGGGCAAAAGTATCCTCCTCGGAAAAAACAAGGCTGTCTAAATTCAAATATCCTTCGATTTCCTCAACGGCAAGACTGGGAAGGCCGGCCCTCACCCTTCCCAGAATCGGCACCGCAAACAAGGCCTCACGCACAAGCTCAATGGCCCGGGATTTATTGGCTGCGATCTTGACATACCCTTTATCCACCAGTGCCCTTAAATAATCCCGCACCGTCCCGGTTGAAGAAAATCCAAAATAGGCGGCAATTTCCCTGATGGTCGGCGGCCGGTGATCGGTCTTGACCGCATTATAAATAAACTTGAGGACTTCTCTTTGTTTGGTGGTCAGTTTCGGTTTATCCATAGGGTTTCATGTATACCACACAGACGTGTGGGGTGTCAATAAAATCTTGAACTTTTTATGAAGCATACCAATAAACGCTTCGCTCTTCACGAACGACGCATTAATTGCGCTGCAATGCGAGATGGACAATTTTTTTAATCAGCTGGCTGTAGGAAATTCCTATCTTGGCGGCGGACTGGGCGACCTCATCGATTTCGGCAATGCAGGGATTGGCGTTGGCCTCGATGATATAAACCTTCCCGTCCGATGCGACACGGATATCGAAGCGCAGGTAGCTGCGGATATCCATGGCGCGGTAGGCCCGTTTGCAGACATCCATGATTTCCCCCTCGAGGCCGTTGGGGAGTTTCCCCGCGTAGACGCTTTTGATGCCCCAGCGATCGCGGTAGTTGTCATCCCACTTGGCCTTATAGGTGGCGATGCGGGCATCTTCGGGGAGTTCCCCGAAAATCAGTTCACGCAGCGGCAATACCGTCAGACGTTTATTGCCGATGATGGTCGCATAAAATTCCCTCCCGTCGATATATTCCTCGACGATCGCGTCCATGTTCATGTTTTCGTGGATAAACCGCACGCGCTCTAAAAATGCCTCTTCACTGTCCGCAATGGAGGCCTGGGATATGCCGCGCGAGGCCTCCTCGCACAACGGCTTGATGACCGTCGGCAGTTTCATCTTTTTCGGAAGCCATACCTTATGATGGCGGTAAAAGGTGTAAAACCGCGGGACCTTCACTTTATGAAAAGCCAGGATTTTTTTGTTTAAACCCTTATTGGTACAGATGAACATGTTATCCGAGGTCGCCCCCGTGCAAGGGATCCCCAGCATCTCCAGGAGAGCCGCCATATTTTTTTCCAGATGCGTTTTATCCTGAAAGACCTCCACCAAATTAAAAATCACGTCGGGACGGTTTTCCTTGATTTCCTCGAAGAGCGGGGTGAGGGTGTCGTAAAGCCCCAGGAGGCTGACCTCATGTCCGTTCTCCTTAAGCGCCTGAGACACATCATGTTCCGTATACATATTTTCCGGGTCGGCAAACTCTTCCCTGTAGTCATAACCGCGCGGCCGGTTGTAGGGGGCGTTAAACAATAAAAGAACCTTGAGTCTTTTTTTCATCGCTTCCCGGCCTTATGTTTCCCCCTGCGGAAACGCCCTGTATAGACATAATTCATAATGAGGGAGGTGACATACGCCGCCAGATGAATGGCCATGTCCGTCTCGTCACCCTGGGCAGCCAGCTTCAATTCCCCGCCTCTCTTGTGAATATCTTCAAGAAGGTCACTGATGACATGCTTGCGCTCCCCGGAATACTTCGAGACGCTGCTCAAAATATGCCGATGATATTTGCGCAGGAGACCAACCGCGGCGGGCAACCCCTTGTTTTCCTCTGTCCGTTCGACAAATACCTTCTTTAAAAAGGCGTCGTGAAAGTCAGGGAAATCCTCAGCCCAGAAATGGCGTTTATTTTTATAATAATTCTTCAAGGTCAGACGCAGGCTGGAGAGCCGCCAGTACGCCGTCGCACTTTTTCGAACTGGCGGACGGCCTTGAATCTCTGCCATCAGCCGATCCACATATCTCAATTTATCCATGGCCTTCCATCCCCGATACTGCTCCTGCCACTTAAGGCCGGGCGTCAGCCATACCGCAAAAGTCTCCACGAAGTCTTCATCCGGATGATACTGGGCATAATAGCCGTCCAGATGACGCACATAATTCTTGCTGTAGGGGCGGAATTTATACGTATCGGCATATTCCGTCGTCGACGGGCCGAAGACCTTCTGCCATTTCCGGCGTTTGTGGAAGCGGTACGCATAACAGATGGCATGGCCGGCCTCATGGCGCAGGAGCTTCATGCATTCCTCTTTCGTATCGCCCTCGGCCTCCATCATCATCTTGCGCTCAAGACGGATGAGGACAGGATGAGCCAGATAAAAAGGAATACCGATGCAGGGTTCCTCCTCCGGGGTTAGCCATTCATCCGCTAAATAACAAAACGGTTTGAAAATGATGCCTTTCTCCTCAATCTCTTTATAAAGGACCTCGATACACTCCTGAAGCCATGTGCCCTCGATCTGAAGAGGCAAATCGCGAAGGCGCATCTTCAGCAGATCCTCTTCCTGGATATTAGCCAGATCCATGCGTTCCCTTTATCTTTAGAGTCTTTGGACAGAAACAGTCTTTAAAAATTTGTTGAAATCCTCTCGGCAGATATTCCCCGGGGTTAATGTTAAGGCGCTGGCCGTCCCGGCCGCGACCGCGCATCGGATGACCTCCCGGAAAGGGCGCCTGCAAAGATACGCATAAAGGAATCCGCCAATAAGGGCATCCCCGCAGCCGACATCATTCTTCACCCTTATCTTCGGAGGCCGGCCATACCACATCTCACCATGAACCGAGCCGACCGCGCCGTCTCGGTTCATGGAAATCACCACCATCCCGACGCCTAAACGGTGGAATTGACCGACACCCTTTTTAAGACGGGGCAGCGTATCCAGCCGAAACCCCAAGATTTCCTGGGCCTCCTCCGCATTCAGTTTAATCATAAAAGGTTTGGCCTTAAGCCCTGTCTTTAACGACAGTCCGCTTGTGTCCAAAATACTGGGGACGTTTTCTCTTTTAGCCAGATCAATCAAATCGGCATACAGGGCATCCGGCGCCCCATAGGCGTTGCGTCCCGACAGAACGACGAAACAGCTTCGTTTAAGCCATGTTTTATAAACCTTCTTGAACCGTTGGATCTCTGCCCGGCTGACCTTCGGCCCCGCCTCCACTATCCGCGTCCTGCTGCGGCTCTGCGGATCAACAATCGTCAGATTCGTCCGCGTCTCGCCCTTGACAGAGACAAAATCATGCGTAATCCTCTCTCGGACTAAAAGCCGCCTGAATGTCTCGCCGGCACTTCCGCCGAGAAGACCTAGAGCGCAAGTTTTTAATTTCAGATTATGCAAAGCCCTGGAGACATTAACTCCCTTGCCGCCGGCAGCGAGCACCTGCCCTGTGGAGGCATACGTTTTTCCTTCATAAAAACGGGGGATAGTTACGGTTTGATCTAAGGCCGGACTTAATGTTACCGTCAGAATGCATTCCGCGGAATCTAACTTCAAGAAGGCGGGCTCAGGGGTCGGAAACCCCCTGACCTTTAAGATAACTCTCCATCTGGGCCCACGTGCCTCTGCCGACGATACCGTCAACTTTCAACTCATGGTCTTTCTGGAATTGTTTGATGGCCTCGGTGGTCTGGCGGCCGATTTTTCCATCAACCTCGCCGTTATAATATCCGGCCTTCTGCAAGGCCTTTTGAACATCCTGAGGAGATGCCGAGACGCGGATGGTCCCTTTATCCTTGGCATCGGATACAGAGCCTCGCCCGCCGGAAGAAGACGCCGAAGAACGCTGCGGGGAACCGGTCAAACGGTCTAATTCTAATCTCAACTCTTCTATCTGCTGATCCCGTGCGGCCATCGCGCGCTCCATATTAGCCACCTTGGCTTCCAAGAGACTCGCATTCGATGATTCCCTCGTCGCACTGCAACCAGCCAAAATACCAACCAGCAAAATACTTAAAAATAATCGTCCCATGATCTTTTCCTCCTTAATATTGTTTATATCAAATCCTCAATTAAAAATATTTTACCATAAAGTTTTTTTATTCCTACCGAATCTTCAATTATTCATGGATACCCATGAGCTGCGTCCTGATGTCGACAGGAATATTGGGATAGCGCTGGTGAAAGGCAAACACCCCTTCTTCGCGTTCATCCCGGACCTCGACCTCGTATTCAAACCCGGGCTGGATGACCGGAAGACCGCCAAGCTTGATCTTCTCTTTCGTCCCCACCACTTTTAACGTTCCCATATAGACAACGGCGTTGGGGATAACCTCAAAGGAGATGTCCATAGGCTCCGTCGCCGATGTCGAGCCCACGGGAATCGACAAGGAGGAAATTTTATAGGAACCGGCGGGGAGTTCAATAAAAAAATAGCCGGGCTTAACACTTTTTCCTTTGCCCCAAAGAAGGCGCTCGCCGGGTTTATCCTCAATCTGCAAATAAAACCTCTGCGCCTGCTCGCCCTGACCTTCAAAGAACAACTTCACGTAAGCCGCCTTCAAGACCCCTTGAAAATCCACCTTGGCAAAGACAACACCTTTTTTTTGAATGTAGCTTTTCAAGGCCTTGTCTTTGACATCCTGAGGTCCCGGAGGTGTTTTCCTCTCCCCCCTTACAGCGGCCCCGGCAAGATCCTTAGGAAATTCCGGAACCGAAGATGGGGGAGCCATGGCGCAGCCGCCCAAAATAAGAACGCAGACAAAAAGACAGAAGAATCTTCGCATATATCCACCCCATGGACTCGGCATAACATTTTCTTCAAACTTGGAAAGAATATCCGGCTTAGGCTAAGCTTCCCGTTCTGCGAACAGGATAGCGGCGAGCCTGGCGGAAATCTTTACGAAGGCGTAGCCGGTCGCGCAGATAAAAATTCCCACCTGGATATGCCTGAAGTCGCCTTGAGTCAAATCCATAAAGATGACAACAATCCCCAAACACATCGTAATCAATCCGCCGACATGGCAGAATAAACTTAACCCCTCCAGAGCCTTTTGATTTTCCGCTTTCATCGAATCCTCCCTCCTTCTTTCCAAAGGTATTCTAAAAATGGAAATTTAGACTGATAGCTGTGGCCAGGACATCGAGAAATTGTCCTTCGACGTTAATCCAGATTTTCTTATTTAAAGGAATGTCCATGCCCGCAATAACTCCAATGCTTTTGCCTAAATCCGATCTTTTGCGGTCACGCACAGTATCAACCCAGTGGATATAATCCGTCCGCGACCACTTCATTCCCATATACGGCGTCCAGCCGCCGACGTCATAAGAGCCAAGGATAGAAAACTGCCAGTCGTCCAAAACCGCCTTATGTTTGGTATCTCCGATTTTTATAGAGTAGGGGTGAATACTGATATGCTGAAAGCCGAAGACGGCCTTTGCCTTTTGATGATCATAAATTCTAAAACGAAAGCCGTAGCCTCCGCCCACAAAGGCAGGATAGGAGATCTCGCTGCCTCTCTCGGGCTGCTGCTCGATATCACCGGCGCCGCCTTTCAAATCAAGGGAAAACCAGTCCGTAAGCCCGTAGGAAAGAAACAAAAAATGCTGAACACTGCTCATCTCGCCGTGGCCATCCTCCAAATCCCGGTCGAATATCCGGTGCGTCTGACCGCCGATGAAAAGCTCACTTTTATCCGGCAGTTTTGTCCCATAGGCCGGCGCGCCATAACAGGGCTGCATCGCGCAGAGAGTCAACCCTGCAATCAAAACCGCTATTTTCCCCTTATCCACTTGAAGCGCCTCCTTCCACTATTTTCTTCTGTCATTCATTGGCGTATTCGACAATGGATTGTTTTAATCCATAAAGCATTTTCGCCATCCGAGAATAATCCAATGTCCCCGGCAAATCCGTTTCCCGATGATAATGCGGACTGCGCAGAAAGGCCGTATCCGTAACCATCATCGCCGGATACCCCTCTTTCCAGAAAGACCAATGGTCGGAAAAATTAATCCCCGGGATAAAATCCGGCGCCGTAATCTTTTCGACAGGAAAATCCGAATGTTGTTTAAAATACCTGTGGACAGCTTTCACCGCCGCGTGTGTGCGAAAATTCCCCACAAGCGCAATAAAATCCGCCCGATGCGGATAAAACAATCCCAACAGAGGGAGATAGCGCTGAGAGAACGGCTTGTCGGAATAAAACCCCAGCATCTCCAAAATAATGGCCGCCCTGATCTTTTCGCCTTTTGTTCTGGCCTGCCGGGCATACACGCGGCTTCCCATCCGTTCGGTCATAAAAAACGGCGGCTCTTCATTGACAAAGGCGATAAATTTTACCTTCGAAGTAAGCCTTTCACCTTTCAAGAGACGCGCCAGTTCCAGTATCCCGGCCACACCGCTGGCATTATCATCGGCGCCGGGATTAAAGCAGGAATCATAATGCGCACCGATAATAACAACTTCTTCCGAAAAAGCTCTTGGTGAATCTTCGGCAATAATATTTCGAAAGCGCCTGCCCTCCATTTCGTATGGCATAACTTTTACAGTATAGCCTAAATCCTGGAACGTTTGAATAATAAAATCGGCTGTTTTATTCAACTGTTCATAATACACATAGTTACGTGCGCCGAACGACCCAGCGATGTGGGTAACGATTGCCTCGATGTTCTTTGCCGTGATCTTTTCCTCTTGAGATAACGTCACGGTATAGGGTTTGGACGGCCGCCACCCCCTCATGGTTAATCCCATGATGGAAAAAATAAGGATAAGTTTAAAAATAAACTGCCATTGAGCCATCTTTATATCTTTTACCACAAAAAATGGCTTCTTGAAAACGTTTCACTAATATTGTCTATAGCGTTATTTTGTGGCATACTTTAACTAAAGAACAAAAGGAACCAAAGGGGACAGCCCTTTAAAAAAGGGTTACAAGATTATGCCTCCATCCCATAAAAACAGTCGCAGGGGCCAGAACATGATCGAATACATGCTTGTGTTTGCGGCGGCGGTGGCGGTCATGATTGTGGCGTTGGGTCCTAAGGGATTGGTCACCAAGGCCGTTGACAAGTCTCTGAATA
>Ga0155416_134_pt1 | contig 30707 bp, 32 predicted proteins | sample RifCSPhighO2_02_FD_106384 | JGI IMG/M metagenome (GOLD analysis project Ga0155416, IMG submission 106384) | Omnitrophica WOR_2 bacterium RIFCSPHIGHO2_02_FULL_50_17 | reverse complement strand
AGAGAATCCAGTAAGCTTTTAGGAGGGCGATAAGATGGAACCGCAGGAATTTTACGCGCGTAACGGAGAAAGCTGGGAGTCCAGCCGCGTCCCCGTCCTGGATGAAGGGCTGTTTCACCGGAAGATTCTGGAGGGATGTTCTCAGGGCGCGAGACTCGTTAATCTGTTCGCTTATCTGGAAGATAACAGAAATACCAGGATTTTCGCGATGTTAGGGAAAGATCAGGAAGGGAAATTATCAGTCCTTTCCATGCGCCTACCATCAGCTAGCGCCTCTTTCCGGTCGCTGACGCCTGAGCTTCCCCAAGCCCACATGTTTGAGCGGGAAATGGCCGAGCAGTTTGCCGTTACCCCCGTCGGGCATCCCTGGCTCAAGCCGGTGCGGTATCACCGGAATTATCGCGATTGTCCGGATTTGTGGCCGGAGGCGGCCGCAATGCCTGTCCCCGGGGTTTATCCTTTTTACCGCGTGGAGGGAGAGGAAGCGCACGAAGTCGCCGTCGGCCCAGTCCACGCCGGGATCATCGAACCGGGACATTTCCGCTTTCAGTGTCATGGCGAGGAGGTCTTGAACCTGGAGGTCCAACTGGGGTATCAGCACCGGGGCGTCGAGAAGATGATAGAGGAGGTCTCCGCGTCCAGGGCGGTTCTTTTGGCTGAATCCATTGCCGGAGACACCGTGATAGGGCATGGGATGGCTTATTGCAATATTATGGAATCATTAAGTGATTGTGAAATATCCCCCCGGGCCGAAGCCATCCGGGCCATTGCCCTGGAATTGGAGAGGCTTTCCAATCACGTCGGGGATTTAGGCGCATTAAGTACGGATATAGGGTTTTTGCCGCCCGCGGCTTATTTCGGCAGGCTTCGGGGGGAATTCCTGAATTTATTGATGGAGTTAAGCGGCAACCGTTACGGGAGAAGCCTGTGCCGGCCCGGCGGTATCTTATTTGATTTAGATCAAGAAATGGCGGAGAATTTCCGGAAGCGTCTTTTGACCGCCCGGAAAGATTTAAAAGCAATCGCTGATCTTTTTTTTACCAAGTCTTCCGTTCTCTCCCGGCTTGAAGGAACGGGGGTGGTCTCCCACGCTACAGCCCAAGAGTTGGGGCTCGTTGGTCCGGCGGCCCGCGCCTCGGGGTGCGGTCTTGATGTCCGCACGGATTATGCCTCGGGGATGTACCGTTTTCAGCATATCCCGACTTCCACCGTCCTCTCAGGAGATGTTTATGCCCGGGCCCTGATTCGCTGGCTGGAGTCTCAAAGGTCTTTGGAATTTCTTTTGGAGATATTGGATCAGATTCCGGAAGGAGATTTATGCGCCAAGCCGTCGGCATTGAAGCCGAATCATACGGCGTTGGCCATGGTCGAGGGGTGGCGGGGAGAAATCGTTCATGTGGCGATGACGGATGCGCATTCGCGGATTGTGCGATACAAAATCAAAGACCCTTCTTTCAACAACTGGATCGGCCTTTCGATGGCGGTGCGCGGCGGGCAGATCTCCGATTTCCCGCTGTGCAACAAGAGTTTTAACCTGTCTTACGCGGGACACGATTTGTAATGAAGTAGTACATTGTCAGACAAGTTTCTTATTTCCTCCCCCTGGATGGGGGAGGTTAGGTGGGGGTGAAGTTCTCCGAGAATCACCCTCCCCGAACCCCTCCCATCGAGGGAGGGGAAGTTTTGAAATTTATCTGACAATGTAGTAGTCTGAATGAAGGAGGTTTTTCATTTATGTGGGGCGTCATCGTCAATCGGTTTAAACAGGGGTTCAGGACGTTGTCCTATCCCCGGGAAGTCCCCTCTTTCCCGAAACGTTTTCGGGGGAGACCCGTAGCGGGCAAGGAAGCGGTGGATATGGGTAAGCTGCTGTTCCAGGAAGATATCCAGGGGGTAACGTATACCCGGGATCACCGGATGGCGGTTTCTCGACGCGAAGACCTGATTGTCCGTGAGGATGGCATCAGGCTGGCCGCCGCGCTCGGCGAGAAAATGAGGAGGGTCTTGGGAAGGTCTCTCAAATTGCGGCAGGTCTGCGCGGGGGGTTGTAACGGCTGTGAAGGGGAAATCCAGGCGATGGGGAATGTGGTATTTGATTTATCCCGCCTTGGGATTCAATTTGTCGCTTCGCCGCGCCATGCGGACGGCCTGATGATTACGGGCCCGGTGACGAAGAATATGGAGCTGGCTTTAAAGAAAACCTACGAGGCGGTTCCTCATCCGAAAATTGTCATAGCCGTCGGGGCCTGCGCCATCAGCGGCGGCCCGTTTCAAGGAGGAAGGGAAGTTCATAACGGGGTCGATGGTTTAATTCCTGTAGATTTATATGTCCCCGGATGCCCGCCTCATCCTTTAACAATTCTTGACGGACTGCTCCGTCTGCTGGATAGGCTGGAACAGGAGAGAGTTCCATGAAAATCATTATTTATTTACTTATTGCCCTTATTTTTTTTGTCCTTTACATCCGTTATCTGGAATACCGCTCCATTTTCTATCCCTCCCGCGGGATCCTGGCCACCCCGGCGGATATCGGGCTTTCCTTCGAAGACGTTTATCTAAAGACAGAAGACGCTGTGACTATTCACGGATGGTTTATTCCCTCCCCGCAGGGCCCTCTTAAAGGAAAAGGAACCGTTATTTTCCTGCACGGCAACGCCGGCAATATCGGCGACCGGTTGGGAAAAATCCAGTTCTTTCACGATTCAGGGCGGGATGTTTTTATTATTGACTACCGCGGCTACGGCAAAAGTGAGGGGCGCCCGACGGAGGCGGGGATTTACAAAGACGCGTTGGCGGCCTATGATTATTTGGCTTCGCGTCGGGACGTGGATCCCAAGCGCATCATCGCCTACGGCGCCTCCTTGGGCGGGGCTGTTGCCATTGACCTGGCCGCCAAGCGGAATTTATCCTGCCTTATTGTGGATTCTGCTTTCACCAGCGCCGCGGACATGGCCAAGAGGATATATCCTTTCGTACCGTCTTTTTTAGTCCAGACAAAATTGGATTCTTTGGGAAAGATAAAATATATTAGTGCGCCTAAGCTTTTTATCCATAGCAGGGACGATGAGATTGTCCCTTTAGCCTTAGGCAGGAAACTCTACGAGGCCGCCGCGCCGCCGAAGGAGTTTCTGGAGATCACCGGCGGGCATAATGAAGGATATATGGATTCTCAGGAGAAAATAGCCGAAGAGATGAGCCGTTTCTTGGAGGGCGTGATGCTCCCATGAGTGAATGATTAACATGATCGACAGTCCTATGATGGCCGGGGGAAAATAATATGAAAAAAATTATCAGTCCAATTGTCGCAGTTTTAATCCTTGCCGCAGGCATCGGCGCGTATCCGGAAACCCAAACGGAAATTCAGGAATTGCCTCTTGGCATCAGTAACCCGTTGGAGGAGAATATCGACATTCTGCCCGACGTTCTTCAAGATCTTGGGTTGAGCGAAAAGAATGGGGTGGCCGGATTCGTTGTTGACGCGGTAGCCCGCAAGAATGCCGAGATATGCGCAGATGAAGATGATTCTGCGGTGAAATATAATTTTTCTGAACTCGCTCAACTCATGGACGCGGTGGTTGGCAAGGGTAAGACAAATCTCTGGATCGTCATCGGCCCCGTGAGTTCCTGCAAATTTATAGACGGCAAACTTCGCCAGGACGGCAAGACATATCTGCCGGACGGACCTGTTTCTCGCCAAGCATACAGGGAATACCTCACAAAGCTCGTTCGTCATGCCGCCACTTATGGCCGTACCTTATCCGGCAATCCGCATTGGCATGTCATCCGGTGGAATCTTTTTAATGAGGTTCTTTCTGAGTGGAACCAGACATTCGGAAAAGAAAACGCCGCGGCCAAATACGCCGAATTTGTTTTGGATTCCGCGAAGATTTTGCGGCAGTTATCTCCAAAATCAAAAATCGTTCTGGGTGGACTCGGCAGTGGAACCGATTTGCAAGAAGGAAGCCCAAACGCGGCATTCTACATCAAGATTTTCGGCCATCTCCGAACGGCTGACCCCGGCTACATTCCGTTTGATTTTTTTGAATCGCATTGGTTCTCCGCGTATACCAACTACGCCAGGAACCAAAAGGGGTTAGAGGTGGTTAAAGAGATTCAGGATTTTCTCAGGCGGCAGGGACATGGTGATAAGCAGGTGATTATTCGGGCCGGGGCGACCTATACCGGCATGGACATCGATGAACCGAAGGGCCTGATGAACAATTTACAGAGCGAATCGCAGCAGGCGGAGTTTCTTCTAAAGCGATTCATCTACAATTTCGCTCAAGGCGCCCAAGCCATCCCGTGGTCACTTATCGTCGAACACAAAAAATATCATGGAGACGCGCATAAAATATTTTGTTTTACCGGCCTTATTTACAATGGACATCCAACTTTTAAAAAGTGCGATCCGCAGCGCCAACAACCCTGTCCGGACCCGGGTTATGGCGTCAAGAAACTTTCCTATTATGCGTTTAAGTTCCTGATTGAAAAAGCGCGCGGTGCGGACTTCGGCAATATAGAAAGCATAAACACCGCTGCCCCGAACGTTCATCTTTATAAATTGAAGAGGAAAAGCGGTCCTCTGTATGTTGCGTGGTGGGATTATTTCCAAGATGCCGGGACTCAAAAAACAGTCTCTCTTTTACTTGCGGACATCAAGACGGCTGACGTGCGGGTGACGGATGCCTTGCCCGAATTTGACGGTGATTTCCAGACGCGGACCAACCGTCTCGACGAAACAGATTATCCGCATTTCTTCCCCTCAAGGACACTTCCAGTCACGGATGGCCGCATCACGCTGACCTTGGATGATGCTCCGGTATTTATGGAGGAGGAATAAAATTTGCGGTATTCAGATGACGGATAGGGTATGAATCGATTTTTAAAAGTGTATAAAACACGGATTGTTTTAGGAGAAAAGAAGCCTGTCATCCTTCGGGGAGTCAACTTAGGCGGATGGCTGATGATGGAAGGGTATCTCCTGCATTCGCCCAACATCCCTGAGCGGCGTTTCCGCAAAGAATTTGCCGCCGCACTTGGGAAAAAGGCCCTGGATGATTTTGACCGTTCTTTTCGGGAAAATTTTATCACGGAAAAAGATATCGGACAGATCAAGCGCCTGGGATTTAACTGTCTCCGTGTCCCGTTTCATTACCGTGTGGTGGAAAAGGCGCCTTACATTTACGGGGCCAAGGGGCTGTCTTATTTGGACAGGATCGTGCGCTGGGCCAAGGAATACAAGATTTGGGTGATTCTGGATCTGCATGCGGCGCCGGGCGCCCAGAACCACGATTGGCATTCGGACAGCGCGGGCCCGGCAGAGTTGTGGACGAAAAAGGTTTATCGGGAGAGGACTTTTGCCCTTTGGGAGTTTTTGGCTGACCGTTACAAGGATGAGACAGGAGTGGCCGGTTATGACCTCTTAAATGAATCCGTCGTCGGCGGTTCGAAGCCGTTAAACGGTTTTTACAAAGCATTGATCAAAAGAATCCGGGCCGTGGATAAAAACCACATCCTTTTTATTGAGGGCAACCGCTGGGCGACCGATATTGACTGCCTGGAAGGATTTGATGATGACAATTATGCCTTAAGCGTCCACAGCTACGAGCCGGCGGAATTCACGTTTAACCTTGTCCCGCATCGGATTTATCCTTATAAAGAAAAGGGCAGGGCATGCTTCAAGGCGGCGCTTAAAGAACATTTGTCAAGATACGCTCATCTATCACAAGAGAGGCGTCTGCCCATTTTTGCCGGTGAGTTCGGCGTCAACTACCGCGGCGGGAATTACGGCGAGGGCCGGTGGCTGAAGGACATGCTGGAATGTTTTAAAGAGTTCGGCTTTCACTGGACTTACTGGACATACAAGGCGGTCAAAAACAGCTGTTTCCCCGACGGGCTATTCAGTTATTACGAGAACCCTCCGTGGGTCAACCGGCAGGGGCCGGTGTCGGGGTGGGATACATACAAGTCTTGCTGGAAACAGTGCCGGAAAGAAATGATTCGGTCCTGGCGGACGGATCAATTTAAGGTCAATCGCAGCATTTTAAAGGTTCTGCAAGATGCCCTTTAGCCGGATTACGAGCTTAACGAATCCTAAGATCAAAAAGGCCGTCCGCCTGCGCGCCTCTAAAGAGCGGCAGGCCCAAGGGGTCACGATTGTTGAAGGGGACAAAGAGATCAGCCGCGCCCTGGAAGGCAAGGTGTTTTTTCAGGAGGTGTATGTCTGTACGGAATTATTCGCCGGCACCGGGGAGGCCTGCCTGGCGGGCAGAGAGGCCGCCTCTCGCCGCTTGCTCCTTGACCGGCTGGCGGCGTCTCAGATTTCTATTTATGAAACGACTAAGGCCGTCTTTTCCAAAATAGCTTACGGCGACCGGCAGGAAGGAATCCTCGCTGTCTGCAAGACGCCCCGGCATTCTTTGGCGGATATGCGCTTTAAAGGAATTCCTCTTTTGGTTGTGGTTGAAGGCGTTGAGAAACCGGGCAATCTCGGCGCCATCCTGCGCACCTGCGACGGGGCAGGCGTGAACGGCATGATTGTCTGCGATCCTAAAACTGATCTCTATAACCCGAATGTCATCCGGGCAAGTTTAGGGACAATTTTCTCCGTTCCAACCATTGTCTCCTCCAGCGCCGAGGCCTTTGATTTTTTAAAATCGAAGGGGGTCATGGTCTGCGCCGCCTCGCCTCAGGCCCAAGACGTCTATACGCGGGTCAGTCTTAAAGGACCCTTGGCCGTTGTCGTGGGAAGCGAGGACGAGGGCTTGAGTGATTTCTGGATGAAGAACTCCGATCTTCAAGTAAAAATTCCGATGCGTGGGTGCGCGGATTCGCTTAATGTTTCGGCATCGGCGGCAATTTTGATTTATGAGGCCATTAGACAGCGGGGAATAAAAAATATAATTACTCAGTTCCCCTCCCTCTGATGGGAGGGGCAAGGGGAGGGTGAAGATTTAGGCTATCACCCCCACCTAGCCTCCCCCATTGAGGGGGAGGAAGAGATGAGTAGTTACCCCAGGTTCAAGAATTATGGTTACTTTGAATAATTTAACCATGGGTTTTACAGGGCGGACATTATTCAAAAATGTTTCGCTGAGTATATTTAAGAACGAGAAAATAGGATTGACCGGCCCCAACGGCGCGGGAAAGACAACCCTGTTTTCCCTGATTTTAGGGGAGATGGAGCCCGTCGCCGGCAATATTCAGATTCAGAAAAATATTCATATCGGGTATCTCCCCCAGGAGTCTTCATTCCGGTCAGGGAAGACGGTGATGGAGGAGCTGACCGAGGGCGACGAGCGCATGAGGGCATTGATGGAGGAAAAAAGAAAGCTTGAGGATCAAAATAAGACCGATACCGGCCGTTACGGCGATATTCTTCATGGGCTGGAGCAGTTGGGTGTCTACGACTTGGAGCATAAGGCCGAAAAAATTCTTGCCGGCCTGGGGTTTAAAGAAGCGGATTTTCACCGTCCTATTTCGCAGTTAAGCGGCGGCTGGCAGATGCGCACCCTTCTGGCGAAACTCTTGACCTCTCCTTATGACATCCTGCTGTTGGATGAGCCCACGAATTATCTGGATCTGGAGGCGACCCTCTGGCTGAAAGGCTTTCTGACCCGTTACGAGGGGGCGCTTGTCCTTATCTCCCACGACCGCGTTCTCTTAAACGATGTCACGAACTACACCATTATTCTCGACGGGAATCAGATGACGAAGGTCAAGGGCAATTATGAGACCTATGAGGAGCAGAAGGATATTCAGCAAAAAACTCTTGAGAAAAAACAGAAAGTGATCGAGAAAAAGCGCGAGCAGCTGGAGCGCTTTGCCCAGCGGTTTCACGCCCAGCCCAACCGGGCCTCGGCCGTGCGCAACAAACGCAAGATGATCGAGCGCCTGGAGAAAATCGAGCTCCCCCAGGAGCACAAGAGTATCGGCGCATTCGAGTTTTCCGAGGTGAAACGCAGCGGCTATACGGTTGTCCAGATGGAGAAGGTCAGCAAATCCTATGATACAAAGGAGGTCTACAGGGATTTGGATTTCGAGATATCCCGCGGGCAGAGGGTCTGTCTGGTCGGGCCTAACGGCGCGGGCAAGTCAACGCTTTTGAAGATGCTGGCCGGTGTCCTGGCGCCGGATGCGGGAACGGTCCGTTACGGCCACGAGGTCGGCGTGGGATATTTTTCCCAGACGCGCCTGGATGTGCTTAATCCCGACCGCACGGCCCTGGATGAGGTGATGGCCTCTGCCTGCGACGGGACGCCGGCTTTAAGAGCGCGCAGTTTGCTGGGGCTTTTTAATTTTCATGGGGATGATGTCTTTAAGCTCGTTAAAATTTTGTCCGGCGGCGAGAAGAGCCGGCTGATTTTGGCCAAGCTTTTGATTCATCCTCCTAATTTTATGATGCTGGATGAGCCCACGACCCACTTGGACGTAGACGGCGTCAAGGCCCTCACCACGGCGTTTAAGGAATACGACGGGACACTTTGCTTTATCAGCCACGATTTGTATTTCATCCGGGAAATCGCGACCTCCATTGTTGATGTTTATGGCGGCCGGCTGCACCAGTATCCCGGCGGGCTGGATTATTACCTGGAGAAACGGGGGGAGAAAGAGGTTGAGTTAAAAGAAGAGAGGCGGAAAGCCAGATTAGAGGAAGAAAGGAACAGGGAGCGGCAGGAGAAAAATGCCGCCAGGAAGAATTTGAACCCGGCGGTTCAAGAGGCCCATGAACGGCACAAGCAGGCCGTCGAGAGGATTAAGGAGATCAAGGAGGAGCTTAAAAAGCTGGAGGCGGAACAGAAGGCTCTCGAGACCGAGAGTTATGTCAAGTCCCGGGCCCTTGCTGAGTCGTTCGGCCAAAAAGATTCTCAGACCCTGAAGGAATACGGCCAGCGGCTGAAATTCATCCAGGGGCGCCTGCGCGAGATTGAAAGCACGATAAAACAGTTAAAGGAAGAAAAGGACCGCATCAGCCGATGATACCTTTAAGAAGAAAATGCCTCCTTGTCGCTGCGGCGGCGTTATTTTTAAGCGGCTGCGCCAAGCTGCAGCATTTGGATCAGCTTTTGACGCTGAAGGATTTATCCGAAGAGCAGGAACGTCTGCATCAGCATGTTAAAAAACAGGATGACAGATTCAAGGCTCTTCTGGGGGCTGTTGAAGATAAGACCATCGGCCGGTATGCGGATGAAAGAAAGATTTTAAAGAATTTCGGTGAACCTGTTTATAGGGAAGAGATGGCGCAGGGAAATCAAAAGTTCAATCGCTGGACATACCGCTATACGACACGATTCTTTGATTCCCCCAAGGTGTATCTTTATTTAGATTCCAGCGGGCATCTTCTGCGCTGGGAGCTCATAGGAGGCGAACATGGGACGATCCAGTAAAAAACCGCGCAAAAAAATGGACCCGCGAAAGTTGACGACGGCAGAAGGCCAGCCTGCCAAGAAAGAGACCGACTGGTCGTTTGAAGACATTGCACGGTCTAAATTCCGCAGGCATTAAGGATGAGAAAGACCAAGGCGGCCCAAGGTATTCTCGAAGAAATCTACGGCAGGCTGTTCAAAGAATTCGGCCCCCAGCACTGGTGGCCCGGGGAAAGCCCGTTTGAGGTCATGGTCGGCGCCATTCTGACCCAGAACACCAACTGGGGTAATGTGGAGCGGGCCATTCGAAATTTAAAGGCCTATAAGATGCTTTCCCCTCGGGCCCTCCATGAAATTTCTCATGCTCGGTTGGCCCCCCTCATCAGGCCCGCCGGATATTTCAATGTCAAAGCCAGACGGTTAAAGAATTTTATAAACTTTTTATTTGAGGAATATCAAGGGAGCCTCAAGAAAATGGCTGAGGAACCCTGGCCGCGGCTGCGGCATAAGCTCCTCGGTGTCAACGGTGTCGGCCCCGAGACCGCGGATTCCATCCTTCTTTACGCGTTTGAAAAACCCGTTTTTGTCGTGGACGCCTATACCCGAAGGATACTTTACCGGCATAATCTTGCGGGGAAGGACGCCGGTTATCATCACATCCAGAAACTTTTTATGACGCATCTCGATCACGATGTCAGAATTTTTAATGAGTACCACGCCCTGATTGTTCGGCTGGGGAAGGATTATTGCCGTCCAAGGCCTTTGTGCGAACGCTGTGTCTTGAATGATGTGTGTTATTCTCTTGTGTCGAAATGCAACCATTGCCACCGGGCGCTGAAAAATCCCGCCAAGAGGCGTTCAGCAAGGGAATTATCCTGCAAGGATTGCTCGTGAGACAGGGGGCAGTTGTTTCTTTACATCCATGCTGGGAAAAGGTATAATTTTTATGATTACTCAGTTCCCCCTCCCGGATGGGAGGGGTTAGGCCACCTCACCTCCCCCATCGAGGGGGAGGAAGAGCTGAGTAGTTACAAAAAGGAGAAAAATTATGTGTTTTTTTGCCGGAGGTCATTCAATGTGGATGGAAGGTATGGCGGGGTTCGGTATTAAGGTTTTTTTGCTCATTTGGATTATTTTTGTTCCCATCGCGATTACGTCCCGTCTGGAGAAAATTATAAAATTGCTTCAAGAGAAAAAGTAGTCTTTAATGCCGATTATTATTCTGCTGATAATCAATACGGTTCTTTTGGCCATTCTTTTCATGCGCGAGATGGCGCGGCGCAAGGAAACCGACCGCGTGGAGCGGCTTGTGCGCGAGGAAATGTCCAACAACCGTAAGGAGTCCGCCCAAGGCATGGACGCCTTTTCCAAGCAGCTTCTGATCTTGACCCAGATGAACGAGCAAAAATTGGAGAAAGTGCGGGATGTCGTTGAGACTCGTTTGAGGATGATGCAAGAGGATAACAGCCAGAAGCTCGAGAAGATGCGCGAGACGGTGGATGAGAAGCTGCATTCCACTCTTGAAAAGCGTCTGGGGGAATCGTTTAAGATTGTCAGCGAGCGCCTCGAGAAGGTGCACGAAGGTTTGGGGGAAATGCAGAACCTTGCTTCCGGCGTCGGGGATTTGAAGAAAGTCTTGACGAATGTCAAGACCCGCGGAACGTGGGGGGAAATCCAGCTTGAAACTCAACTTGAACAGTTTTTAACGCCGGAGCAGTATGAGAAAAACGTGGCCACCAAAAAAGGGAGTCGCGATACGGTGGAGTTTGCCATTAAACTCCCCGGGCGCAATGACCATGTTGTCTATATTCCCATTGACGCAAAATACCCTAAGGAAGATTACGATCGGCTGTTGGAGGCGCAGGACCGAGGGGACAGTGCGGCGGTGGAAGAATCCGTGAAGGCGATTGAGAATAGGATAAAGCTGGAAGCCAAAAAAATAAGGGACAAATATGTGGATCCTCCCCACACAACAGATTTTGCCATTATGTACCTCATTACAGAGGGACTGTATGCGGAAGTATTGCGCAGGCCTGGTCTTTCTGATTTATTGCAGAGGGAATTTAGGGTGATGGTTGCCGGGCCCACCACGATTGCGGCGGTCTTGAATTCCCTGCAGATGGGGTTCCGGACGCTGGCGGTGGAGAGGAGGGCCAGCGAAGTCTGGCAGCTCTTGGGGACGGTTAGAAATGAATTCGTTAAATTTGGGGACATTCTGGATAAAACGCATACGCGTTTAAAGCAGGCCAGCGAGGAAATTGAATCGGCCGCGCGCAAGTCGCGCACCATTGAGCGCAAATTAAAAGATGTCCAGGGGCTGCCTGCCCCGCTCGCCTCGGCTGAAGCCTCCGGCGAAGCCGGGCCGGCAGGCGGGCCTTTGCCGGATCAGCCCGCGTTGGCCCAGGATAGGAGCAGGGATGGTGCCCGCGAATCTTTTGATGACGATACAATCCTTCCGTGATTTTTTCCCGCCGCAGGTTGTAACCTTGACGAGTGATCGCAGCATGGATTTTCAACTTCCGGAGGAATCGCCTGTTTTAAGTCCGGCGCAGAGAGAATTTCTCGCGCGGCAGTTAGGTTTCAAGCTGCCGGCGGCAGGTTCCCCTCGGGGAGAGGTTTTTACGATCCGCCAGGTTCACGGCAACCGCATTGTGGTGGCCGGGACGGAATCCTTCAGGATCAGCAATGCCCCGGAGGAGGCCGACGGCATTCTCACGGATGTGCCCGGGCTTCCCATCGCTGTGCGCACGGCCGATTGCCTGCCGGTTTTCATTTATGACCCTCGGCATGAAGGCATCGGGCTGATTCACGCGGGATGGCGCGGCACCCGCCAGCAGATCTTGGGAGAGACTTTAGCGCTTATGCGCCGGCATTGGAATTCCCGTCCGGCGGACTTGCGGATCGCATTCGGGCCGGCCATCCGGGTCTGCTGTTATCAAGTGGGACAACAGTTTCGCGAATATTTTCCTGAGGAAACGGTTCAACGCGATAACGGATATTTTTTGGATTTGCCGGCGGTCAATAAAAACCAGATTTTGCGGCTGGGGGTGGAGGCCCGGCATGTCTTCGACTCCGCCGTCTGCACATGCTGCGAACCAGCGTATTTTTCCCACAGGAGAGAAGGAGAGGCCGCGGGGCGGATGATATCGTTAATGATGTTAAAGAAAGAGGAGATTCTCAAATGCATATCGTTGTTTTTGTAACAGCCAAGGACGAGCAGGAAGCCGGCAAGATTGCCGAGGGATTAGTCCAAAATAAACTGATCGCCTGCGCCAATATCGTGAGCGGTATTAAATCGGTGTTCCGGTGGGAGGGAAAGGTGGACAGGGCGCAAGAATGCCTTCTCATCCTAAAATCCAAGAAAACTCTTTTCTCCAAGATCGTAAAGACGGTGAAATCCCTCCATAGTTATGATACCCCTGAGATTATCGCCCTGCCGATTGTGGAAGGGTCTAAGGGCTATCTGGACTGGATGGATGGGTCGGTTGCGAAATCTTAATTGTCTTTTTTAGGAAGGTCGCTGGTGATGTTGGCCTTAAGGCGCAGGCGGTTAAGAAAATCGTTAAAGGCCTGGGCCCGGCGTTCCTCCAGAAGGGATCGGGAAAGGGCCTCTTTCTCTTTTTCATACCGCTTCTCGTCGGCAGGAAGATATGAGTCCAAGTGAAGGAGGCAGTAACCCGCCTCTGTCTCAACCACGTCATGGCCTAAAGGATCGGCCTCCGTCAGTCGGAAAGCGGCCTCCTGGAAATCTTTTGCAATACCGACCACCGGCAGATATTCGCCCCGGCCGAAGACAGGCGTCTGGTGGATTTCTAAACTTAAGTCCTTGGCGGTCCGGGGGAAGTCTTTGAGGGAAGAGGCCTCCCAGGCTGCCGTGAGGGCACTCAGATGGTCTTGCGTCTTTTGCCGGGCGATTTCTTTGGCCTCTTGGTTTAAAACCGCCTCTTTCACCTTTTCCCTGGCCTCTTCATATTCAGGCACATAAGATTCTTTTTTTGCTTTTATTTTGATAATGACGATACCCTGAGGGGTCTCAAAGGGGTCGCCGACCTCGTTTTCTTGCAGGTTAAAAATTTTGTTCAGAAAATCATAAGACCATCCCAGGGCAAGGCTGGGCTGTTCCTGGCTGAAAAAGCCGCTGGAGCGCACCGCGACATTGTATTTCTGCGCGGCTTTCTGGATATCAGGGTCAACGAGCAGTTCCTGGAAAATGGCGTTGGCCTTTTCTCTAATGGGCTTTTTGGTGTCGTCGGGTGGTGGGGGGTTTTGTGGATTTTCCTGTTCCGTCTCCTTCGCGGCCTCCTCCTCTTTCTTCGGTTCCGGTTTCGGGAAATCGAGGGTGATGTAGTCAACGTTAATGGTGGGGGGGATGAGGAATTGGGCCTTATTCTGCGCGTAGTAGGTTTGGCCTTTTTCTTCGCTGAAGGAGGCCTCGTTCTTGAACGGCCCGGCGGGGACTAAGACATAACTGACCTGCACTTTTTCGTTTTGTTTTTTAAAGGCATCACGGATTTCCCGTTCGTTGACAGCGAGAGAGGCCGTCTCCTGTTGAAACAATTCGGCCATTTTTAGATCATCCCGGATGCCTTCCTCAAAATCCCGCGCGGAGAGACGAAAGATAGAACGCAGGACGTCTTTATAGAGAAGAGGGTCGAATTGCCCGTTTCTTTGGAGGAAGGGATACTGTTCGATGGTTTCGACAACCTCTGGGTCGCGGACATGGATTCTTCTTTTTTGGGCTTCATAAAGGAGGATCAGTCTGTCCCAGGCCTGCGCCTCTAAGTTGAGGAATTTGGCAATTTCATTGAACTTCTCGCTGAAACGCATCATGGCCTGAATGTGGACATGGCGGTAGGCCTTATTAAAGACGTCGAGGGGGACATTTTTATTAAACATTTTTCCGGCATAGCGGATGCGATCGCCTCCTGTCAGGAGATAGGCGGTTCCGAAAAAGCCGAATGAAAGGATGATGACGACGGCGATAACCCAAAGGATTTTCTTGGCGACGCCTTTTTTACGTAATAGCTTTAACATGATTGTCTGCGTTGTTCGTTGATGGGTATCGTAGCTCGAAACGTTGATCGTAAACAGGCTGCGTCAAAACTTGTTCTCAACCGAATAACGATGGACGATTCCAGCTGCGTTACCCTGCCTGCCGGCAGGCAGGCGTTCAGCGATATCCGTATTTTAATTAGGGTTAATTATATCTGCTCGCTATGTTTTTGACAAGATATTTTAGCGCGAATTCGAATCTTTCGCAGGGTTGCAGAGGCGGCTTTTTGATATTATACTTTACAACGGTGAAGGGCAAAGTTATAATACCTCGGTTTTTGTCAGAAGTATGCCGTTTGGACGCGAGGAATGAAATTCGAGTAAAGGCTTTAGATATAACACGATGCGCAAACTCAAATTAGGTTTACCCAAGGGAAGCCTTCAGGAGGCTACTTTAAAGATATTTGAACGTGCCGGGTTCAAGATTTATGTCTCGGGGCGTTCTTATTTTCCCTCTGTTGATGACGCCGAGATTGAGCCGGTGCTTTTGAGGGCGCAGGAGATGTCGCGGTACGTCGAGGAAAACGCCCTGGATTGCGGGATAACAGGCGCCGATTGGATCCTGGAAAACGGCTCTCAGGTTATTTCGCTGGCTGATTTGGTATACGCCAAGCAAAGCGCGGTCAAGGTGCGCTGGGTCCTGGCCGTCCCGGAGAATTCCTCCGTCAAGTCTGTTAAAGATTTGCAGGGCAAGAGGATAGCGACAGAGCTTGTCAATGTCACCAAGCAATATCTGAGAAAGAATAAGGTCAAGGCGGATGTGGAATTCAGCTGGGGGGCGACCGAGGCCAAAGTGGCGGACGGCCTCGTGGATGCGGTCGTGGAGTTAACCGAGACCGGAAGCAGCCTCCGGGCGCATAAATTACGGGTGATTGCGACCGTCTGCGAATCCACAACACAGTTTATCACCAACAAAAGGGCATTTGAGGATCCGTGGAAGAAGAAAAAGATGGATCAGGTCGTTATGCTCTTGAAAGGGGCTATTACAGCCAATAATATGGTCGGTTTAAAAATGAATGTCCAGAAGAAAGACCTGGAAGATATTTTAAGGCTTTTAACATCGCTCAAGGACCCGACCATTTCTCCTTTGAGCCGGAAAGATTGGCTAGCGGTTGAGACCGTGATTGACGAGGGAACGGTGCGCACCCTCATCCCGGAGCTTAAGAAAGCAGGTGCACAGGGGATTATTGAGTATTCTCTAAATAAGCTTATTTATTAAACAACACCCAAAAAGAGGATGTCATTGTATGCCATGCGGGAGAAAAAGGAAGAGACGCAAGATTAGGACGCATAAGCGAAAGAAGATGAGAAAGTCGCTGCGTCAGCTCAAGAAGCGTGATTGGAAATGAACCCTTCCGCAGATCTCCGTCCGCCTAAGGCGTACGGAGTATTGGATAAGGGTTCATTCCTTTGAGAGCTGCAACCTCGCCCCGCCGATGGCGGGGCGAGGTATCGAAAAGAATAAAGCCCGCTGAGGTTGTTCGCGGGTGAGGTGGTTTATGTCCCAAGCAAAGACCGTGAGAATTTCTGGTTGTGTTGGGATTTGTGTGATGGCACTCGTATGCCTGCCTTCAGCGGAGGCCTTTGTCCACGAGGATCGTGTGGCTATGGCCAAAAGCCTGGCGCATTATGCCCTGGGGAATCAGTATGACCTTCTGGGAGAGACGAATTACGCTGTCTTAGAATACGAAAAGGCGGCCCAGTTTGACGAGGGGAGCTACCTCATTCATTTGAGATTAGGCACGGGGTATGCACGGCTTAATATGCTGACGGAGGCCATTGAGCATCTCGAGCTTGTCCACCGGCTGAATCCCGAGGACATGCAATCCCACTATCTGTTGGCTCTGATTTACTCGAATCAAAAGCAGTATGACAAGGCCGCTCAGGAATATGAGCTGATTTTAAAGACATTCTCGAAGGCGGAGCCGCAGAATATCGAGGTTTACGGCTACCTGGGGCAGCTGTATTATTCTCAGAGAAAATATGACCAGGCCATCGAGCAGTTTGAGAAAATGCTGGCGTTGGAGCCCCTGAACGCCGACGTGATGTATATGCTGGGATCCCTCTATCTGGAGGTCAATCAGAAGGATCGCGCCATCGAGATTTTGAAGAAATCCATCGGGATCGACCCCGAACATGATGGGAGCCTGAATACCCTGGGCTATCTCTATACAGAGGAGGAGAAAGACCTCGATGAGGCGACAGATCTGGTGAACCGCGCTTTGAAGATCGACCCCGATAACGGCGCTTATCTGGACAGCCTGGGTTGGATTTATTACAAGAAGGGGATGTACGAAAAGGCTCTGGAAATTTTGATAAAGGCGGATAATTTCCTCAAAGATCCTGTGATTTATGATCATATAGGGGATGTGTACCATAAATTGAATCGCGTTGAAGAGGCGCTCAAATACTGGGAGCTTTCCTTGGAGCTTTTTCCAAGCCAGAAAGAGGTCCTTCAAAAGATAGAAGCGGCTAAGAATATCCAGGTCCGCAAATGAAGCCTTCTAAACTTCCCGTCCGCCTTAGGCAGGCGGGGTATCCGCCGAGGCAATGAAGCCTTCGATGATTCCATGAGTCGCCAGACTTCGGCGAACTCGACGAGCCGTATAGTCCTGCGTTCGCCCGCCAAACTCAATCTTTTCCTGAAAGTTTTGAATAAGAGGCCCGACGGTTTTCACGATATCGTAACCGTTTTTGAGCGCATCAATTTAAGCGATGAACTCTCCTTTAAGTCTAATCGTAGCGGCGCCTTCCGTATCCACTGCGCGCATCCCCACGTTCCCCTCGGGCCTAAGAATCTTGTTTACAAAGCGGCCCAGTTGCTCCGAAAGGATTTCGGGATCAAGGCTGGGGCGGATATAACCATAAAAAAGCGTATCCCCGTGGCCGCCGGTTTGGCCGGCGGATCCAGCAATGCGGCGACAGCACTTATAGGGTTAAATCGTCTTTGGAGACTTCGTTTAAGCCGCAAGCAATTGGTCTCCTATGCCCGGAAGGTTGGTAGTGATGTCGCCTTTTTTCTGCATGATTGTTCCTGGGCACTGGGGACACAGCGCGGGGATGAGGTTAGGGGACTTCCTATAAAAGCGAGACTGTGGCATATCCTGGTTGTCCCCCGTCTCAAAATGTATTCCTGGAAGGTTTATGGAGGGCTTAAATTGGAGTTGACAAAGAAAGATGATGATGCTACTATTTTTATCCACCATTTAGGAAAAAATCATTTAGATGAAATCGGACGATTGCTTGTCAATGATTTGGAAGAGGTTATCATCCGGCTTTCCCCGAATTTGGAACGCTTGCAACAGAGACTGAAGTCCTTGAATCCTAAAGGGGTTATGATATCCGGAAGCGGCCCTGCCGTCTTCGGCATCACCGAGACTAAGAAAGAGGCGGAACGCATAAAAAAGATATTATCCAGGCGCTTTAGTCAGGTGTTTGTGGTGAGCACTCTTTGATGGCCCGGCGTGTCCCCGCTGTTTTGAGGGTTTATCGAGGGATCAGAGCGGGAAACGCCCCGAGACAACTTTAGGAGAGGAGCTTAAGGTCATGGAGATTACAGAAATTCGTATTTTTCCCAAGGAAGGCCCGGATAAAAAGCTCAAGGCCTATGTGACGGTAACCTTCGACAATGTTTTCGTCGTGAGGAATATCAAGGTCATCCAGGGATCGGAGGCGTTGTTCATTGCGATGCCGTCGCGTAAAGTGAAGAACAGCTGTCCTAAGTGCAATTTCAGGAATGAGGTGGGAAGCCGGTTCTGTAATCATTGCGGGGCAGAGGTCCCGTCGGGTATTGAGCAGGAAAGAGCGCCGGATGCCAAAACGGAACACCGTGATATTGCCCATCCGATAACGCAGGAATTTCGCGAGTATCTGCAGACGAAAATCCTAGAGACCTACAGAAAAGAGACTGCTGTAGCGGGCGGTTCCTCAAAAGGAGCTTCCTTAGGGCATTAAAAAAGGATAGGTATTGTAGAGATGAATATTTAACGGTTTTGCCTTGCAGGGAAGACCGTTATCTTTTGTTTTTGGTGCAGGGCAGAATTTGGTCAGCAGCTATTGCCCGGTGGTGTAATTGGTAACACAGCAGAATTTGGATCTGCTTTTCCAGGTTCGAGCCCTGGCTGGGCAGTGGTGCGAGGCGTTGGGGTTTTATGCAGAATTTGAGGACGATTATTTTGGCGGCGGGGAAAGGGACGCGGATGAAATCCGATACCCCTAAGGTTTTGCATGAGGTCTGCGGCAAATCCATTATTGAGTATGTTCTCGATGTAGCGAGGGCGGTCGGTTCTTTGAAAATTTACGTCGTTGTCGGGCACGGCAGTGCGTTGGTGAAAGACCGTCTAGGGCGGGAGGCTGTTACGATTCGGCAGCCGCGGCTTTTGGGGACTGCGGATGCCATCCGCTGTGCCCAAGGGTTCCTTAAAGGTTATCGGGGGGACGCCCTTGTTTTATGCGGGGACACGCCGCTCTTGAATAAAAGTGTCGTCGAGGAGCTCATAAGAAGGCACAGAAAGTCAAAGGCCGTGTGCACTTTTTTGACAGCCGTTGTGCCTAATCCGCAAGGATATGGGCGCGTGATCCGTGATGAAAACGGCGCGGTCGCAGGGATCCGCGAAGATAAGGATGCCGCCGGCGATCAACGCGATATCACGGAAATCAATGTCGGCGTTTATTGTTTTCAGAGCCGGGCATTGTTTAAGGCTCTCCAAGGGGTGCGGCTTAATAAGAAGAAAAAAGAATTTTATTTAACGGATATTATCAGCTTGTTTTACGAGGGGGGGTTTGTGATAGAAACGTTGCGAACCGAGGACCCGTCCGAGGGGCTGGGGGTTAATACAAAAGAAGATTTAGCCGTTGCCGAGCGCATTCTCCGGAAGAGGATCCTTAAGCGTTTTATGGAAGAGGGGGTGACCATTCAGGATCCCTCGACAACGTATATTGATGCCGGCGTCAGAATAGGCAAGGACACGTGCATACGTCCCTTTACCTTTATTGAGCAAGATGTCCGTATCGGGAGCCGCTGCAAGATAGGTCCCTTTGCCCGCTTAAGGCCGGGGGTTAGGATAAGGAATGACGTCGAGATTGGGAACTTTACCGAGGTCTCGCGCACGCAAATAGGCAACAGGACGCTGATGAAACATTTTAGTTTTCTAGGGGATGCGACGGTGGGAGCCGGGGTCAATATCGGGGCAGGGACGATCACGGCCAATTTTGACGGCAAACAGAAAAATGCGACAACAATCGGTAATGGCGCCTTTATCGGGTCGGATTCGATTCTGATTGCACCGGTCAAGATCGGCAACAAGGCTGTGGTCGGTGCCGGAAGTGTTGTGACCAAGGGCAAGGTGGTGCCCGACGGCGGCTTGGCCGTCGGGGTGCCGGCGCGGATTCAGTCAAGGAGAAATCAGAGATGAATGGTTTAGCCATATTTACAGGGAATGCCAATCCCTCATTGGCCCAGGGCATCTGCGAGCAGTTGCACGTGCCTTTGACGGATGTTCTGGTTTCGCGGTTCAGCGAGGGGGAAATCAGGGTTGAGATCAAAGAAAACATCAGAGGCAAGGATGTCTTTATCATTCAGCCCACGTCTCCGCCGTGCAATGATAACTTGATGGAGCTTTTGATTCTCATCGATGCGGCGAGGCGGGCATCGGCGGACCGTATTACGGCCGTTTTGCCTTATTACGGTTATGCCCGTCAGGACCGCAAGGATCAGCCCCGTGTGCCCATTACGGCAAAGTTGGTGGCGAACCTGATTGTCTCCGCCGGCGCTGACCGCGTCTTGACCATGGATCTTCACGCCAGCCAGATTCAGGGGTTCTTTGATATCCCTGTGGATCATTTGTACGCCATCAATGCCTTGTGTGACTACTTTCAAGATAAAAAAATTAAGAATATGGTCGTTGTCTCTCCGGATGTCGGGGGCATTCGCATGGCCCGCGCCTATGCCAAGCGTTTAGGCGCAAGTCTCGCTATCGTGGATAAACGCAGGGCAAGTCCCGAGAAGACCGAGGTGATGCACATCTTGGGCCACGTGAAAGGCAAAAACGCCGTCCTTGTGGATGATATTATCGCAACGGCCGGCTCCATCACGGAGGCCATTGATGTCTTGACGAAAAGGGGCGTACAGGATATTTATGCCGCTGTCAGCCACGGCGTTCTCTCCGGCCAGGCCGTCTCGCGCGTTGAAAACTGCAAGGCCCTGAAAGAGGTCGTGATTACCGACAGCATTGCGCTTGCGGGAGCCAAGAAGATGCCGAAGATTAAGGTGGTGACGGTGGCGCCTCTCTTGGCGGAGGCCATCCATCGTATTCACGGCGAAGAATCCATCAGTTGTTTGTTTGATGAAACACGATAAAAGAAAAGGCGGTTGATAGCTATGGAAGAAATAAGACTAGATGTCCAACTCAGAAATGAAGTCGGCAGCCGCAAGATTAAAAAGGTCCGCCGGCAGAATTTTGTACCGGCGGTTGTCTACGGCGAAGAAGAGAGGTCCGCCGTTGTCAAGGTGGACCGGCGCACGTATGAACGGATCACGCGTCAGCATAAAGGCCAAAATGTTATTTTCCATCTTTATGTAGTCGATGGAGATAAAACCCTAGGGGACTATTCGGTTATTGTCAAAGAAGAGCAGCATGATCCCGTCTCCGACAGGCTGCAGCATATTGATTTTAACCGCATATCTCTGACGAAGGCCATTGAGGTCAAGGTGCCCCTTCTGACCAAAGGCGAGGCCGTCGGTGTCAAGCGCGACGGTGGGTCCCTGGATCACGTCTTGTGGGAGCTGGATGTGATCTGTCTGCCGACTCAAATCCCCGAAGGGATTGAGATTGAGGTCAGTTCCCTGGAGATCGGCGATTCCATCCATGTGAAGGATATTACTCTTCCCCCAGGGGTGAGGACAAAGCATGACCCTGAGGCCATTCTGGTTTCCGTCGTTCCACCGATGAAAGAGGAGCCTGTAGGCGTTCCTGAAGAAGCGGCTGTCAAGGAGCCCGAGGTCCTCAAAGAGAAGAAGAAAGAAGAGGCCACGGCCGTTGATGGAAAGGCCGAGAAGGCGCCGAAGAAAGAGGAAAAGGCGGAAGGCAAGGCCAAGGAAGAAAAATAGTGGAAGTCCTATCAGGTGGGAGATAAAGCTCGATTTTCTAAAACGGTGGAGTCGCGGCTTATTGTAGGCCTGGGGAATCCCGGACGGGACTATGAACAGACGCGGCATAATCTGGGATTTCTCGTTATTCGTCGTCTGGCCGAAAGGTATGATATGCGTTTTCGGTCAGGCTGTTTGATCAAGGGACTGATGACCGAGGGCCGGATCGCCGGAAAGACGCTGTATTGTCTTTTACCTATGACGCATATGAATAATTCCGGCATCGCCGTCAAGCAATTTATGGCCAAGAAAGGTTTGGGAAGCGGGGATCTCTTGGTTGTCTGTGATGATTTGAACCTGGACCTCGGGCAGATCCGCATCCGCTCCGGAGGAAGCGACGGCGGACATAACGGATTAAATTCCGTTATTCAGCATGTGGGGACACAAAAATTCGCCCGTTTGCGGATGGGGATCGGGTCCCCGCTTAAGGGGGGAGATGCCGCGACGTATGTCCTGGAGGGGTTTAAAAGGGAAGAGACAAAGAATATAGGAGGCTTTATCGATCAGGCCGCAGACTGCTGCGGGGTGTGGTTAGAGGAAGGGATAAACAAGGCAATGGATCAGTTTAATAAAAGGAAGGATCATGGAAAAGACGATAACCGCTCGAAAATATGAACTGGTTGTTATTGTGGATGCCAAGCTGCTCAACGAGGAAAAAGAGGCCGTCTGCAAAGAGGCTGCAGATATCGTAACCAAAGGAGGTGGAAAGGTCATCAATAGTCAGGTCTGGTTTGATAAACATAAATTTACTTTCCGGATTAAGAAATGCACGGAAGGGACTTATCATCTAATCAATTTTGAAGGGGATGCCTCGACGGTTGAGAAGATTCATTCGAATCTGAGGTTGAATGAGAAGATTCTGCGTTTTGCTATTATGAAGGCGGCATGACCTCATCGCGAGGCTGGATTGGGAGGGCGGGTCTGTATTTATGTGTGCTAAAAGGAGGTTGAAATGGCGAATTTAAACAAGGTTTTTTTAATCGGGAATTTAACCCGGGATCCGGAACTGCGTTATACCCCAGGAGGTACGGCCGTTGCCAACTTAGGCATAGCCGTCAACAGGAGATTTAAAGACAGCAGCGGGGAATTGAAAGAGGAAGTTTGTTTTTTGACGGTGACAGTCTGGGACAAGCAGGCCGAGGCTTGTTGTCAATATCTGCACAAGGGGCGTCCGGTGTTTGTGGAAGGTGTCTTGCAGTCACGGTTTTGGGAGACCAGCGACGGACAGAAAAGAAGCGCCATCGACGTGCGCGCCGAAAGAGTTCAGTTTTTGGGGAGTTATCCCGGGGCCAAGGGGAAAGAGGTTGAGAAGGCGGAAGGCGGCGTTGAGGCGCCGGCGCCAGAGGGCGTGGAGCAGCATGCCAGCGAGGCGATAAAACCCGAGGATGTGGCCTGGGACGGTTAAAGCGTTCGTCAGATTCCCTGTCCTTTAGGACTTTCCGCTTAAGGCGCCTGCCTACCGGCAGGCAGGGACCCGCCTCTGGCGGGTGGGATGCCCCCGCGGGTAAGGTAGTCTAAAATTCCCTGCGGGGCAGATTTATAAACACGAATACGAGGGAGGTTCCAAATTGCGCGAGATTCAGAATGACAGGAGAAATGACAGGAGAAATGATAGGAGAAATGACAAGAGAAAGACAGGGGGAAGACCCCGGGTGCCCCGGATGACCGCGAGGTACCAGCTGCCTAAAGATGCCGTTATTGATTATAAAAATGTGGGGTTGCTCCAGAAATATTTAAACGACCGCGGCAAAATCGTTCCCCAGCGGATAACAGGCGTCTCGGCGAGGGAACAAAAGCAGCTCACGCAGGCCATCAAGAGGGCAAGATTTTTGGCGCTTTTGACGCCTGGCGGGGTCAGAGGCCCTAGGAGAGACAGAGACGCGGGCTTCTAAGTCCGGCGGGGCCGTATCTTTTGTCAGACGATAAGGGGTTTTATCCAAACGGATTGAGGGGGGACTCATGGAAGTTATACTATCGCAGGATGTTCAAAGTATGGGAAAGGTCGGGGACATTGTTAAGGTTAAGGAGGGCTATGCCCGGAATTTTCTTATTCCCAGGAAGATGGCCTGTCTTGCCACACCGGCCAATCGCAAGAAAATCGAGCAGTTAGAGAAAAAGAAAAAAATGGAATACGAGAAGCAAAGGATAGAGGCGCAGAAATTGGCCGAGAGGCTTCATAAGGTTTCCTGCACCGTCAATGTCGAAGTCAATGATCTGGACAAACTTTACGGGGCCGTCACCGTCGGGGAAGTTGTCAATGCCCTGGAGGTTGAAGGATTTCCCATCGACAAGAAGGATATCGTTATCGAAAAGCCGATTGAAGAGCTGGGTATTTTTGAGGTCGGTGTTAAACTTCACCCCGAAGTGACGGCAAAAGTGCGGTTATGGGTCACCAAGAAATAAGGATCCCCCCCCAGAATGTCGAGGCCGAGAAATCCGTCCTTGGCTCTATGCTGATCGACCAGGAAGCCATCGGCACCGCCGTTGAGATCTTAGACGAGACGTGGTTCTACGAAGAGACGCATCGCAAGATCTTCCGGGCGATTGCCGGGCTCTATAACGAGCGCAAGAATGTCGATCTTATCACCCTTTCTGATAAGTTAAAAAGCGACGGCCTTCTTGAAGAAATAGGCGGCGTCAGCTATCTTTCCATTATCATTGACCTTGTCCCCAGCGCGGCCAATGTCGAGCATTATGCGCATATTGTCCGGCAAAAGGGAATCCTGCGGCGGCTCATCAAGAATGCCACTTCCATTATAGGCGAGAGCTATGAGTCCGATGGCAATGTCGAAGAGGTCGTGGACAATGCCGAGAGGCTCATCTTTGAGGTGGCGGACCTAAAACAAAGGCAAAAGGCCGTCCATATTAAAGATTTGATCAAGAAAAGCATTGAGACGCTCGATCAGCTGTATCAACGCAAGCAGCATGTCACAGGGATCCCCACAGGTTTTGAACGGTTTGATCAGATGACATCGGGTTTGCAGAATTCGGACTTGATTATTATCGCCGGTCGTCCCTCCATGGGCAAAAGCGCCCTGGCCATTTCGATTGCCGAGCATGTGGGAATAGAGCAGAAAAAGAGCGTGGGGATTTTTAGTTTGGAGATGTCCAAGGAGCAGTTGGTTCAGCGGCTTCTGTGTTCGCAGGCCCGCGTGGACGCCCATAAGGTCAGAAGCGGATTTTTGTCGCCTTCCGACTGGCCCAAGCTGACCGCGGCGGCAGGGAAATTGTCCGAATCCCGGATATTCATCGATGATGCGCCGGCCATTTCCGCCCTGGAGCTGCGGGCCAAGGCCAGAAGACTTAAGGCCAACAGCGATGTCCAGATGATCGTTCTGGATTATCTCCAGCTGATGCGCAGCACAACCCATAGCGACAACCGCCAGCAGGAGATCTCCGAGATCTCGCGTTCCCTCAAAGCACTGGCGCGGGAATTGAGCATACCTGTTATCGCCCTTAGCCAGTTGTCACGGGCCGTTGAGTCCCGGCAGGATCGAAGACCCCAGCTTTCGGATTTAAGGGAATCGGGGGCAATAGAACAGGACGCCGATGTGGTCGTTCTCTTGATGCGGGAAGAATATTATAATCCGACCGAGGAGAATAAAGGGGTCGCGGATGTGATTATTGCCAAACAGCGTAACGGCCCCGTCGGAACCGTGAAGCTTGCCTTTATTAAAGAGTATATGCGATTCGAAAATCTCGCTTATGGTAATTGACACGGCATTCCATAAAACTTATAATCAAACGCATAACCAGACTTAACCTAACATATTTTCTGACAATGAAATTTTTATTTGGGTTCTTAACTATTGTTTTTATTTCCCAGCTTTTGTTCGCGCCGGTTTTATCGGCTCAAACCGCCCCCCCACCGCTCACGGCCCAATTGGAGGTGCAGGTTGTTGAATCTCCCGTCGTGAAGGCCATCGACGTGGAGGGAAACAAGACCATCAGCGTCACCGCTATTTTGTCCAAGATCAAGACGCGGGTAGGGCAGCCGTACCTCCAGTCGGTTATAAGCGACGATTTAAAGCGGTTGTACAATACAGGCTATTTTGCCGATGTCCGTGTCGATCGCAAAGAGCATGAGGGCGGTTTTAAGGTCATTTTTTATCTTGAGGAAAAGCCGGTGATCGACAAGATCACCTTCTCCAAGGTCCGCTATTTCCATCCTAAGGCCCTCTTGAAGAAGATGAAGACCAAGGAGGGGAAATTTCTGGACAATAAGACCCTGAAAGACGACGTTGATATGGTCAAAGAGCTTTACGCCAAAAAGGGGCTGACCCAGGTGGAGGTGGATGTTGAGACATCCACTGACGAGACGACCCATAAAGCGGCGCTTCATGTCGTGGTACGGGAAGGTGATAAGGTGAGGATCCGAAGGATTCATGTGGACGGGAATAAGGCGTATAAGGACAAACACATCCGCAAGGTCATCAAGACGCGTCCGAAGTCATTTTTCACATCCGGGTATCTCAAGGGAGAGATTCTCGAAGAGGATATGGAAAGGATAGCCGCATTCTATGAACAGCGGGGTTTTATCGATGCGGTGGTGGATTATTCCGCTGAACAGCTGTCCAAAGGGTTTATCGACATCCGCATCCATGTTGAGGAAGGGAAACAGTATTTTGTCGGGCACATCGCCGTGACGGGTAATGAGGTCATTGCCGATAAGGATATCCTGGGGGCTATGGAGGAGACCCAGGAGGGAAAGATCTTTAGCCGCGAGAAATTAACCGTGGATATCGCCCATCTGCGGGCGCTTTACTTTGATAAAGGGTATATCTTCGCGGATATCACTGACACGACATCCCTCGATCCGGACACGGGCAAGGTGGATGTCAAGATTGACGTCAAAGAGGGGGGGCTGGCCTATATCGAAAAGATCAAGGTTCAGGGCAATACCCGCACGCGGGATATCGTCGTCCGCAGGGAACTCAGGGTGAATCCCGGGGATCCGTTTGACGGCGAAAAGCTCAAGCGCAGCAAGGAGCGCCTGAACAATCTGGGCTATTTCGAGGATATCAGCTTTGATATCGAGGATACAGACAAAGAGGATCATAAGGATTTGGTCGTTCAGGTCAAGGAGGCCAAGACAGGAAGCTTCAGTTTTGGAGGCGGTTTCAGCACGGTGGATAAGGTGGTCGGTTTTATTGAGGTGGAGCAGCGCAATTTTGATTTTACCAACTGGCCCGCCTTTACCGGCGGTGGGCAGAACTTACGCTTGCGCGCGGAGACCGGATCGACGAAGAACAACCTCTTTTTAAGTTTTACAGAGCCATGGATCTTTGATTATCCTGTCTCGGGCGGATTTGATGCCTTCAAGACCGAGAGGGACCGCGAGCGCGATGTGGGGTTCGCCTATGATGAAAAGCGCGTCGGAGGAAACCTTCGTCTCGGAAAGCAGTTTTCCGAACACACGATCGGACGCATGATTTATAAGATGGAGAAGGTTACCATCGGCGATTTGGAGACTGACGTCTCGGCAGATTTGCTGGCTGAGGCAGGGACCAATACAGTGAGCTCTCTGGGCTTGTCGGCGACGCGGGATTCGACGGACAGCTCACTCGTCCCCACTAAGGGTCTGGTCGTCAACGGCGGCGTGGATATTGCCGGGGGTCTTTGGGGGGGAGATAAGGATTTTTACAGGTTGCAGACGATGGGAAGTTATTATATTCCGTTCCAATGGAAATCCGTCTTGGAATTGCGTCTGCGGGCCGGTCTTGTGGAGGCCTACGGCGATTCGGAAAAGGTTCCCATTTTCGAGCGGTTTTTCGCAGGCGGTGCCAGGAGCATCCGCGGGTATGATGAACGGCGGGTCGGCCCTCTTGATACGAATACAGATGACCCCATTGGAGGGGAAAGCCTTCTGGTCGGCAATGTGGAATATACGATTCCGTTGGTTGAGTTCGTCAAATTGGCCGCCTTCCTGGATGCGGGAAACGTGTGGGCCAATGCCCAGGACTTTGCCTCTGGTGATTTTAAATCCGGCACAGGGGTGGGGGTGCGGATCAAGACACCCATCGGCCCGGTCAATCTGGATTATGGTTATCCGTTGAATGTCGAGCCGGGGGAAGAGGAGAGATCCGGCAAGTTTTATTTCAGCGTGAGCAGGGGATTTTAACTCGAATAACACAAAAGCGATACAAAGGAGGTTTGTTATGAAGGCATTAAGAATAGGGATTGTTGTGAGCCTTGTTTTTTTCTGTATGTGTGTGGGGTCAGCCGTTTACGCCCAGAAGGAAGGCGGCAAAATCGGTTATGTGGATTTGAGCCGTCTTTTTGACGAATATCATAAGACAAAGGACTATGACAAGGTCCTCGAGGCCGAGCATAAGAAGTATGAGGAGGACAGCAAGGCCAAGATCGAGAAGATTCGCGATGAGCAGGGAAAATTGGCTTTGCTCCAGGAGGATAAAAAGGCCGCCCTGGAAGGGGAGGTTGAGGCCATGAAAGCGGAACTCCTGGAATTTGATCGTCAGAAGAAGACGGATCTCACGAAGGATCGCAATGAAAAGATCCGGGAGATTCTGCTGGAGATCGAAAAGATCGTCAGCAATTTCGCCGAACAGAACAATTATTCGATTATTTTGAATGATCGGGTTCTCATTTACGGCCATCCTTCCTACGATTTGACCGAAGATGTCCTGAAATCCCTCAATGTCGAGAAACCGAAGAAGTGATGATGCGAGCGGACAGATGATGCGTAAGACCCTCTCTGAGATAGCCGAGATTGTCGAGGGGGAAGTTATTGGCGACAAGAATTTGGTGATAACAGGTTTAAGCGGTATTCAGGAAGCGCAAGAGGGAGAGCTGACATTCATAGCCAATTCGAAATATATCGCGCTCTCCAAGACGACAAAGGCCTCCGCCATCGTAACGCCTCGGGATATACAAATCCCGGGGAAAACCCTTATCCGCACTGATAACCCTTCCCTGGCCTTTGCCCGGATCGCCTCCGCTATGACCGATGAGGAAGTTTATCGTCCTAAAGGCATTCACAGAAGCGCTGTGATTGCCGAGGATGCCCGCCTCGGGAAGAATATCGCCATCGGGCCGTGTGCTATTGTAGAAAGCAAGGCCGACATCGGCGATCGCACGGTGATTTACGGAGGTTGTTATATCGGGCATCATTCGAGATTGGGGAAGGGGTGCCTCCTCTATCCGAATGTTACGCTCCGTGAACGGATAACCGTCGGGAACAGGGTTATTATTCACAGCGGAGCGGTTGTCGGTTCCGACGGTTTCGGTTTTGTCCAGGTGGACGGCAGGCACGAGAAGATCCCGCAGATCGGTACGGTTGTCATTGAGGATGATGTTGAGATCGGGGCGAACGCCACCATAGACCGGGCGCGGTTTGACAAGACAATCATCGGTGAGGGGACAAAAATTGACAATCTAGTTCAGATTGCCCACAACGTGATTATCGGAAAACATTGTATTATCATTTCCCAGGTAGGAATCTCGGGAAGCACCAAGATTGGGGACGGCGCGATATTGGCCGGACAGGCAGGGATACACGGCCATTTAACGGTTGGGGCAGGCGTCATGGTTGCCTCCAAGACGGGTGTGACCAAGTCTATCCCGGCGCATACGAAGGTGTCCGGCTTTCCCGCTCAGCCGTATATGAAAGAGCAGAGGCTTCAGGCGGTGCTTCGTCAGGTGCCGGTCCACATAAAGACAATCCAGAAATTAAAGAAACGGATTGATCAGCTTGAAAAAAGATTGAACCATGGATGAAAAACAGAAGACCATAAAACAGGAGTTCGGCATTTCAGGGGTGGGCTTACATACCGGCTGTAAGGTGAACCTGAGATTCAAGCCGGCGGCACAAGACACAGGGATACGTTTCGTGCGCGTCGATCTGCCGGGCCGTCCCGACATCAAGGTGGATCCTTCCAATATTCATATTGACACGGCGATTCCCCGCTGCACCTCTATCGGCCAGGATCAGGTGGCTATTCATACCGTCGAACATCTCATGAGCGTCCTTTGCGGGCTGGGGTTAACGAATTTGACCATCGAAATCGATGCCGTCGAGCTTCCCGGCTTGGATGGCAGCGGCAGGGATTTTCTAAGAGCGGTTAAAAAGGCGGGTATCGTTGAACAGGAGGCGGAAATGCCGTGTTTCGAGATTAAAGAACCCGTCGGCGTTGAACTCAACGGCTGCTCCATTTACGTGATGCCGGCCAAGGAGTTTAAAATTTCCTATGCCCTGGCTTATAATCATCCGTTCTTACGGTCGCAGTTTTTCAGCACGGTTGTGAACGAACGAATTTTTGAGGAGGCTATCGCCCCGTCCCGGACATTCTGTCTGGAGAGCGAAGCGGATGAATTGAGAAGAGAGGGGCTGGGGAAAGGGGCCAATTACGACAATACGCTTGTTGTGGGGGATCAAGGGGTTATTAAAAACAGAGTCCGGTTTGAGGACGAATTTGCCCGCCATAAGGTGCTCGATTTTATCGGCGATTTATATCTTCTGGGCGCTCCTATCCGCGGGCATGTCTTTGCCTTTAAAAGCGGGCACACCCTGAACATTCAGCTCCTCCAAAAGATTTATCAGCAGAAGGAATGGTATCAGAAAAAGGGACATTTCGTTGAATATGAGTGGGGAGACAAAAAGGAAATTGACATTAACGGCATTATGCGGATTTTGCCCCACCGTTATCCTTTTCTTTTGGTGGACCGGGTTATTGAGATCGAGAAAGGGAAAAAAGGCGTCGGCATCAAAAATGTGACTATGAATGATATTTTTTTTCAGGGGCATTTCCCCACCAAGCCGATTATGCCGGGGGTCTTAATGATTGAGGCGATGGCCCAGACCGCCGGGGTTGTCATATTGACGCATGAGGCGCATCGGGGGAAGGTGGCCTTCTTTTTATCGGTCGATGATGTGAAATTCCGCAAGGTGGTGGTGCCCGGCGATCAGCTTGTGATGGAAGTCGAAGTGGTGAGGGACAGGGCTAAGACGGTCAAAACCCATGCGGTGGCGAAGGTGGAGGACGAAATTGCCGCAGAGGCCGATATGGTTTTTTCATTCACGGATGCCTCTTATCTGGACTGAGTTTCTTGGGGGCTAAGTCTTTTCCAGTCAATAGATGAGCCTGAATAAAGAGAGTTAGTTTGAGCGGGCAATTTTTTCAAAG
>Ga0155416_107_pt1 | contig 31361 bp, 28 predicted proteins | sample RifCSPhighO2_02_FD_106384 | JGI IMG/M metagenome (GOLD analysis project Ga0155416, IMG submission 106384) | Omnitrophica WOR_2 bacterium RIFCSPHIGHO2_02_FULL_50_17 | reverse complement strand
CGAAGACGCGAATGCCCGGCAGAAAAAAATCGCGTATAAAATGCTTTATGTGAGGCAGGAGGACTGGGAGAAATATCACCCTAAGAACTGGAATGAACTTATTAAGATTTGTGGTTAGTCGAAATCTAAAAAAGTCGGGAGCAGAATAACCCGCGAGAATAATCCCCGCCAAAAGCTGATCAAAAACCATGCCTTCAATGGAGGATGTTTTAAATGCCCGGTGTCCCTGCCTTAGCTAGATTCCGCAAGCTTGTTGACGACATTTCCCGCCTTTTCGCCGATGCCCGGCGGGTGCAATTTCAGACATCCACCCGGCCCCCAGTTAAATGTTAAAAACTGTTTTGACACATATCGTTTGCGATGGTATGCTTTAATTGTGCAATTCGGAATAATTCTGAATTCTGATTTTCTATGAGATTATTCATACAGGAGGCTGGTTATGGTAACGTTCGCGCCAAAGTCGGTCAAGCTCTGGGGAAGCGGCCAGTTGACGATCCCCAAGGACATGCGGGAAGCCCTTCATCTGGACAGGGAAACAAAATTAAATGTCTTTGCCGTGGGCCGTTGTCTGGTCATGACGCCCAAGCCTTTGCTGCGCCGGTCCTTGGCCAGAAAGGTCCAAAAGCAGATGCGCGATAAGAAAATCAGCCTTAACGATCTTCTTAAAAGTTTAAAAAACGAGCGCCGTCAATACGTCAAAGAGATCCATGGACGTTAGATCGTGGCGTGTCTTTCTGGATTCCAGTGTGCTGGTCTCCGGTATCATATCCCAGACGGGAGCTTCATCGGCGATCCTCGATTTGGGCGAAGCCGCAGAAATCATCATTGTCTTGAGTAAAGGCGTTCTGGTCGAAACCGACAGGGTTTTTGAGAAAAAATTTCCCGGTCTTGTCGTGGAATTCAGGGAATTCATTAGGAACCTTTCGCCGATTGTGACCGCAGACCCCACAGTGCAAGAGATCCGGGAAGCCGAAAGCGTGATTGATAAAGATGACGCGCCTATCCTGGCTGCTGCCAAGAAAGTCAATATTCATTATCTGGTGAGTCTGGACACAAGGCATTTTCACAGTTCCAAGGTATGTCAATACTTAAACAGTCCCATCGTTACGCCCGCGCAGTTTTTGACAGGATTCCGCAATATTTTTGAAAAAGAGGGATGAGCATTAGTGTAGGGAAGAGGCGTGATTTGTAATGCCCAAGGTTCCGGCTTTAGCCAAATTTCACAAGCTCGTCGACGACATCTCCCGCCTTTACGCCGATGCCCGGCGGGTGCAGGTGTGGTTCGGCTGGGGGACCGGGCGGCGCATCGTGGAAGTAGAGCAGGATGGTGCCATGCGCGCCGCCTACGGCACGGCGCTGATCCCGCGGCTTTCGAAGGTCCTGGCCGAGAAATACGGCCCCGGGTTTTCCGTGAACTCTTTAAGGAAAATGAGGCAGTTTTATCTGCTTAACCCAATTCAACCGTCAACGGTTGAATTGGACTGGACTGATTACATCGAGCTTTTGCCGGTCAAGGACGAGAAGACGCGTCAACGGCTGGAGCGGCGCATTCTCAAGGAAGACCTCAACAGCAGTCAGATCCGGAGGCTGGTGCGCGAGATCCGCCGGGAGCCGGAAAAAGATCCGTCGGCACTTCCTCCGCTCAAGCGCCCCGCGGACCTGCGGCTTGACACGTTTGCCGTCTCGCCCTTGCGCGCCCGATTAAAAGACGGCGAAGTCCTCATCGACTGCGGATTCTTTGTCAGCTGGCCGGTGAAGAAGGAAGAACTGAAAAGTCTCGACCTCTCCGGGGAGATGTCTTACACCTACGCGGCCACGGTCGACCGCGTCATCGACGCTGACACGCTTTTAGCGCTCATTGAGGCCGGCTTCGGGATCATCGTGCGTGATCGCCTGCGCCTGCGCGGGATCGATTGTCCGGAGACGGGCACTCCCGAAGGCGACCGGGCCAAAAGGTTCGTGGAAAAACTCCTGCCCACAGGTTCCACCATTGTGCTCAAATCGCACAAAGACAGGACTGATCAGCACGGGCGCTTTGTGGTGGATGTTTTCTACAAGCAAGGAGTCGAGGACGCGCGCGCAATCATCAAGGACGGCGTCTACCTTAACCAGGAACTGCTGGACAAAGGCTACGCGACGAGATATTAGGTTGCACTCGGCCCTGCTTACCATCCATATGGCAGGCGAGGAGGGGGTTGAGCTAGAGCGAAACCACGGTGCGCATGGCAGAGTGAATTCGCAGGCATTGACAGCATGTTTCATATATGATACACTTTTGTCATAATTATGAAAAGCAAGAAAAACCTGTTAGAACAGCTGAAATCTTTGCCCCACTTCAGCAAAGACAGCCTGTATCAGCTTGGTAAACAGCTGGGGCTTGCCGATGCCACGGTTGATACATATATCAGCCGTTTTCTAAAGCATAAGGAAATCCTTCAGCTTAAAAATGGGCTGTACATATCCGCCGATTTTTTCAGCAAGAGCGGAGGCGATGTTTCCTATTCTTTTTATCTCGCGAATATTATCCGCACGCCTTCATACGTCAGCTCATGGTCCGCTCTTCAATTTTATAATCTGACCACTGAGACCATACACGGCATTACCTCCGTCACGCCAAAAGTGACCAGAAATTACAAGACAAAAGCCGGCAATTTCGCCTACCAGTCTATCCAGGCAGACCTGTTTTCAAGTTTTTCTTTGGCGCATGGGGCGGGGAAGTTCGATTTCTTTATCGCTTCCCCCGCCAAGGCTTTGTTTGATCTGCTCTATTTCAAGACCCGTCAGTTTCGGGGTGTTCGATCCAAAGACATAAAAACACGTGTTGAAGAATTACGGATAGATATTGACGAAATGGATAAAAAAGAACGGGCCAAATTTTACACAATGACAAAAAAACAGGTTAATGATGAGTGAACAAATTCTTGCCATTTTAAAAAGGAAACTTGACGATCTCGCCCCGCATGGCCGGATGGATGCCGAAACACTTCGCAATGCCCTTAAGGAAGAGCTCCAGTTCTATGTCCTTAATTTTATTTATCACCATCCCGAATATAATAAATGGATCATGTACGGCGGTTCCGCCCTTCGTATCATTCACGGACTTGATCGCATGTCGGTCGATCTGGATTTTGAGGTCCCCGAAAAAATAACAAAAAACCTTCTGGAAGAATTGAAAAAAGAGATTGAAGAACATTTTTCCGGCGCCTACAACACCCCCGCGGGTTTTTTAACCGCCAAGATCGTCTCGGGAAGGGGATTGCTTCTTAAATTTAATGCCGGCGAGGCATTAAGCCTCGGCCATCCATCAAATCAGGTGCATGTCAAAATCGATCTTAATCATTTCGCCGCTCCCAAAATGGTGACCGAACGCCGGCCTGTCAATCGCGGCCAGCTTTCCTTTGTGATCGTAAGTTATAATATGTCGACGCTTATGGCGAGTAAAGTGGCCGCGATCTTCCTGCGCGGGACGCGGGGCGTGGGCAGGGCTTTTTATGAAGAAAAAGGCCGTGATATCTATGACCTTCTGTGGTACATGAACAACAAGATAGCGCCTGACCTTGGTTATTTATCGGCTAAGGATGTGAAAGAGGCCAAAGACCTGCGCACCCTTTTCGATAAACTTACGCTCAAGATGAACGCTGTCAGTGACGCAAACCTTAAACAGGATCTTTTGCCGCTTTTTGTGAACCGCGCCTATATTGAAAACTGGCTCGAAAACTGGAGGGAAAGCTATTTACGGCTTGTCGACGCGTACAAAATTTGCACCGTGACGACGTTGGAAAGCGTAGAAGTGTACCAGGAGTTTAGACACGCTAACTTTTCGTTCACATACACCTACAATACGACAGAGGAAGGAAAGACATGCGACATACGGTATGAGATAACCAACTACTGGATTGAGGATTTACCGGGAGGTTTATCAATTGCGATTGATGAGGAGATAAGTCGTATCATTCGATTTCCAAGTGACGGAAGGATCATTCTTTCTACTTACCATGACAGGCTCAGGCAGTACGCTACGCTTTTTTATCATAAAACCGAAAATTATTTAAAGAAAACAAACCGGGTCCTGCTTGGCAGGAGCATTACCACCAGGCTCATAAGAATGACCGCAAACCAGTTGGACCAGAAAGAGCAGATTGTCCTCAATAAATCGGCGCTGTTATCCTGCGAGCTTGAGGATTTATTAAAATAGTTGGGAAAATAGGGGCGAAATGAGAAAGAAAAAAGCCATCCAATTCACTCCCGGGGAACAGGCGGATTACAACAAGCTCGTTGCCGACATCAGAAAAGAGCTGGATGACGCCTATGTCAAGGGCGTGGATTTCAACAGGCCGCATTTTTTGAATTGTTATGCCTGTGAATGTTTTGAAGGCATGTCAAAACAAGGCGCCCGGGGCGTGTATCTCAAAGACGGGACCAGCGCCGGACTGGACGTGGATTTTACGGTGCTTGAGGTCAAGCGTCGGGATTATGTTCTCAAAAAAGGCGGGCTCCGCTGGCGCACGACCTACCGCTACATCTGCGGCGTCTGCGGCGCCGGGCAAAAAGTCTGCCACGTGGATGAGTTCTCGCAAAACGGCGGGAGGAAGTGATGTGAGGATTAACGCCTCCGCGGCCTCTCCTTGAAACCGGGCATGCGGTGAGGATGAACGAATAAAATGGCCCTTTTTGAACCTATTAATTTTTTAAAAAATGTGTTAAACTCTACTACAAAGTATTAGAATAATACAAATGAAAAGGGTCGCAAAAATGGTCAAATCTAGAGATTTTAAAATATTTTCTGCCCAAATTTCAATTTTTACTCCCGAGTTAAGTTTTTCATTAAATAAGATACACATTGATTTGGGAAGTAAGCACTCCTCAATATTAGATGGAGACCCAGTACTCCTGCCATTGCCAAATGACGCACCATTGGAAATACCTAGACTAATAATGTCAAGCCTCGATCAAAAGTTAAAACTAGAGGTTGCAAAAAGTAGATTAAATTTTTTTCGATTTAGGAAAGAAGATATTGAAGATATTAGTCTTGAGTCTTTTCTGGCGGCAGGATTAAAAATCATAAATGATTACATGGAATGCACATCTGCTCGAGTGGGAAGAATTGCAGTTGTTAAAAGGTTATTTGTCGAGAATGACAATCCAGGATTAACATTGGCGAGTCATTTCTGTAAGGATGAATGGATGAAACAGCCGTTTAATAGGCCTGAAAATTTTGAGATTCATGCACACAAAAAATACCCGCTTCCTAAAAATAAATTAAATATTAATAGTTGGGTTAGATGTAAATCGGGGGAGTTGAAGAACATCGATGCGCCCATAATTTTAGTTGAGCAAGATATAAATACATTGGCTGAAGATTTGGATAAAAATGATTTTGATATGAAATTTATAAATAATTTTTGTGATGAAATTTTCGTTGAACAAAAAGACATATTAAATAAATATTTCCCCAACAATGGCTAAAAACATTAGATTAAAAGAACTTCGAGTAATCCAAACGACTGCGGGTATAGGCATGTCTTATTTTGGTAGCGAAAAGAATATGACGATGGCAGAACCACACCGCATTCAACCCATGGTGCCCATGCTTGCCGCTGTCCCTTATGGGACTTTTAGGGTGGCAGGGCAAACCAATGTGGGTCTGAATTTTATTAATGGGCTCAGAATGCAAAATGACGATAATGCTGTGTTTTTTATTCATGAAAAAGGTGAGCTTAGAACATATGCATTTACTTGGGGTCACGACGCTTATCAGGCTGGCTTAGATTTTGAATATTTTCATGGCAGAAACCCAACAACGAGAACTGAAAATTTAGGAGAAATACAATTATTAGACAAAACTTTAGAGGGGTTTAATAAAGTAAAACATAGGTTTAAAAAGATTTCTGAATTGAAAGAGGGCTGGGATACCTATGGTGCCAAGCCCATTAAAAAGGAAACAATCCAAAAGGCGTCTGAGTTTTTTGTTAAGGTTGTTTTTGGAGCTGCCCTAGACAATAATGACATTCCATTGCCATTTATAACGCCGCTAGAGGATGGGAATATATTCTTTGAGTGGAGAACTTGTTTTAAGGAGATTTTTATTACTGTTCCCGAAGATAAACAAGAGGCGTATACATACTTAAAAGTCGACAAAATATTGAACAAAAAATTTGAAGGAGAGAAAGCCGATTTAAATGATTTGGTTAATCTCGCTATTGATTGGCTGATTTGAGATGTTTGCAAAGGAAACGATAAACGACGAAGATGATTTATACAAGAGAATACCCCCAATAAATTATAACCTTGATGAAGATCGAGTAAGTTCTGGAGTATTCTACACTAGCCGACCTAATTTATCAGCTGATTGGTCCCGATATCGAACTCCTGAAGAATCTCTAAATGGATATCCCGATAATTATTTGATTAAGTTAAAAGCTAAATACCCTCGATCTGTAGATTTAGAAGTAAATCACGATCCCATATATAACCATCCCCAATATCCCGACAATCAAGCCCACTCCTTAATTGAAGGTAATTTTAAAAAAGAGTCCAAAGCAAATTTTTTATTAGAAAAGTCAGTCTTAATTCGAAGACCCCAGTGACTTCCGAGTAATGAGGAGGACTTCCGGGGACACACGACTGGACCCGAATTCGAAAAACAGAGGGACACGATACTTAATTCTGGGAAATAGGTATTGTGTCCCCCTATTACTTATCCCCCTATTACTTATTAGGAGGCCGGTTTTCGGATCATTGTGCGCGACCGGCTGCGCCTGCGCGGGATCGATTGTCCGGAGACGGGCACTCCCGAAGGCGACCGGGCCAAAAGGTTCGTGGAAAAACTCCTGCCCACAGGTGCCGCCATTGTGCTCAAATCGCACAAAGACAGGACTGATCAGCACGGGCGCTTTGTGGCGGATGTTTTCTACAAGCAAGGTGCTGAGGAGGCCCACGATATCATCAAGGACGGCGCGTATCTTAATCAGGATCTGCTTGACAAAGGCTACGCCGTCCGGATGGGGGAATAATGAAAAGACGGCGCCGGGCAAAAAGTCTTTTTTGACAATTGGGGCATGACATGGTATATTTAAAACTCTTTTAGGCCTTTAATCCCATGAGCGCATGAAATCACTGCCTTATATTCTTGTTTGTCTGTCTCTTTTGAACGGTTGTGCCCCAAGACGGGACAGCTCCAATACCGTTACTGTCTGGCACTGGATGACGGATCGCCATAAAGCCTTTGAGGAGCTGGCCAGACGTTATGAGGAACAGACGGGAATCAAGGTCAAGATTGATCTTTACGCCCCCTCGGATGCCTACACACAGAGGATTGTCGCCTCTGCCCAATCCCGCGTCCTTCCGGATATTTATGGAATCCTCGACAAGAAAGAAATTTTTGCCTCCTTTATCGAAAGCGGTTTTGTCGCCGACTTAACCGAAGAGTTTAAAAAAGACGGCGCCGCATGGGAGAAAAGCCTTTTTCCAAAGGCCTTGGATGTCAACCGCTTTGAGGCGGATAATATTTATAATGTCAAGCCGGGACTCTATGGGGTTCCTTTGGACGTCACCAATATCCAGATGCTTTACAATAAAGCCTTGCTTAAGAAGGCAGGAATCAAAAGACCGCCCAGCACATTTCAGGAGTTTATCGAGGCCGGTGAGGATTTGAAGAGAGTCGGGATCGCCGGCCTGGTCTCAGGATGGGGCGAGACATGGATGATTGATTGTTTCGCCTCCAATTATGCCTTTAATATCATGGGGGAAGAAAAGATTATGGCGACCTACCGCGGCGAGGTGCCTTACACGGATGCGGACTGGATTAAGGTGTTGAACATATTCAAGGAGCTAAGTGAAAAGGGCGTGCTGGCCGAAGGGGTGGTGACCAAACCCAATAAATACGCCGAGCAGGATTTTGCATTGCAGCGGACGGCCTTTGCCTTTAACGGCTCCTGGTGCGTCAATGTCTACCATGATATGAATCCGAATCTGGATTACGGGGCGATGCTGCCCCCGCGGGTGAATGAGGCGCTTCCCATGCGCATTTGGGGCGGGGCGGGGTCTTCCTTTGTCGTTAATAATCATTCGCCGCGCGAGGATAAGGCTGTCGCCTTTTTAAAGTGGCTGACACAGAAAGATCAGCAGGCCTTTTTGGCCGTGGAGACCAAGAATCTGCCGTCGAATAAAGAAGCCCTGGCCTCTATCCCTAAAATTCTCTCCGAATTTGCCGGCGTGATGGATTTAACGACCCATCCGACGATTTGGAAATATAACGAGAATGCCGTCGTGACCGAGAAATTCGATAAAGGGATTCAATCCATTATTATCGGGGAGAAGACGCCCGAAGAGGTCGCCCGCGAGGTGCAGGAAGTCAAAGAACGGGAGCTTCGGAAAGCAAGAAAGTAATCAACGAATTCTAACCGCCCATGTCTACTGCCGTAAAAGCCAGGCGCCTTTCCATCGTTGATCTTAAAAATAATATCCAGAATTTTTCCTTTGCCCTTCCCGCCGTCGTTATCTTTTCCGTTTTTTACATTTATCCTTTTTTCGATATCTTCAAACTCTCGCTTCATGAGTGGAATGGCATAAGTCCGCGCATGGCCTTTGTCGGCTTGACCAACTTCCATGAGTTAATGCAGGACAAGGTTTGGTGGCAGGCCATGGGACACGCGGGCTATATTACCCTGATTGCGCTCACCTTTCAGAATGCCCTGGCCTTCGCCTTGGCCTTGGCCTGTGACCGCGAGATCCGCTTCAGGCGGTTTTACCGGGTGGTATTTTTTATCCCGCCGGTTCTTTCGGAAGTTGTCGTCGGGCTAATCTGGCAGTGGATTCTTTATGCGGGGATGCAGGACGGCCAGCACATCGGTCTTTTGAATTACTGGCTGGATAAAACCGGCCTCCCGCATCTGGCTCACAATTGGCTCTCGGATCCCAAGACAGCTTTGACCTGCATTGCCATTGTGCATTCTTGGAAGGGGTTCGGATGGGGATTTATCATGTTCTTGGCCGGATTACAGACGATTGACCGGCAGCTGTATGAGGCGGCTCGCGTGGACGGGGCCGGCTCCTGGAAGGTTTTCACGAATGTGACCATCCCGATGATGGTGCCGGTGATTCTGGTTGTCGTTATCTTGACGATTTTGGGATCCATGCAGGTCTTTGTCTTGGTGTTATCCATGGTGGGGCAGGGACTGGGCTATCATACAGAAGTTCCTGTGACGCGCATTCTGGCGGCCATGACCGGAACCAACCGTTTCGGTTACGCCTGCGCGATGGGCGTCAATTTTGGCATTATCCTGATTATGGTGTCCGTGGCATTTAAATTTTTGTCCAACAGGATGAAACAGGCTTAAAGGGATGGAAGACCTCAAGGCAGGCCCGGCAATGAATGTGAATCAGTATATTGTGGAAAGAACGGTTAAGGGATTTTTTCTCCATATCCTTTTGGCGGTTTTTGCAGCGACGTGTTTGTTTCCGCTCTTTTGGATGCTGCGCTGCGCCCTTATGACGAACGACACGGTTTTTGTCGATAAATCCCTTATCCCTCAGGCGATTCACTTCGGGAATTTCGGCCAGGCCTGGAGCGAGGGCAATTTCGGGATTTATTTCTTCAACAGTCTTCTTTACACCTCTTGTGTCGTTATAGGCATTGTCCTGGTGTCCTCGCTGGCCGCTTACGCCTTTTCCCGCTTGAAATTCCCCGGCCGGAACTTTTTCTTTTATATGTTTGTGGCCGCGATGATGATTCCCCTTCCCGGCAGCTTCGTTCCCCTCTATCGCCTGATGACAGTCCTTGGCCTTATCAATACGCGCATCGGTTATATCCTGTGCATGATCAATGTGGGGCTGTCCATGAGCATCTTGCTGCTGAAGACCTTTTTCGACAAGATGCCGGCGGATTTAGAGGATGCGGCCCGCATGGACGGCTGCGGCCGCTTAGGGATTTGGTGGCATGTGGCGCTTCCGCTGGCGCGTCCGGCCGTTGCCGTGATTGTTATTTTTAATTCCCTGAGTGTCTGGAATGAATATATCTTGGCACAGCTCCTTTTGAATGACAAATCGTTGATGCCCCTCCAGAGGGGGCTGATGGTCTTTCAGGGGGCCCACAGTGTGGATTATCCGCTGTTGATGGCGGGATTGACGATTGCCGCCATTCCTATCATCCTCATTTACCTTTCTATGCAGAAACATATCGTTAAGGGTTTATCGTCGGGCGCTATCGTCGGATAAAAAAATGACAAATGTCAAAATCCAAATATCAAATAAATTTCCAATGTTTAATGCCAAATAAATTTAACCTATTGGGGATTTTGAAATTTGGCGTTAATTTGACATTTGACATTTGTTCATTTGTCATTATTTGTTTCCTTCTTTTCCCTCAGATTACCTATGCGCAGGAGCAGGCGCAGGCCAGCGCCTCGATTCCCGCTCAACCTTCTTCCCAGGAGCTCGTCCGCCAGGCCTGGGAGGCCTCGGGTCAAAATAACCTCAAGCGTCTGGAGGAATTGGTTCAGCAGGCTCTCGAGTCGTATGGTGAGGCTGCGATGGAACAGCAAAAGAAATTAACGGCGTTTCCTGCGCGCGGTGAGGAAGGAAAATATCAGACCCTTAACGATGTGGCGACGTGTCTTTTTGTCCGGGCCGAGGCCATGATGAATGCCGGCAAAACCGAAGAGGCCCGCGTGCGGTTCCAGGAGATCATTGATGATTATTCTTTCGCGCAGGCCTGGGATCCGCGGGGATGGTATTGGTCGGTAGCCGAGAAGAGTCAGGCCAGTATCGATGTCCTTACCGGTAAAGCGAGAGAGGAGCCGCAAGAGGAGCCTCAGAAGGGCCTGCGCACCAAGCCTTACATCCATACCCCAGGCACCGCGAAGATTGCCGATTACAAGCAATACGGCGAACTTTTGGACGTGGGGACGGAGAATTACCGTTACGAGATCAAAGACATGACCGGCCTTAACCGCGCTGTCGGCGAGGGTATTTACCCCAACACAGGCGCGATTTTTACGAATCCCCGTTATAAAGAGGTAAGAAAGGAAGGCCGCTTGAAGGGGAGCCATTGGGATTTTGTCAATAGCGACGACTTGGAGGCCGCGTATTTCAAGTGGGTCACCGCCCCTGAGCCGTGGGGGGTCAGGCTTTTCTACTTGGGGATAATTTTTGAAAAGGCCGGGATGCATTACGAGGCCCTGCGGGCGTATCATGCGCTCGTGGTGCATTTTCCGACGACGGTGGCGTGGACCTATTGGCAGACGCCTTGGTATCCGGGGCAGGCCGCCATTGCCAAGATCCGGCACATCCTGCGGATGCATCCGGAGCTAAACCTGCAGGATGAAGGCATGAAAATCACGGTGCGTAACGGTCTCGACAACGACGCGAAGAACGATATCATTATGACCTCCCCGGGCGCGATTGTTGAAAACGGCATTTTAAGGAAGGCGCCCCTCGGAGAGATAAAAAGGCGCGTGGGGGAGGGCGAGGTTCAGCTGGTTCAATATGTAAACGGCCATTGGCAGCTTTGGGTGGGAGGGAAGCCCTTTGTCATCAAGGGCATGACCTATGCCCCCACCAAGATAGGGCAGAGCCCGGATAAAGGGACACTGGAGAACTGGATGGAGATGGACAGCAATCATAACGGTCTTCTGGACGGGCCCTACGAGGCCTGGGTGGATACAAATCGTAACGGCATCCAGGATGCGGAAGATCCCTCCGTCGGCGACTTTCAAATTATGAAAGACATGGGCGTCAATACCCTGCGGCTCTATCATCACCCCATGAAGCCTAATAAAGATCTTTTAAGGAAGATGTTTAAGGAATACGGATTCCGCGTCATCATGGGGGACTTCCTGGGGAAATACGCCATCGGGTCCGGGGCCTCATGGAGCGAAGGCACCGATTACGAGAATCCGCGGCATCGGAAGAATATGATGGAATCGGTCCAACGGATGGTCATGGAATTTAAAGACGAGCCCTATATCCTGTTGTGGGTTCTGGGAAACGAAAATAATTATGGGGTCGCCTCAAACGCCGATAAAAAACCGCAGGTGTATTTTCAATTCGTCAATGAGGCAGCCCAATGGATCAAGTCCGTCGATTCGAATCATCCGGTGGCGGTTAATAACGGCGACACGCTCTTTTTGGATATCTTTGCCCAATACGCCCCGGATGTGGATATTTTCTCGGCCAATGTCTATCGCGGGGATTACGGTTTCGGCTCTTTCTGGGATCAGGTTTCCGAAACGGCGGCCAAGCCGGCCTTTATTACGGAATACGGATGCCCCGCCTATGCCCGGCATTTGACCCTTGAGGAGGCGGAGGAGGCCCAGGCCGCGTATCACCGGGGCAATTGGATGGATATTGAAGGCAACACGGCCGGTTATGTGAAAGGCAGGGGCAATGCCCTCGGCGGTGTCGTCTTTGAATGGATCGACGAATGGTGGAAGAATTACGAGCCTTATTACCATGACCGCAAATCCGATGCCATCGGGCCTTTTCCCGGCGGGTATTATTTCGAGGAGTGGTTCGGCATCACCAGCCAGGGCGACGGAAGCCACAGCCCCTTCCTGCGTCAATTGCGCAAGAGTTATTTTGTCTATAAAGAGATGTGGAATCGCTAATTGCGCCACCTTTTCTAGTCCCCCTTCCCTTGTCATCCGTCAAAAAATATGTTATCTTTCCAGCGTATTGCCGTAAAGCCAAAGGATCCTGAATGCACAAAGTGGCCGGCTGCCGGAATCTCACACTTTTCTTTTTAATATCCCTCCTTTCATTTTCCTTGGCTTCCTACGCCCAGGAAAACTCCTTGCCGGCGCCCAGTATTTCCGCCTATCTTGAGGAAGAGATTTCTGTCGAAGGAATATGTTATTAATTTGATACCCGAGTTTGGTATGCGACAACCGTCACTTACGACATCGCGTGGAATATGCCGGCCTATCCTTTCAACGATCCAACCAGTCCTGATGGTTACTGGTCTGGATTTGTGTGGCTTGCCCCGGCAGACGGTTCGTGGATGATATTGCCGCAGGAATATCATGGCCGATATCAGATTTCATACACATTGGGATGTTTTGAAAATGGAAATGTTGATTCTATTCGTCAGAGTTTCCTGAGTCACAATTGGCGTGTCTTTGCCCGTTTTAGGTATTCCAATGGATCCATAGGAGAAATATTCTCCAACACAGCCCAGATTGGGGTGCCGCCGGAAGAACCACCGTCGGAAGATGCGCTTCTCAAAACGCAGCAAGTGGTCATACAGAAAATGACTACCACGCCCGATCCGATCAACATCGCCACCGGCGAGATGTTTGTCTTTGCAGAGGATTTCTTTGCCAATGGCCGTGGGCCGGCTTTGAAACTTTCCCGCACGTACCGTTCGCAGACACCGTTCAGCGGTTTATTCGGTTACGGCTGGCGCAGCGCCTATGACGTCAATCTGACGGAGGATACAAACGGCAGCGTGATTATCTTCGATAAAGACGGCGTAGGACGTTACTTCACGCCTGATACAAGCGGCGGCTATACGGCCTCTGCGGGCAATCATGACACGCTGGTCAAAAATGCAGACGGCACCTTTACGGTCACGGACAAACACGGCCTAGTCACCACTTATAACCAGGACGGCCGCATGTCCACGATAACCGACCGCAATGGTAATACTCTAACCTTCGCTTATGATCCGGGTGCAGCGGAAGGAAGTTATATTCGGGACGCCGGCGGACGAAGGATCATGCTCACGCTGGATTCCAACGGGCGCATCCAATCGGCCCAGGACCCGGCCGGACGTCTCGTCCAATACGGTTATGACGCAAACGGGAATTTGACGACGATTACCGATCCATCCGGTCATATCACGCATTATGTTTACGATGCCAATCACAATATCACCGAGATGGCCAACGTCAACGGCCACAAGACGTATTTCGCCTACGACAATGAAGACCGCGCCGTCATGAACTGGCAGGACGGTGATGTCAACAAGGTCGCGTTGAGTTTTGACAGCGACACGCAGACAACGGTGACCGACGCCCTAGGACACTCAACCGTGTATGAATTCAACGAGTATGGCCTGGTGACCTTGATGACCGATCCTTTGGGCAATACGACAACAACGGCTTGGGATGAAAACCTCAACCGCACGTCCACAACCGATTCCCGCGGTAACACAACCGTATTTGAATATGACAATAAAGGAAATTTAACCAAAGTTACCAACGCTCTGGGACACCAAACACTTTTCAGCTATACATCAGGATTCAATTTGCTCAATTCCGCAACCGACGCCTTGGGCAACACAACCAATTATACCTATGATGCCCAAGGGAATCTTTTAAGCCTCACCGACGCGTTGGGATACACCATGCAGATGGCTTATGACACCCACGGCAGTCTGACAAGTTCAACCGATGCCTTGGGACACGCTAGTTTTTTTGAATACGATTCTTTCGGCCAATTGGTCAAAACAACGGACGCGCTTTCCAATACGACACTATCAGCCTATGACGCCGCGGGGAATAATATTTCGATCACTGATGCAAAAGGCGCCACGACCAGTTTTCAATACAATACCCTCAATCGTCTTATGCAGATTGATTTTGCCGACGGCACCAACGTCTCCTACAGCTATGATGCCTTTGGAAACCGTTTAAGTGCTACTGACCAGAAGTTTCAGACAACGATAAACACGTATGACCCCTACGAGCGTTTGAGCCAAACAGCCGACGCGTTAGGGGGAGCCGCCGTTTACACCTATGACAAACTCGGCAACATACTTGCCTTAACCGATGCCAGCAGCCACACGACAAATTATGCTTATGACGCCAATGGGCGGTTATCAAGCGAAACCACACCTTTGGGGCATACGACAAGTTACAGTTATGATGAAGTCGGCAATCTCGTGAGCAAGGTGGACGCCAATGGCCACACGATCACGTATACGTATGACGCGTTGAACCGTCTGACAAGGGTCGAATATCCCGATGGGACAAATGTTTCCTATGCCTATGACGCTTTAGGCCGGCAGGTTTCGATGACGGACAGCCACGGCACGATAAACTATACCTATGACGCCCTTGGACGCCTGCTTTCAGTTGACGGGCCGCAAACCGGCGATACGATCAATTACACCTACGATGCACTGGGTAACCGGACAGCTATGACCACCCAGGACGGCCAGACAGTTACTTACACCTACGACGGCCTGAACCGGCTTGAGGGCGTTACGGATGATGAGGGGATAACCCTGTACAGTTATGACGCGCTTTTCAATATCACTTCGATCACCTACCCCAACGGGGCCTCGGTCCGCTACACGTATGATGTCATGAACCGGCCGCTTGGGGTCGTCAATCGAGACGCCGGAGATAACGACAAGGCTTCCTTTGCCTACACCTACGATGCGGCTGGCATGGTGACCAAAATCAGCCGTGAAGACGGGACGTTTACGAAATATCGATACGATGCCCTGAACCGTCTGGCGCGGGAAACGAAAAAAGAAAGCAAAAAAGGGAAAAAGGGAGCGGAAGAAAAGATTAAATACGATTATCAATACACATATGATCCGATGGGCAATCGGCGGGAGTTGATCAAACACAAAGAGGATGAAGATGATAAGCAAATAACAGAGACCTACAGTTATGATACTGGCAGCCGGCTTCTGAGTCTGACACGAAATAAAGAAAAAGACGGCCAGTCGGTTTTGTTAGCGACGGTTCATTATGGTTACGACAATAACGGCAACCGGATTAGCAAAGAAGAAACCGGGTTTGATGATGATAAGCCGGAAACCCAAATCACTTATTACAGCTACGACCATGAGAACAGGTTGACGAATCTGGAATATATCGGTGATTCGGATGAAGACGATATCCTCAATGCCTCTTTTGCATATGACGGCAACGGAATAAGGACAAAAGCGGTTGAAGGGGGCAAGGTAGCGCGGTATTATTATGACGGTTTGAACGTGCTCTTTGAAAAAGACGCCGCTGGACTTGCCCAAAAGTCCTACACCCGCGGCCTGGGTTTCCCCGGTGGGATCGGCAGGCTGGTCTCGATGAAGCGGTATGAGTATGACGAGGACGAAGGCGAAGAGGCCGAGGCAAAGATTCATTATTATCACTATGACGCGCTCGGATCGGTCAGAGCTCTCAGCAATCAAAACGGCAAGCTAACGGCTGATTTTGATTACGATGCCTTCGGTAACGGCAGGAACAACAAGAAGTGGAACACCTGCCGCTTCAGCTCCAAGGAATTCGAAGACCACGCCAATCTCTATTACTTCGGCGTCCGCTATTACGATCCCGAAATCGGCCGTTGGCTGACGCCGGATCCGCTGGGATTTATCGACGGCCCCAACAGATATTTGTATGTCGCCAACAATCCGTTGAATTTTATTGATCCGTGGGGGCTGCTGGGAGAGAAGAAATTATCCGCTTTAGAATGGTGGTTATATGAGAGTGTAGTTCCTGGGCCGTTCGGGACTCCGGTTTCGGAATGGGCAATAGGTGAATCTATATTTTGGGGAGACCCCATGCGGTACACGGAAGAAGCGGGCGGTACAGTAATGTGGTTGGAAAGAGGGGCTGTGGGAATGGGAACCGTAGCAGTGGTTACAGCAACCGGTTTAATAGCTTACGAGACAACGACTGCAATAAGAATAGAATTTCATATGCCACATGCGGGAGGACCGCATCAATATCCGCATTTACAAGGAATACAAGGACGTGGGTGGGGCAAAACGATTTGGCGTTGGCCAAGTAGTTACCCGCAGTGGTGGCCAAAACCATAATTGGAGATGAAAATGGACATAAAGAGTGTCGATGATGTTAAAGTTGTAGCTGATAAAATGCATGATTCAGAGTTTTGCGCAGAAGATTTTGGTTTTGATTCCAATAAAAAAATATTTTATTTAAGAACTCATTTATCAGAGGATATTGTTAAGAAATTTATTTTGCAAATTTGCAATGTAGAAGAATACGATCCAATTAACTTGGATAAAATCCAAGAGAGAAAAGCGACAGGGGGAGTTTTTAATACAATCAAAATTAAAGATCAAGGGCATGTGTTGGAAATATTAAGTCAAGATCTTAAAATTTTACTTAAATTAAGTAAGCTTGAGGGAAATTTTGAAGCCTGTGGCTGAATTCGACTATGACGCCTTCGGCAATTCTAGAGGGATTGCCGAAGGCAACGGCAAGAACAACAAGAAGTGGAGCACCTACCGCTTCAGCTCCAAGGAATTCGAAGACCACGCCGGGCTCTACTACTTCGGCGCCCGTTATTACGATCCCGAAATCGGCCGTTGGCTGACGCCGGATCCGCTGGGATTTATCGATGGAGAAAATGCATATGTCTATACACGTAACAATCCAGTTAACAGAATCGATTCTTGGGGCTTTGACTCATACATTATTTCTAGGTTTGGACACCAATATGTAGTCATTGATGATCCTGAAAAGCCTGGTTATAAGATTGCCTTTGATTTCTATCCGGATGATGAATTATTGAAAGGTTTAATTAAACCAGTTCAAGGAGTGGTCAGGGAACAAATTCTTAGTCCTGGGCAAGAAATACCTTTTAGCTTTGAAATTCCTTTCTTAAGAAAGGAACAAGGCAAAGAAGAAGATTTAATCATGATTTCAAAAGCAAGGAATTTAAAAGTGCTTCATTTTATCCGCTGGGTGGATGAAAAAGGTTACGTCAACATCCTTAACGAACCTTTTTATGTGAATAAAAACCTGTGTTGTGAATATGTCTGGTCAACGATCAGTACCAAAGATCAAACATTAACGATGTATTATCAGGCTTACGAAGAAACGCCACGCGAGTTGGTCAAAACGTTGGAATACAAACTCCGTGAACCTGTAAAAAAACGGATACCGATAAAACAATTTTGCTGAGTGTATACGATCTCATGATAGTCCTAACACCCTTAGAGACTGTATACGATGTCATGAAAGTCGCCAAGTAATGTTTACATGACGGTTTAAACGTGCTCTTTGAAAAAGACGCCGCTGGACTTGCCCAAAAGTCCTACACCCGCGGCCTGGGTTTCCCCGGCGGGATCGGCGGGCTGGTCTCGATGAAGCGGTATGAGATGGGTGACGACGGGCTGGGCGAGAAAACGCATTATTATCATTACGACGCCCTGGGATCCGTGAGAGGCTTAAGCGATGGCCAAGGCAAGCTCAAAGCCCCTTCCTGCGTCAATTGCGGAAAAGTTACTTTGCGTATAAAGAGATGTGGCAGGAATAACCGTTATTGGCAGTTTTTCAAAGAATAGTGTATACTTAACCCGCTGATGAGAAAAGAAAACGTTTTCACGGTAAAAACGTAACTTGAGTTTGGCACTTTTTGACCCTCATTCCTCCCCCTCGACGGGGGAGGAAAGGTGGGGGTGACAATTTAATCTTCACCCTCCCCTCATCCCCTCCCGTCGAGGGAGGGGAATTCTAGGGGAAAATTTGCCAAACTCAATAACGTAACAACTCTTAAAAACACGAGGAGGCTGTATGAAAAGGGGTTTTATCGAGTTGATGTTTCTGACAACCATTCTTGCCGCCGGCATACCATCGCAGGTGTCCGCCGCTTACAACTTCGGCGATTACCGCTCTGAGACCTTGACGACAAAGGCCTGGGAGTCTCTTAAGGAGGGGAATCTGGATGCGGTCCTGGCTTATACCAATAAGTGCATCGAGCTTTATGCAGGGCAGGCCAAGAAAATGCAAAGCAGCCTCGAGGGGTATCCGAAAGGTGCCAATGACCTGATTTTTTCTTATTGGGCGCTTAATGATGTAGCGACCAGCCTGTTTATTCAGGGCGAGGCCTATCGTAAGGCTGACAAGGCCGACCAAGCCAAGGAGGCTTACAGGAAGGTCGTCAACGAATTTACTTATGGTCAGGCCTGGGATCCTCAAGGGTGGTTTTGGAAACCGGCCGAGGCCGCCAAGGAAAAATTGGCGATGCTGGAGTCAGGCTCCAAGTTGGACTTCGGCGATTATACCTCTTCTTTTCTTACCACCCAGGCATGGAAGGCCCTGGCCGAAAATAATGTCGAGGCTGTCTTGGCCTACGCGAATAAAGTCCTCGAGCTTTATGAGAGTAAGGCCAAGGAGATGCAGGGCTCTTTAACTGAATACCCCTGGGAATCCAAGGAAAAGATATTCACCTATTGGGCCCTCAATGACGTGGGGACTTCTCTTTATATCAAAGGGGAGGCTCTCAAAAAGGATGGAAAAAATAAGGAATCCCAAGAGGCTTATCAAAAATTGGTTGACGAATATTTTTATGCCCAATGCTGGGATCCGAAGGGATGGTTCTGGAAACCGGCTGAGGCGGCCCAACAGTCCTTGGATGAGTTCGGGGAAATCTAAAAGGATGATTATCGGGGGAGGGAATCATAAAAAACTCCTCGAGGGATCAATAATTTTGCCATTTATCCCCTTACGGTGCGATATATGAAGTTGCGGTGGTTCCTGTGCCTTTTTTTTCTGAATAGTGTATTAGGTTGTGATACTCATCCGCCCGCATCCCCCCAGTCTAAGCAACATAAGAAGGATACCGCTGTAGCCGTTCCTGCGGTTTCTGAAGGAGCTGTGCCTGCCCCCGTCAACGGCGGGACAGGCGGCCCGCTTCGCTCCCGCGTCAGCGAGGTCGACCCGCCGGGCATAGTCTCCCAAGGGATGGACAGCCCCCCAGATCAGCGCGACGCCTTCAAGCCTTTTTACATCTTTTTAGACAAAGGTTCCCGCCAAAATCATTATATCCCTTCCGGATTTATGCCCAACGGACGCTGCCTTTCGTTTAACGATACATGGACGGGAAACTGCCGCTCCGGCAGCACCTGCATTAAGATTGACTACGATGTGCCCTGCTCTCGCCAAGATCAGAAGTGGGCCGGAATTTACTGGCTTAATCCGGCGAATAACTGGGGGAGCCGCAAGGGCGGCTTTAATCTTGTAGGGGCGCAGAAATTGACCTTTTGGGCCAGGGGTGAAAAAGGCGATGAGCAGATCCAGGAATTTACAATCGGCGGCATCACCGGCAATTATCCGGATTCGGATATAGCGGTCCTGGGGCCGGTCCTTTTGTCTGTCGAGTGGCGGCAATACACCATTGACCTCAGAGGCAAAGACCTTTCCTATATCAGCGGCGGTCTTGCCTGGTCCACCTCAGAAGAAGTCAATCCCGAGACCTGCACTTTTTATCTGGATGAGATAAGGTTCGAGTAGTCCTTCCCTTCACAGCCCTTCTTAAATTTTCCAAATAATTATTTTCAGTCTTTCAGTTGTGTGATATATATAGCGCATAGTATAATTATGGCAATTACCATAAATACACACTAGTGCCCCGTTGCCGGCAGCCAGAGGCGAGAGATGGGAAGATGAATAAAGGGATGAATCAGGGTTTAATTTCCGCCGCCGAGATTGTCAAGAGATTCGGCATCACGTATCAGGCGGTGAATCATTATACGAATCTGGGGTTATTGGATGTGGTGACCAAGAACGGCAACGTGCGGATGTACAGCCGTATTGAGGTGAGGCGGCGGCTTGTCCAGATCGCGCAGTTTGTAAGCGAGGGGTATTCCCTAATGCTGATTCGGAAAAAGTTAACAGAAATGTGAATAAAGCAGCTATCTGGTTACTGGAAAAACGGATATGAGCTATTTTAAACTTCTGGGATTACAGCGGGAGCCGTTTTCGACGAATCCGGATCCCGACTTTTTCTATCAGACCAGGGGGCATATGGCCGCGTTCTATCGTCTGCGCGTGGCTATTGACCTCAAAAGGGGTTTGAATCTGATTTTAGGGGATGTGGGGACCGGCAAAAGCACGCTGATGCGCAAGTTGATGGGCAGCCTTTCTCAGGAGCCGGGATATATACCGAAAGTTATTATGGATCCGACAGCCTCCTCTGAACACGACTGCCTGGTTCTCTTGAGTCACGCCTTTGGGCTTAAACCGGGGTTTCGAGGCGTTTCTCATTATAAAAAGACGCTGGAGAATTTTCTCTTTGATCAAGGGCTGGTCAACGGGAAAACGATTGTGCTTTTTATTGACGAGGCGCAGAAACTTTCCTCCTCCTCCATGGAGGTCCTGCGTCTGCTTCTCAACTACGAGACGAACGAGATTAAATTGATTCAGATTGTCCTGTTCGGCCAGATGGAGCTTTTGCCGATGATCAGCCAGATGAGGAATTTGTGGGACAGGATTACCCTTAAATATGTCATCAATCCCCTCGAGAGAGACGAAATCAGGGAATTGATTCATTTCCGGTTAAGGCAGGCCGGATACATCGGCGGACAGCCCCTTTTTGATGACACCGCTCTGGATGCCATTTATGAATACACCCAAGGGTATCCGCGGCGCACCACCATGCTTTGCCACGACGCCCTGGAGTATCTGGTGATGCATGACCGTCCTGTCGTGGACGGGGAAGTGGTGCGGGCATTGATTCAACAGGAAGTCAAACCAACGATCTCAGATCACAGATTGCAGACGGCAGGTTTTGCGAAGGACGGCGGATGAGTGACGATAGCCTTTCCCCGGAAGAGCGGTTATTCCGGGTCATTCAGGAAGACAAGAAAACCTCCGCGGCGGCTAAAAATGCCGGTCCGACGATAGGTAAGAGCACCCCAGGGTCGTGGTGGCGGGGCATCGGTCCGTGGGGGGCGAAGATAACGGCGTGGAAGAATCTTTTTCCCCGCCTGGCGAAAGACCCCAAGGCTTCCCATGCCCTTTTTGCCTCGCCTGTGCAATTGCAGGGAGTGGATTCGGTTAAACAGCTGCTTTCCAACGGCATCGACTTAAACGTCGTCAATAGGATGCTTGTGGCGGTGCTGGTCGGTCTTGCGGCTATCGTCGGGCATCAGGTCTTTCGTAAGCAATTTAGGATAGAAGAATTGATGGAGGCTGTCTCCAAGATTAAATTTGAAGCGTCGGAATCAAAGACGATCGAAGATTTTCAGCCGGCGGCCTATTATTTGGAACAGGTCAAGCAGAGGGATATGTTTAACCCCGCAACAAAAGTCGAGAAGGTCGTGATCAAGCCGCCGGAGCCCCCGCCGCCGCCCCCGCCGCCTAAGCCTCAATTGCAGGATATGGCCAAGGGGTTAAAGATGGTCGGGATTGCGTGGGGGGCCTCCCCGAAGGCGATGATTAAAGATGAAGCCGCCCAGGAGATATATTTCCTGAAGGAAAAGGAATTGATCGGAAAAACGCAGATAGAAGTGCGCACGATTTTGCGGGATAAAGTTATTATCGGCTACGAACAAGAGGAGATGGGATTGTGAAAAAGGGTTTTTTAACCGTTATAGGGATGATAACCGTGTCTCTGGCCTTCAGCAGTCTTGGCCTGGCCGCTGACAGCGGGGCGGTTGCTGCCGGGGAGGAACCCCGGCTGACGAATCGCCCGGCACAGGCAGAGGGGGCAGACATCTTCACTGATGAGCCGCAAGGGATAGAGGAACAGCCCTTCATGGACTCCAACGAGGACGGGATATCCGATGTTGAGGCCCCGTTATTAAAAGCGGATCATAATCGCGCCCTTTCTTATGAAGACTTCCCGGGCCTAGTAAAGAGGCTCTCGGTGGACTTAAGAGGGATGGCCATCGTCGATGTCCTAAAATTCCTGGCCGTGGAGGGAAATATCAATATCGCGATTGCCCAGGATGTGGCGGGGACTGTCAATCTTTTAATCAATGATGTAACCATCAGCGACATTTTCGAGGTTCTTCTTTCCACCAATAATCTGGCTTATCAGGTGCAGGGCAATGTGATTAAAGTGATCTCCAACCGCGAATACAAGGCTCTCCAGGGAGTGGATTTCCATGACCAGAGAGAGACCGTTATCTCGCAGTTAAAATACGCCTCGGCCCAGAAGGTCGCGACCCTTTTGGGCAATATGAAAAGCGATATCGGCAAGATTGTCTTTGATGACTCTACAGGGATGCTTGTCCTTATCGACACCCCTTCGAAGATCAAGGAGATGAATGAGATCGTTAGAAAATCGGACATCTCGACGGTGACAAGGGTATTGCCCACGCAGACAAAGGTTTTTGAGCTCCAATACGCCAAGGTGGAGGACGTTCAGGCCGAGGTCACGAAAGCCCTGACGCAGGATATCGGCGTCATCCGTTCCAATGTCCGCACCAATACCCTTGTGATTACAGACTTGCCGCATAAATTTAAAGAGATCGAGGCCATGATCAAGGCCTTTGACCGCAAGACCAGGGAAGTCTTTATCGAGGCCAAGATCGTCCAGGTCACGTTATCGGATACGTACAAATGGGGGATTGACTGGGACAGATTGTTTTCCAGCGATCAGGCCGGCAGCCTCAAGGGCTTAAGCATCACGCCCGAGGTGGAGATGCCTTTAAGCCTGGATACTTTCGGGAAATTGACGTTGGCGCGCACAGGGGCGAGCACGTTAAACCTCGTGCTGGAGGTGCTTTCGACCGTCGGAGAAACAAAGATTCTCTCGAATCCGCATATCGCCGCCGAAGAGGGCAAGGAGGCCACCATCAATGTGATTACCAGGCAGCCCTATTCAGAGACGACCACGACCACGACCACCTCCGCCACGACGGAATCCACGCAGTTTACCTTTGTGGATGTGGGCGTGAAATTGAATGTCACCTCGACAATCAATAAGGACGGTTATATCAGCATGCTCATCAAGCCCGAGGTCAGCTCCATCACCAGCTTTTTCCCTTCCGATGCCGCCGAGCAGAGGGTGCCGGTTATTGAGACTTCCAATGCCGAGTCAACCGTTTTGGTGAAAGACGGCACCACCATTATCATCGCCGGCATGATTAAAGATACTAAGCAAAGGTCGCTTAATAAAATTCCGTTATTAGGCGATGTGCCCGTCATGGGGAAACTCTTTAGCAATCAAAGCAATGCGATTCAAAGGACGGAAACGATGGTCTTTTTGACCCCGCGCATCATTACGGGGGATGAGTCATTCCTCCTTGAGCGCAACAGGGAAAAAGAAATCAAGGGGCTAAGGAAGTGAGAGGCTGCTAGAGGTGCGATTATCCTTTTTACCTTTATTGGTGGCGGGCGTTCTATTGCTAGACTTGCCGCCGGCCTATTCTGAAGCGAATGATAATGGGAACTATGAGGAGCTCGTTCAGAGAAATCTGGAGCTCAGGCACAAGCTCAAGGCCATGGATGAAAAATACACGGCCTTAGAGAATGAGAGAAACGTGCTCATTCTGCACGTCAGAAACCTGCAGGAAGAAAAAAAGAGGCTCGCGGATTCGATTGGAGAGAGAGGGGAGGAGCAGATACATTATCCCGAGTTAAAGGCCGCCTTCGGCGAGGTCAGCAAGGAGCTGGGCATTGTTGCCCAAGAAAGGGATGTTTTAAAGAAGGAGTTCCTTCCATTAAAGAAATGGCAGGAGGAAGGCATAGAAAGAATCAAAACTTTGGAATCGGAAAAGGCCGGGCTGGCCGGCGAGCTGAACAAGATGGATGTCCTGTTTAAGGAAAGTCAGGAGAAGAGCACATCTGTCTTAACGGGCATAGAGACCGAGAAGGCGAATCTTTCTGAGCAGATTAATCGCATTAAGGAAGCATTCGAGAAGGAAAAGGCGGACATCCTGGCCCAGGGGCAGAAGGCCGTCGGGGAGGCGAAGGCGGAAGGGAGGAAAGAAAGCGAAGCGGTTCTCAAGGCCTTGGAACAAGAGAAGGAAAGGCTGGCTGCTCAGATCAAAGGGGCACAAGAGGCTTTTGAGCGGGAAAAGAAAAAAATAATCCAGGCGTTAAGGGACGAGAACGAGAAATTAGCCGGCGAGATTAAGGTATTAAAAATGGCTTTTGAGCAGGAGAAACAGGGTTTATTGGCCAGGGAAAAGAAGGCTGTCCAGGAAGCGGCAAAGACGCTGGAGAATGTCCAAGGCGAGAATCAAATGCTGGCAAATGAGATGAAGGGGATGAAGACGATTTTTGAAAAGGAAAAAAACGATTGGAGGGCAGAGAGAGAAAAGCAGACCAAGACGATGGATGAGCAAGAGCAAGGATTCCTCCATGAGATCAATGAAGCGAAGAAAACCTGTGAAGAGAATCAATCGGTTCTCGGGGGACAATTCCAAGAGGCTCAAGAGAAGAGCCGGCAATTAGAGAAAGAGATCGCGATCAAACATGCCTTCTATCAGGCTCAGGAGGAACAGTCGAAGGCGGAGCATCAGAATTTAGCTGCAGCTTACGAAGGGTTGAAGGGGGATGTCCGGCAATTGACCCGGGAGAGACAGACGCTGGATGAGCGATTGCAGAAGATGAGTCAGGGAAAGAAGGCCGCAGAAAAGAAGGCGCGGCAGTCGCAGGAAAAGCTTAAATCCGTGCGAGCGGATTTGAAGGCTAAACAAAAACTTTTGGCAAAAAAGAATAAGACCAGCTCGGCCGAGAAACGGCAATGGGAGAAAAAAATCGCCGGCCTCACAAAGGAAAAAGAGGCCGTCGAGAAAAAACGCCGGGATGCGGCAGTGACTCCGCAGGGGACTGAAACAAAAGTTAAGGCGCCGGCCGAGAAACAAAGTCTGGATATCCATTATAATCTGGCCCTCGCGTATCATAAGACGAAGATGTATAAGGAGGAAGAGCAGGAATACTTGAAATGTCTTAAAATTGATCCTGACGATGCGTATGTGCATTATAATCTGGCGGTTCTTTACGATGACAAATTCAACGATAACGCCAAGGCCGTTCGGCATTACCGGAAGTACCTCGATCTCTCTCCTCTCGGGGAGGATACGGAAAAGGTCAAGGTCTGGATGCTGCATGCCGAACAGGATTTCCGGCTGGGAAAACAGTTAAGGTGAACATCAAGGTCAGCTTTATTTTTATATTGGCGATTTTGCTCCCCACTTTCCTTTTGGCCTGGTTTGGCCTCTTGGCGGTGCAAAGCGAAAAGGCCGTCGTTGAGAAAAACATGACGCAGAAATACAAGGCGATGGCCGATATCGTAGAGAGCCAGATGAAAGACGCTTTAAGCCGCGCCCCGGATGAAATTTTAACGGATAATTTTTCTCTGGATTTGCTTCTAAGCGAACAGGCCGCCATTTTTCGCGATGAGGTGGCCATCTTCGACCGTAAAGGACGGCCGCTCCAAGGCGCCGTCAGAAATTTGAAGGAGGCTGTGTATACGAAACCGCTTAAGCAGCTCCCTTACACGATTGCCGTTTACGAGAGGTATCCGCTTATCTTGGAACAACTGGAGAAAAGGCAAAAGGGATTGGTTTTGTATATCCTGCTTATTGTTTTTTCAGCTGTCTCGATTTTGGCCGGGGGGTTTTATTCTCTGTATGCCTTGGCGCGGGAATGGCGGTTTGCGCAGATCAAAAGCGAATTCGTCTCGCATCTCTCGCACGATCTGCGCCGGCCTTTGACCTCCATCCGCATGTTTTCCGAGATGCTCAAAGACGGCTATGTACTGACCGAGGAAAAGAAAAGAGAGTATTATAAAATCATCAGCAACGAAAGCGACAAATTGACGCATCTGGCGAATAACGTCTTGGATTTTTCGCGGATCGAGCGCGGACGCATCCGTTACAATTTTCAGCCGGAGGATATCGGCAAACTCGTGAAAGAAACCGTGGAGCGGTTTAAGGCTTATAGGACCGAAGAGGCGCGGCCCATTATTCTTGATATGGAGGCCTGTCCTTTGGTTACAATCGATGCCCACGCCATTACACAGGCCCTCATGAATCTTTTGTCGAATGCGGCGAAATATTCCCCGGCCGATAAGGAGATCCGGGTCAGCTTGAAGAATTATAAAAGGGAAGTTGCCGTCGAGGTGGCGGACCAGGGCACAGGCATTCCCTCCTCGGAGCAGGAAAAGATATTCCAAAAATTTTACCGCGTGCCGCGGGCGGAAGTCAATTCAATCGAGGGAAGCGGCTTAGGGCTCACGCTTGTGAAATATGCCGTCGAGGCGCATAAGGGAAAAGTTTTGGTAGAGAGCGAAGAGGGACGCGGCTCTAAATTTTCGATTGTGTTACCGGTGGGATAGTGATCAGTTCTAAAGGTTAAAATATGTTTCAACCTTTAAGTTATTTATGAACAAGATTCTTATCGTCGAAGACGACCCCCATATCGCTATCGGCCTTGAGGACAACCTCAAGATGGAAGGTTTTGACCCCGTTCTTGCCCAGGATGGCGAAGATGCCTTGCGGAAAGTCAAGGAAGAAAGGCCTGATTTGATTATTTTAGATATCATGCTTCCCAAGCTGAGCGGTTTTGACGTCTGCCGCCAGTTGAAGAGACAGGGAAGCGCAACCCCTATTATTATCTTAAGTGCCTTGGGCCAGGAGTCCGACAAGGTGACGGGGTTGGAATTGGGGGCGGATGATTATGTGACCAAGCCTTTCAGCCCTCGGGAGCTGATCGTCCGCATCAAGGCGGTACTGCGCCGCGTGCAGACCGCCAGGGAATTCGGCGATACGTGTGAATTCGATGATGTGAAAATTGATTTCAAGAAGTATCAGGTGTTTAAAGCGGGAAAAGAGATCAAGTTCACATCCGCGGAGTTTAAGATTCTTAAGCTCCTTGTTGTCGGTGAGGGCGAGCCGGTGAGCCGCCATGCGATTCTTGCCGACATCTGGAGCGAGGAGGTCACCACCCGCACGGTTGATACCCACATCTGGAATATCCGCGAGAAATTGGAAGACGATCCCGGCAATCCCAGGCACATCATTACCGTGCACAAAATTGGGTATAAATTTGTCAAATGAACCTTCCTTATTTTTTTATAGATAGAGAAGGGATATGCTAAAACCAGCTCAAGCAACACAAATTATAGCCCAAGTCGTGGACAGGATCAGGAAAGATTTCCAGCCTGAAAAAATTGTCCTTTTTGGATCGTACTCGAAAGGCACGCCACGGTATGATAGCGATATAGATCTTCTTGTTATTCAGAATTCAGATTTGCGCAGAGACGAGAGGGATAAAGAAATCAGAAAATCATTACGAGATATCAAATTTCCCCTGGATATTTTTGTTTACACGCCACAAGAGGTTGCCGAATATTCCAACCTGAAAGGTTCGTTTATTTCGGCGATTTTTAAAGAAGGGCGGGTGCTCTATGAACGAAACTGACTTTCGGCACCGAAAGGCTAAAGAGTGGTTAAGAAAAGGGGATAGCGGCCTGCGATCGGCAGAAATTTTAATTAAGGAAGAACACCCGCCCACAGACACCGCCTGCTTTCATTGTCAACAGGCAGTGGAGAAATATCTTAAAGGATATTTGACCCTTCAAAAGATTGATTTTTTAAAAGCCATGATTTGGATTATTTGTTGAAATTATGCAAAGATTTCAATCATAAATTTGCCGATTATGAAGAGAGTGCTCTTGTCTTAAACAAGTATGGTATTGAACCTCGTTATCCGGCTGATATTCCTATTTATTATTCAGTGGAGGAGACAAAGACGGCGATAAAATTGGCTAAAGAAATCATTCGCGTCATAAAGAAAGCAATTTAAGACAATGCTTAAAAGGGATGCTATGTTTATCCGGGCACATCATTACCGTGCACAAAATTGGGTATAAATTTGTGAGATGAGTTCTGACTTAGAAATAGATGCGCATGAAGAAGGCATCAGGTTGTCTGGTAAAAAGACAGCTTGATGCCTTCGCCGTTTTATGGGACATTTAAGGAGAGCCTAAACAGTTCTAGTATCAGAGAGTTAGATTTAATTTGGGTTTTTGGACATTTATGAAAAAGCCAGATTGGACAATTATAAAGTACGCCAAATACCACCTCGTAGGTGGTATTTGGGTTGACAAAATCTTGACAATTTTTTGACAGCCTGATGACAACATTTTATATAGGATATGATATGCTTGGGCTAGGGTTTAGAAAGAGGACAGAAAAATGAGGTTCAAAATGAATTGGTTCAGGCGATTATTTAGAACTGGTAACGATGGACGAAAGACGATGGACGAAAGACGAATACGTCCCTCGTCCCTTGTCCCTCGTCCCTCATCTCTCGTCCATCGTCCTTCGTCTCTCAATTACGCTCTCTTCCTCTCCCTCGCCCTTTTGGCGGGCATTTTCCTCATCAAGACTGGCATTCTCCAGAGCGCGCCGGTCACCTCGACTCAAACCAACTGGGCCGGGGGATTAGACGGCGGCGCCGCGGGGACCCTCACCGGCTGGACAAAATACAGCGCCAAAGACACCGGCGTCGCGGCCGGCACGGACATCCAGCTTCAGTCCAGCGATTACACCGCCACCCAGACCTCGGACACTGGCGCCCAGGCCACCAATGATACCACTTATGGCGACACCTGCTCTTCAGTCAGTTGCTCCATCGGCGGCGGGTTCAACGCGGGGACAAAAACTAACACCATCGTCTCAGGTACGGCAACAACCGCAAGCGTCAAATTATTGTTGAACACAGGCATTACATCTATCGACGCTAAATTAACAGACCCCGCCACTCTGCCGCTTGGTGCGGGGAGGAAAGTTGCCTTTTCTCCAGACAACAAATTCTTAGCTATTGCTTATCAGACCACCAGCCCTTATCTTGCAGTCTATAACTTTGACCCTGTGGCCGGAACTATCGGCGCTAAATTAACAGACCCCGCCACTCCGCCAGCTGGGGGAGCGTATGGACTTGCCTTTTCTTCAGACAACAAATTCCTGGCAGTTACTCATGCTGCCAGCCCTTATCTTACAGTCTATAACTTTGACCCGGTGGCCGGAACTATCGGCGCTAAATTAGCCAACCCCGCCACTCTCCCGACTGGTGATTCGTTTACAGTTGATTTTTCTTCAGACAACAAATTTTTGGCAGTTGGTTATATGGCGAGCCCTTTTCTTACAGTCTATAACTTTGACCCGGTGGCCGGAACTATCGGCGCTAAATTAACAGACCCTGCCACTCTCCCGCCTAGTAATGGGAACGGCGTAGCCTTTTCTTCAGACAACAAATACTTAGCTGTCGTTAGTCCAAACACCGCCCCTTTTCTTACAGTCTATAACTTTGACCCTGTGGCCGGAACTATCGGCGCTAAATTAGCCAACCCCGCCACTATGCCGACTGGTTATGGGATCAGCCTAGCCTTTTCTTCAGACGACAAATTCCTGGCGATTGCTCATGTTACCAGCCCTTTTCTTACAGTCTATAACTTTGACCCGGTGGCCGGAACTATCGGCGCTAAATTAGCCAACCCCGCCACTCTCCCGCCTAGTGATGGCCGTGCAATTGCCTTTTCTTCAGACGACAAATTCCTGGTAGTTACTCATGCTGCCAGCCCTTATTTTACAGTCTATAACTTTGACCCGGTGGCTGGAACCATCGGCGCTAAATTAACAGACCCTGCCACTCTCCCGACTGGCGATAGCCGTGGAATTGCCTTTTCTTCAGATAACAGATTCCTAGCCGCTGGGTATATTACCAGTCCTTATCTTGCAGTATATAAATTTGAGCCTTACTTCTCCTCCGGCACGTTCGAATCCGCGACGGTGGATCTGGGCGCGGCGAATTACGGCCTGACGACGATCAACTACAACGCCAGCGTGCCGAGCGGCGCCAACGGCGCGGGGATGGAGATCCCCTCGACAACCACCGGCCTGGTGGGGCTGTGGCATTTGGACAGCGGGTTTTCGGCCGCCAATGATGTTTTGGATTCCAAGGCCAGCGGTACGCTTCTGCCTGGAACGGCAACAGTAGCTTCCTTGAGTACGACCACGAAAAAATTCGGCGCCGGCGCCGGTAATTTTACGGGAAATAATGATTATGTTACTGTTCCCAATGATGCTTTGTTAAACATTACGGGCGCCGTCTCTGTGGAGGCTTGGTTTTATCCTACCGCTTTTCCTGCCACCCCTGATCCCTTCCTCAATGACATCGTTCGAAAAGGAACAAGCAACTTTCAATACGCGTTACGTACCAATAATGCCGGCTTAGTGGGATTTACCGTCTATGATGGCGCAACATATCAAAACTCGCCTTCTTCTTCGATAGCAACGCTGAATCAGTGGTATCATCTTGTCGGGGTTTACGACGGTGCGAAAATAAGAATATATGTCAATGGAGTAGAACAAGGAACTCCAACATCTTTTTCGGGTTCAATTTCAGGTGGTGCGGGGGAGGGTTTATATTTTGGAGCTGCTGGTTCTAATGATTCCGATGGCTATCTTGACGAGGCCGCGGTTTACAACCGCGCGCTGATGGCGGATGAGGTCAAGGCGCATTACGCGTCGTTCAAATTGCAGATGGCGGCGAAGGCGACAGACTCTTTTGCCTCGACGGATTACGTCGGCCCGGACGGCACGGCGAACACGTATTTTATCCAGCCCGTGGGGCTGTGGCATTTGAACGACGGCGGCACGAGCACAAGCGCGCAAGACGCAAGCGGCAATGGGAATACGG
>Ga0155416_122_pt1 | contig 32605 bp, 27 predicted proteins | sample RifCSPhighO2_02_FD_106384 | JGI IMG/M metagenome (GOLD analysis project Ga0155416, IMG submission 106384) | Omnitrophica WOR_2 bacterium RIFCSPHIGHO2_02_FULL_50_17 | reverse complement strand
CTCAAGGCCAATGTCAAAGCGGCCTGGTGGAAGGCGGTGGTGCATAACCGCGAGGACATGGTCGGCCTCGACGCCAGTATCTTGATGCATCCCAAGGTCTGGGAGGCCTCAGGGCATGTCAATAGTTTCTCCGATCCATTCGTTAAATGTCCGTCCTGTCAAAGGCATTTTCGGTTAGACAAGATTTGGGATGAGATTCGGGTATGCCCATGGTTTACCTCCCTTTATGAAGCAATCGTGGGCAATAAGGACAGCTCTTATCTTTTGCGTTGGGCCGAAAAAGAAGGGAAGAAACTTGCCCCCAATTTGGCTTTGGTGAAAGAGCCCGAAGTAACTTTTTCCTGGATGGTTGATTCTTTTACATCTTTCGGTGAATTAAGCTTGGATTTCAAAAATTTTGTCGGCCGGATTGCTGCGCGTCAAAGTGGTGTTGCCCAAACGCCGTGTCCGCAGTGCGGGGAAGCCCTTCCCAAAGAAGGTGTCGCAGCCAATTTAATGCTCAAAACATTTTTAGGGCCAGTTGAAGAGACGGCCGAGAAAGTCTATCTGCGTCCGGAAACCGCTCAAGGGATATTCGTCAATTTCCGCAATGTCTTGGATACCACTCACCGCCGCCTCCCTTTTGGAATCGCGCAGATCGGCAAGGCCTTCCGCAATGAAGTCACAACGGGCAATTTTGTATTTCGCATGCGTGAGTTTGAGCAGATGGAGATAGAGTATTTTACGGGACCGAACGAGGCGGATGAATGCTATAGCCGCTGGATGGGAGACAGGATGCAGTGGTATCAGGATTTAGGGGTTCGCAGGGAGAATTTAAGGATCCGTCCCCACGCGGCGGATGAACTGGCGCATTACGCCAGGGCCTGCAGCGACATTGAATACAATTTCCCCTTCGGCTGGTCGGAATTGGAAGGCATCGCCAATCGCACCGACTTTGATTTGAAACAGCACGCCCAGTTTTCCGGTGCGGATTTACGCTATAAGGATCCGGTAACGAACGAACAGTTTTATCCTTACGTGATCGAACCCTCCGGCGGGGTAGACCGCGCCACTCTGGCCTTCTTAATTGATGCCTACCATGAGGAGGTTGTGGAAGGGCGCACCCGCGTCGTTTTGAAATTCAGCAAACAGCTGGCTCCCATCAAGGCGGCGGTGCTGCCGCTTTTGAAGAAAAATAGCGGCATCGTGACTTTGGCTAAGGCGATTAAAAAAGATTTGCAGAAAGGAATGGTATGCGCTTACGATGATACGGCTGCTATCGGCAGGCTGTACCGGCGGCAGGATGAGGTCGGGACGTTTTTTTGTATTACGGTGGATGTCCAGTCTCTTGAGGACAAACAGGTGACGGTGAGGGAAAGGGATTCTATGCGTCAGGAGCGTATTCCCGCCGAGAATTTAAAGAAATATTTATTGGAGAAATTGTTGAACTAAACGAAAGGGCAGGAAGAAATGGCGAAGAAGTATGTTTATTCATTTGGGGGCGGCAAGGCCGAAGGAAAAGCGGAGATGAAAAATCTGTTGGGCGGCAAAGGGGCCAATTTGGCCGAGATGGCCGGACACAAGGACTTGCGCCTGCCGGTTCCGCCGGGATTTACCATCACAACAGAGGTATGCACCTATTTTTATCAAAACGGCAAGAAGTATCCGTCAGGACTCAAGGAAGAGGTTATGGCGGCCTTAAAACGCGTGGAGAAACTGCTCGGCAGAAAATTCGGCGACCCTGTCCATCCGCTGCTTGTGTCGGTGCGCTCCGGCGCCCGGCGCTCCATGCCGGGGATGATGGAGACGGTTCTCAATATCGGGTTAACGGAAAAGACCCTTCCCGGCCTTGCCAAGAAATTTGGCAGCGAGCGGTTTGCTTATGACGCCTACCGACGGTTAATCACTATGTATGCGGATGTGGTGATGGAAAAGGCCGCCGGCATCGAGCCGTCGGAAGGCAAAGGAATCCGCCAGCAGCTTGACCGTATTTTGCACGAGACAAAAAAGAGAAAAGGCATTCAGTCTGACTCCGAGCTGGAGGCTGAAGATTTAAAACAATTGTGCGCCCTTTATAAGGCAAAAATTAAAGAAGTTCTGGGAAAAGAATTCCCGGATGATCCCGTTCAGCAGCTTTGGGGCGGGATTGGAGCCGTCTTTCATTCGTGGAGCGGTAAAAGGGCCGTGGCCTACCGCCGTATTGAAGGTATCCCCCATGAGTGGGGGACCGCGGTCAACGTTCAGAGCATGGTCTTCGGCAATACCGGCAATAATTCATCGACCGGCGTTGCCTTTACGCGCAATCCCGGCAACGGCGAGAACAACTTCTACGGCGAATATCTTGTCAATGCCCAGGGTGAAGACGTGGTGGCCGGCATCCGCACGCCTGCGCCTATCAATGCCTATTCGCAGAGCGAATATAATCAGCATTTAGAAACCCTCGAAAAGATGTCTTCCAAAGTCTACAAGCAGATTGAGGATATCCGCCGGCGGCTGGAGAGACATTACCGCGATATGCAGGATATTGAGTTTACCGTCGAAGATGGAAACCTTTATATGCTGCAGTGCCGCGTGGGGAAAAGAAACGGCCCGGCGGCGGTGCGCATGGCTGTGGATATGGTTAAAGAAAGATTAATCACCAAGAAGGAGGCCGTGCAAAGGGTTAGCCCATCGCAGTTAGACGAATTGCTGCATCCGGTGATTGATCCCGAGGAAGAAAAGAAGGCGGCGTTGTTAGGCAAGGGATTGCCGGCCGGACCCGGCGGGGCCAGCGGACAGGTTGTCTTTACGGCGGATGATGCCGTTTTGTGGGCTAAAGACGGGAAGAAGGTCATTTTGGTCCGCGAGGAGACAAACCCCGAGGATGTGGAAGGGATGCGGGCGGCCCAGGCGATCTTGACGGCCAGAGGCGGGATGACCTCGCATGCCGCTCTTGTTGCCCGCGGGTGGGGCAAATGCTGTATCGTCGGCTGTTCGGATGTTGAGATTGACCTTGCCTCAAAGACGATGACCATCGGCGGCAAGACGCTGAAAGAAGGCGATTGGGTCACCTTAAACGGCACCCAAGGGGCCATTTATGAAAAACGCCTGGCCATGATTGATGCCGCGCAGGAAAATAAGTATATGAATGAATTTTTAAAAATCTGCGATACGGTTCGTATCTTAAAAGTTCGCACCAATGCCGATACTCCCGAAGATGCGGCCAAGGCCCGCGCCTTCGGCGCTGAGGGAATCGGGCTGTTTCGCACGGAGCATATGTTTTACGGCGAGAACTCCGAAGAGCCTTTGTTCAAATTGAGGAAAATGATTGTCTCCAAGGATGCCCAGGAAAGGCGCCGCGCCCTGGATGAATTGTTCCCGCATGTTAAAAAGGATATCAAGCAGACGCTGGAGGCCATGAGCGGGTATCCGGTCACCGTCCGTCTTCTGGATCCGCCTTTGCATGAATTTGTCCCGCACAACAGGGAGGCCCTGCAGAATCTGGCCAACAGCCTCGGGATTTCCATCGAGAATCTGGAAAAGCGGGCCGCGTCTCTGCACGAGACCAATCCCATGATGGGCCATCGCGGGGTGCGTCTGGGGGTCACTTACCCTGAGATCACCGAGATGCAGATTCGTGCGATCTTTGAGGCGGCCGTCGAGCTTATACAGGCCGGCAAGAAGGTGAGCCCTGAGATTATGGTTCCTGTCTTGGGAACGGTCAAAGAGCTCGAAGACCAGAAGAAAATCGTCCAGCGGGTCTATGGGGAGGTCTGCAAGAAATATAACGTCAAGAAGATTCCCTATCAGTACGGCACGATGATTGAGGTGCCGCGGGCGGCCTTGACGGCGGATCAGATCTCGGAGGTTGCCGAGTTCTTTTCCTTCGGCACCAACGATCTTACGCAGATGAGTTTCGGATTCTCCCGCGACGATATCGGCGGATTTCTCTCGGATTATCTCTCCAAGGGCATTCTGCCGGGGGATCCCTTTCAGAGCATTGACACCGACGGGGTTGGAAAGTTGATTGAGACGGGGGTGAGCTTGGGGCGAAGAAGCCGTCCTAACTTGAAGGTAGGTATCTGCGGGGAGCACGGCGGAGACCCTGCCTCAATCGAATTTTGTCAGCGGGTTGGGATGGATTATGTGAGCTGCTCGCCGTATCGTGTCCCCATTGCCCGTCTGGCCGCAGCGCAGGCCGCCCTGAAGCTTGAAAATGGCGGGAAAAAAGCCAAGGCGAAAAAATGAATAAGGACACATGACCGATTCCATTAGAGCCTATTTAAAAGACATTCGTCCGATTCCCCTTCTTACGCCGGAAGAAGAGGTTGGACTGGCCAGAAGGGTGCAGAAAGGGGATAAGGAGGCACGGGATCGCATGATTAGGGCCAATCTGCGTTTGGTTATCAGTATTGCCAAACGTTACATGAACTTAGGAGTACCGTTAGGCGATCTTATCGAGGAAGGCAATATCGGTCTCATGCGCGGGGTGGAGAAGTTCGATCCCAGAAGGGGGTATCGGTTCTCTACGTATGCGGCTTGGTGGATCAAGCAGGGGATTTCGCGGGCCATCATCGATCAGGGCAAGATGATCCGTGTGCCCGTCTATATGAACGAGGAAATCCTGAAGTATAAAAAGACCGTCGAGAAATTGACTCATAAATTAAACAGAAAACCCGGTTTTGCCGAGATTGCCAAGCGTATGCGGACAACGGCAGATCGGGTCAGGGAATTGGATAATTCTATCGCCCGCATGTTGAGCCTGGATGCCCCCATCGGGGATGAGGGCGACGGCTTGGTCATGGATATTATCGAGGACGAAAGCGCTGCCGGCCCCGATACTGATCTAGAAAAATTTTTTACCAAGGAGCGCGCCGTCAGCTTTCTGGATATGTTGGACGACCGCGAGCGGCGCATCATGGAGCTGCGTTACGGGTTGAGCGACGGCGAGAGCCACACGCTCGCTGAAATCGCCAAGGAGCTGGGGGTCTCGCGGGAGCGTATCCGCCAGATCGAGGTCGCCACCCTCCAGAAAATCAGAGACATTATGAGGCGGGAGAGGCCTCACGGAAAAGATGATCAGTAAAAAAAGAAAAGCCACGTTTGTCCTGGTTATCCCGCGGTTTGAGGATATCTTTCATTCCTTTTATGCCGGTGAGATCATCCGGGGGGTGAGTCTCTCCGCGAGCCGTCTGAATGCGGATTTCCTCATTCATATCACGGACCGCTCCAATCATGCGGGATGGCTGGATTCGACCCTCTTGGATACCAAGTATATCGACGGGATTATCTTTGCGGACATTGATAACGATGTGGACATCGTCAAAAAGGCGATCCGCTGGGGCATGCCGTGCGTGGTTCTCAACAATATTCTGGATGAACCGATTAATTATATCTCGGTGGACAACAAACAGGCCGCGATGGCGGTGGTGGAGTTTTTGATTGCCCTCGGGCATACGCATATCGCCACCATTGCCGGCGATGTCTCCACCCAGGCCGGTCTCAAGCGTCTGGAAGGGTATCGGGAGTCCCTCTTGAAACACAACATTCACACGCCGCGGCATTATATTACCTTCGGGGAATTCTTAAGGACGCCGGCGCATCTGGCGGCCCAGAAATTGCTTAAGTCCAAGAGCCGCCCCACCGCCGTCTTTGCCGCCTCGGATGTCATGGCCCTGGAGTTGATGGATGTGGCCAAATCCCTAAACATCCGCGTCCCCGAAGAGCTCTCGGTGGTGGGTTTTGACGACAACCCTTTCAATTGCACGAGCTCTGTGAAATTATCCACGGTCGCCCAGCCGTTGGTGGAGATGGGACGGCTGGGGGCGGAGCATTTAAGCCTGATCAGCCGGGGCAAGGCGCGGCTGCCTTTAAAGATTGTGCTGCCGACGCAGTTGATTAGACGCGATTCGGCGGTAAAGCTCAACTAACTTAAAGAAAAAGTTGATGAGGGAAAAGAGATGCCCAAGGTGAAGACGCTGACTAAAAACGATCTCAAAAATCGTATCCGCGATATCCCGGATTTTCCCAAAGAGGGGATTATCTTTAAAGACATCACAACCCTCTTGAAAGATAAAGAGGCTTTTAAGAAGTCCGTCAATCTTTTGGCCGCAAAATTCCGCACAGAGGGAATTGAGCTTGTTGTCGGCGTGGAGGCCAGAGGCTTTATCTTTGGCGCGGCCCTGGCGTATAAACTCGGCGCCGGTTTTGTCCCTGTGCGCAAAAAAGGGAAGCTTCCGGCGAAGACTAAGAGTGTCCAGTACCAACTGGAATACGGGACAGACGTCCTGGAGATTCATGAGGATGCGATTCGGCCCGGGGCGCGTGTTCTTATCGTCGATGACCTTTTGGCGACCGGCGGAACGGTGAAGGCGGTCTCTGAACTGGTCAAAAGTGAAGGGGCCGTCATCGCCGGGGTGGCGTTCTTAGTCGAATTAGGATTTCTTAAAGGGAAAGATAAATTAAAAGACCTGCCCGTTTATTCCGTCATTAAATATTGATGCTTTTTCTCCGAGTCCGCACCTTCATTATTCTCGCGGCTGTTCTTGCCGTTGTTTTCATTTCTTACCTGCCGGCCTTAAAAAGTGATTTTGTCCTCTGGGACGACGATGTCCATATTCTGGATAACATCACGATTCGCGGGCTTGACCGTGAGCATCTGCAGGAGATGTTCACATCGACGGTCAGCAAGATTTATATCCCCTTAACAAGCCTTTCCTTCGCCGTCGAACACCATTATTTTGGCTACAATCCCTTCATTTATCATCTGGACAATGTGCTGCTGCACTTATTTGTCACGGCCTTTGTTTTTGTCTTTGCCCGGCAGATGGGATTATCCCGCTTGGGAGCGGCTGCAGCAGCGCTTCTTTTCGGCATTCATCCGATGCACGTGGAGTCTGTGGCGTGGGCCACCGAGCGCAAAGACGTTCTCTATGCCTTTTTTTATATGGCGGCCGTTTTGAGCTATGGGCGCTATTTGAGCAAAGGAGGCTATTTTTTTCTGGCAGTGACGACGGTGCTGGGTGTTTTAAGCATGCTGGCCAAACCCATGGCCTTGAGTCTTCCCTTGATTCTCTTTCTTTTGGATTGGTTTCATGGAAGAACAATGAGCCGCCGTGCCGTCGTCGAAAAGATACCGCTCTTTATCCTTATCTGCGCCATCGCCTGGGTTACCTATTCTGCCAACGCGCGTATGCCGGTGGAAAGTGTCGTTAAGAGTATTTTAATCTGGCCGTGGACGTTTGTCTTTTACTTGAGGCAGTTTGTTTTTCCTTTCTTTTCGGTGCCGATTTACCGCCTGCCTAAGCCCATCGCGTTGTCCAATCTCGAGTATCTCCTGTCGGTCGCCGCGTTTGTCTTGATAGTTTATGCGGTTATCCGTTGGTCCCGCCATTGGCGGGACGGGCGCCGGAACCAATGGTTCCTTTTTGCCTTTTTGTTTTGGTTTCTCTCCATATTCTTTCTCCTGCGATTTGATGAAGTGAAGGACACGAATATCGTGGCGGACAGGTTCATGTATCTCCCCAGCCTGGGGTTTTGCCTCTTGATGGGACTTGGGCTGGAGAGGCTTTGGGGGCTCTCGCGTGACAGCAGAGTGGGGGTGTGGAAGGCGCTGGGCCTGACAGCCTGTCTTGCGCTCGTTCTTGTTTTTTCTTTCAGGACGTCCGCCCAATGCCGGGTTTGGAAAGACAGTGTTTCTTTATGGGAACATCAGTTGAAATTCTTCCCCCAAGAGTATCTGGCCTTGAATAACTTGGCAACGGCCTTGTATCGAGAAGAAGAGTACAAAAAAGCTCAAGAGGAATACCGTAAAATTAGGGAAATAAAGTCAGAAGGCCTTGACATCCGCTACTCGGTAGAAGCGGTGGCGGCCATAAGAAAGGTTAGCTATCTCATTGAGTTATATAAAAAAGTCATCGAGATTGCCCCTGAGTATGTGGATGCCCACTATAACCTTGCTAACCTTTATTCGAATATCGGCATGGTGACAGAGGCCGTTAAGGCTTATATCAAAACATTGAGCCTTGATCCAGGTTACAAGGATGCCCATTTCAACCTCGGGAGTTTGTATCAGGAAATCGGGGATTATAAGCAGGCCATTTACGCCTACGAGCAGACGATTGCCAGCCACCCTGATGAAGAGGATGTTTATATCAATGTCATTTTGGATTATAATAATGCCCTGAAAAATGAGCCGGGGAACGCGGCATATCAAGAGGCGCGGCAACAGACCCTTGACCGTCTCATCCGCCTGGTTTCAGCGAGACAGCCCCAACGGGCAACGTCTTTTTTCAATCTCGGATTTGTTTATGGAGAGATGGGCGATTTTTCTAATGCTATTTTGGCCTACCGGAGGGTGCTTGAGCTTAACCCACGGCATGCCCATGCGTTATATAATCTTGGCAACGCCTACAGGGAATTAAGGCGTTTTGACGAGGCGCTTATGATGTATGAGAGGGCGGTTCAGGCAGGAGGTCCAAGAAAGACGGATGCCCTTTTAAATATCGGGATTATTCAAGGCCAGAGAGGCGATTATTCCAAGGCAAAGGATTATTATCAAAAAGCCATCCAGGCGGATCCGGCTAATGCCAAGGCGTATTTTAACTTAGGTTATATCAGCGAAAAGACGGGGCATCTAAGAGAGGCTGTCGAGTTCTATCAGAAGGCGGTTCATCTGAACTCGAAGAACGCGCAGATTCATTATAATTTAGGGAATGCTTACACCAAGCTTAAGATGGAGGACAAGGCTATTTTTTCCTATCTCCAGGCGGTTCAAAAGGATCCGAAACATATGGACGCCTGGGTCAATCTGTCTATAATATCTTTTAAGAAGAAGGACTTCGTGAACGCGGTCAAGTACTGTGATGAGGCGGTTCTCTCAGGATATGAGGCCCCGGAAGGGTATCTGCGGGCCCTCGCGCCCTATCGGAAGTCTGGGAAGAGGTGAAGGGGATTGAAGGGATAAAGGATTAGAGGGGTAGAGGATTAAAGGATTGGATTGACATTTCGGGTGAATGATGGTTTAATCGCATCCATGCGCCCGTAGCTCACTTTGGTTCCGACGTTCCGCCTGTGGCGGAAGTCGGAATCCCGACCTCCGACGTTTTAGAATGAGACTGTTGCAGTCGGAGCGTCGGGAATAGAAAAGTATTATAGATTTGCGCCTGTAGCTCACTTGGATAGAGCGCGGCTCTCCTAAGGCCGGCGTAGGCCGTTCGAATCGGCCCAGGCGCACTTCTTCTTCGCGCCAATGTTCTCACGTTGGCGCTTTGAAGGAATAAAAAAATCTAAAAATTATTATTGACACCCCCATACCTGTGTGTGAGAATACACACCGTTCTATTCTTAACCCAGTGATGATTTTAATCTGACCGGGAAAGGAGGGATGATACCTAGTTGGTCTGGAGTCATCAAAACACTGGTCTATTGGGAGAAAATATCTAGGCCAAGATAAGACCTAGTTATATATGATAGAGAAACGGGTTGGAACCGCTGACTCGTTTATAAGTAATTATTTGAGGAGGAGAAAAATGAGAAAATTAATTGCTTTAGCAATGCTCGTTATGGCTTTTGCGGCCATGCCGGCATTGGCAAGCGTTCAGAATGTAAAGGTAGGGGGAAGCATTGATTCCACCTGGCTTTACAGGGAAAACTTCGATCTGGGCGCGAATATCATCGGTGATGAGACCCAGAATCTCTTCATCACCCAGACCATGCTTACGGTCGATGCCGACCTGACCGATAATGTGTCGACATCCGTGTGCTTGATCAACGAAAGGGCTTGGGATCAGAAGGATTCCGATGCCGCAAATGATAATGATGATTCAGACGTTGATATTCATCTGGCCTATGTGACGTTAAGGGAGATGCTTTATTCTCCGTTGACGGTCGTGGTCGGCCGCCAGGCGTTCCACTATGGCAACAGCTTTATTGTGGACTCCAGTGGAACCAACAACTCGGCACCAACGGATTCCGGTATCGATACGATCGCTGGTGATCTCACCAAGCAGACAGCCCAGGATGCCATCCGGCTCATCTTTGATTACGAGCCCTTGAGCCTGGAACTGCTGTTTTCCAAGATCGACTCAAACACCAACGCATTGGCAGCCGATGACAGCGATGACGTCGATCTCTACGGCATCAATGCCGGTTATGAGCTTGGCGACAGCTTCAACACCCAGGTCGAGGCTTACTTCTTTGCCAAGGTTGACAAGAGTCCCGATGGCAATCCTAACGATGGTGATAAATCAGACACGGTGTACGTGCCTGGTTTGAGAGCCAGCACCAAGCCCATCGAAGGCCTGAACGTGCAGGCTGAGATTGCCTGGCAGAGAGGCAACAGAGTTGCCACGACGGCTCAGACAAACGGAGCGGCCAATAATGAAAAACGTGAGGCCTTGGGCGCTCAGTTTATCGCCAATTACCAGGTTCCTGTCCTTGAAGAGTATAAACCGGTGGCGCAGTATGTGTACATTTATGTCTCCGGCGACAGCAATTCGGGTGACAGGGCGGCGTCAACTGAGGCCTCCCGGAATGTCTTTACCGGCTGGGATCCGATGTATGAGAACGTGAGCGGTGGGACTATCTACAACACGCTCTACAACTTGTCCGGCGTCCATGTCCATGTCATCAGTCTTCAGGGAAACCCCATCGAGGATGTCACGACAAAAGTTACCTGGACAGGCCTCTGGTTGGATAAGGAACTGCGCAACAGCACCCAGACACCGTTTGCCCTCCTTCAGCCGGATACTACCACGGCCAGCGTCGCGTTTAACGCCGGTGATGAAGACCTCGGTTATGAAATCGATTGGGATACTGTCTATGATTATACTGAGGACGTTCAACTCGGCGCCAGTTTTGGCTGGTATGTGCCCGGCGATGTTTTTACAACAGCCAACAACGACGTCGCCTCGCAGGCCATTGTGCATGGTAATGTAACCTTCTAACAAAGAGGTTTGGATTGCCTGTTTTTTAGAAACCCCCGCTGCTTCTTATGAGGCAGCGGGGGTTTCGTTTTTTATCCGACCCATCCCGACGTAACGTCGGGACTGGTGTCGGAGTAAAAATAATTTAAAATATATTTTTAATTTCCCCTATCTTTGTTATGATAATTTTAAATGGAGGCAAGTAATGACGCGTGATGAGATTTATGATCATTTAGCCCGTGTGTATCTGGGCAAACGCCAAGAAGCCGATCTGCAGGGAAAGCGCCGGTGGAACGCGTGGCTTTTAAATAATATATTGATTACGGTCATTATTTTTGCCGGCGCCTTTTACGGTCTGACGGCCTTTCTGACGAAGCAGAGTCCCTGGCAGAGCCGTATTATCTTTTCTCTGCATAACGAGCTTGTGCGCATGGATTATGATTTTAACCAGGATTTTTCGCCGGTCAAGAGCTTCGCCTTGTCCATCCCCCGGATGGATGCCTCGCGCTATAAGAATGTTCAGTTTGCCATCCGCGCCAAAGACGGCGGGACGCCGGGCATCATTAAAATTGTTTTAGTCAACCAGAAAGGGGAAACGGCGTCCTATTACATCCAGGGGATGGATGCGTCGTGGCAGGAATACAGCATCCCTTTGGAGGAATTCAGGCAGATTACGGATTGGACCCATTTAAGAGATATTTCATTTGTCCTGGAGTCATGGAACGTGGAACAGAAAAAAGGCGTTATCTTGATTGATAACATCTGTTTCTCTAGTTAGAGAGAAGGGAGCTTAAAGGAGATGAGAATAATTTCCATCGGCAATCAGAAGGGGGGCTGCGGCAAGACGACCACCGCTATCAACCTGGCCTCGGCCCTGGGCAAAGGCGGACGCAGGGTTCTTTTGATTGATCTGGATCCTCAGGCGCACGCCTCCTTAGGGTTGAATATCGAAGGTCAGGACAGCATCTACAATGTTATTTCCAAGCTGACCCCGCGCAAGTTAAGGATCGAGAATATCATCAAGCGCGTGGAGGGCAGCTTTGACATCGTGCCGTCCAATATCCTCGTCGGCACCCTGGAGCAGGAGCTGGCCGATGAAATAGGCCGCGAGCTCAAGCTCTTGGAGGTGATGGCATCGCTTAAGGACAGGTATGATTATGTCCTGATTGACTGCGCCCCGAGCCTAGGCATCTTGACGGTCAATGCCCTTCGGGCGAGCACGGAATTGATTATTCCCGTCGAGACAAGCCGCTTTTCCATCCAGGGGGTGGAACACCTTTTGGATATCGTCCATCTGGTCAAAGACCGCCTCGGCCATACAATCGCCTGCCGCGTGCTGATCACCATGTTCGATTCGCGCCTGCGGCATTCCTTTGCCATGCTGGAGACGTTTAGGGAGCGCTTCGGGGAACTGCTTTTTGATACGATCGTCCATGTCAATGTCAAATTGAAGGAGTCCGCCGTGATGGGGCAGACCGTGGCCCTTTACGATAAATACAGCCGGGGGGCCAAGGATTATTTTACGTTATCCAAGGAGATTATGTGGGCCGAGGGCCATCCCTCGCCGGATGCCATTGAGCCGCCGCAGGCAGCAACCCAAGAGGAAACAGCCCTCGAGGCCGCGGGGGAGGGGGGAGAAACAGCCGACGCACAAGCCCTCTCTCAAAAGGAGCAGGCGGCACAGGAGCAGACTGCCCGCCCCTTCTCGGACAAGATGCAGGAAATCATCCAGGAAGAGGCCAGGCAGGTCAAAGAGGTTTTCTTCACCCGCTTTACGTACGAGGCGCCGGATGCCAAATCCGTCTTTGTCACGGGCAGTTTCAACGATTGGTCTCTAGACGATAGCTGTCGTCTGAAGGCCGTTGACGGCAGATGGGAGACCGTTATTCCTCTAAAACCGGGGCTTTATAAATATCAGTTCATTGTCGACGGCGTCTGGAGAGAGGATCCGAAGAACAAAAGAAGAGAGCGCAATTCCTTCGGCGATATCAATTCGCTCCTTGAGGTAAAATCCGATGACCAGCCCGCGGCGCAGTGAAGAAATCCTGGAAGGCAAAATATTCGCCCTCTTGTCTTACCTTTCTATTCTGTGCATCCTTCCGTTGCTTTTTAAGAAGGAAAATGCCTTTGTCCTCCAGCACGGCAAGCAGGGGCTTGTGATCTTTTTAGGCGAGGTGGCCGTCTTTATCGTCCACATTATCCTGGGCCCGTGGATATTCCGGCTGGGGATATTCGTCTTCGGCATCTTTTCTTTCCTGGGGATTATCGCTGTCTTAAGGGGGCGTTACGTGAAGCTGCCTGGGATTGCCGATATCGCCGACAAGATAACCCTGTAATCACTCGTGAGACGACCCTCACCAGACAAGATTTATGGCCGCATTGAAGAAGATTTTAACCTCCCTTAAGAGATTGTTTAAGTTTAAGAAGAAGGCGTCAGGACGAAAAGGCCGGAAGAAAGTCACAGGGGCGGTTTCCCGCCGCAGAACAGTTCAAAGACGGAAAAAAACCGCGGCCGTTGCCGGGAAGAAGAAAATCTCCAGACGTGCAGGCAAGAAGCCTTCTTTGAAGCGGAAACCCTCCCTTCCCAAATCAAGGAAACAGGCCGTTCCATCGAAAGAAATTTTTTCGGAAGGTGTCCGTTCGGATCAGGTCGTCGGGGAGATCACTCATTTTTTTCCGAGGATTCAGGTGGTGGTGGTGAAGATGCTTAAAGGGTCTATGCGGATGGGGGACCGCGTCCGGATCAAGGGCAAGACAACCGATTTCACGCAGCCTGTCCGTTCGATGCAGATTGAGAGCGTGGATGTCAAGGTGGTCCGTAAGGGTCAGATCATAGGATTGAAGGTGGAACAAGAGGCCAGGGTGGGGGATAAAGTTTACAAATTACCCTAAACATGCCCCGAGGTCTTTTCATTGACTCTCCGCACCTATCGGCTAAAATAAAAATGGTTTGCAATAGAATGTTGGCCTACGGAGCGTAGGCAGAAGGGGGTACGAGGTTGCCCGATAAGAGTCCCAAGACAATTGCGACGATTAACTTCAAGGGGGGTGTCGGCAAAACGACTGTCACCTGGTGCTTAGGGGATGTTTTGTCCTCGACATCAAATATGCGTGGATTAATGTTTGATCTGGATGCTCAGATGTCCCTAACGCAAGCTATTGCGTTAAATGAAGCTACGGGATTCTTACAAGAACGCTTCGGCAAGTGGTACGAGACAGCACGTCAACGAAAGAAGACAATTTTTGATGCATTAGATGCCTTCACGAAACCTATGCCACATTTCGATTTCCCAGTAGGATTTGATTTCATTTATCAGATAACCAAAAATTTTCATTTTATTCCGTCCGTCGAAGACTTGTATTGGCAGGAACTTGAGGTGTTTGACCGTGATGGCGTGAGGGGTTTCATCGGGCGACTGCTTGGAAAAATTTCCAACAACAGGCAAATACCGCCTTACGATTTTGTGCTTTTCGATTGCCCCCCATCTTTTACATTGCTTTCATACAGCGTGCTCAGTTGTTGCGATTTGGTGCTCATTCCTGTTAACCCAGATTTCTTTGCATCTAGAGGTGTGGCGCTTATCCTTAATTCCTTACGATTGCGGATTGAACCACATCCGTTACCTAAAATCGGTATTTTTATGAATAAAGCCAAGACCTGGGGGAATTCACCCACGAAAGAGGTTCAGTTTTATATGCGTGAAGTTCAGAAGGTATGTGACGAGGCTGCCAAAAGTCAGGCTATTGATGCTAGATTTTTCAAATCGTATATACGGGAACGTGTAGGAATCAAACGAGCCATCACGGGTGGTGGAGTGCCCCCAGAGATGATTTCAGATTTTCAGGACCTCTGGCGTGAATGTGTGGAATTTCTTGGATGAGGAGAATTTAGATGTTTCGTACGCCTGAAGAAGAGACACGAGAACTTGCGAAAGAGATTCGCGAATTGAAGGATATCCTTCGCGAAATTTCTAGAAAATTGGGACAGATTGAAGGCCGCGTCAAACGAGTTTTTCCTACTGCTTTTCCAAGCTTGCCATCTCAAGGTGTCCGGACTTCGGTACCTAAAATAAATAATCCCCCAACGATTTCATCGCAAGAGGCTCTGAATATATATGATGAACTTGTCAAAATGGCCAAGGAAGGCAGGAAAGATGAAGTGCAGCGTCGATTAGAAACTATGGGCTTGCCTGATCTGGCTTTTCTTTCTCGAGAGTTGGGGGTGCCTGTGGGGAAGAATAAACCATCTAGAAAGGTGCTCCTTAACGGTGTGTTAGGACGGATCAGTGAAAGTATGATGCTTTCGACTTCAAACCTTCGCGAAAGAATAAACAACCAACAAGACATCGAAAAAACTAATCCTGACATATCTCCTGAGAAACCGTAGCACCCGTAGCACCCGTAGCACCCGTAGCCCCATGCCCCGTGGTCTTGTTTGACAATCGTCGGGATTTATAGTATCATTTTCTTCAATATATGGCCGAAAAGACATCAGCAGCATTTACCCAACCCTTAAGGGTCTTGATTGTCGAGGATAATCAGATTGACCGCAGGATGCTGGAATCCATGCTCTCGGAGTCCTCCAGCGCCGTTTCCTTACGCAAAAGCACGGATACGCTTCAAGGCGCCATAAAACTTCTCGATGAATATGAGTTTGATATCGTTGTCCTGGACATGAATCTTCCCGACAGTGAAGGCGAGGATACACTGGTGCGTTTAAGCAGCAAATACCCTGAGGTCGCCATCGTCATCAATACAGGCGCCTATGAAGACGAGATGGGTCTGCATACCTTAAGTTACGGCGCCCAGGACTTCCTTGTCAAAGGTAAATACACCGCTTACGTTCTCAACAAGGCGCTTCATTATGCCTTGGAGCGCAAACGCCTTGAGAGGGAGCTGACGAAGGCTTATGAAAGGATCAAGGAGACCCAGGCACAGCTTTTGCAGATGGAAAAGATGAAGGTCGTTGGCGCCTTGGCGAGCGGGATTGCTCATGAGGTCAAAAATCCCCTGGCTACGATTCTTTACGGCGTGACTTACCTTCGCCAACAGCTTAATCCGGCCGACGATAAAGTGCTGGCTGCGTTGGCCAATATGAAAGAGGCTATCGACAGGGCCAACGGCACGGTCAATGACCTCTTGAATTTCGCCAGCACGCCTCAGTTGGACAGGAAATTGGAAGACCTCAACGCCCTTATCGAGAAAAGCCTGTCTTTGATTCACCATGAGATTGAGAAAAAGCATATTGAGGTCTTCAAAAAACTGGATCAGGCCATCCCCATGATAACAATCGATAGAAACAGGATTGAACAGGTTTTGATCAATTTGATGTTGAATGCCGTTCAGGCCGCTGGGGAAGGCGGGAAGCTGGAGTTTAAGACCTATAGTCATGCGCTTTCCGGCGCGCCGGGGGATTTTTCCTTTTTGGATAAAAGAAAATTTAAGGCCGGTCAGACTGTGGTTGTCTGTGATATCGAAGACAATGGTACGGGAATCCCCGCGGACTCTTTAAGCAAGGTATTCGATCCGTTTTTTACGACCAAGCATGATATGGGCGGCGTCGGGTTGGGGTTATCCGTGTCCAAAAGCATCATGGAAAGCCACGATGGGACTATTTTCATTGAAAATAGATCGTCCGGCGGTGCGCGTGCCCGTATTATTTTTCCTTCGGATGCTGCCAGCCTTTAATCAGATCTCACCTGTTGTGTCGCTTTGCTATTATTGAGGGAAGGAATTCGTATGCCGGATAAACTGCAATTAAAGAGAATCAAAGGATTTCAGGGGCGGCCCGGGCCGCTTTTGCTTGTTATCCTGGATGGGATCGGTATCGGCAGGCGCGATGAAAGCGACGGCGTATTTGTGGCGAGGACCCCTGGCCTGGATACTCTCATGAAAAGCACGCTCTATACAACGCTCCACGCCCATGGGACAGCGGTAGGGATGCCCTCCGACGCTGATATGGGCAATAGCGAGGTCGGGCACAACGCCCTCGGGGCTGGCCGCGTCTTTGATCAGGGCGCCAAATTGGTGTTCCAATCCATCCAGGAGGGACGAATTTTTCGGACGCCTTTATGGAAAAAATTGGTGGCGGCGGCCCAAGGGAAGGGGCGGACATTTCATTTTATCGGATTGCTGTCCGACGGGAATGTCCATGCGCATACGGATCATCTCTATGCCATGCTGCGGCAATGTGCGCTTGAAGGAGTCAAAGGCGTGCGGATTCACGCCTTAATGGACGGCCGCGACGTTCATGAGAAATCCGCCCTGGAGTATATCCGACGGACCGAAAAAGTCCTTGTTGAGTTGAAAGGACAATACGGCGTGGACTATCGCATCGCCTCAGGCGGCGGGCGGATGGTCACCACGATGGATCGCTACAATGCGGACTGGGATATCGTCAAGCGCGGCTGGGAGGCCCATGTCCTGGGAAAGGGGCGTATGTTTGGCTCGGCCTCAGAGGCCGTAGAGACCTATTATCGGGAAGACCCCCGAATCACGGATCAGTATCTGAACTCCTTCGTTGTCGCCGAGTCCGGACGGCCCATCGGAACCATAGAAGACGGCGATTCGGTTGTGTTTTTTAATTTTCGCGGGGATCGGGCTATTGAACTTGCCACGGCTTTTGATCAAAAAGAAGGGTTTGACCGCTTTGACCGGCGGCGTGTGCCGGATGTCCTGTTTGCCGGCATGATGGAATATGACGGCGATTTGCATATCCCTAAGAATTACCTCGTTGAACCGCCCAAGATAGAAAGGACATTGAGCCATTATCTGTGCGCCGAGGGAATCAGGATGTTTGCCGTCTCCGAGACGCAGAAATACGGCCATGTCACGTATTTCTGGAACGGCAACAACTCCGGCTATGTGGATAAAAAATTGGAGACATACGTCGAGATTCCTTCCGATCGCATCCAGTTTGACAAAGCTCCTAGGATGAAGGCCTTCGAGATTACGCAGAGATCGATCGAGTTGCTGCACAGCGGTTCCTACAAGTTCGGACGGCTTAATTTCGCCAACGGCGACATGGTCGGTCATACAGGGGTGCCGCAGGCGATTATTACGGCGGTCGAGACCGTAGATGAATGTATGGCCAAGCTGATAGGGGTCGTTCAAGAACTTAAAGGCATTGCAGTTGTGCTGGCGGATCACGGCAACGCCGACGAGATGTTTACCGTCAAGAACGGCCAGAGACTCGTGAGCACTGCCCATTCGCTGAATCCTGTTCCCTTCGCTATTGTCGACAGCGGCTACCGCGGGGAATATAAAATGGCGGATCTTCCCCAAAAGGGTTTGTCCAATGTTGCCGCAACCCTTTTAAACCTGCTGGGGTTTGAGAAACCTGAAGATTATGACCCCTCACTGATTCAGTTTGCCTAAGACATCATAATGCTTATCAATCTCGTATTTATCCTGGGAGGTTTTATTGTCATCGCCGGGGGGTTTTGTGTCTTTTTCGATCAGGCCGTTTTAACCAGGCGGGGGACGATTTACAGGGTGAAGACGGACAGAAAGAGGGTGGCCCTGACCTTTGATGACGGGCCCTCACCTGTGTGGACGCCGAAGATTTTGGACGAGCTGAAGAAGGCCGATATCAAGGCGACGTTTTTTATGATCGGCCATCACGTGCAGAAATACCCTGAGGTGGCAAGACGCGTGGCTCAGGAAGGGCACACCCTAGGCAATCACGGCTATGCGCACAGCGTCCTTCTTTACTATACCCTTCCCGAGATCGAAGAGGAAATCAAATATACCGAATACGTGATTCGGGAGACTACGGGGTGCACAACCAGGATCTTCCGCCCGCCCAAGGCGTGGCTTTCCAGATCCATCAAAAAAAAGATTAAAGCGATGGGATACGACATTATCTTGTGGTCGTTAAATTCCAAAGACTGGGTGTCGTTTAATCATAAACATATCGTCCGTTACCTGGTCCGAAGGGTCAGAAACGGAGACATCCTGCTTTTTCATGACAGCGGCGATGTCCTCACGACCGAAGGGGGCAGCCGCAACCAGACCGTCAAGGCCATATCGCTTTTGGCGCGGACTCTCAGAGAAAAGGGTTTCGAATTTGTTTCTGTCGAGGAATTGATGTATGGATAGGGATTTTTTTCAAGAGATGAGTCATGGGAGACTTGTGCTTCTTTTGGGCGTGCTGGCGTATTTCTTTTTGATGTTCGGCAACGGCATCGTCAGCCTAACTCACCCGGATGAGGTCTTTTATGTGCAAAGCGCCAAAGAGATGCTCGCCCGCCGCAGTTGGTGGACGCCGGTGATTTTTGATGAGCCGCATTTTGAAAAGCCGATATTCTTTTTCTGGCTGCTTACCCTGGGGATAAAAGTCTTCGGCCTCTCACCTTTCGTTGCCCGCTTCTGGCCGGCCTTTTTCGGGATACTGGGGGTTGGTGCGACGTATGCCATGGCATGGATGCTCTTTGAGCGCAAGAGGACGGCCTTCTTATCCGGGTTTATCCTTATGAGCAGCTTTATTTATCTCGCCTTGTCCAGGGCCGTATTAACCGATATGGTCTTCAGCATCTGGGTAACGGCCTCGATTGCCTTTTTTTATTGGGGATACAAATTCCCTCGACGTAAGACCAGAGGCGTGATCCTTAGCTTTGCCGCATCGGCGATAGCTGTCTTGACGAAGGGAATTTTAGGCTTTGTCTTTCCGGCAGCGGTGGTCTTGGTTTTCCTTGTTTACAAGAAAGATTTGGCCTTTTTGAAGAACAAAGGGACGGCGGCGGGGGTTTTTCTTTTTCTGGTGATTGCCCTGCCGTGGCATATTTCCATGTATCAACAATACGGTGATACTTTTATCCGCGAGTATTTTTACAATGTCCATATCCGCAGGCTTCTTGTCGCCGAGCATCTTAAACTGGACAACTGGTATTTTTATCCGGGGCTGATATTCTTCGGTATCCTGCCCTGGAGTTTTTTCTGGATTCCGGCGGCTGTCTCGGCGTATAAGAAGCTGATGCAGAAGCCTGAGGCTGACCCGCCTGTGGCCCCGCCTTGGGCTAAGAAGAGGGACCGGCGGGATCAAATCTTTTTCCTGTTGGCATGGATAGTCGGTATCTTTGCCTTTGTCCAGCCGGCCCACTCCAAATTGGCTAGTTATGTGTTCCCCGTTTTCCCGGCTGTTGCCATCCTTATCGCATCGTATCTAGATGAGGACATGGAAGATCTGCAGGCAAAGAAGGCGTCGAAGGTCTTGGCGGTGTGCGGCTATATTTTTTGCGTATTTCTCGCAGGCGTTTCTGCCGCCGCCCTTGTCGCCGGGAAGATATACATGGACATCCTCATTAATTTAAGGCCTGTCTTTATTTTTTCCGCTCTCTCGCTTTTATTGGCCGTTCTTGTTTTTGTCTTTAACCTTAAGAGACACTACATTCAGATGCTTTTTTCGTGCGCGGGCATCACCGTCCTGCTTCTTGTCACAGCGTTTTTGGCCAAACCTTATATCGAGCCGTGGGTCTCCTGCAAGGATGTGAGCGATCTTTTCAAGACGATGGATCACTCCGATTCGGTTGTCATGACCAGCAAATTTTATGTCCGCGGGATCCGTTTTTATACGGACCGCAAGACGGCCGTGATTGATATTAACGGCAAAGGTTTTTTCAGCCCTCATCCCGTAGCGTTTTTGAATACGGATGAAAAAGTCCTGGCCATGTTGGCCTCCCAGCCCGTGACGTATGCTATTGTCAAAAAGGGCAACGTTCATGACCTCAAGCGTATTACGCGAGGGCATCCCTACCGGCTGGAGGAGTTGGGGGGCAGCGCAGGGAAGTATATCATCAGGATAGAAAAAATTTAATTCCCCCTATGGGCAAAGGAAGAGACAATGTCCTTTATGAGGTCCGTCTGAATATAGGTTCTCGCGGAATTGGCGTTGGCGAGATATTAGAAGGGTTTCTCATTTCTCTGGGGGTCCGGCCGGAAGATATCGTGGAGTCCACACAAAAGACAAAGCCCTGCCTGGCGGTTTATTTCAAGTCTTACCGCGCCTCTAAAAGCCTTGCCCGCCGGTTGATGAGGCTCAAGTTAAAATATGTCGCTGTCAAAATACGGCGGCTTCTAAAAAAAGACTGGCTGAACGCCTCTGAAATCCGTTTCAAACCGTTTTCTCTCACAAGGTCATTGCGGGTTGTCCCGTCGTGGCTTAAGGGGCGATACAGGCCTCCCCAGCGCCAGCATCCGCTTTATATCAATACGAGTATGGCCTTCGGCAGCGGCCTGCATGAAACCACGCGTTTTATGGCCGCATTGATTGAACGCTGCCGCGGGCGTTTCGAGAGTTTTTTCGATATTGGGACAGGGACGGGAATTTTGTCGCTGGTGGCCCTCTGCTGCGGTGCTCGTAAAGTGCGGGCGATTGATTTTAATCCGGATTGCATTAAAGTGGCAAGAGACAATTTCAGGATAAACAGCTATAAGGCCAGAGGATTGGCCGCGGGAGACATCCACCATTATCCAGAGAAAAGGCAATATGATTTCGTTGCGGCCAATCTGGTCACGCATAATCTTGTCAAGGCGGGGAGGACTCTTGTCTGTCGTGTAAAGCCCGGGCAATATCTCGCCGTCTCCGGGGTTTCGCTGGAAAATTTTCGTCATTTTCGCGAGTCATTTAGAAAATATCCGCTGCGGTGCCTTAAGGTTATCAAGGGGAAAGAGTGGGCGGCATTTTTATTCAAGAAAAATGATTCTGCTCGCATTCGAGGGCGGTGAGAGATGTTCAACGAAAGACAGTTGAAGGAACGGATGCGGCGCTTAAAGGTCTTGGAAGAAGACCTCTGTGAGACATTCGTGCGCTCATCCGGTCCCGGTGGACAGAATGTGAATAAGACATCGACATGTGTTGTTTTGCGCCATGTCCCTACGGGCACTCAAGTCAAATGTCAAACGGAGCGTTCACAACGGTTGAACCGTCTGCAGGCGCGGTGGCTGCTTGTGGAAAGGATTGAGAAAATCCGCGAGGCAAGCGAATTGAGGATCCTCCGGGAAAAAGAGCGGGAGAGAAGGCGCAGACGGCGGCGTCCTCAGGCCTTAAAAGAAGAAATTTTAGAAGAGAAACGTTATCATTCCGCGAAGAAGAGTCTGCGGCGGAAGGTGCGCGGCCGGGATTTAGAGTAAGGAAAGAAGGATAAGCCGATGCGTCAGATTATGACCGACAGATTTCGTTTCACGTGGATGGAATTCTCCGGTTCACTGGGGGATTTGGGGCTTTTTATTCCCTTGGTCGTCGGCATGACGGTTGCGTGCGGCCTGAACTTGGGCGCGGTCCTTGTTTGGGCAGGTCTTATGAATGTTGCGACGGGGTATATTTTCCGGCAGCCGATTCCTGTCCAGCCTATGAAGGCCATGGCCGCGGTCGTCATCGCCGAGGGCATGACCCAAGACGAGTTGTTTGCGGCCGGCATGGGAATGGGCATCCTCCTCATTGTCTTGTCTTTTTTTATAGACAAGATTACCCGTCTTGTCCCTAAGGCAGTTGTCCGCGGCATTCAGCTAGGGATAGGATTAAAATTGGCCCTGACGGCGTTTCAGGGTCTGGGCAAGTTACCCATCGGGGGCTGGGACAGCCTTGGGACGGCCGTCGGGGTTATCTGTTTTTTGTTCATTTTTTTGGGCCGACGGCAGCCGGTGTTGCTGTACGTCTTTCTCTTCGGATTTTTCGTTCAATACAGGCAGTCGCCCGAGGTCTTTTCATCCGTCACCGTGATGCTTCCTCAGTTTGATTTTCATTGGCCTTCCGGTCCGGCGTGGATAACAGGATTCTTTAGAGGCGCTTTGCCGCAGTTGCCGTTGACGTTACTGAATTCTGTCGTTGCTGTGTGCGCTTTAAGCGCGGATTATTTTCCGGGAAGAGGAATCCCGCCGAAGAAAATGGCCATGAGTGTCGGATGGATGAACCTTTTGTGTATTCCTTTCGGAGGGATCCCGATGTGCCATGGTTCGGGAGGCTTAGCGGCGCAGTACCGCTTCGGCGCCCGGACAGGGGCGAGCGTCATCATGCTGGGATTGATGAAAATTCTGGTAGGACTTCTGTTAGGACACACTTTGCTCGAGTTATTGGAGACTTATCCGTCGGCTATCTTGGGGCCTATGTTGATTTTTGCCGGCATCGAATTGGCCAAGGCCTGCGGGGATGTCTGCCAGCGCAGGGATAGAGGGGGGGCCGCGATTTGCCTGGTCACGGCTTTTTCTATTGTGGCGGTCAATGCGTTGACAGGATTTATGGCCGGTAGTCTTTTTTCCTCCCTGGTCAGGATGCGGGAAAAGGGGAAATGCCGTGACGTTCATGCAAAGGAATCGTAAAAGATATACGTGGGGGGCACTCGTTGGAATCCTTTTGATCGTTTTCCTTGTTTACAGCCCCTCTTTAAAGAATCAGTTCGTCAACTGGGACGATGATGTGCATCTCCTCAGCAATCCTTTTATCCGATCTTTGGATGCGAGAGGCCTGCGCGATATTTTCTCGGCGACAGTCAACAAAGTCTACATTCCCCTGACCTCTCTTTCCTTTGCGCTCGAATACCACTTTTTTAAAACAAGCGCCTTCATTTATCATTTCGATAATGTCATGCTGCATCTTGCGGCGACGGTTATGGTCCTTGTGTTTGCCTTGCAGATGGGGTGTTCCAGTCTTGCCGCCGGTATCGCAGCGCTCATTTTTGGACTTCACCCTTTGCATGTCGAATCCGTGGCGTGGGTGACGGAGCGCAAGGATGTCCTTTATGCCTTTTTTTATATGGCAGCGTTACTCTGTTACGGCAAATACCTTAAGACCGTTATTTCCCCGTCGGTATCCAAGGCGCATTGTTTCTTTATCTTTGTCGTTGTCCTGGGGACGCTCAGCGTCCTTGCGAAACCCATGGCCTTAAGCCTTCCTTTAATTTTATTCCTGTGTGACTGGTATGTCCGGCGGAAATTTTCCCCGCGTCTTGTCCTTGAGAAAATTTATTGTTTTTTGTGTATTTTGCCGATTATCTGGGCAACGTATTTTTTGCAGATGCGCATCCAGGACAATCATCTTCCTCAATCCCTTTTAATATGGGCATGGTCTTTTGTGTTTCATCTAAGGAAATTTTTCTATCCGGACTATCTCACGCTCATTTATAAACTCCCTCAGCCTGTCTCGATGGCCAATCCTGAATATTTTTTATCCGTCTTTGGGGTTTGTATCCTTCTTGTCGGTTGGCTCATTTGGAGAAAGAACCGCATGTTTCTTTTCGCCTTTTTTTATTATCTGTTGTCCATATTTTTTTTGTTGAGATTCGACGCGAAGGCGGATCTCAATGTCGTCGCTGATCGCTTTATGTATCTTCCCATGGTCGGGCTGTGTATTGGGCTGGGGGCTGGTTATGACAGAATCCTCATTTCCCTTCGAGGGAAGAAGTATCTTCAGTATTGTCTAATCTTTTTGGGGCTGGCGCTTTTAGGGGTCTTATCGTATAAGACTTCTCAGCAATGTCAGGTCTGGTATAATGGGGTTACTCTGTGGGAACATCAGCTTAAGACACAGGAGAAAGCGGCCACGGCGTTAACATACAATAAACTTGCCCAGGCCTATGCCCAGCAGGCGAATCTGCGTGATGACCAGCCGGCGGTTGCAAAGGCCATCCGATATTTTGATATCGCCCTTCAAATAAAACCGGATTACGCCAACGTTTATTTCAACCGGGGGAATTTGCACAAACGGCTGGGAAGGCCTTCTTTTGCCGAGGCTGACCTTAAAAGGGCGGTAGAGTTTGACCCTGAACACTTCGAGGCTTACCATCAGTTAGGCGAGATATACAGCGAAGAAGGCCGGTGCGGAGAGGGTCTTTGGTATTTGGATAAGGCCATGGCGGTCAGTCGTGACAATGAGAGGATGTATGTCCAGGTTATGAGAACCCTTGAAGATAATATCCGACAGGGGAGATGCCTCGAATCCAGCCGCGCGCAGATCAATAGGGTTAAGGCGGAATATTCGATTCGTTTCAAAGACAGGGATTTTTAGAGAAAGGGGAATTTAAATGAGTCTAACGAAAAAAAAGATTAACCCGGTGGTTACGAGGGGTAACGGCATGATTGATGTGAGTGGAAAGGATGTGACGCGCCGCGTAGCCAGGGCGTCGGCACGGCTTTCCATGAATCCTAAAACCTTTCAGATTCTTGTCGAGAGAGGCTCTCCCAAGGGCGATGTCTGGGAGACGGCGAAGGTTGCCGGCATCTTGGCGGCTAAATCTACTCCGTTTCTTATCCCGATGTGTCATCCCTTAGGTATTAGCAAAGTGGGCATCCGTTTTGATGTAGACAAAAAACGTCATGCCGTTGGTGTGACCTCGGAGGTGGTCTGCCTGGGGCGGACAGGCGTTGAGATGGAGGCCTTGACGGCCTGCGCTATGGCGGCCCTGACGGTATACGATATGATGAAATGGGCTGACCGGGAAATGGTTGTCTCTGAGGTGAAGCTCCTCTATAAAAGCGGGGGCAAGAGCGGGACATTCATTCGGAAGAATCGTGCCTGAAGATTAACACGTATGCGGATATCAGCGTTTATATCAGTCGTTTTTTTTGTGTCGGGATGTGCCGGGGGATCCCCAGAAGAGTTAGAGAGGTATCGGGAGAGCCGCTTCTTGATGGGGACAACCGTTCACGTGGATGTCTGTGTTGAGGCATCGAACGCAGGGGAAATTAAGCTGGCCTATCAGCAGGTCTGGGAGCGGTTGGAGGACATTTCCTGGCGGATGAACGTCTTTGACGAGCGAAGCGATGCGGCCCGTATCAATAAGGCCGGTCTGAATGCTGTTGCGGTGGGTGCAGATACTTATGAGGTATTGCGAAAGGCTGTGGATTATACCCATTGGACCCAAGGCGCCTTTGATATCACGGTCCGGCCTCTGATTCAATTGTGGAAGCACAGCGAAGAGAGCAATGCCTTCCCGACGCCGGCTCAGGTTATTGAAGCGAAGAAAAACGTCGGATCCGACAAAATTCGTCTGCTGGGGGACAACCGGGTGCAGATGCTGCAGGAGGCTGTCCAAATTGACCTGGGCGGTATTGCCGGAGGGTATGCCGTTGATGAGGCGGCGAGAATCCTGCGCGAAAACGGGATAACCAATTTTTTTATTGATGACGGGGGGGATATTTACGCCGGCGGCTATAACTGTGAGCGGCGGCCCTGGCGCGTTGGTATCGGCGATCCCCGGGACAGGGAAAAGATGTTCGACGTTATCGTGCTCAGTAATGCCTCTGTCACGACCTCCGGCAATTATGAGCACTATTATAAGATTCAAGGGAAGCGCCTCTCGCATATCCTGAATCCCCTCACGGGATATCCGCAGCAAGAGGTGGTCAGCGCCACGATGATTGCCCCGACGGCCATTGAGGCGGATGCCCTGGCAACGGCGTTATGCGTTTTGGGGACACGCCTAGGGACGGATTTTGTCAATGCCCTGCCTCAGGGTTATGCCAGTGTCATGATTGTCCGAGAAGAGACGGGAGAGATTCGTCCCGTTATGAGCCGGGGATATCCGGAATTTCGCGCTCAAGTGAAATGAAACCCTCTACTCTCCGTCCGCCCAAAGCGGGGTGGTTATAACTTTGAATTTTAGCGGAAAATAGAGGAATTTTGATATAATAATCTCCCCTTATAAGAATATTTCTTGTGCCATAAGAATAAACAAAGGAGTCGGCTGTGCAGAGGTTTAAAGATTTTCTCTCCTCTATTGACCGTTTTGAGGAGGATTACGCAACGGAGATTACGCCTCAGCATTACTTTGGGTTTCCCCTCGAGGCTGTCCTGGAGGTAGAGGGCTCCTTGCTTTCCGCAAACCCAGAGAACATTGCCTATTTTTCCATGGAGTTCGGCATTGCGCCCAGCATCTATAATTCCTTCCGGCAGAAGAAGCCGATGTCCGTGAAAAATCAATTTTTTACCCATGAGGTCTTCTCGAATTACTGGTTGTGCGATTATTTGTTTAAGGTTCACACCGACAAGATGCTGGATATCCCGATTTACGGGGGCGGTCTGGGGGTTCTCGCCGGCGATACGATGAAAAGCGTTGCCGATCAAGGCCTGCCCATCGTGGGGGTAGGCATCCTCTGGAATAAAGGGTATTTCAAACAGAAGTTTTGGTATAAACACGGCCAAATTCCGGAGGAATTGACATGGGACCCGCACAGTTATCCCGGCCTTATTCTGCTTAATAAAGTCGTGACTATTCATACCCAACAAGGAGATTTGCATCTCCGCCTCTGGAAGTATTATGTGTACAGTTACGATAAGAAACGGGCCTGTCCGATCATTCTCTTGGATTCGAATTTCAAGAAAAATGACCCGAAGTTCCGTAAATTGACCGATCAGCTTTACCGCAGCGACGAGGTCTGGTGGAAGATATTCCAAAGGGTCATCTTAGGGATAGGGGGCATGAAGGCCCTGGAGGCGCTGGGATACACCATCGCACAGTATCATCTCAACGAAGGGCATGCGGCATTTGCCCTGGCGGAGAGATCCATTGCCCTCGGCGATAAAAGCAAAATGCCGGAGCTTCAGCAGAGTTTTATTTACACCTGTCATACGCCGGTTGCCGCGGGCCATGACCGGTTTCGTATCGAGGATGTGGCGAAGATACTCCCCGAGCATTACATAGAGGCCTGCCAGTTGTTCGGGAAAGAGGCGCCGGAGGCTCATCAAATCAATCTGACGCTTATGTGTCTCAATACCTGCCAGCGGGTCAATGCGGTTTCCAAGAAGCACGGGGAGATTACGCGTCTGCAGTTTCCTCACTTTGCCTCCAAGGTGCGGGCCATTACGAACGGCATTCATATCCCGACGTGGATTTCGGAAAGTTTTGAGCAGCTTTTTGACCGGCATCAAAAGACATTGGGCGATTGGCGAAGGACCCCTGAAAATCTCTCCAGGGTGTCTGATCTGCGGGGGGATGTCCTGTTTCGCAGGGAGGTCTTCGATGCCCATCAGGCGAACAAGAGGCATTTGATTGAGACCTTAAGGCGATGGAAACTGAAGGAGAATATCCTGACCATCGGCTGGGCGAGACGCATTGCCGGCTACAAGCGCCCGGCCCTGATTTTCCATGATACGAAGCGCATTCTTAAATTAGCTTATGAAGCGGGCCCTTTGCAGATTATCCTGGCCGGCAAGGCCCATCCCAACGATGATATCGGTTCCGCCCATATCGATGAAATCCTGGATCATATCGATCAGTTGAATGAGCACAAGCGCGTTGTGCGGGTCATGATTCTGGAGAATTACGATACGTATTTCGGCAAGCTTTTGACGAATTCCGTCGATGTCTGGCTGAATAATCCCCTGCCGCCCTTTGAGGCCTCGGGGACAAGCGGGATGAAGGCCATCCTCAACGGTGTTGTTCAGGTGAGCACCCTGGACGGCTGGATTGGGGAGGCCGCCCAGAGGGACATCGGCTGGATATTCGGTTATCGGCATACGGGCATGGATATCGGCGATGAAAAACAATTGAGGCTGGATGAGGATTCACGCGCCCTTTACGATACGCTGAGGGATGTTGTCGAATTGTATTATCGGACGTATAAGAAAGACGGCGTCGATGTCGAGAGTCCGTGGATTGACAAGATGATTACCTGTATCAGTCAAAGCGCCTTCTTCAATACGCATCGCATGGTTCAGGAGTATCGTGCCCAAATGTGGGATCAAGGGCGGACGCCTTGAGAAGACGAAGGATCTTAAAGAGATGAAGCAGTATTTGGAGCTTGTAAAGTATATTTTAGATCACGGTGAGATGAAGAAAGACCGCACCGGGACAGGGACTATTTCTGTTTTCGGTTATCAGACAAAGTATGACTTGCGCGAGGGTTTTCCGATTTTAACGACGAAAAAAATTTTGTTTGATGCGGTGGTGAGGGAACTGCTATGGTTCCTGAGAGGCTCGACCAATATCAATGACGGGTTGAAGCAATACACGCCGATTTGGAATGCCTGGGCCGATGAGAAAGGGGATCTGGGGCCCGTTTATGGTTATCAATGGAGGCGCTGGGAGCGGTTTGTCCGGGATGAGGAGACGGGCGGTTACCGTAAAGAGCCTATCGATCAGATTCAGAAGGCGGTGGATATGATCAAGCATGAACCTGATTCCAGACGCATCATTGTCAGCGCCTGGAATGTGGCGGATCTGGACAGGATGGCGCTCCCGCCGTGCCATGCCTTTTTTCAGTTTTATGTTGTCCATGGGAGGCTCGATTGCCAGCTTTATCAAAGATCCGCGGATGTGGCGCTGGGGGTGCCTTTTAATATCGTCAGTTACGCCCTTCTTCTGTCCATGATCGCCCAGGAATGCGGCCTTACCCCGGGGATTTTTGTTCATACGCTCGGCGATGCCCATATTTATGCTAATCATGTCGACGGGCTAAAAGAGCAGATCCAAAGGACGCCGAAGCCGCTGCCTCAACTAAAAATCGCTCCCAGGCCCGTTTTAGAAGTCGCCTTTGAGGACATTGAGCTCATTAACTATCAGCACGATGCGTTTATTAAATTTCCCATAGCGGTATGACTCCATTTAATATTATTGTGGCGATGGATGAAGAGAGGGGAATCGGCAGAAAGGGGAGGATCCCCTGGCATTTAAAAGGGGATTTGCGGCACTTTAAGGAGGTCACAACCGCAACGCAGGAACCCGGCACAAGAAATATCGTGATCATGGGAAGAAAGACGTGGGATTCTCTGCCGGAGAAATTCCGGCCTCTGCCGGGCCGTGTGAATGTCGTTATAACGCGGGATAAGAATTTGCAGTTGCCCGAGGGTGTTTTTCCAGCGGATGGTTTGGAACACGCCCTTGCCTTGTGCGGGCATGAGGAAGTTAAGGATGTCTTAGGCGCTGTTTATGTGATTGGCGGAGGGGAAATCTATCAACAGGCCCTGCGTCATCCTCAATGCCAGAGGATTTATGTGACCCGAATCCGCGGGTCTTTCCAGTGCGATACCTTTTTCCCAGACTTTGAGCGCAACTTTAGAGAAAGGAGTGTTTCCCCATTTCTTTCGGAAGGGGCGGTTTCCTACCATTTTGCAGAGTATGTGCGCAGCGACATGTGTTAAGTGCTTATGAGTTCAAGAAAATACGTTATGGCCTAAGGAAGGCAACGGATGAATTTCCTAGAACAATTTGGACATGTCTTTATCCATTACTGCCAGGAGCTGTGGCTTATCCTGGCCGCGGGGTTTTTGATAAGCGGCATTATCCACCAGTTTGTCCCCAGCCGTATTGTTGAAGAGCATTTAGGCGGAAAGGGCTTAAGGCCCATTCTGATTTCTTCCGTTGTCGGCGCAATCCTTCCTGTCTGTTGTTTCGGGTCTCTTCCCATAGCGATTACTTTCAGGAAAAAAGGTGCCAGCCTCGGCGCGGTCATGGCTTTTCTGGTGGCCACCCCCGCGACGTCTGTTCCCGCCCTTATCGTGTGCTGGAAGCTGCTGGGTTTTGTCTTTACGGTCTATATATTTTTCGTAGTCATTGTGATGGCTCTGGTGATGGGAGTTGTCTGCAACGGCGTCGAGATTCAGACACAGAAGATATCTTCGTCTGATACAAAGGACTGCTGCGGGAATGGCTGCTCCCATCCCGAACACCGCACCTTCACGGCAAAAATGAAAGATGCGCTGAGGTATGCCTACATCACCTTGCCTCAGGAGATCGGAAAGGAAATATTATTAGGTATCGCCCTGGCCAGTCTTATTGTCACCTTTGAGCCGATTCAAAAATTTATACAAGGGTATCTGACCGGCCCTCTCGGTTATATCTTCATTTTAATCGTCGGTCTGTTGACGTATGTGTGCTCCACCGCCAGTGTCCCCATGGCGGACGCCCTTATCAAAAGCGGGATGAGTCCCGGCCAGGCGCTGTGTTATCTGTTGGTGGGGCCTATCACCAGTTACGGCGCGCTTCTTGTTATTAAAAAAGATTTCGGCAGACGCATCCTTTGGATTTATCTGGGTGTTATCAGTATCTTGTCTCTCTTGTTCGGGATTATTTACGATATCTTTATCTGAGGGATGGACTTGAGAAAAAGCGGTATACTCCTCCATATCAGTTCGTTGCCGTCGCAATTCGGGATAGGCGATTTAGGGCCGGAGGCTTGCCGGTTCGTTGATTTCCTGAAAGAGACCCAGCAGAGCCTCTGGCAGGTCTTGCCGTTAAATCCGACGGATCCTATTTGCGGTAATTCTCCCTACAGCAGTCCGTCGGCCTTTGCGGCCAATACGCTTCTGATCAGCCCTGCCCTCTTGGTTGAAGACGGCCTTTTGACTCAAAAAGATTTGGAAGACAAGCCGCTCTTCCCCGAGGGGAAAGTGCACTACGAGGCGGTTAGCGTCTATAAAGAAAGGCTTTTTCAGAAAGCTCATAGCCGCCTTAAAGATCACAAGGCGCTTTTGAAAGAGTTCGCCGCTTTCCGGGAAAAGAACGCTTTTTGGCTGAAGGATTACGCCCTGTTTACGGTCATAAAAGATTCCCTGAATAGGGTTATCTGGACAACCTGGCCCGACGGACTTAAAAAGGGCGATCAGAAGGCGTTAGAGGATATTGAAAAGCGTTTTGGGAATCAGATAGGGGGGGTTGAATTCCTGCAGTACATTTTTTTCCGGCAGTGGGACAAATTCAAATCTTATTGTCACCAAAACGGCGTCCAGCTTATAGGGGATATCCCCATCTACGTCAACGAAGACAGCGCGGATGTCTGGAGGCATCCCGGCATTTTCCGTCTGGATAAAGACGGCCGGCCGCTTGCGGTCGCCGGGGTTCCCCCGGATTATTTCAGTAAAACGGGGCAGAGATGGGGGAATCCCGTCTACGATTGGAAACGGCTGAAAGAAACGGGATATGCCTGGTGGATTGATCGGCTCAAGAATAACCTGCGGCTTTTCGATATCGTGCGGATCGACCACTTCCGGGGATTTGTTCAATACTGGGAGATCCCTTATGACAAGCCGCTGGCAACGCACGGCCGGTGGGCGGATGTCTCCACCCAGGATTTCTTCGATGCGCTGAAAAGACGCTTTGGGCCGATTCCCCTTATCGCCGAGGATCTAGGGATTATCACGGACGATGTCCGCGAGGTCATGCGCCGGCAGGGTTTCCCAGGGATGAAGATCCTGCTTTTTGCCTTCGGCGGCGATTTGGAAAAGCATCCTTACTTGCCGCATAATTACGAGCCGAACTGTGTTACCTACACGGGGACGCATGACAATAATACGGTTCAGGGATGGTTCCAAAGTGAGGCAACGGCCACGGAGAAGAAGAATTTTTTCGATTACGTCGGCAAGAACGTCGCGGTTCAAGACGTCCATTGGAAATTTATTGAGATGGCGATGACCTCGAAGGCAGATACTGTTATATTTCCGATGCAGGATGTGCTCGGGTTAGGAGAAGAAGCCCGCATGAACACTCCGGCCACTTTAAGCGGCAACTGGCAGTGGCGGCTTTCCTCAGATTCGGTTGATCAGACGATCATTCAGAGGCTTTCCCGTCTTACCAAAGGGTCCCGCCGCATCTAAAATACGCCTTTTACACGGCAAATTTTCATAAAATTTTAGTAATTACTCAGTTCCCCTCCCTCGGATGGGAGGGGTTAGGCCTCACCTCCATTGAGGGGGAGGAAGAGCTGAGTAGTTACAAATTTTAGGTAATTCCCTTGAGGCGATCTTAAGGCTGTGTTAAAATTTATTCAGTTATGCGCAGGATACTACAATTTAT
>Ga0155416_111_pt1 | contig 40515 bp, 36 predicted proteins | sample RifCSPhighO2_02_FD_106384 | JGI IMG/M metagenome (GOLD analysis project Ga0155416, IMG submission 106384) | Omnitrophica WOR_2 bacterium RIFCSPHIGHO2_02_FULL_50_17 | reverse complement strand
AATATTTTAGAGGTCGGATGCGGATTGGAGCCGCTATTTCTTTTTTATAAGGATTTTAAGAGTTTTTGCATTGTTGAGCCAGCACTCAAATTCACCAGACATGCGCAGAAACTCTCCAGAGGTATGGCCAATGTGAGTATCGTTAAGGGATGTTTTGAGGACGTCTATCAAAGTCTGACGGCAGGATGTCGTTTTGACTTCATTGTCTTGAGCAGTCTCTTGCACGAGGTGGCCGATCCTGACAGATTGTTGCGGTCCCTAAAATATATTTGCAACCGTGATACGGTTGTCCACATCAACGTCCCGAATGTTCGCTCGTTCCATCGTTTGTTGGCCTATGAAATGGGACTCATTGATGACATTTTCGAAAAATCCATGATGGAAAAAAAATTTCACCGGCACACCCGTTTTGATAAGGCCTTGTTGTTTAAAATGGTTAAGAGGAATGGTTTTCGTATTTTGTCCTACGGCACATATTTCATTAAGCCGTTTACGCACAGACAGATGGAGAAAATTATTATGCAGAAAATAATGAATCGGAAAGTTTTAAAAGGTCTGGAGAAAATGAGCAAATACATGCCTGAGTTGGGATGCGAGTTGTTTGTAGAGGCGCAAAGCGACAGTTCGAGAATTCGTTAAGGTCGATTTGCCTGTTGGGGGTTTTAAGTTTCCCGATTAACAAAAAATATTCGGAATGAGCAGATATGCCATTGGTGTCAGTCGTTTCCCCATCCTACAATCACGAAAAATTTCTCGCCAGAGCCATTGAAAGTATTATTTGTCAGACCTTTGCTGATCTTGAATTGATCATCATCGATGATGCTTCCGCGGACGGGTCGAGGAAAATCCTTGAGGATTATGCAAAAAAAGACGGTCGCATTCGCGCCGTTTTTCATCGCGAGAATGCTGGTATTGTCAGAACGATGAATGAGGGATTGGAGATGGCCAGGGGGAAATTTATTTCGCTGTTTGCATCTGATGATGAGTGGGCAAGGGATAAGCTTGAAAAGCAGATGAAGATACTAGTGAATGATGAGGATTTGGTGGTTTGGTCCGATGGTTTGATCATTGATCAAGAAGGCGCAGAAACCGGAAAAACTTTCCTGCAAATGTATGGTGCCACGCGAAGGAAAAAGAATGGCTATATTTTTGAAGAATTGCTCAAAGGAAACTTCATTTGCGGGTTAAGTATTATTTTTAAAAAGGAACATGTCAAGGATATCCGCTATGATGAACAGTTCAAATATCTCAATGACTATAAATTCATGATAGATTTGGCGTACAGATATAAGTTTTATTTCATCCCAGAGCCCCTCGTGAAATATCGCGTCCATGTGGATAACAGTATTATTGCACGAGAAAGAGAATGCTATGAAGAAACCATCGCGCTTCAAGAGTTTTTCTTGAAACAATACGGCGGAGAAATCACAAATATGGCAAAGGCAGATATCCATTTTGGGCTGTCGAGCATCTATCGGCGGTTGGGTGATTTGAGTAGCACCAAGTATCATCTTATTCGAGCATTTAAATTCGATCCTCTCAGTTTTTTTCGGAATTCAGCGGACCGGGTTCTCTCCAAAATTGATAAGTTTGGTTTATTGGCTCCCTTTTGGAAAAGATAGTCGGTGTTTTTTGTCGGAGAGATTTGTAAGAAATTGCGGATATGAGTATCGCGGAATCGCGAGTGCCTCAATCGATGAGAAAGAAGTGTTCTTTGGCGGTAGGGATATCTTGATATTTTATTTGACAACAGTCAAATAAAGTTTATACTTATTTCTACTACGGTATAAATTGGAAGAATATGATGATTAAACGTTATCTCGAAGAGATTATTAAAGAAGACCTGAAAGAAAAGATGGTCTTTATCAGCGGTCCCCGCCAAGTGGGTAAAACGACGATGGCTGTCAATTTAGCCAAAGAAATTTATCCGACATCGTACGCGTATTTGAATTGGGACAACGTGGCGGACAGGCGGCAGATGGTTCAGGGGCTCTGGCAGGCGGATAAAAAATTGTTTGTTCTGGATGAGATCCATAAATACCGTAAATGGAAAAATTATTTAAAGGGCGAGTACGACAAGCACAGGGAATCATTCAACATTATGGTTACGGGAAGTGCGCGGCTGGATATTTATAGAAAGGGGGGGGACTCCTTGCAGGGGAGGTATCACGCTTTCCGGTTACATCCTTTATCCGTGGCGGAACTGGCGGGAAATAAAAACAAGGATTTTGTTCCTTTCAAGGATCTGCCTTTCGACGCATCTCCCTTTTCCCTATTTGAAAGCTTGTATCGATTTGGAGGCTTCCCGGAGCAAATCAATAAACAAGATGAGCGGGAATTAAGAAGATGGCACCTGGAAAGAGTGGATCGGCTGATCAAGGAAGATATACGGGACGTGGAGAGCATCCGGGACTTATCCGCCATGCAGGTTTTGGTTCAGTTGTTGCCCGCAAGGGTTGGGTCATTGTTTTCCATTAATTCCTTAAGGGAAGATTTGCAGGTGGCGCATAAAACCATGGCGGCGTGGGTGGAGATCCTGGAAAAATTTTATTATCACTTCAGGATTTATCCTTTCAAGAATAGGCTCCAGGGATCTTTGAAAAAAGAGCCGAAGCTGTTTTTATGGGACTGGTCGGAAATAAAAGATGAAGGGGCTAGACTGGAGAATATGGTCGCCGTTCATTTATTAAAGTTATGTCATTATTTGGCGGATGTCGAGGGGCACATGGCCGGGCTGAATTTTCTTAGAAATAAACAAAAACAAGAAGTGGATTTTTTGGTAACAATCGACAATATCCCGTGGTTTTGCGTTGAAGTCAAGAAATCCATGGAGCCGAACATTTCGGCTTTAAAATATTTCAGCGCCGGCTTAAAGATTCCATATCTGTACCAGGTGGTCGATACGCGAGGTGTGGATTTGATCAAGGATAATGTGAGGATCATTTCCGTTGAGAAATTTCTGGGCGGCATGATTTGATTGGGTAGAAGGGAACCGTCTCACCTAAAACCCGCATCTGTCCCCGCCTGCCCCGCCAATGACGTGGACTGCCAGACGGGGCATCACAAACCTTTCGAGAAAAATAAATTGACTACTTTCGATTATCATGATATATGAATGTTATGATTCAGAGAAAACTTCAGCTTCCCGCAAAGCCACAGGAGAGTTTCTTTTTGTGGGGGCCTCGCCAGAGCGGGAAAAGCATGCTCCTAAAAGCAGATTATCCTGACGCAATCTGGTATGATCTGTTAAAGACCGACCTTTACGTTCGTCTTATGGAGAAACCCAGCCTGTTGCGCGAAGAGCTCCTTTTTCTTCAATCTAAAAAGGACGTCCAGTTTGTTGTTATCGACGAGATTCAAAAAATTCCCGCGTTGCTCGATGAGGTTCACTGGCTTATGGAAAACGCGGGGTTTGTGTTTGGGCTATGCGGATCAAGCGCCAGAAAAGTCAGAAGAGGACACGCGAACCTTCTTGGGGGCCGTGCGGTGCGTTACGAATTATTCGGGTTTATCTGTGAGGAAATCGGTGCTGATTTTGACCTTGTCCGGATGGTCAATCACGGTTATCTTCCGAGGCATTATCTGAGGCCGTCTTATGAGCATCTTATCCGCTCTTATGTCAACGACTACCTGAAAGAAGAGATTGCCGCCGAGGCGCTGGTAAGAAATCTTCCGGCATTTTCCAGTTTTCTCGCCGTGGCCGCTCTTTCCGACACTGAACTCATCAATTATGCCACGATTGCAAGGGAATGCGGTGTCTCCGGTCCCGCCGTGAGGGAGTATTTTCAGATATTGGTTGACACCATGCTGGGCCGATTCCTTCAGGCTTGGCGGAAAAGACCCAAACGCCGCGTCATCGAATCGCCTAAGTTTTATTTTTCGGATGTGGGGGTCGTTAACTGCCTGGCCAAGAGGGGGAAACTCGCACCCGGTTCGGAACTTTTTGGGAAGGCTTTTGAAAATTGGGTGTTTCACGAATTGTGCGCGCACCGGGCCTATAGCGGGATAGATTATGATTTGAGTTATTGGCGGCTGGCCAGCGGTATTGAAGTGGATTTTATCCTCGGCGATATGGAAACGGCCGTCGAAGCCAAGTCGGGCAGTAAAATAACTTTTGATCATCTCCGCGGCTTGCGCGAAATCATTAAAGACCATCCTGGCCTAAAACGTAGGGTCGTGGTATCGCTAGAGGACCGTCCACGAAAGACGGAAGATGGGATCGACATCATGCCGTATTCGGTGTTTATTAAACGCCTTTGGTCGGATGATTTGATCGGGTAGAACGGAGTTTGGAAGGCTTTATTTGCCCAAGGTCTTTGTAGCATAATGCAAAGTTTCGTTTTCAAAACTTGTCCAGGTCGTTGGCAAGGGTTAAGGGCTATGCTGAGCGCCTCAATCGATGAGGAAAAAGTATTCTTTGGCCTTCACATAGTCAAGGAAGGCGGGGTCGGTACAGTCCTTCCAAATGATTTTGTTGTATATCTCTTCCGGGAGGATATACTGCGCATAATGTTTTGTGCTTCGGGCGAATATGCGAGTCTTGTTCTTAACCTCTAAAGTCCCCGCCACTTTATGCTCGTGGAAATAATCAACGAAGGCTTTTTTAAACAGAATACAAAAGTTTTTTATCGCAACCGTTTTCTGGGCGAATAACTGCCCATTGGCATGCCGTCGCAAATTGCCATTCGTGACGGCAGAGAAACATAACAGATAAACCAATAAAAGAGTTGGAACGTTTTTGATCCTGGGGTTGTTGCGAAAGAGGGGATGGAGGATGATGGCATAGCATAGGGCGATCATGGCCATGGGGAATACATAATAGCGGGGGCGACTCAACAAAAAGGCCATTCCCCAGGCGCTTCGGAAGACGAAGATAATATAATTATTGAAAAGCCCGAATAAGATAAAGAAAACGACCTTTTTCCACTCGATTTCTTTAGGGCGAGTGATAGCCGTGAAGAAAGATAAGAAGAAGAGGCCAAACGCTAAATAGGAATTGGCGGTCACGGAGGGGATGAGGTTTAAGGCCGTATATTTTGTCAGCCATAAGATCGGCGCGATAAAATGCATGATTTCAAAGACGGATCGGGCCCCTACGGCTTGATAGTGCCCGGCATGGATGATGGCATCGATCGAATAAAGATAGGGGAGAAGGCTTAATAACCAAGCAATCGTCAATGCTGGAAATAATCTTTTGTTGTTTTGGCGTTGCTCTTGTGAAAGGCATAGACGGTCGAACAAAACGACAAAGATAAGGGATGTTAATCCGAGGGCGAATGTGGAAGGAAGAAGGAGGACAGCAAAAAAGGCGGTCAGTCGCCAGGACGTTTTTTTCTTCAGGGAATGTTGATACATCGCGTAAAATAAAAGAAGGAAGAAAAAGAGGGAAAATAAGATATGTGAGTTGGCTATGACAACAATCGCCTCGTCAAAAAGGTTGGTGGCCGCGATGATGGAGGCGCCCACCAGAGCCGCAGGCGTTGATTGGGTCAGTAGGAAGGTTAATTTGTACGTTAGAATGATGATGCCGACACATAGGACGATCACAATCAGGTGGAATGCTTCAGGGTCAATCCGGGAATATTTGTAACAGAGAAAGTAAATCGCCTTTAAAAAAGGAATGACGTGTTCATTGTGGGGAGTTAAGAGCCAGGATGCCATAGTCGAAGAGCGTATGGCGCGGGCCACATTGTGAAAATGGTCTATATCGTCGTTAAGATAGGGGACGGTTAAGCTGGGCGACAAAGAAAGCGCAAAGGAAATTATGATGAGAAAGAGTACGGGTTTAGCGCCTTGGATGAGATTGCGGTTCATTTTTTTCACATTAACAGAGAAGAGCAGGCAACGCAAGGATTCCCTTGGGATTCTCTCGGGATTTGCCAGAAAGGGATAAAAGAATGGCTCGTTTCGTATCCGTAATCATTCCCAGCAAAAATGAGGAGTTGAATATTCAAGATACAGTCGTCGGTATCCGTAAGGAATTTGCCACGCATTCTTTTGACTATGAGATTATTGTTGTCAATGACGGAGGAACTGACCGCACTGAACAAATCGTTTGCGCCATGGGCATTCATGATTCGCGCATCCGTATGATTAATAATAAGCCTCCCTACGGGTTCGGCAACGCCATCCGGAAAGGACTGGAGGAATATAAAGGCGATATGGCGATCATCACCATGGCAGATGCCTCGGATGATCCCAGGGACATGGTCCAATATATTCGTAAGGTCGAGAGCGGATATGACTGCTGTTTCGGGTCGCGATGGGGAAAGGGGACGGTCGTGGAGGGGTATCCTCTTCTTAAATTGATCTTAAACCGAATCGTTAATAGGTTTATCGGTATTTTTTTTGGAATCGGCTACAACGATACGACGAATGCTTTTAAGTGCTATTCCCGAAAAGCCATAGACGGGATTAAGCCGATCTTGTCCCGGCATTTTAACGTTACGGTGGAGTTGCCTCTGAAGGCCATTGTTCGCGGGTATAGTTATGAAGTCATTGCGACCAGTTGGCGCGAACGCCGCAGAGGCAAAACAAGCCTCAAGCTGCAGGAAATGGGCAGCAGATATTTTTTCATCATCATGTATGTACTCTTGGAAAAGCTTTTGTGCGGGAGCGATTATCGGAAATCATGAAAAAAAACCTTCTCATTACGGGCGGGGCTGGATTTGTCGGGTCGAACCTGGCGATTTTCCTGAAAAAACATCTGCCGGATTGCCGTATTCTTTGTTTGGATAACTTGCAGCGTCGCGGCACCCGGATGAATATCGCCCGCCTGAAAGACCACGGGATTTCCTTTATTAAAGGGGATGTCGCCAACCCAAGACATTTGGCACGGCTCGGGGATGTCGGACTGATTATCGACTGCGCCGGCGAACCTTCTGTCCTGGTTTCTCATGAACAGCCCTTGCGCGCCCTTCATTCCAACTTGATAGGCACCTTTCATTGCTTGGAACTCGCCCGACGATGCCGGGCGGATTTTATATTCCTGTCGACCAGCCGGGTTTATCCTATTGCCGGGTTGGAGCAAATCCCGTGGGAGGAGCTTCCGACACGATATGATTGGAAAAAAGATGCTTTCGGAGTGGGGCATAGTTATGAGGGGGTTACGCATCAGTTCCCTTTGCAGGGTGTGCGTTCGTTTTATGGCGCAACCAAGCTGTGTTCTGAGCACTTGATCATGGAGTATTTAGATATGTTTCAACTGCGGGGTGTTATTAACCGTTTTGGGATCATCGCCGGCCCATGGCAAATGGGCAAGGAAGATCAGGGGGTGGTTGGTTTCTGGGTCATCAGGCATAAATACAAGGGATCCCTTAGTTATATTGGTTATGGAGGAACAGGGAAGCAAACCCGTGATGCCCTTCATATCGATGACGTCTGTGAGCTCATTTTGCTTGAAATTAATCAAATGGATCAGGTTAGTCGTCAACTGTTCAATGTGGGGGGCGGGCGGCGGAATTCTTTTTCGCTTCTGGAATTAACCGCTATGGTTTCCTCGATTACTAAGGTATCCCTCCCAACGATTTCCGTCCCGGAGACGCGTCCTTGCGACATTCGGATTTATATGGCGGATAATTCTTTTGTCCGGGCATCTACCGGATGGTTGCCTCAAAAATCGCTGGAAGATATCATCACTGATACCAGCCAGTGGATTGATGCGCATTTTTCAAGGCTTGCCAAAGTCGTTGGCGAGGGTTAAGGGCTATGGACACCAATTAAAAATAGCACATATCATTAGGATAGCTTAGCAGAAGATCGATCGCATAAGTTTTGGCAACGGTATAAATCATCACCGCCGTCCATCCTCCCGCTCCCAAGACATATACCAACCGGCTTTTTAGAGATCTGGCTTTCTCAAAATTTTCTGTCCAAAAGTGCACTCCCAGGATGACGAGAAAAGGGATGGCCGCAAGAATATAGCGGGATTGGTAGTTGCCCCACATTATATAAAAGATAAGGATAATGAAGGCTGAACTGCGCAAGAGGGCGACTTCCGGGTCATGGCCAGACCGGTAAATGAGCAGGGCGATAAACGCCAGGGCGTACAAAAATGAATATTCTATTAATCTTCCGATATAGAATAAGGAAGATCCGCCGGCATAAATAACGCCTCCCGCCCACGAAACAAAGGGCAGATGATTGAATTGGAGGCTGTGCAATAGATTGTCTCTGAGGAAAATCCCCAGGAAGAGTAAGAACAGGATGCTTATTTTTTTCAATGAACTTGGGGGAAGAGGTTCTGTAGCCGGCCGCGCGGCGTTGCCTTGATGAGAAAATCTTTCTTTCAGCCACAAAACCGCTGTCAGGATTATTCCAACCAGAAATACAAGAGTCCATTTCGCTGGAAATATTTTAAATAACGCGTTTATTTCCTCGTGTTGGGGTATGGATTTTAACCCATAAACCCGGTAATTCCAATACATCCATGGCAGGAGGGAGAAGAAAGGCAATGCGAGGCTTATTTGGAATTTCCGGTTACAAAAGAGATCTTTGTCATAGAAAGAAGCGTAGAAAACAAATGCCACGGTAATTAAAATGCCCGGATATTTTGTATTGACGGCCAACCCGCTGGAGAGTCCGCTTAAAATAAAAAACCAGTCACTATTTGATTTTATTCCCTTTGCGAAAAAGACAGCGGATAAAAGGGTGAAAAAGGCCACGGTTGTTTCCATCCAGACTTTTTGTGAGCATATGATCGTTACAGGATCGATCCAGAGGAAAAAGGCTGACAAAAGGCCGATTCGCCGGTTGAACAAAAGAGCCCCTAAAATGTACACCAGGGGAATCAAGAAAACGCCGAACAGAAGGGAGATATATTCGGCCGAGACCAGCAGGGGCCCGAATATTTTCATGGATAATGTTATCAGGAATGTAAAAAGGGGAGGATGTTTAAACAGTGGTTCGAAGAAATAGGGAGGCAAAGGACGTCCTGTCGCCGCCATCTCCCGTCCGTAGGGAATGGTGTTGTATCCCGAGATCCCTTCCTGAAGGATCTGCTTTCCCATCCGGTAATAGACGATCTCATCAATGGAACGGGCGGGGGAGTTCTTGAAGTTTTCTAATCGAATCAGAAAAGCCGAGATTGTCAGCAATCCCAAGAAGACGGTAACGCCGATTTTTTTGACTGTTTCCGGATGCATTAAGGAACTAGAGAAACCGTTCAACGGCGTTTTCTTGTTTGAGGTAATCAAATGCGGCTGGTTGTGGTTTCCGCCCGAAGCATGTCCCCATTTGTTCGTGAAGGGCAACGACGGCCAGGTCCACATGACGTTGCTTGATGGCCGCGGCGGTTTCCATGTATTGGATCTTGCCGCCGGCGATACCGGTAACGGTGACTCCGGAGAGATTATCTTTAAGAAGGATGACCGCGGCGGCGCCGGCCTCTTTGCCGAAATTGACGTCATAAACGGAAGAATGCCCGCAGCGGACCAAATGCCCCGGCGTGACCGCGCGGACTTCAGGGATTTCGTTCAGGCCTTTGACGTACATTTTCTCGCGCTGCATAAGTTTTATGATTTCAGAATCGTTTTTAAAGCGTTGGGTCAACTGATCGCATACGTATTTGCCCGCACCGGCGAGCCGCTTATGGCCGAAGGCATCGACCCCAGCGGTTTCATCGACCAGTTCCTTGCCGCTGGCATCCTTAAGCCCTTCCGCGACAAGGATCAAATATGTCCCGGCTTTGACATCACTGGCGGCGATGCGGTGGAAATATCTTTCTTTGCAATGGGTATAGAGCACGTCAAAATCCGTCGGGATTTCCGGAATTAGGATGGCGTCGGCATCGGCCGCGATGCCGGCACGAAAGGCCGTGTGGCCGGCGTAACGCCCGAAGACTTCCATGACCAAGATGCGGTTATGTGTTCTGCCTGTTGTTTTTAAATCTTCGGCAAAGCTGGCGATGCGATTGGCCGTCGAATCAAAACCGACCGAATAGGTCTGCAAGTCCAAATCCATGGTCTTGGGGGCGTGAATGCATTTAATCCCCTGGGCGGATAGATCGACCATGACACTCCCCGAATCATCGCCGCCGCTGATCACGAGGCCGTCGATGCGGAATTTTTCGAGGCCTTTTTTGATCCGTGCGTACTTTTGAGGGTCTTCGATCGTTTTGATTTTAACCCGGGAATGTCCGGCCTCGGAACCGGCCAGATTGCAGTCGATGAGGTCGCAACGGTCCGTCGTTAATTCAACGAGGGAATCGAAATCAACGAGATTATAGAGACCGGCATAACCGTTGGGGATGACAAAAGAGGAGATGCCTAATTTCGCAGCCATCTGCGCGGCGCCTTTGATCACGGCATTAAGCCCGCCGCAGTCGCCGCCGCTTGTCAGGATACCGATTCTTTTCATTGCCGATAACTCCTTTTTTTATGGAGCGGGAGAGGGGAATCGAACCCCCGCTACAAGCTTGGAAGGCTTGAGTTCTACCACTGAACTACTCCCGCAGAATTTTATCGAAGATTGAAAAGCGAAAATGGAAAAGCGATTTTCTATCTCCCACTTCTCGGTCTTTCATCCCGGATTCGAATTTTATGGTGGGCAGAGGAGGATTCGAACCCCCGAAGCGCAAGCGCAACAGATTTACAGTCTGTCCCCGTTGGCCACTTGGGTATCTGCCCTAATTTCTCCGGATTGAAATTGTGGTAATTAGGGCAGGATTCACATTCTATCTAAATAAAAACATTGTAAATGTGAATACTGCCCTTTCAAGTCTTATAACCTTAAACTTATCACCTAAAAGCTCATGAAGCCGATGAGAGGAATCGAACCCCCGACCCGCTGATTACAAATCAGCTGCTCTACCAACTGAGCTACATCGGCATATCTTCAACTGGCAGAGCCAGCTGAAGAAACATCAATATAACAGATTTCCAAAAAGCTGTAAAGAGTTTCAGCGGCGTTTCAGCGGTGTTTAAAGTCTTTAAAAATCGATATACATTTAAAGACCAGTATGTATAATACATCCAAAAAGGAAGAAATGAAAGTTACCCTCCTTATTCCTACGTTAAACGAAATTGATGGGATGAAAACCATCATGCCCCGGATTAAGCCTGAATGGTGCGATCAGATTCTCATCGTAGACGGCCAGTCCACGGATGGGACGGTTGACTATGCGCGCCAACAAGGGTATGACGTGGTCATTCAGCAAAAAAAAGGCATGCGCTATGCGTATATGGAGGCCTTGCCCCATGTCAGAGGCGATGTCCTCCTGACATTTAGTCCCGATGGCAATTCCATCCCGGAACTTATTCCTGAGTGTGTCGAAAAAATGAAGGAGGGCTATGACATGGTCATCGTCTCGCGTTATGCCAAAGGCGCCAAGAGCTACGATGACGATCCCGTCACGGCTTTCGGCAATTGGCTTTTTACAAATCTTATCAATCTTCTCCATGGGGGGCACTATACGGATGCCATGGTTATTTATCGGGCATATCGAACAAGCCTGATCTCGGAATTGGGCCTTGATAAAGATTCAAGTTATGCCTTTGAGGAAAAATTGTTTAAAACAAATATCAGTTGGGAACCGCTGTTGTCGATTCGCTGCGCCAAACGGAGATTGAAATGCGCCGATATCCCCGGCGACGAGCCTGGCCGCGAAGGGGGAGAGCGCAAACTGCAGATTTTACGCTGGGGCGCCGCGTACATGTTTGAGGTATTCCGGGAGATTTTTGTCTGGCAATGATACGCAAAATTCAACATATAGCCGTTATCGGAGATGGTGGATGGGGGACCACCCTGGCTGTTTATCTTGCCCAAAAAGGCTATGCGGTCAGCCTTTGGGGCCCTTTCCCCGAATACGTCCGTCAGATGCGCCAAAACCGCTATAATCCGCGATTCCTGCCTGGGATACGTCTGCCGCAAACCGTGGAGGTGGTGGATTGCCTAGAGGCGTCTTTGGAGAAGGGCGATCTTATTGTCTTTGCCGTCCCGTCAAAATATGCCTTAAAGGTCATGACAAGAATCCAAAAGACAAGAGTCCCTTTGTCCCATAAGGCCTTCCTCAGCGTCACGAAGGGAATAGAAACGACAAAACTCATGCGCATGTCGGAGATGATCCATCAGCGGTTAGGGAATCTGCACTTAGCGGTTCTTTCCGGGCCGACCATTGCGATGGAGGTGGCTAAGGGTATTCCGTCAACGGCGGTTGTGGCCTCCCGCGACGTTCAACTTGCCAAGACGATTCAGGCTGTTTTTAATTCGCAGAGTTTCCGAATTTATACAAATACGGATATAACCGGCGTTGAGCTGGGTGGCAGCATCAAGAACATTATTGCCATCGCCTGCGGCGTCTGTGACGGTCTAGGATTGGGCACCAATACGAAGGCGGCCATTATGACACGCGGCTTGGCCGAGATGGCACGTTTAGGAAAGGTCATGGGGGCCAAGGTCAAAACCTTTTGGGGGCTTACAGGACTAGGGGATTTGGTCACGACGTGTATGAACGCGCAGAGCCGGAACCGTTATGTAGGCGAACAATTAGGTCTGGGAAAACCCATTAGGACAATTGTCGGATCCATGGAGATGGTGGCCGAAGGTGTCGAAACCGTCAAGGCCGTCTACCGCTTAAGCCAGAAATATAAAGTCCCTATGCCCATCACCCACGAAGTTTACCAGATCATTTATAAACACAAAAAGCCTAAGCTCGCCTTGACAGACCTCATGACCAGAAAAATGAAGCCGGAATAAGGCGGGTCGGCGTTGCATGGGGGATTGTTCCCTTCTTTCCCCTTTGCATGTTTTTCGGAATATAGTATAATCAATGCCTCTTAGAATATACCGGAGCGTAGCGCAGCTGGCTAGCGCACTTGAATGGGGTTCAAGAGGTCGCAGGTTCGAAACCTGCCGCTCCGACCAATTTTGAGATAGACCCCTAAGACATGTATAAAAAGACGCACAGACTCCAGCATAAAACCGAGAAAGAGCGCAGACAAAATCCGCGCCTGGAGAGAAATTTTATACTTTCCTACTTTGATAAGGCAAGGCCGGAGACCAAGTTCGAGTTGACGCAGCTTAAGAATATCGGCAAAGGAGGGATGTGTTTTGTGACTTCCCAGAAGTTTGAGCCCGGCACAAAAATGGAACTTGAATTAAAGACCCCTTATCTGGCCGAGGCCACCTACTTGGAAGGCCGCGTCCTTGAGTCCCACGAGAAGGTGGAGGGTATGCTTTATGAGACACGGCTGCAGTTTGAATTCCTCGATCCCAAGGGAGAATTTTTATTGGCTAAGTTAATCGAATTTTTTGTCAACGGAGAAAAAGGCGCCCATGACTAAGGTTAATATCGGCTTGATTGGTTACGGCACGGTCGGCTCAGGGGTCGTTCAATTCCTTCATAAACGGGAGAAATACTTTAGGGATAAATTTAACCTGGAGTTTGTCCTGCGCACCCTTTGTGATTGGAACATCCACAAGAAAGATATCCGTGGTCTGGGAAATACCAACTTGACAAAGAGGTTTATGGATGTATTGGATGATAAGAATATCGAAGTGGTGATCGAGCTCATCGGCGGGATGCATCCGGCCGAGGAAATCGTTACCACCGCCCTTAAAAAGGGTAAGCATGTCATTACCGCCAATAAAGAATTGATTGCCAATGAGGGCAAGAGGCTGTTTCAACTGGCGAAGGCGCAAAATTGCCAGCTGTGTTTTGAATCCTCCGTTGGGGCCGGTATCCCTATCATCAAAATGATTACGGAGGGTCTCGCCGGCAATACCTACGGCGAGTTTTACGGGATTATCAACGGCACGTGCAATTTTATCCTGACGGAAATGACGAAAAACCACCTTTCCTTTTCCAAGGCCCTGCAATTAGCCCAAGAGAAGGGATTCGCCGAGAGCAATCCCACGCTGGACATCAACGGGATGGATTCGGCGCATAAGCTTGCGATTTTGGCATATTTGACGTTCGGAAAATTTGTCAAACTGAGTGACATCTATACGGAAGGCATCACGCATATCTCCCACGATGATATCGAATATGCCGAGAGTCTGAATTTAGCCATCAAACTGTTAGGTATTGCCAAGAGGGGCGAAGAGACGATCGAGGCGCGCGTGCATCCCACCTTGATTTCCAAGGATCATCCGCTGGCCTCCATCAGCGGAATTTACAATGCGATTTATCTGCATGCCAAGCCTTTGGGAGACGTGCTCCTCTCCGGCGAGGGGGCAGGCCAGATGGCCGCGGCCTCGGGGGTCATCAGCGATTTGGTGAACCTCGCCTCAAGGGGAAAGGATTCGAACCTGCTGTGCAATCTCTACAGCGAGGCCCCGCATTTAAAAGTCCGCAAGATCGACCAAATCAAGACGAAATTTTACATCCGTTTTATGGCCGTGGATAAGCCCGGCGTCCTCTCCAAGATCGCAGGCATCTTGGGCAGGCACGGGATAGGCATCAACTCGGTCAACCAAAGGGCACACAATCCCACATCCGCCGTGCCGGTCGTGATGCTGACGAATTACACGACGGAGAAGATGATGCGCCTTGCCCTTCAAAAAATCCAGAAGCTGTCGATTGTCAAAAGTAAACCCGTCGCTATTCGTATGGAGAAACTGTGGTGAGCTGGAAGGGGATTATCGAACGATACAGGGACTTTCTCCCCGTTTCCGATAAAACACCGGTTGTGACCCTCCACGAGGGCAATACGCCCCTTATCCCGTCGCGCGATCTCTCGGAGGAAATTGGACTAGAGGTATACCTGAAATATGAGGGGTTAAATCCCACCGGGTCTTTTAAGGACCGGGGGATGACGATGGCTATCTCCAAGGCCAAGGAAAAGGGCTGCACGGTTGTGATGTGTGCCTCGACGGGCAATACCTCGGCGTCCGCCGCGGCCTATGCCGCGCGCGGCGGATCTATGAAATGCGTTGTCTTAATCCCTGAGGGGAATATTGCCTTGGGCAAGTTGGCTCAGGCCATGATCCATCAAGCCAAGGTCATTGCCGTTCAGGGCAACTTCGATGAGGCCTTAACGCTGGTGAAGGAAATTACGCGGGATTATCCCGTCGAGCTGGTCAATTCGCTGAATCCCTATCGTATCGAGGGGCAAAAGACCTCTGCCTTCGAAATTTGCGATGTGCTGGAGGATGCGCCGGAATTTCATGCTATCCCTGTCGGCAATGCCGGCAATATTACGGCGTATTGGAAGGGATACAAGGAGTATAAACAGAGACAACGATCACAGAGTCTGCCGCGGATGCTCGGGTTTCAGGCCGCCGGTGCCGCCCCCATTGTCTTAGGAAAAATTGTCGAACGTCCTGAGACGATCGCAACCGCCATTCGTATCGGCAATCCGGCCAGCTGGAAAGCCGCCGAGGCCGCGCGCGATGAATCCAGCGGCAGAATCGATGCGGTTACCGACGAGGAAATCCTCCAGGCCTACCAAAGGCTGGCAGCCGCAAGCGGTGTCTTTGTGGAACCGGCCTCGGCCGCCTCTGTCGCCGGCATCCTGAAACTGCATCAAGACGGTTATTTTAAAAAATTTAAGGGTGCGCGGCTCGTCTGCACCCTGACCGGCCACGGCCTCAAAGACCCTGATATCGCCATCAAGAATGTCAAGGCGCCTGTTTCCCTGAAACCGGATATTAAAGAAATTCTAAAAGAAATTGGGCTATAAAAAAGATTCTCTGAGAGATAAAAAAATCCTGATCACCTGCGGGCCGACGTGGGTTCCCCTGGATCAAGTCCGTGTTATCAGCAACATCTCCAGCGGTATCTTAGGGCAGACGCTGGCTTTAAGTCTTGCCCAAGCCGGTGCGAAAGTAACCCTGTTGGAAGGACCGGTCGCCAGGCCCCTCCAGTCGGCCCGGGTAAAAATTTTGAAATTCTCATTCTTCGATGAACTGCATCAATTGCTGAAAAAAGAGCTGAAAAAAGATTATCAGGCCGTTATCCATGCCGCTGCGGTAGCGGATTATAAACTGTGCAGGCCATTTGCTTCAAAACTCGATTCCCATCACAGGAAGGTAGCGTTTGTATTAGTCCCGACGGCGAAACTGATCAATAAAATAAAGAAGCTTAATCCCGGGATCATCCTGGTTGGATTCAAGCTCGAGTCAAAAATTTCCGGTCAATTGGCTAAAGAAAAAGCCAGGCGGCTTTTTCAAGAGGCCGGTTGTGATTGGGTTGTCGCCAATAGAGTCTGGAAAGAGCGTTATGAAGGGTACATCATGGATAGGAACGATACGATTTTGGCCCACGAGACCACGCGCGAAGGGATTTCTCGGAGTTTAATTCAAATTATGAAGGCCCGGTTATGAAATACATCGTTATTATCCCTGATGGGATGGCGGATGAACCTATTCAGGAATTGGGGAATAAAACGCCTTTGGAGGTCGCCCGCAGGCCGAATATGGATTATATGGCGCAGCATGGTATGACAGGTTTAGTGCAGACTATTCCCCCTGGGATGCAGCCAGGCTCTGATATCGGCAACATGGCTCTCTTAGGCTACGACCCCAGGACATCCCATACAGGACGGGCCCCTCTGGAGGCGGCTAATTTGAATATTGTCTTGAAAGACGATGAGATTGCCTTTCGCTGCAATCTGGTTACCGTCGGAAACGGCAAGATGGTAGATTATAGCGCCGGCCATATCTCGTCTAAGGAGGCGGTTATTCTGATTGAGGCCTTGAACTCCCAGATTGTGCAGGAGGGCGTCAGATTTTATCCGGGGAAAAGTTATCGTCATCTTCTGGTCTTGGAGACACGCCGGCCTCAAGAGTATCTGAAAATCAAGACATATCCGCCGCACGATATTCTTAACAAAGAAATCAAGGCCTATCTTCCCTCGAAGGGGCCCGCTTCTGAGATGCTTCTTATGCTGATGGAAAAGTCCAAGACAATCTTTGAGCATCATTCGGTGAATCAGGTGCGTATCGATCTTAAAGAAAATCCGGCCAATATGATTTGGCTGTGGGGGCAGGGGATAAGACCGAGTTTCCCGTCTTTCCGCGAGAAATTTGGTGTGGAGGGGGCCATCATCTCCGCGGTGGATTTGGTGAACGGCATCGGCCGTCTGGCCGGGTTGGAAGTGATTGACGTGCCTGGGATTACAGGGTATTATGATACCAATTATTCAGGCAAGGCCCAGTACGCCCTGGAGGCCTTAAAGACCAAGGACTGCGTTTATATTCATATTGAGGCGCCGGATGAAGCCGGCCACAACGGGGACTGGCAGGCCAAGATTGGTTCCATAGAAAGAATTGATAAAGATATTGTGGGAGCTATCTTGAATTATTTCGGGGAATATGAGGAGGTGCGCATCCTTGTTGTACCGGATCACCCCACCCCTGTTGCGTTAAGGACGCATACGGACGATCCTGTCGGTTTTGTCATGTACGGCAGCGGCATTCCGCACGATGGTTCTGAAAAATTCACAGAGGCCTCAGCCCAAGAAAAGGGTCTGCGGTTTAAGAACGGCGAGAGTCTTATCAGGGAGTTTATGAAAAAATGATGCCTAGGGAAAGTTAGATGAAAAAATATATTATCGTGCAAAAGTACGGGGGCTCGTCGGTAGCGAATATCGCCCGTATCAAGGCGGTGGCCAAAAGGGTTGTGGCGGCAAAAAACAGCCGTAATCACGTGGTGGTCGTCGTTTCCGCCCTGGGGGATACAACGGATGATCTGGAGGCCCTCGCGTTTAATCTTTCCAGGACTCCGCCGGATCGGGAGATGGATATGCTGATGTCTACGGGAGAGCAGATTTCCTGCGCGCTTTTGGCGATAGCGGTCAAGGAGATGGGGCACGACGCCATTTCTTTCACGGGGCCGCAGGTAGGAATCCAAACAGACAAGACGCATACAAGGGCGCGTATCGAAACGATCAGCGGCCATCGGATCCGCAAGGCGCTTGCGCAGGACAAAATCGTTATTGTGGCCGGTTATCAGGGGGTTACCGATGAAGATGAAATCACAACCCTTGGCCGGGGCGGATCGGATTTAACGGCGGTGGCGCTGGCCCAGGCCTTAAAGGCGAAGGTCTGCGAGATTTATACGGATGTCAACGGAATCTATACAGCGGATCCGCGTCTGGTTAAAGAGGCCAGGAAGATAAAGGTGATTACCTTTGATGAGATGCTTGAAATGGCTTCCCTCGGCGCCCAGGTCATGCAGGCGCGCTCTATTGAGGTGGCCAAGCGGTTTAATATTTCTTTACATGTGCGCTCATCTTTTTCCAAGGAGGAAGGAACCATGATTGTCAAAAAGAATGAGAAATTAGAGGACGTGGCCGTTCGCGGGGTGACCTGCAGCAAGTCCGATGCCAAAATTACCATCTGTGCCGTTCCCGACAGGACGGGCATCGCGGCGAAGATATTCACGGAGATTTCAAAAGTCGGCGTGAGCGTGGATACGATTGTGCAAAATGTTAGTCACACCAAGCAGACGGATATTTCCTTTACGGTTCCCAAGAGCAGTCTTCCCAAAGCCCTTCAGGCGGCCAAGGCGGCGGCCCGGGAGATCCATGCGGGAGACGTGCTTTATGATAAGAATATCGCCCGTATTTCTATCGTTGGTTCAGGGATGCGCTCTCATCACGGCATTGCCGCCAGGATGTTCCAGGCATTGGCGGAAAACAAAATTAACATTGAAATGATTGCGACATCCGAGATAAGCGTTTCCTGCATTATCAGTCAAAGACACGCCGAAAAGGCGGTTCGATCTTTGCATGAAAAATTTGAATTAGAGAAGGTGGAATAGATATGCCGCGGCAGATTATACTTTATGACACGACGTTAAGAGATGGGGCGCAGACAGAAGGGATCTCTTTTACCGTCGCTGATAAACTCAAGATCACCGAAAAGCTTGACGATTTGGGCATTCATTACATCGAAGGGGGATGGCCGGGCTCGAATCCGAAAGATAAGGAGTATTTCAAGAGCGTACGCAAGAAGGGGGTGAAGAATGCCAAAATTGTCGCCTTTGGTTCGACGCGCCGGACTAAGGTTAAACCTTCGGATGACCAGAACCTTAAGGATCTTGTGCGATCCCAAACCCCTGCGATAACCATTTTCGGCAAGAGTTGGGATTTGCACGTGACGGACGTCATTCAGACGACCCTCGATGAGAATTTGAAAATGATTGCCGATTCCGTAGAGTATCTTAAAAAATATAAACGTGAGGTTTTTTATGACGCCGAACACTTCTTTGACGGCTACAAGCGCAATCCCTCGTATGCTTTAAAAACCATTCTGGCGGCTCAGGAGGCCGGGGCGGATTGCATTATCTTGTGCGATACCAATGGCGGCACTTTGTCCCGGGAGGTCAAGGAGATCATCCTCACAATTAAACGGCGTATCGATGTCCCTTTGGGTATTCATGCCCACAATGATTTAGGACTGGGGCTGGCCAATAGTATTGCTGCCATCGAGGCGGGATGTGCGCACGTGCAGGGGACTTTTAACGGACTGGGAGAAAGATGCGGCAATGCCGATTTATGCGCGCTGATTGGCGTCCTGCATACGAAACTGAAGATAAAATCAATCCCCGACAAGAATGTTTTGAAGCTCAAGGAGACTTCCTACTACATCAGCGAGGTCAGCAACTCGAAGCTGCCCGATAATGCGGCTTTTGTGGGACATTCGGCGTTTGCCCACAAGGGCGGGGTGCATATTGACGCTATGATCAAAAATCCGGTTGCCTATGAGCACATGGATCCGGCTATCGTCGGCAATCATCGCCGTTTCATCACCTCTGAGCTGGCCGGTAAAATGCCTATTGTTTTGAAAGCTAAGGAGATGAACGTTCATCTGGATAAAAAGTCGCCGGAGACTCAAAACCTGTTAAAGGCCCTCCAGGATAAGGAGCACAGCGGCTATCAGTTTGAGGCGGCAGATGCCTCGTTTGAATTGTTCATGAAGCGCTCTTTAAAGAAATATAAATCCTTTTTTGAGCTGGAAGGGTTTAGGACAGCCTCTGAAAAACGTTTTGACGGAAGGATTTTTGCCGAGGCCTCGATCCGCGTGAAGGTTAAGGGAGAAAGTCACTACAGCGCCGCGGAAGGAGGCGGTCCTGTGGAGGCCTTGGATAAGGCCCTGCGCCAGGCCTTAACGAAGTTTTATCCGCGCCTTAAAGAGATGCATCTTGCCGATTATAAGGTGCGCGTTCTGGATACCAAAGAAGGGACGGCGGCCAAGGTGCGCGTTCTCATTGAGTCTCAGGACAATACCGATTCCTGGACAACGGTTGGCGTGCATGAGAACATCATTGAGGCATCATGGGAAGCGTTAACAGATAGCATCGAATACAAACTGCTTAAAGATCAGAAAAAGTAAAAACACGGATACGCGAGGCCAGCTCCGACGCTCTCTATCGTTCGGTCGGAGCCCCGACCCGAGTGAGGCGAGGCGTCGGGGCTGGGAGGCCCTGACGGACAGCATCGAATATAAATTATTAAAAGACCAGACGAAATAGCACTGAGGCGGATGGCGTATAGCGTTAGAGGGGGTCTATGCGTTATCCGCTTTTCGCTATACGATTAAAATTATGATTGAATTATCCCCGCGCTTTAATTTTAAAGAAGTGGACGAGAAGTGGAGCCGTTATTGGGAAGAGCAAAATCTTTTCCATGCGGCCGTAAACCCTGCCAAGAAGCCGTACACCATTGTTATTCCCCCTCCCAACGTGACGGGTATCCTGCACATGGGACATGCCCTCAATAATACGTTACAGGATATCATGATTCGTTATAAGCGGATGTGCGGCTTTGAGGTCCTTTGGATGCCGGGAACGGATCATGCCGGGATTGCGACCCAAAATGTCGTGGAACGTCAGATTGCCAAAGAGGGAAAGACCCGCCATGACATCGGCCGTGAGGAATTCCTGACGCGCCTGTGGGCATGGAAGGAGGAATACGGTGACACGATTATCCGGCAGTTGAAAAAAATGGGGGCGTCCTGCGACTGGCCGCGCACGCGTTTTACGATGGATGAAGACTACAGCATGGCCGTGAGGGCGGGTTTTGTCTCTCTTTACAAGAAAGGCCTTATTTACCGCGGGGAATACATTATCAACTGGTGTCCCCGCTGTCTGACGGCCCTTTCCGACGAGGAGGCCGAACACAGAGAGATTCAGGGGAATCTTTATTACATCCGTTATCCCTTCCAGGGAAACGCTCGTGAGTATATCACGGTTGCCACGACCCGTCCCGAGACCATGCTGGGGGATACGGCCGTCGCAGTCAATCCTAAGGATAAACGGTTTAAGAATTTTGTCGGCAAGACACTTCTTTTGCCTCTGGCAGAGCGCGAGATTCCTATTATTGCCGACCCGCTCGTTGATTCTAAATTCGGTACAGGTGCTGTTAAGGTAACGCCGGCCCATGATCCCAATGATTTTGAGATGGGCAGGCGGCATCACCTGGAATTTATCAGCGTCATGCACCCCAATGCCGTTTTAAATGAGAAGGCAGGCGAATTTGAAGGGATGGATCGTTTCGAGGCCAGGGAATCTGTCGTCGAGACTCTCACCGAGCTTAAGCTGCTGGAAAAGGTCGAGCCGCATACACATGCGGTCGGCCACTGCTACCGCTGTCATACGGTCGTCGAGCCTTATTTGTCGAGGCAGTGGTTTGTGAAGATGAAGCCGCTTGCTAAACCCGCTAGGGAGGCGGTCAAAACAGGTAAAATTAAGTTTTATCCGCCGCGCTGGACCAAAGTTTATTTAAATTGGATGGACAATATCCGCGATTGGTGCATCTCGCGGCAGATCTGGTGGGGGCACAGGATCCCGGTCTGGTATTGTGTGGGCGATGGCCATTGCCAGCTTGCCTGCAAAGAGCCTATTGTGTCGGAAACGCCGCCGAAAGCCTGTCCGCATTGCGGCTCAAGCAATTTAAAACAAGATGAGGATGTCGTGGATACGTGGTTTTCCTCGTGGCTGTGGCCGTTTGCCACCCTTCACTGGCCTGAAACAAATAAGGACTTAGAATACTTTTATCCCACAGCCTCGCTTTTTACAGCGCCTGAAATTATCTTTTTTTGGGTTGCCCGGATGATTATGGCGGGGATGGAATTTATGGGGGACATTCCATTTTCCGATGTCTATATCCACGGCACCGTCCGTGATACGAAGGGAAGAAAGATGTCTAAATCCCTGGGGAACGCCATTGACCCTCTTGAGATTATCCATGAATACGGCGCCGATGCTTTGCGCTTTAGTCTCATTATCAATTCCGGACAGGATTTGTTTATTTCCAAAGAAAAATTTGAAATCGGGCGTAACTTCGCCAATAAAATATGGAATGCCTCCAGGCTTATTCTCTTGCGCGTGGATCGCCCTAATGCCGATTTTGCCATTGAAAAGATTAACAGGAAAGAATTGGATTTGCCCTCCCGGTGGATTATCTCCCGCTTTTTTTCAACGCGGGATAAAGTCAGCAGCGCCATTGAACGCTACCGTTTTTCTGAGGCCGAATCGTTGATTTATGACTTTTTCTGGGGCAATTTCTGCGACTGGTATCTTGAAATCATCAAGGACAGCTGGCACGAGGCAGGTGTTCAACAGATTGCGCTTGGGGTTTTTGAGAATACCCTCAAGATGACGCACCCTTTTATGCCGTTTGTGACCGAAGAGATATGGAGCCAGTTCAGGAAAGAGAAAGGCGCTCTTTGCGTGCAGGCCTGGCCTGCCTCAAATAAAAAATGCATCAATAAGAAAGCCGAAGAGGATATGCAGACCATGATTGATCTGATTGCTTCTATACGGCATACACGGACGCAATGGAGTATTGCGCCGAGTGAGCGTCTTCGATGTCATTTCGTTGTTCGTTCGCCGGAAGACAGGGCGCTCCTTGAAACCAACCGCGGCATTTTAATGAATTTGGGGCGTCTCGGCGATATCAGGATTGATGAGAAATGGACGCCTGTTAAGGATGCCGCCTTGATTCATGCGGGAAGTATTCAATGCGCCATTCCGCTCGCCGAAATTATTGATGTGGAGAAGGAGAAAAAAAGGATATGGAATCAAATAAAGGATCAGGAAAAAGCCTTAGAAGGACTTGCCCGGCGCCTCCAGAATAAGGATTTTTTGCGCAAGGCTCCTCAAGAGATTGTCGAAAAAGAGAAGAGCCGGTTGACAGATTTAGAAGTAAAAGTCGGCGAATTAAAACGGTCTATCGGCCGTCTGGAATAGGGGTGTTATGCTGGATGTGACTGCTGAGATCAATCGGATTATAGAAATGGCCCTGCGTGAAGATACGGCCAGAAATGATGTGACAACGAACAGTCTGATTGATCCCCGGCAAATTGCCCGCGCTGAAATCGTTGTCAGGCAAGAAGCGGTCGTCTGCGGATTGGATATTGTCCAAAGGGTTTTTCAGAAATTAGACAAAAGCGTCAAGCTGCGTTTTTTCTGTAAGGAAGGAGAGAAAGTTCGTAAAGATACGCGGATTTTGCTTCTGAAGGGAAAGACCCGGGCGCTGTTGTCGGGGGAACGGACGGCGCTTAATTTCCTGGGACATCTTTCCGGTGTTGCCAGTGCTGCCCGCCAATATGTTGAAGCCATCTATCCTTGCAGAACAAAAATTCTGGATACGCGCAAGACAACGCCGGGTTTAAGAGTTTTGGAGAAATATGCGGTAAGATGCGGCGGAGCGTTCAATCACCGACGGAATCTTCAAGAGATGGTTATTATTAAAGATAACCATCGTACGGCGTGCCGGCAGGACCAGTCTATTGTTGGGATGGTTTCTCATTTGCGAAGAATAACAAGAAAAGTCGTAGAGGTTGAAGTGGATACTTTGCCGCAATTCCAAGAGGCGCTGGAGGCGGGGGCGGATGTTATCCTTCTGGATAATATGACTGCCGTACAAATCCAAAAAGCGGTTCAAATGAGAGGCAGGATGAAAAAGCGTCCATCGCCGCTTTTGGAGGCGTCGGGAGGCATTACGCTTCAAAATGTACGGCGCATGGCGCAGACAGGCGTGGAGAGGATATCCATAGGCGCCCTCACGCATTCACATCGCTTTGTCGATGTGTCGATGGAGTTAGCCGGATGAAAAAATATCTCAAGTGTATATCGATTCTAGTTTTTCTTGTCGTAACGGCTTTTCCGTTAGGCATAAGGAGCGAGATTTGTGCGCAAGAGGAGTTGTCTGACCATACGATATTTGACGACAACTTGCTTCTGGAGGGTTATGCGCAGCGATATAGGCAGTTGCCCAAGGAGGTCATTCTGGCAATGATTAAAGACGACACCTTGGATCCCTACAAGACCGCCGCGGCTGTTCGTGTCTTTCGGGAAAATTACGGCGATGAGGTGGTGTCCAGGGAGAAACACAGTGTCGAAAAGGTATTAATCCGTCGTCTTAAGTTAACGGGCTCGCCTTTTACAGAGGTTGAGATTATGCACACGTTATGCCGTCTGGATCGTTACCGTTATTTCGATGCAATGGTTCCGGCGCTGATTCAGAAGTTGGGCCATTATAATTCGACCATTAATGAAATGGCCTCTAACAGCCTTAATCAGGTCGTTGAGTCTGGTGAAAAACGTGTCCGTGAGGCAAGAATTGTCTTTAATACATTGCGGAAAATCCTTTTTTTATCGCGCAAACGGCTGGCCAGCATAACCGTGGCGGACTCTCAACTGGCGAGAAAACTGAAATTACTACGATGGTCGATTAAAGTGCTCGGCAGTCAGGAGCTTAAAAAGCTGCCGAAAGAAGTCATTAACTTATTGTGAGGTTTTTATCTCAAAGGTTTTCTAACGGCCCCCTTTATGAAATTAAATCGCATTACATGGACCGCAGCTTTTTTTATCTCCCTTCTTAGTTTTGTCGCTTGGTTTCGTTTCAGCTATCCTCAGTTGGAATTTGTCAATTTTTCCGTGGACAGGGCAATGGCCATGCGGATTGCCAGGGATTATCTCGCTCAAAGAGGGGAGGATTCCGCGTCATTGCGAACGGCTATTGTCTCTGGTTCTGATGAATCGGCCAACCGGTATCTTCAGAAGACAATCGGTTTTGACGGGCTCATCCGGTTTGTTCGTGAAAATGATTTCGATTTGTTTTACTGGATTGTGCGCTTTTTTAAGGAGAATGAAAAGGAGGAATGTCGTGTCGTTATTAGTTCGGCGAGCGGGGAGATTATTTCTTTCCAGCATACAATTGATGAGAACGAGGCCAGACCCCCCCTTGAGCGGGAGGAGGCCAAGCACAGGGCCATAGAATTTCTTAAGTCTAATTTTTATTTTGATCTTGAACAATACACAATTCAAGGCGATCTTGAGACGGTCTTGGATAACCGATCGGATTTCTTTTTCAGCTGGCAGAGAAAAGATATCCATATCCCATGGGATAAAGACGAAAACGCAGGCACCGGGAAATTATTGATGGGGGTGAAGATTACCGGCGATGAGGTCCTCTCTTTTTCAAAGAATATGTTCCGTGTGCCGGATCAGTTTAACCGTTATTTGGCAAGGATGCAAAACACCGGCAATATATTGTCTGGGATTATCCATATATTTTATCTGGCCATATTTACGTCTGCTATTTTTTATATGATTGTCCGGCGGAATCACTTGGCCATGCATGCAACAAAAAGATTCTATATCGGTCTGATGATCTTTTCTTTCGCGTTATCCTTGCTCTCGGCAATCAATCAACTTCAAAACATTATTTTCCAGTACGGCACGACGATGTCATTTCGCACTTATTTTTGGCAGTTCAGCGTTAATACAATTGTAAACGCCTTATTTATCAGTGTGTCTCTTTTTATGCCAAGTCTGGCCGGAGAGGCGCTGCATTATCAAGTGTTTAAAGAAAAGACATCGGGTTCTTTCCTCCATTATGTGCGATCCACCTTTTTCTCCAGAGACATGACCCAGGCTGTCGTGTTAGGATATTTTGTGTGTATAGTCATGCTGGGCATTCAGTCTTTGATTGTCAAGGTTGGTCAACAGCAGGCAGGCGTGTGGATTGAACATGCCTGGATGAATAATCTCTCGACGGCCTATTGGCCGTTTCTGGCGGCATTTACTATTGGATTTAAAGCGAGCTTTACGGAAGAGCTGATGTATCGTCTCTTTGCCATCAGTTTTGGCAGGAAGATTTTCAAAAGCACTCTGGCCGCTGTTGTGATTTCATCTTTGATATGGGGATTTAGTCACAGCAGTTATCCTGTTTTCCCGATGTGGTTTCGCGGGATCGAGGTGACCTGCCTGGGATTGTTTCTGTCATTTGTCTATCTTCGTTACGGCATTATTCCGACTATTGTCGGCCACTATCTGTTTGATGTCTTCTGGAATTGCTCCGAATATATTTTTGGTGCCTCTCAACCGTTCTATTTTTATAGCTCTCTATCTGTGTTATTGCTCCCACTGCTATGGGGATGCGCCGCCTTTTTAGTCAATAAGAAGGCGGTTGTTAAACCGATGCGCTGGCGGCTCAATAAACATCAGATCTATAACCTGGAGGTGCTTAAGACTTATCTGAATGCGCATAAGGAGAAATTCTGTCATCAGTCGCCTTATGCGCTGAGGGAAGAGATCTCTTCCCATGGATGGGATGTAGCCGTTGTCGATTATGCCCTGAAGGACCTCGGGATGATTCAGGAAGAGGAGTAGGGTCGTCTTGCGGATTCCCCTCGGCAATATTTTCCTTGCCAAAAGGAGTTTCTTTGTTATATTCCTGAATAAGCATAACCTATGCTTCTTAAACCATTTACATTCCATGCTCCTAAGACCCTGCAATCGGCCTTAGAGTTGTATGCCGCTCTGAGGGATGTCCGGTTACAGGCAGGGGGGACCTTTTTGCTCAATAGTTTGAAGTTATTAAAGAAGAAGGCGGCTAAGACCCCGCAGAATATCCTCAGTCTTGAACACATCAAAGAGCTCAAGGGGATAAGCGTTGAACAAAATACCGTGACTATACGATCTATGACCACCATGGATGAGATGCATGGCTCCTCCTTGTTAACTGATTATCTTTCCATCCTCAAGGTTTCAGTCAAAAATATCGCGACACAGCCGGTCAGAAACATGGCAACGATCGGCGGGAACTTGACCTGCCGTTATACCTGGACGGAAATGCCTGCCGTTATGATTGCCCTGGGGGCCAAGATGCATTTCAGGGGAACCGATGGCAGCAAAGAGGGTATCACGGCCGAGGAGTTTTTCCACAAAGAAGCCAAGACAGGGGGTATTTTTACGCATGTCACGATTCCCAGAGACAGGGATGTATGCGCTGCGTATTTCCGCGCTAAAAAGTCCCCTTTCGTGGATATTCCTTTGCTGTCTTTGTGTGTGACGACGCGTTTTCAGCATAACAAGTTCAGCGGCACGATCGTCGTTGTAAATAACGCTGTAACATTTGCCCGGCGGGACCGCGTCTTAGAGGATTTTTTGAATCAGAAAGGCGCCTCAAAAGAGGTTATCGAGGAGGCAGTCTCCCATTTGGATGATCCGATTTATGACACGCGAAGCAGTGATTACAAAAAACACATGTTTCGTGTTGGCATCAAACACGCTCTTTACGATTTAATCAAGACACAAAAATGATTGCGCTTAATATCAACCAGAAGCTGTATGAGGTGGATCTCAAAGGGCATGAGACTCTTCTTGAGGTTCTACGCCATTATTTGGGATTGACAGGAACTAAGACGGCCTGCGAAGAGGCTGAATGCGGGGCCTGCGCGGTTATTATAGACGGCAAGGCTGTCCTTTCCTGTATTATCCTGGCATCGAACTGCGAAGGAAAGAAGATCACGACCATTGAAGGCCTGGCCGACGGGGATGAATTGCATCCTATCCAGAAGAGTTTTCTTGATGCGGGGGCTGTGCAATGCGGATTTTGTATCCCGGGGATGATTATGTCCTCCAAGGCGCTTTTAGATAAGAATTCCGAGCCAAGCCGTGAGGAGATGGAATACGCCCTTGACGGAAACATTTGCCGCTGCGGCGGGTATTTAAAAATTTTTGAGGCCGTCCGGCAGGCTGGAAAAGTCCTGAAGGTTCAGGGGAGATCGAGCAAACATGAAGACGCCCGTTAATAAAGAGTATGTCAATCCGGTGGGAAAAAGCGTGCCCCGCATTGACGGCCGAGGGAAGGTCACAGGCCAGACAAAGTATGCGTTTGATTTGAGCTTCCCCAATATGCTTATAGGAAAGATGCTGCGCAGTCCTCATCCCCATGCCCGTATTATCAGTATGGATACCTCTAAAGCCGAAAAACTGCCTGGGGTACGGGCGGTTATTACAGCCCAAGACACGTATAATATTAAATTCGGCTCTAATGAGTATTTTTTTCCCCATACGGTTGACCAGATGGCTATCGAATCCGAGAAGGTGCGGTATGTCGGCGATGAGTTGGGCGCTGTGGCGGCGGTTGATGAGGAAACGGCTCTTGAGGCGCTGAAATTAATTGACGTCCAGTATGAAATCCTGCCGGCGGTCTTTGAGACGCAAGAGGCCATGAAACCGGGCGCGCCGCAGATTCATGAAGCGCTTAACAATATCGCTGTGATTCTCCCTGTCAATTTCGGTAATCCGGATAGGGCGCTTAAGGAGGCTGATTATATCCGCGAAGACCGTTTTTATGCGCCTGCGGCGCATCATGCCGCCATGGAGACTCATGTGGGCGTTGGCCAGTGGGAGATGTTTTCCGATAAAATTACGTTATGGTCGTCGAGCCAGGCGCCTTTTAAGTGCCGCGAGGCCTTGGCCAAGACGTTGAAAATGGATCTCAATAGTGTGCGGGTTATCAAGATGCCTGTCGGCGGCGGATTCGGCGGTAAATTGGAAATGCTGCCGATGGATTTTGCAGCGTGTCTCCTTTCTAAAAAGGCCGGCGGCCTCCCGGTTAAAATCTGCTATAACCGTGAAGAAGAATTTTTAGCTTCCCGGCGAAAACACGGCATGATTTATAAATTGAGGTCCGGCGTGAAGAAAGACGGGACGCTGGTGGCCATAACGGGAGAGGTCATTGCCGACGGCGGCGCTTACTGCAGTTACGGCCCCACGGTCATGGCCGCGGCGATCATGCGTATTTTCATGGTCTATAAGATTCAGCATTTTCGGATCACGGGCTACCGGGTATATACCAATACGCCCATTAGCGGCGCCATGCGGGGCTTTGGCGGCGTTCAGGCCGGGTTTGCCATCGAATCGCACATGGATATGCTGGCCGAAGGTATCGGGATGGACCCGGTTGAGTTTCGCCTGAAGAACATCACAACCCCGAACATGGTGACGGTCAACCAGATGAAATTAACGACGAACGGTTTAAGGGAATGTATTGAAAAAGCTGTTGAGGCCTCCGGCTGGAAGAATAAGCGCGGTAAACAACAGAATTTGTGCCGCGGCATCGGCATCGGGATTGCCGCTGATGTCATGGGTTCCAAGATGTACAAGTCGCACGAATCAGCTGGCTCTATTGTCAAGGTGGAAGAAGACGGTTCGGTGTATTTATTCACCGGTGCGGCGGATACAGGCCAGGGGTCTGATACCGCCCTTTCGCAAATTGCGGCTCATGAGCTTGGCGTGAGCTTCAGCCGAATTAAATGCAAATCAGGGGACACGGAGATTACGCCCTTTGATACGGGAAGCTTTGCCAGCCGTGTGACGTTTATATCAGGCAATGCCACTTTGTGTGCGGCGCGTGATGCCAAAAGACAAATTTTAGAGATCGTTGCCCAAGAGCGCAATCTTGCTCCTGATGCCCTGGATATCGTAGCAGAGCAGGTGGTTAGGAAGGCTGAGGGATCGGTTCTTATGAATTTTGATAAGGCCCTGGAGCTTTGTTATTCATTTAACTACGGCCGTCAGATTATCGGCCGTGGTAGTTACAACCCTAAAACCACACCCATTGATTTCCGCACAGGGGAGGGCAATGTCTCGGGAAGTTACGGGTTTGAGGCCCAGATCGCCGAGGTTGAGGTCAATAAGGAAACAGGGGATGTCAAGCTGTTGAAGATGTGGGATGCCCACGATATCGGTAAGGCCATCAATCCGCAGTCGGTCGAAGGACAAATTGAGGGATCATTAACGATGGGGATCGGTTACACATTCTTAGAAAATTTGCATTTTGATAATAAAGGACGACCCGCCAATGGGAATTTTACCGCTTACCGTCTGCCTAGAACCGTTGGAGCGCCTCCTGTGGAAACCATACTTGTTGAAACCGATGACCCCGATGGGCCGTTTGGGGCCAAGGGGATGGGGGAGGCCTCGCTGCTTCCTACCTCTGCCGCCATCGCCAATGCCATTTATGATGCTATCGGTGTCCGCCTTAAGGAACTCCCCTTCACGCCGGATAAAATTATCAGGGCATTGAAAGAAAAAGAACAGCTTTTAACGGCTAAAGCCGGCCTTTAATTGTTTGAATTCCTCTTGTGTGTTAAAACTCTGCACGACGCCGGGGTCTTTTACGGGAAGAAGAACAATATCCGTCTGATGCCGATGAATAATGGTATTGACCCCTAAGGAATGGTCCAGGTTTAAGAGCTCTTCTTTCAGCCGGGTATGGAAGATGGGGGGGTGGCCTCTTTTGCCCTGCCATGCAGGGATGAGGATCGACGGAGTTTTTTTCAAAAAATAGGCGATGAGCTCGTCGAGGGTCCCCTTTTTGATCATCGGATAATCAATGGGGAAAAGCATAATACCTTCTGTATTGCAGGCGATCTCTTTTAGCCCTGCCTTGAAAGAAGAGGCCTGCCCTAATTTGTAATCTTTGTTGTGGACAATCCTTATTCGTTTGTGGTTAAATAGCAAAGACTTGATGGGGCATGGACGATGTCCCAAAACTATAATGATTTCAGCAAGTTGGGTTGTAAGGAGCAGTTGCTGGAGGTGTTCGATAACCGTCTTGTGATCGAGCCTGGCTAGGGCCTTGGGGGATCCGAAACGGCTGCTTAGGCCGGCAGATAATAAAATACAGGAAAGTGTCATAGGGATATATATAATTGATAATTGGGTTGATGTCAAACACTTCCGTTAGGGGAGGAGCTTATTATGGCTATATTTTATATTTTGGTTGGTGCCTCGGTGATTGGGGTTGCCGCGGTTTTTTGGCTTCTTAAAAACGAGAAGGATGCAGCGGGAGAGCCTCTGCGGGATTCAGATTTAAAGAGAAAAAAGTCCTCATCGGAGCCTGCTGCGCTGGCTAAACCAGAATCGCCCTTACCAAATAAATTCTTAGATAATTTCTTGAATAAGCTGAAGTTTGGGAAAAAGGAGGTATCCAGACCCTCTGGGAGAGATACTCAAGAAAAGCCTTCAATGGCTTCCTGGGCAGCCAAGATACCCGAGCTTTTGAAAAAATTGGGGATCGGCAAAAAAAATGTCACGGAAGAGAATACAGGCATACCAGGGGAGGAGCCGTTACCTCCTACAAGAGGATATCTGGAAAGGCAAAAGGAGGGAGGGGCGGCCGTTCCAAATGAGGTTATACCTCTCCTGAGGAGAGAGTCTAAGACGGGCAGTGCCTCCATGATGGTGGAGAAGACTGATGAGGCTTCGTTAGAGGGAAAATTGACGTCTTCCGAGGAAGAAAAAATTGATAAAGAAATTGAGTTGACGTCTCAACTCAACGAATTAAAAGAAAAGCACGAAACCCTGGACAGGCTTTTTAAGGAAAAGAGCGCCGCCTTGGAAAAGAGTGAAGAGGCACTGCAAAATGAGCTAAAAAACCGTAAAGAGTTTAATAAGGTTAAAGATATTTTAGAGAAAGAATTAAAGGAGACAAAAGATAAGGCGCGCAGCCTTCAGGTTGACTTAAATAACGCCGGGACCGAGGCCGAAGGGCATAAGAGTCGTGTGAATCAGCTTGAGGAAAGAGTAACGAAACTGCAGAAAACGATTCTGGAAAAAGATGATGAAATTAATAATCTTCTTAAGCGCCTTCAAACATTCGCCAGTCCTGGCACGCCTTCGACACCCATAAGTATTGAACAGCCCGCTCAAGCGCCTCAGGCTCAGGAAGCGGCGCCGCAACAACCCCCCGCCGCGTCCCCCCCGGAGACTGCCCCCCAAGAAAATAAGGGAAACGATAAAGGTATGACAGAAACAACAAATAACAAGGAGTGAGTTTATGTTCAAGAGAATTTTAAAAGTCATTATGGCCTTTCTGTTTTTCGGTTCGAATTGTTCTGGGGGGATTTCACAAGCGGCGGCTGATCTATCCGCAGATGCCAACCCCCACATCATTTTTGAAACCAACCAAGGCACCATTGAGGTCGAATTATGGCCTGATATCGCACCTAAGGCCTGTGCCAATATGGTGGGGCTTGCACAGAAAGGCTATTACGATGGTATTATTTTTCATCGCATCATTAAAGATTTCATGCTTCAGGGAGGTGACCCCACAGGCACCGGGCGCGGCGGAGAGAGCCTCTGGGGCGGGAAATTCGAGGATGAGGTAATGGAAAGTGTTCAATTTAACCGCCCCGGACTTTTAGCCATGGCCAATGCGGGTACCAACACCAACGGCAGCCAGTTTTTCATTACGACGGTGCCTACGCCGTGGCTCAACATGCATCATACTATTTTCGGCGAAGTCGTGAATGGTTACGAAACAGTAAAAAAAATTGAGGGTGTTCAGGCCGATGGACAGGGCCGTCCTTTTGAAGAACAAAAAATTATCCGCGCTTATGTGGCTGGAAAGCAATAATGGATCACGAGTTGCTGCTTAAAGCCTTAGAGGCGGCTCAAAAAGGGCAATCCTGTGCCTTTGCCACAGTCATTGATGCGACGATAAAAGGAACTCCCCGTAAGGCAGGGGCCAAGATGATTGTCCTGCGGGATGGAACGCTCCTGGGCTCCATCGGAGGCGGGCGCTATGAGCTGGCCGCTAAGAGAGAATGCCTTAAGGCTATCCGGTCAGGAAAACCTGCGCTTGTCACCTACAATTATTTTGGCGAAAAAGGGCAGTCAGTCTGCGGCGGACAGATTAAAGTTTTTATAGAACCATTTGCCGGAATCAAGCATCTTGTTATCTGCGGCGCAGGGCATATCGCATTGCCCCTGTCGGTATTGGGTAAGATGCTTAATTTTAGGGTAACTATTATTGATAATCGCGAGGAATTTGCTAATAGGGCGCGTTTCCCTCATGCGGATAGGATTGTGGTCGGTCCTCACGCTAAGAAATTGGCCCGATTGTCTTTCAATGGCAACACTTACATCATGATTGTCACACAAGGTAATGAGTATGATTTTGAGTGTCTTGAGACAGTGATTCGTTCGGATGCCGGTTATATTGGGGTCATTTCAAGCAAGGCTAAACGAGTTAAATTTTTCAATAGGCTCGCTTCTGCCGGCATTCCGCCTAAATTGTTTAAGAAAGTCAGTATACCGGCGGGTCTCGATATTGGCGCCCAGACACCGGAGGAAATCGCCATTTCTATCATTGCCGAAATTATTTTTCTAGGCAATAAGAGTTTCGTAGGCACGGATAAATTCTCAGGAAAGGATTAAAAAATGAACAGAGAAGAGGTTACGGATCTGATTAAAGACGCCGGTTTTGGTTATTTGGCCACAACAGAAGGGAGTCAGCCCAGGGTGAGGCCTATGATGCCCTATCTAACCGAAGATGGCCGAGAGCTTCTTGTGGCCTTGTTAGGGCGTTCGCGGAGCATTGCGCAGATTAAGCAGAATCCGAAGGTTGAATTTTGCTTTGTGGATAGAAAGATGTGCTATTGCCGTATCGTAGGAAAAGCTAAGATTACAGGTGATGCAGTTAAGAAAGCCATCCTTTGGGATAACATCCCCATGCTGAAACAGTACTTTGCCGGCCCGCAAGACCAGAATTTCGTTCTTGCTGAAGTTACCATTGAGAGTGTCGAGGCCATGACGCCCCACCAAAGAGAGCCGCAGGCAATTCGCTTTTAAGCAGCCTATTTTTTCTACCATGGAAAAATCGCTACTATTTGGCGAAATATGTCATCTTTCGTCTAAAGACGCCATTTATAAATCCTTAGTTATAATTATAGTAAAACCCTGCACAGTTTTCCACAGGCTTCCGTAATTTTTCCTTAACCCACTTATTCCCAACTGGCTCCAACATAAACATTGTATACTTCGAAGTTAACATAATACTGATTATAGGAAGTTGTATTGATAAGAATGGAACGGCTTGAATGGAAGGCTTCATTTTAGCTGTATTTAAGGATTTTTTGTCGGATAGCCTCTTCGTTATGCGCGGCAGGTGTTGCGTTTGATAGTTTCTTCTTTTGGGGAAGGTTTTTGTGGCGGATGCCGACTTGCACATTCCCAGTGCGAATCCGGATAATCTTACCGTTGGCAAGGGCATCGGCAATGATTTGCCTGCCCTCGCGCAGGATTCGGCCGAATGTCGGTCTGGAAATGCCCATGGCGCGGGCGCCCTCAGACTGGTCGTAGCCCTGATGGTCTGCTAACTTAATGGCCTCAAACTGGTCAACTTTTAGCTCAACTTCATCCGGCCGGCCCGGATAGCCGCGCGGGCTGAATTGGGTCGTCTTGGGCATCTTTTGAACGTAACGGATTTTTTTATGTCTGCCTCTGGCGCGCATAATACTCGTCCAATCCGTGGTATTGTTTTGAGCACATGCTCAGAATAACGGTATCTTTCATTTGAGCATATGCTCATTATAATGACGGGATTGTCTTTTGAAAAGGAGAATTATTTATTCTGCTTTGGAGGTCTTAGACAACCGAAGATAGCAATCTGGAGAGATACTGAAGGTTTTCCAGGTTATTCTCGATGTTACACTGGTTTTCTTGGGTATGCACATTGAGGACGCCAAAGACACGGTTTTTAACCAACAGGGGCATAACTAAGGAATGCTTCACCTCAGGGCGTTTTAAGAGGGGCTTAATGCGGGCACCTCCCTCCTGACCGTGAATGATCATAGGCGACTTTTCCTGTGCTGCCCAACCGGCGATGCCTTCACCTATTTTAACGCGGGTATTTTGGATGTTATCTACATGAAGTCCCCGGGAGACTTTTACGATAAGGTCGCCGCCTTTTTCTTTGTCGGCAACCATGATGGAGCCGTATTGAGTATTGGTCATTTTTAAGGCTATATCCAGGAGTGTAACGAGGAGCTCATCTAAGCAAACCGTGGAATAAAGATCTCTGGCCGCCTCCCTGATTTCCTGCGGCAGATCTTCCTCCTTTTCTGTTTCTGCTGAGTAGATTGCCCTCTTGATTCCGTTTAATTCAATGTTATTTTTAACGATTTCATGCAGGAGATCCAGGATGGAGCTCATCATGACGTTGGAAACGACTCTGAGGCCGTTAATTTCGTTGATCAGGTCGTCAAAATGAATGTTAAGTTCTTTGGCGACGGCCGCATATTCGGCATTTTCAAGGCGTTTGTTAAGGATAACGGGCCCCACAATCAAATAGCCGATGATATTTCCACCATTGATATGGATAGGAATGGCAAATTGGTGCAGCTGCAGACGATTGGAATATTCCAGGTATTGGCCGTGGGATTCGAATTTTTTAAGAAACTCCGAGGTGTCCTGGGATGGGACAAACCCTAAGGCGCGCTCTGTAAGAAGCCGCCTGCCGTATTTTCCTTCTTCCGGCGGCAAAAGGGTCAGCCCTTTACAGTCAACAATAAATATATTGATACGCAGTACTTCGATGAAACGCGAGAGGATATCCCACCATTTTTCTTTATTGAGAATTTTAAGCGCCAGTTGTTTTAACTCTTTCTGTTCCATAGGATTTATGAGGAGTTGTCTTCCTTGGAGATATTGTATTTCTTCATCTTGTTGTAAAGGGTAGTTCGGTTTACCCCCAATGAGGCCGCGGCCCTGTTGCGGTTCCAGTTGCAATCTTTGAGAATCGATATAATATGGTCTCTTTCCGGAAGCTCCACGGCTTTTTTCAAGTTTTTCTCAGAAGATTTAGGGACGCAAGAAGCTGCAAATTTTGAGAAATTGGGAATATCCCATTTATTGATCACCTCTGTCTTGGTCATGATGACGGCGCCTTCAATGGCGTTTTCCAACTCGCGGATATTGCCAGGCCAATGATATTCCACAAATATTTTCTCGACCTCGCCGGAGATGCGCAGGATCTTTTTACTGTTTATTTGGTTATATTTTTGGACAAAATGCCGCGTTAGAAGCGGAATATCCTCTTTGCGCTCCCGCAAAGGCGGTACATAAATGCAGATGACGTTGATGCGGTAATACAAATCCTCGCGGAATCGCCCCTTCTGCACAAGGTCAGTCAGGTTTTGATTCGTCGCCACGATAATGCGGGCATCGGCCTTGCGCGGGGTGTTGTCTCCGACACGCTCGAAGAGGCCTTCCTGCAGGACGCGCAGGAGTTTGGCCTGAAGTTTCGGGGAAAAGGCGTCAATTTCATCGAGGAAGAGGGTCCCTCCCCTCGCATATTCGAAGCGCCCCTCCTTGTCTTTGATGGCCCCGGTAAACGCCCCTTTGACATGGCCGAAGAGCTCGCTCTCCAAGAGCGTTTCCGTGAGGGCACCGCAGCTTATCTCAACAAAGGGTCTGTCTTTGCGTATCTGATCTATTCCATGGATGGCCCTGGCAACCAGTCCTTTGCCGGTGCCGCTTTCGCCGCTGATTAAGATGGTGGCATTGCTGCTCGCAACCGAATCGATGATATGATAGACCTCTTGCATCTTGCCGCTTGAACCAATCAAATCGAAGAGATGATCCCGCCTTTCTTTCGCTAGCATCCGTCTTAAGGATTCATTTTCTTCAAGGATTTTTCTCTTTTCCACGATCTTATGGATAGTGATCTTGATTTCCTGGTCGTTGATCGGCTTGGTGATATAATTGAAGGCCCCTTTTTTCATGGCCTCAACGGCGGACTCGATTGTCCCGTAACCGGTCATAAGGATGACTTCCGTTTGGGGTGTGATTTTTTTGATTTTTTCTAAGAGGTCGATCCCGCTCATTTGAGGGAGTTTCAAGTCTGTTACCACAATATCCGCTTTGGCTTTGGATAAAAGGTTAACCGCCTCCTCCCCGCTTGCGGCCATTTGGACACGATAGCCTTCAATCCGCAGGATCTCAAAGAGGGATTTGCGGATGAGCGGCTCATCATCCACAATCAATACGCCCACATCCCTGTTGCCTTCGTTCGCCATAATCATCATCGCTTAATGGGGAGATTAATAAAAAACGTTGTCCCCTTGCCGGAGTCGCTCTCGACATGGATCCGGCCGTTATAGCTTTTAATAATTTCGCTGACGATCGTGAGCCCCAGCCCGCATCCTTTATCCATGGATTTGGTTGTGTAAAAGGGCTCAAAAATTTTTTGTGTCTCTTCCGGCGGGATGCCCTCGCCTGTATCGTGGATTTTTATATGCAGGCATTCGTTCTGACATTTTGCCTCGATGGCGATAGTCCCTTTGCTTTTAATGGCATCGGCGGCATTGCGCAGCAGATTCGTCAGGACGCGCTCCAGGCCGAGATCATAAATAGCCGGGATATCTTCCTGGATTTTCTTCTCAACCGCGATATTTTTATGCTCCATATCCGTCTGGATGCCGGCCAGCGAGCGCTCCAGGGCCTGCGCAAAATCGACATTCTCCCCCGTCGGGAACTCGTTGCGCGAGGAAGCCAAAAGATTCTTGACAATGTTGGCCATGCGGTTTAAACCGTGTTTGATTTCTAAAAGATACCCGCGCAAGACCTCATCGTCTTTGATGTGCTCCAGGCACAGGTTGGTGTAACGCATAATCCCGTCCAGGGGATTATTAAATTCATGCGCGATGCCGCCGGCCAGCTTGCCCAAGGTAGCCAGTTTTTCATTAATGGTAATCTGTTTTTTAAGATGCAGGGCTTCCTCGTTGCTCTGCCCGAGGCGGTCTTTAAGATCCTGTGTCTCCTTCACAATGGACTTGAATTTCTGGTATAACTGAATCCTTTTATGGTTGAGGGCAATCTGGCTGGAGAGAAAATCCAAAAGCTGCATCTCATTTTTGTCAAATCGCAGGCCGGATTCCTTATCCGCGATGTTGACGACTCCGACGAGTTTATCTTTGAGCATTAAGGGGGCACAGATAAAAGAAGGCGAGCGGTAGCTTTTTCTGGCCTTGAAATCATGGAACCGGGCGTCGTTTTCGATGTCGTCGACGAAAATGGGGAGCTTGCGTTTGGCGACATGTCCCACGATCCCCTCCCCCATGCGCTTGACAATCCTTGCCTGCTCTTCGGCGGGCATCCCCAGGGCGATGGCGAGTTGGAGGTCTTTATCGTTTTTATCTAAGAGGAAAATGGACCCGCGGCCGGCGCCGAAGAGCTCCATGGTCTGTTTGAGGGAAAGCTCCAGGAGCTCTTTTTCGCCAACGACCGTATTGACGGCGGCGCAGATTTCGCTGACTTTCTGAAAGACGGCTGCTTGTGTGTTTTCTTCCCGTACGGCGGATTTTGTAAATAGCATCTTTACTTTACGGGTGAAACCTGGACGCCTTTTTCTTTGAGTTTATTGAACGCGTCAATCATCTTTTGAAAGTAGGCATTCAGGGAGTGGTTGGGATCCCCATGGATGATGTCCTGGTAGATCTTAATGGCGACGTCGTAATCTTTCAATTGATAGGAACAAACGACATTGATGGTCTTGATGATCGTATCGGCCGTTTTGATGTTCATGTAGTCGGCCTTGGCATATTTTTGCAGAATCTTCCCCAATATCTGGACGGCTTCACTCCAGCGTTTCTGATCGAGATAACAATTGGAAAGATAACGAAGGGCCGTATATTCCACGACGGAATCGGGATGTTCCTGGGCGGCTGACTGATAATGTCTTACGGCTTTTTCATAAGCCTCGATTGTCTGACGGTAGTCATTTTGATTCTTATAATAGCTGGCGATATAAATAGGGATTCCCAACCCGGTGCGCGTGAGGGGATATTTGAGGAGAATATCATCGTAGGTTTTCTTGGCCTGGGGCCAGTTTTTTTCAGCCTCGTATGTCGCAGCAGCAGCGGCCAAGGCCTCGGCATGGAGCTCAGGCTTGTCCGGATAAATGGTTATGATTTCTTGGAACTTCTGACGGGCTGTTTCGTAGTCTTTTTTCAGGGAGTGGACGCGTCCTATCAGAAAATGCAGCCCCGGGGTCATCTTGGAATGGGGGTAGCGTTCGATGATTTTTTTATATCCTTGGATGACCTGATCGAAGGTCTTGTCAGGGATCACATTGGGATCTTTGAGAATATCGAAGTATTGTTTGTGGATTTTCCAAACTTTTTGCTCGATGGCATAGTCCCCTTGCGACCCCCATAGGGAGAAAACGACAAAAATGCCGACCAGGATAATGACGTAACTCAGAAGCGCCTTTTTCATTGTTCCTTCTTGAATAAATAATAGGTAGTTATGGCGGTATAAATGGTTGCATCAATAACGATCATGACTACGATGCTTAAGATAATAAGCAGGAGCCGCATCCCTTCAAAGGTCAGGTTGACAACGATTCCCAGATTGTCGCGCAATAACATGACGGGGACATAGAACAAAGTCGGGATGAGAATCACGAAAAATATGAACCAAAAGGATCTCCAGAGATGCCGGAAGTTCAGCAGGATGGCAGAAAATACCTTTTTCTGGTCAATGACAATGATAGGAAAGACAAAGGCGAACATGACCGTGACCAATACGCCTATCAAGAGGTTAAAGTAGGGGGCGCCATATAAAACAATGGCTTTAATAAGATGAAAGAGGCCTGTCTCGGACCGGATTTGGAGCGCCCGCCGGATACATAATCCATAGACCCCGGAGAGCCCCTGAAAAACGAAAAAGGTGATGATGGCGGCTATCACAAGATGAAGGTATCGCGGCAGGGTGCTGCGCAGGGCGGCCCCAAAGGTTGTTTTTTTCTGATTATTGAGGTTCGCAATCATGGCGATCGCTGTCGCGGTCAAAAGGCTTCCGATAAGGACATAAATAAAATACTGGGCGATTTGAAACCACTTGGGCAGGATAAGGAGATTCTGCGGATAATGCAGGTAAGCCTCCCCTTCCAGTCTCTGAATGAGGGGGCCAAAAAATTTAACCAAAGGAAACCGGGGCGCGAAATAAAGCACTTCAAGAAGAAGGATCTGGACAAAGGCGATTGTGACAAAGGGAAATAATAGGATGGGATGGGTTATGTAGGCATTAACCGATTCCCGCAGAAGCGGGATGAGCTGTTTTTTAGGGGTTGGTGATGCCATTTCCTTATAACCTCGTGAATACGGCGCGATTAACTTATTGTCTTTTAATGAATTAGCGCAATCTTAGCATGGCATAGGTGAGGTGTCAACATCCTTTTAACACACTTTTAAGACAAAAAATAAGGCAGATTATTTTTAGATAATCTGCCTTATTTATTTTGTTTAATCATATCAGTCAACCCTTCGACCCTTTAACGATCCCTCCTTTATGGGTGGGGCCTGGCTCAGGGCGACTCTGAGCATCCTTAGCCTTCTTCAGCTTTACGACTTCCTTCTTATCCTAAATCCAGCCATACCCAGCAACCCGCTGGCTAGAAGGGCCATCGTGGCCGGCTCGGGAGTATGCGGATAGACGCGGTCAACAAGAAACATGGTGTCGTTATAATCCTCGTCTCCCAATTT
>Ga0155416_102_pt1 | contig 41338 bp, 35 predicted proteins | sample RifCSPhighO2_02_FD_106384 | JGI IMG/M metagenome (GOLD analysis project Ga0155416, IMG submission 106384) | Omnitrophica WOR_2 bacterium RIFCSPHIGHO2_02_FULL_50_17 | reverse complement strand
AGGAGGTCTTTTCTACAGTTTTTAACTTAATTCCCCTTCAGTTAGCCGTGGCGTCTTTGGGATATGATGAATAAGGCAAGACAAAAGATAAAGCCCCCTAATACGCCGGCAAAAGAGAGCCGCAGATCATGACCAATAAAAAACGCCTGCAGCCGCACGCAGAGATAAAGCCCGATGAATGAGGGAATCGTTAAAAGAAACGGGTTCGGAGATCCTTTCTTCCAGCAATACTGTGAAACGACTAAGAAAACCGCCTTCCAAAAAACAGCCAGCATCTTCAACGAAAAAGGAATCTCCATAAACAAAAGACAAACAAGGGTTATGCCTCCGACGACATTGGGCAGGGCAAGATGAAATTTAAAGGAATCGTTTTTAAACGGCGTCTTAAAACGAAACCAGAAGCGCAAAGGATAGAGAGTGCTGAAGAGTAAGGCTGTAAAGACGAGAATACTGGCAGTCATCTTAAAAAGAGGCCGAGGCAGGCGTCTGCGGGAGACTGGCAGGCGCATCAGCCACCGGCGTGCCGTAAGAATCGGTAAGGGTCATCAGATAATTCCTCAGCACCCGGATCTGCTCGTGTTCGTCGCCGTTTAAGATATCATCCGGCCCTGAAGTGTCAAGGCTTGTGGGGTCGAAATAGGCCGGCATTTTCGTTCCCGGCAGAAGTTCCTGCGGATTCTTAATCCAGTCCATAACCCATTGAGGCTTAAGACGCTCTTTAGCCAAGGCGAAATTAGGCGCCCAGTTCTCCGGCGAGCCTTCGGGCAGTTTGTCGCCGATGATATGGCACTTGGCGCAGTCAAAATAATCCTTGGAAAACAGCTTTTCCGCCGCCTGCCTTTCTTCTCGGGAAAGGGCCGTGTCCGTTTTCTCCGCAAACGGGAATTCTTGATTGTCCTGAGCGCTGAAGTATTTAACGAGCGTATTCAACTGCGTCGTCGTGAACTTGTAGCGAGGCATCCGCACCTTCAGCCACGGACGAATGGTGACAGGTTCGTGTACAAAGTCAAACAGCCACTTCGGCTGAACCTTTTTTCCCTCACCGACAAGATTCGGCGGGCTGAAGCTGGGAACAACCGCCTCGGCCTCATTCGCGGATCGGTTCTCATAGCGGATCAACCACTCCTTCACTGTCGGCTGGATGGCCCCGCCTTCGGCCTCCAGGATGTGGCATCCCTGGCAGTTGTAGAGACGCACCATTTTCTGTCCCTCCTCGAGAAAGAGATTCCTCATCGTGCGAGGCACGATTTTAGAGGGCGGGCCGTCCTTCACGAGCCCCAGCACAACCGTGACAATCGCCTCCACTTCTTCATCCGTAAACTTGAAATTAGGCATGCGCAGTTTTTCATCATGAGGTTTAACCCGTCCCTTATCAAAAATGCGCGGATCCCTTAATTTCTGGGCAAACCAGGCCGGCGCACTATGGTCAATAGGGATAAAACCAAAATCCAATTGGTGCGGGGTTTTGCTCCCCTCAAATGTCAATTCCGTCCCGATAGGCTTGTCCTTCTCGAAACCCTTAATGTTATGGCACGAAAAGCAGCCGTAATGACGGATGAGGCGCAGACCGCTGAAGTCCAGCTTCTCATCGAGACTCATCGAAAGGAGCTTGGCTTGAGCCTGTTGCAGCGTCCCGGACTTGGACAGGAAAGTCAGCACAACCTCATCTATAACTTTTTCATCAAGGGCAGGGACAGAGACATTCTCATAAACGGAATTTTTAAGACCAGATAAATAGGCAGCCACATCCGCCGCTTCCCCGTCCGAGAGACGTAAATTCGGCATACGCGTCTCCGGGTGATACTGCGGCGGATCCTTTAACCAAGAATAAATCCACTCCGAGCTTGTCTTATTTCCTATGCCGCTTAAGTTCGGCCCGTGCAGCCGCCGGAGCAAAGTGCGCGTGGTGGGCTGGTCTTCTTCAGGAGGCGTCACTTGATGGCATCCCAGGCACCCCACAGAGGCCGCAATCTCCTCGCCTCGCTTGGGATCTCCGGCGGAAGGCATCCTCTCGAGGGCAAACTCTCCGCCCTGGTTAAAGAGGTAATGAACGATGGCGTGTATTTCCTGCTGATTGCGCCTCACAGATTGCGGATCGCTGGTATTGGATTGATTAAAAAAAGCCGGCATCCACGTATCTGGACGAAAGGCATGGGGATTGTCTATCCACCGATAAGCCCATTCTTTCGAAATCTTCGAGGCCAGTTTCGTCAAATCCGGCCCCGGCTTAGGCCAATTCTTATATTGCTCGATAAAATGGCAGTTATAACAGCCCGCCTTCTCTATCAAGTTAATCCCCAAATTCAGTTTCTCTGCCCCTGGAATGACCATCTGCCCCGAGTGGCATTTGAAACAACCCGACTGAATATACGGCCGAGAAGACATCGGCCTGTCCCAATGGGTGAGTTCATGCCAGTTGTATTTTTCCTTCCATCCCTCGCCCTGTTTCTCTGAAGAAGGCGTATGGGCCGCGGACGTGAAATCCGTCCCGCGGCCGCGGCCGCCGTGACAGACCGTGCAGCCAAACTCCTCCAAAGGATGCGGCGATTCATTTCCCAGGAACAACTCTAAATCCGGATGGGTCGTAAAGGGCTGAGGCGAATCTTTATAATCCGGATTTGTAATACCTAAATGGCACGTCACGCAGCGCTCCACGCGGGGGACATCGATAAAATTCAAATCCTCTCTCATATCCGCCAGGACAATCTGTTCGATTTTATAGTTGGGATTGGCAAAGTCAATGATGGGAGAATCCCGCACCACATCCGCCATGCGGTTGGCGAGATTCATCTGATGGGGATCGATCTTGGCAAGTTTCGTCTCCAAAATCCTCGAATCCTTGGCGAGGACGCGCTCCTTCCGCTCCAGCTCTTTCAGCTTTGCCCCGCAGGCCTTGGATCTCTCTTCCCTGTCCTTCATAGCCTGATTGGATCTTTCAACCGCGAGCCTCAACTCCTGAATCTTCTTGTCCAAACGGTCGAACTCCTCCTTGGCGCGGCCGGCATCTTCAGGATGGTGTGCCGCGGCAGACTCGTAACGGTATCTGGCCGCATCGTATCCGGCCTTTGTAAATTTATAATCCTGATTCAGCAGGTCATTCTCCGCTCCCTGCTGGGCCGTCTCTTTCCCTAACTCCTTAGAATTGCAGTTGGCTGCAAAATCCTTCCTGGCGGCCTCCAACACCTTCCCCAAAGACTGATATTCTTCCTGGGCCTGCAATTTGCTCAAGGTCTGGCTGTGTTTAAGGCGAGTCTTTTGAATTTCTAAAGCGCGGAATTCCTTCTGGTAATCCTTCCATCCTCGGGAATAATCGTCCACAAAAAGCCAGACAAGCGCTGCCAAGAGAAGAACGCTTGAGGCGGCAAAAATCACATTGAGTTTGTTGATATTATAGTGTCGTTCCTGCGGATTCACTCAAAAACCCTTTAGTATTGCGTCAGACAAATTTTTCTGACAATACATTAGATATTAAAGAAAAACTCCGGAATGGCGACGATATACTTGATGTTAAACACCCAGCGCAAAATCATCTTGATGGGGAGACTCACGGCCATCAACAGAAGAAACGTAAAGAGGCTGTACCGTAAGCTGCCCAAACGCGCATACAGATTCTTCAAGAACGTCTTTGCCAAGAGAAGGGGCGCGGCGCCGAAATAAAAGAAAATCAATAAAAATCCCCATATCTCGCGCAGAAAAATATTCTGAGGCAGTCTTTGCTTGAGCCAGATCATATAAATGATCTCGGACAAATTCACGTTGGTGAGGGCCTCCAATTTGGATATATCCCACGGCTCGAAGGGGCCGAAGAAATTCCAGTTCGGGCCTCTTAAAAATGTCCCGACGAGAATCAGGAAGACCCACAGGACAAGCCAGAAAAACATAAATATCGAAACGGCCATCTTGCGTTCCCGAAAAGAATAGTACCCGCAGCCCTTCTCGTTCGTGTCCAAAAAGGGAATCGCCATCATCCCTATAATAATCACCGTTGGAAACAGCACCCCTGCAATCCAAGGGTCAAAATAAACGAGCATCTCCTGCAGGCCCAAAAAGTACCACGGCGCCTTGGAAGGATTTGGCGAGACCGTCGGGTTGGCCGGCTCCTCAAGAGGCGCCTTTAAAAAAATGGACCAGACAATCAAAAGAACCGTGCATAAAATAAGGGCAATGAGTTCGATGTAAACAAGATCCGGCCAGACAAGGACCTTTTCCTTGGCATCCTCGGCCTCTCGAGGGCCCTGGCCTTGGGCCATGCGTTCATCGTTTTCCCACGCCTGTTTCATGCTCCACCACAGGAAAAACACCACAAGAAATATCAAACCGGCGATAGGGACATTATCCGGCTTGGTAACAATCCGGCGGAAGTTGGAATCGGTCAATCCAAAAGCAAAAATAATAATCAAAGAGCTGAACAGCGCAATCCCCCCCCCGTTCGTCCATAATTTATAGAGCCGCAGTTTTTTGTGGATAGCCAGCAGTCGATCGGTCGGCGGAAAAATAAAAAAGAAGACGGCCAGAATCAATGGAAACATCACATAAGGCGCCGAGATGATATTGATAAAATGTTTAATAGATTCCATAGTTTTTTCTAATTAAAGGGGGCTGGAAATCCCGCCGTCTTTACGCACGCGCCAGAAATGCACAATCATAAAAATCATAATGACGAAAGGAAGCCCGATACAGTGCAGGACATAAAAACGCAGCAGGGCCGCCTCACCGATAAACCGCCCCCCGATAAGCGCAAAACGGGCATCGCTCGAGGGCGTAACAAAATTCACGTCCCCGATGGCCAGCAAAGAGGACCCCGGCCCCGAAGTCCCCACCAAGGGCGTTGCCCCGGCCATGTTGGAACCAACTGTGATCGCCCAGATGGCCAATTGATCCCATGGCAGGAGATACCCTGTGAAACTCAACAGCATCGTCAAGACAAGAAGAACCACGCCCACCATCCAGTTGAATTCACGGGGCGATTTGTACGCTCCGGTCATAAAGACCCTGAACATGTGCAGCCAGACGGCAATGACCATCAAATGGGCGCCCCAGCGGTGAATCTCGCGCATGATACCCAACGGCACCTGCTCTTTAAGGTCAATAATATCGCCGTAGGCATATTCTACCGTCGGACGATAATAAAACATTAAAAGGATACCCGTGACCGTCAATGCGAGGAATATAAAAAAGGAAAGCCCGCCCATGCACCAGGTGTATTTGAGCTTGATGCCGTGTTTGGGCAGGCGGACGGGATGAAGATGGAGAAACACATTATTTAGAATGACCATCATCCGCTGGCGGCGGTTGCGCGGGATGCCGGTGCGAAAGACCGACTCCCAGACCGGAGTCTCGGAAATTCTCTTTAAGATTCCCTTTGTCTCATCCGTTTGATCAGCCACTTCCCCGACCTCCAATGCTCATAAATCCTAAATCCGAATTTCCCAAATGCCCTACCAATGACCAATGACAAATGAGTTCCCTTGCGATTGGGAATTGGACATTCGTCATTAATTTGACATTTGTCATTTTTCATTCGGCATTGTAACCTTTTAGCGGTTCATAGGATTTCGTTTTTCGAATTTACTAAACGACTAAGTATGACTCCGGATCGCTCCATTCTCCTTTTTCCTGCTGAAATTTCTTGGACTTGTCAACCACGATCTGGCCGCCGTCGTCTAAAGAAACCTTAAACCGCTCCAACGGCCGCGGCGCCGGCCCCTCGAAATTGATGCCCGTCTTATAAAATCCGCTCCCGTGGCACGGGCATTTAAACTTATTGTCGTTCTCCAGCCAATTGGGAGTGCATCCTAAATGCGTGCACACCGTAGATAAGGCGTAAATCTTTTCAGAATCGCGGATGATCCACACGCCGTGTTTACCTTTAAAACGCTCCGAGACCTTATCCATCTCATATTCCTCAGGAAATCCGGCGCGGAATGACTGTTTAGGCTCGAACAAGACATTGGGGAAAAAAAATCTCATAACGAGCGCCCCGTAACCGGCAGCAACCGCCGCAAAGGCCGACCAGCCAACCGCCAGCCATTTTATAAATGACCGCCGGTCCACCGCTGCCGTGTCTGCTGAACCCTCAGGCGGCGATGCTATTTCCATCCCCGCGCGCGTGACAGGCTTGCTGACAACCGGATCCGTCTGTGCCGTATTCTGCGGCTGACCATTCTCGCCCATATCTCAATTCATCTTATATAAAATTTGTTGAGCGGCTGACCGAACCTTCATATCCGGGTCGGTCATGGCCAATTGTCCTAAACGTTCATCCAAAGAAGCATCCTTCAAAAAATCGACCGCCTCAATAGCCGTTAAGAGAAGCGCGTTCTGTTCCTCGGCGTCCACCGCCGGGAATTGAGACAGATAATGGCGGTTAAGCATATTCAATAAAACCGCCTTGCCGGCCGCATCCCCCATCTTCGCCAGGGACACCGCGGCCCCCCACTGCACATTCGGCTCCGAATCATTAAGCGCCCGGTGTAACGCGGCCGCGGCATTCGGATCCGCCATAGAGCCCAGCGCCACAACGGCCATCGAGCGTACCCGCGCCTGCGGATGCTCCAGATAGGGATAAAGCGCGGGGGCAGCCTCGGTATGCCTTAGCATCCCCAAGGCATAAATCAAGGCCGCCAGATTCTCCTCTTTTTCTTCCCTTAAACTTTCTACCAAGGGCGCGACAAATTCGGCATGTCCTGTCCGTCCCATGGCCAGGGCCAGATACTGACGGACGCGGTTGTCATCGTGCTTGGCATGTTCAAAGGCGTTCACCAGCTCGGCAAAAAACCTTTCTTCTTCGGGAATCAAATCCGGATTGGCCAATATCTTGGACAGCTCAAAGGCCGACTGCCAGCGCTTGGTGAGGCCCCCTGTCTTGACGTCTTCCAGGAAATCATAGACGCTCTGCGGCTCCCGCGTCAGGAGATGAACCACGGAAAAAAGCAGGATACAACCCATGGCAATCAAAAACGGGATGACAAAAAAAGAATGGATGAGGATATCGCCGAAAAATTTTTCTTTAACAGGTGTGTCGCTCATGGAATGGGGATTATATTACTATCTCTTTTCAACTGAATCAAGTTTTTAGCACTTTTTTTGTGATTTGCGCGGGGGACGGATGAGTTGGATCACGATCGTAATAAAGACGCCTGTCAAAAGGAGATTCATGGCTAGGCTCAAGACCGATATCGTCGTTGCAAACCCGTCAAGCCCGTATCCCATCGCCACCAGAAGAACCCCCGCCCCCACCTCTCCGCGCGGAAACATCGCAATACTCAGGGCAAGCCGATGCCGTAAATCCGCGCTCCGGCGATAACAGAACATCGGGAAACATTTCCCCAGATTCGACACTACCGTCACCGCCATGACATGAAGAAAGATGACGCCGAGGGATATGTTCTGCACGGCAATCTTAGGCAGAGAACAGCCGACGAAAAACATGAACAATCCCTTTATAACCCGATCCAGGACAACGGCCCAGGGCGGCGTGGGTTCCAAATACCGGTGTTCATGGGCATATTCTCCGGGATGCTGAGGATCGTGAGGATTAAAAAGGATACACCCCAGCACAAAGGCGGGCAACAGGACCTCCAGATGGACTTTTGTCGTGTGTTCCAGGAGCTCTGCGGCATAGACAACCGCCGAACCGTACATCAGAAGCCACGGCTTTCCGATGGGCAGACGCAGGAAATGAAGCCATTTATAACCGACCGCCAGCAGGGCAAGGATGAGGGGAACGACCACAATCAGCTCATAACGCAGACCCACAAACATGACCTTCAGCGGAATCATAAAAAGGATCGTATCCAAATCGTCAAAGACCGCCAGGACGCGCGCCTTGCGGAAAAGCCACGTGGTGCCTAACCCCGCCGCGGCAAGCATTGTAAAAAGGATTCCGGCTGAGGTGGGAGCCGCAAACCGGCCGATGAGGAGGGCGTCCTTCCAGTCCAGATTTAAGAAAAGCATAAAATAGATGGAGCAGAAAACCCACGGGAAACCCGCGGCCGTGGCCGCCACAAAATAATCAAAGGCGTAGCTCTTGATGCTATTCTTATTAATCGCGAATTCCAAGCCGACCTCAATCATGATGTAGGCAAGGCAGACCGTCGTCGTCCTGATCAAAATGTCCTGCACCGGCGCCAGGTCAAATAACTGCGAGACAAACATCCCTGCCAAAAGCAGAATGCTGTAAATGGTGACTAAAAACATAACCCTCCTAAACGTTCAAACGAGGATAATCGTGTTTATTCTCTCTTGGACCCAAGGCCTCTTCAACGCTGTCGGCCAGCGCCTGGATAAAACCGGGATGGCACTCGAGGGCCTTCGACATCCGAAAATCCTCCACCCCTAACTTTTCGGCGAACTGCCGGTATTCAATATCGATCTCGCACAGCGTCTCGATATGATCCGTGACAAAGGAAACCGGCACAACCAGTAATTTCTTAAAACCTCGCCGGATAAGGGCTTCAATCATATCTTCGGTGGATGGTTTCAGCCATTGCAACGGCCCCACCGCGCTTTGATACGAGATAACCCAATCACGGTTTCTCTCAAGCATGGCGACGATCTTCGCAACCGTCTGGGCGATCTGAAAAGGATACGGGTCCCCTGCGGCCAAAAAATAAAGCGGCAGGCTGTGAGCGGAAAAAACTAGATAAAATTCATCTAAACCCTCCCCCTCTCCCATCTGTTCACGAATACGGTCAACAAAGGCCTGGATATAGCCGTCATGCAAATGATAGCCCCTGGCCTCGATAAATCGGACCTCAGGATAGATGCGGCGGGCCGCTTTCTTGAGATAATAGATACTCGATCCGGTGGTGGCCTTGGAATAATGCGGATAAAGGCTTAAGGGAAGAATCACGCCCTTGCCGACCCCTTGAACCTTTTGAATGGTCTCCTGCGGAAGCGGCGGACTGTAATTAAAGGAAAAAATGACATCCATATCCCGCCCCCTTTGTTTCAGCGCTTCTTTGAGTGCCGCGGCCTGATTCTGTGTTGATTGAAAGATAGGGCTTCCTCCGCCGATAAGCCGATACCTCCTCTGCGTTCTGGAACCGCGCAGAGTCGCAAGAAGCCAGGCAAAAAAACGCTGAAAGAAAAAGGACAAAGGAAACCGTATCAAAAGAGGGTCGGAAAACAATCTTTTCTGGAAAGCGGGGACATCCCCTTCGGTTTTCGGCCCCCCCATGTTCAGCAAAACGACCGCAACTGAAGAGGCATCCCAGCCTTTTTGCCCCTTCGCATCGAGGGGGGGGATCTGCTTGAGCTGTTCCTTCTCCTCCTGTGACATCTGCCCCCTTCGCCAATAGCTTCCGACAACCTGCCCGGCAACAGCCAAGAGGATGCTCACAGGCATAAAGACGACGGACGTTCCCAGCGTGATGCGCAGATAAATAATCAGAGGAATGGAGGCATGAATCCAAAAAAGCCACCTGAAGGAAAAGGAGGGATGGTTCTCTCGAATGTAGCCCAAGGGGACATTAACGAAAAAGGAAAAAAGGGATAATGTCCCATAGGGATATCGCTGAAAAATATCGAAGTTCATACGGCATTGCCGATCTCATCATTCCCAAGAAACATCTGTGGTTAGACGAAAATCATTGGGACAGTCGTCGGGATTCCTGGAGGTATCCTTATGGACTTTCTCGAAAAACTCAGACAGTTTACGGCGGATGATTTCCTCAGCAAGGGGAATGGCCTTTCGCCTTTCCTCCATGTTGGAATCGACCACCTCTTTTAAGTCGTCCAGTTGATACAAACGCACACCCGGAAGCTGCGCCGCCGAGGGGTCGATGTTGCGCGGTACCGAGATATCAATCAGCGTCAAGGGTCTCTCCCCCCGCCCGGGCAGCACCTTCTGGACAACGTCTTTCTCTAGAATATAATGCGGCGCCCCGACGGAGCAAATGCAGATATCCACCTGACTTAAGACCTCCTTCATATCACAGAACGAAACGGCAACGCCGCCGTATTTCCGGGCAAGATTCTCAGCATTGGCAGGCGTGCGGTTCATTAAATACAGATTCCCACATCCTCGACTCGAGATATGGCCGACGGCCACATCACTCATCTTCCCGGCGCCGATAACCAAAATGGACTTATCCCTTAGGTGTCCCCATTCCTGTTCGGCCTTTGTAATGGCTGCCCAGCTGACGGAAGAACCGCCGATGCCGATAGGCGTTTCCTGCCGGACTTTTTTACCGGTGCGGACAGCGATATTGCCTAAAACATGGAAATGCCGTGCCAGCATCCCCTGTTCGTGGGAGCGCGCAAAGGCCTCTTTGACCTGGCCCAAGATCTGCTCTTCGCCCAAAATCATGGAATCAAGCCCCGCCACAACCCTTAACAGGTGGCCGACGGCCTCCTTGTCCCTGTAAGCATAAAAATACGGAATTAAGACGTCGGGGGAGCGAATCTTTTTGATCCTGAAAATGAGGCGGATAAGAGATGAAACGGTATCCGTCTCATCAATTCCTCGGCCGGTCCTACTCTGAAAAAGCGACGGCGGGACGCCCTCGCATGAGTCAATCACATGGGCGTAGACCTCCACCCGGTTGCAGGTAGAAAGCACAAAGGCCTCCGCCACCGACGGCCAGCTCTTCAGCTCGCTTAAGAGGAGCTCCTGCTGGGTCGTGCTTAAATTCAATTGCTCCCGAATCTCCAACGGGGTATTTTGGTGATTGATCCCCGCAACGATAATTCTCACGGTTTTTCTCTCCTTTGAGGCATTGGGTTTTAGTATAACAAAATCACAGCCTCGCATCAATAATTTTGCCCAAAACCTCAGCTTTCTAAAAACTCAATGTTGTCTGGACATAGGCAAAGTCGCCGTCATCATCGGCGCCGCTTTCCTCCAGATACTTGCCGGCGAAAAAGTGGGAATAGCCCAGCAAAACATCGGCGTAGTCGCATACCTTATATTTAGCCGTCAAATCCAACTCATTGCCGACGTGGGTGTCAACGCCGGTGCCCGACGCGGTTCTCGTGACGCCGCGGCCGGCGTTGTAGAGGGAATCTTTCGCCGTGTCCAGATAAATCAAATGCGCATCCGCCTGGAGACTCAACTTCTTCACAGGCTTGACACTGGCCTGAAAATGATAATTGTTAAGGTTTTGCAGACTTGCTAGATCCATATACCCATAGTACAGGTGATTCGTCGGATACAGGTTGTCGAACGTTTCCTTGTCGTCGTCCGAGGCCTCATTGTCGCCGGAGGCATAATCAAATTCAAAAGCTGCCCGCGGCTGCCAGGCATAATCGAAAGTATAGCCGATGATCCCCACCGCCATAAGGGCGTTCACGTTCAGATCGTCAAAATCCCCCCATTGTTTGGCCGCCTCCAGTTCATAATCAAAGCCGGTGCCGGCAATCTTGCCTGTCAGACGGCCACCGAAGGTGTAATCATCCAGCTCCCTGCTGCCGCTGGGGCCGAAGGAGATATTCTTGTTTGTCTTGCGGTTGATGAGGTAATTCTCGAGGGTGGCGCTGGCGAATCCTTTGTAAGTCGCATAATAACCGCCGATACGGTCTTTGGAGGAGCCGTCATAAAGATCATCCGCCTCCCGCGGCGATTTATTGGGCGTCAAAGTCCCTGCGAAGAGATCGATATTAAGATGATAAGGTTCAAACTCAGCCATAATCTTCCCCGCGTCAAAGGTCTGGGCGACATTGGACCAATTAAATCCGCCAATCAAGCGCTGGGCGCCATAGGCAAGCTCCTGACGGCCGCCCCTCACGCCTAGGCTGCTTAAATGGATGTCCTCTTCGCTCAATAGATCATCGGCCTCGATGTAAAACTGGCGCAGGTCCATATAATTTTCATAAGGGGTCTTACTGGCGAATCTGTCGTGGGAAATCCGCGCGTCCTGAAACTGGGTGAATATCTTGAAATCTTCTTCAGGGATGAGACTGACGTTTAACCGCGACCGATAGAGATTGAAACCGTCTTCGTCATCGGCCGTATCATTAAAATCAAAATTCTGTCTGTATTCAAACCGGTGGCGGAATTCCAGATCCACTTTAAGCCAATCCGGCAGATGTTCATTGAGGATTTTCCCGGCCTGGGCTTGGCCCGCCCCTAAAAAAACACACACGCCGATTAAAATCATAATCCGTTTCATTCTGACCCCCTTTTTTTCAGTGGAACTACCCTCCGGCCACCGGCGGGATAAAGACAATCCTGTCCCCTTCTTTTAACCCCGTCTGCCAATCGCAGAATTCGTCATTGACGCAAACACGCAGCGAATCCTGAAATATCTGAAAACCGAATTTGTTTTTCAATTCTTTATAAAGCTCTTGCGCGGTCGCGGCCGTTGTCTGAATATCCTCTTCAGTCTTACCTCGGGCCTCCCGCAGGATGGCGAAATATTGGATATGGACTAACTTTTCTTTTACCACCATTGCTCCCATGCCTAGCCTACCTGATTTGAGGGTTATTATACCTGACTCTGCGCCTATTACAACGTCAAAAGGCAATTCAAGGCGGTCCAAGGGAAGACAAAGAATCTCCGCTCTCGGGCCATGAAGCTGGCATAGCCATAACTTATATAATCATAGAATCTAAATGTAAATATACCATCCTAATGTCATTATGATTCAGTAGGCTATCTTTCTTACTATAATCGCCGGCTGGCGGCTGGGGCAGATATGCTCGCACAGCCCGCAGCCTGTGCAAGATGCTTCAACGACATGCGGGCGGCGGGAATCATCCAGGGTGATAGCCTCGCCGGGAAACGGGCATTCCTTAAAACAATAATCACAATCCGCCCCTTGCCAGGCATGGCAAAGCTTGATGTTGATGACGGCGGTACCCATCTGGACATGGCGCCTAGAAATCGGTTGAACTAACGCGGCTGGCTGACAGACCTCAACACAAGGAAACCCTTCACAAAGCACACAAGGGGATTTACGCAAGTTTAAAATCGGCGTCAGATGATTCACGGAACCCTCGCCGACAAACTTCATTACCGCCTGCTGGGGACAGACACGGACGCACTCGTTGCAGCGCGTGCACTTCTCTAAGAATTCTTTCTCCGGCAGAGCTCCCGGCGGGCGAATTAAGGACGGCCGAATGGTAAAAGCACTTTCCGTAAAGCTCTCAACGTCGCTGTACAGCGCCGAGGCCGTCGCCTTAAGACCATCAGCCAATTTTCTAAAACCCTCTCGAAAAAATTTCCTTCGCGATAATTCCCCGTCCATCTATCTTCTCCAATCGTCCAGCAGATCGCCTCTAACCCTTTAATCCTCTAATCCTTTATCCCTCTAATCCCTACATTAGACTGCTTCGCATATTCATATCCAGGTGCATAATCCATAAAGAGACACAGGAGAAAAAGATCATCCCCGCCAGCATCGGAAGCAGCGACCGCAGGGCTTTTCTGTCATCGGCAAAAAGCCTGCGCGAGACATGATGCGCGATGATAATTCCGAAGATATGGCCCGTGAGGACAAGGCCCACCTGAAGATGCCAGATGCTCTGGCTCGAAAGAATCGGACCCATCTGCCAGGCGGCCGTCCCGAAGAAATTCGCCCCTCTCCCTAAAGGATCCGAAAGTAACGGCACAACCATCTGCCCTTCCATAAAAAAATGCATCCCATTATGCGCCAGATGATAAAAAAGCGCAATGGGCAGAATCGAATAAGCGTAATATAAAAAAATTTTCTTCGTCGGGACATCCGCGTCGCCGGCAAACCTCTGGGTAATAATCGAAATGCCGTAATAAAGCAACGCCAGCAGGCCGTTGACAAGGATCATCCCGATCGTAAAGGCGCTCAGCCGGCCCACGCTCAATGTTGACTGCAGAAGCCCGAGAACAGAGGTCTGAGCCGCTGAATCCCACAGAGGCGTCATCGTCAGGCCGTGAAAAGACGTTAACGCCAGAAGAATCACAGCCAGCCAGGCCTCATCGGGACGCGCCGTTTTAAACCGCCTGAGGTCTGCGGCAAAGGGGCGTATATTAACCGCCACGTTATCATGGGGGCAGCTTCGCACGCATTCCGTGCACAAAATACAATAAGTATTTTCGCGAATTTGAGGGATAACAAGGGACGTCGGGCAAGGATTGCCGCGGTCATTTCCCGCAAAACAATCTTTAGTGCGGCATGCGGTGCATACGGATAAGTCTTTACTTCGCACCTCAATAGGTGCAAACATCGCGTAAAGCCCGGAGATGCGCCCCACGAGACACCCGTATTTGCAAAAAGAACGCTTCTCAAAGATAAGCGCCGGCACAATCGAAAGGCAGACCATCAAGATACCCAAAAAGGCCGTGGAACGCGGCGAGGCCGTCACCTTAAACCCAAGCTCAAACCACGTCAGCAGGATAAAAAGCCCGATGGCCAGATAAATATTCTTAAGCCACGGCGGCCACTTCAAGCCCAATGTGAAAGGGGCATTGCTGACGCCGAAGGGTTTCAGATGCTGAAATAACGTAGCCATAAAATCCCATGGACAGACAAAACACCACGCCTTGCCGAAAAATAAAATCAAAAAGACTAATCCCGCCCACCAGATGGTCCAGGTCAAGATCGGCGCAATATTGATAATGCCGTGCCCGAAAAGGCCGGCATAAATAATGAAACAAAAAACGAGAAATACGGGAAACTGAAAAAGAAATTTGAAATAGGGTTTCTTTACAAGCGCATTGAGCCATCGCATCTCAAGCAAATTAAACTTGGCATAGTCGCCGGGCTGTTTTGAGCCCCGGATTAGGATCTCAACGGCGATAAAAGAAACAATCAGCACAAGCGCGATGCCGGTAAAAAAAAGCCTGGCCGGCATACCGGACATGAGCATCATCTTCTCACCGCCGGAGCCGGTGACCGCGGCGATACATTTCATCGGGCAGGGCATCTTCATCCCGCAAATCGGGCAGAAGCCTTTCTCGGCGGCAAAGACAAGCGCCGGGGCCGCAAACGTATAAATCAAGGCTAAAACAACCGCCGCTGTCTTCACAGATTTTCCCCTAAGACGTTTGATGACATTTAAAAAAACCAGCATCAAGACAACAGATGCCGGCAGAATCAGCCAAAGCTTATTAAACCCAACATTGCCCATCTGCATCCGGAAATCTTCCATATAGGTTTTACCGCCGTCGTTGAATGTAATGCGCAGCGTATAAATCCCGTCTTTTTCATAAACCCACCCCACCCGGTAGGTATTGGTATGCCGGTGGGCGTCATAGGCATGGACATCGTGCGGGTCTTCATGTTCGCCAAAAACCTTAAAACTCATCACCCCGTCAAAAGGCTTGCCTGTTTTCGTGTTCTTCAGATAAATGGCCAGATCACAGTTTTTTGTTTCAAAAATTTTAATATAAGAGAACGAGATTCCCCAGTCATCCACCACGCGAGACTCTTCATAGGTGGGAACTTGGGGATAATTTTTCGAATAGCCGTAATGGGGAAGTCCGCGGATATGATGGGCGTGGGCGCTGGTCGTTATTAAAAAAACGCCTAGAAAGATAACCATTTGTTTCCAGAACTTCCCCTCCCATCGAGGGAGGGGATTCTCACCCCCACCTTCCCTCCCCCTTTTCGATGGGGGAGGAATCCGCTGTTGCACCACCCGCTGGTATATCTCACGGTCATTGATGACACTGAAAAAAAGTGTATTCACAGGGCACTTATCAATGCAGACACCGCAGTGATCGCACTCGGACGATAAATTCCCCTTAGACGGTTGAATCTCGTAAGGACAAGCGCGGTCGCAAATGCCGCAGTCGGTGCAGCGCCTCCGGTCGTTTTGGATGCGCAGAAACCTGAACCGGCTTAAAAGCGTGTAAAGGGCGCCCCCGGGACAAAGGCTTCGGCACCACAAGCGGGGCGCTAAAACCAGCTCCACGGCAAGAAGAGTAAAAAGAAAAATAGCGCCATAACTCAACGTCGAACGCGTAATACTTAAATAAATCTCGCCGGAGATAAGTTTGGGCGGATAAATGATAAGAAAATAATGCGCGCCAAAGATCAGACCCGTCAAAAGCCCTCCTCCCAAGACGAAAAATTTAACTGAGGCCGGCAGTTTAAAGTCAAAAAGCGGAAGGCCCGCTTTCTTTAAGAACCGGCGCAATCGGCTGTTCCACTCGAATAGAAGCCCCATGGGACAAATCCATCCACAGAAAATCTTTCCCAGGATCACCGTTGCCGCTATTGGGATCAGGGCAGAAAAAAATAACGGCCAGTAAATCTCCTTCGTCCGGATCAGATTGCCGAAAAAGGCCAAAGGGTCCGTCAATTTCCATTGCCCGATCTGGGCTGTCCACACATCGCCCTTGAAGAATGTTATGAGTTGAGTGCGGTTTTCAATGCGGCCAACGGCCTTGTCAATAGCGCGTAAGACGACGGAATCCCGTATAACGGCCTCTCCCCCGTATTTGACCTTCTGATTTTCGTAATAATGAAAATAGACCGTCAGGATAATCCCCGCCAGGATCGTCATTTGAACTATTCGTCGGAATTTTGTAATCATCTTCACTTTTTCTCTACGCCTTGCGGATCGGCACGACCCGAATCGCCTGCGGATAATGGATACAGCTCTGTTCGCACAAACCGCAGCCCACACACTTGTCTTCCATAACAACAGGCCGCTCCCATGTCTCGGCCTTTAAGGCAACGCCGGAAAAAGGGCATGCCCTAACACAGACCCCGCAGGTATAGCCGTTATAAGAATTGCAAATGTTTGTATCAACGACGGCGGTCCCCATCTTCACATGTTTTAATATCGTCTCCCCCTCCTCGTCAGCCACAGGCTGCAGCGCCCCCGACGGACATACTTGCGTGCATTTCATGCACAGGATACAGGCCTTTTCGCGCGGCACGATGTACGGCGTATCGTGCGCGACGAGATTGAAGGGGTCATTGACATACTTGATGCAGTCGTTCGGACAGGCCTGACCGCAGCGGTGGCAATTGATGCAGGTCGCCAAAAATTTTTCTTCAGGCAATGCCCCGGGCGGCCGCAAATAATCCTTATGGCGGACGCCGGATAAAAGACCCGCCCGCGCTTTACCTTCCCAAAGATAAATCGCCCCCAACGCCATGAAAAAACGTCTTAGAAAATTTCTTCGTTTCATAACTCCCCTGCCAAAGACAAAAGACCATAGACAGGAGACCTTTGTCTATGGTCTATAGTCTGTGGTCTTCGGTCTTCTATATTTTCTCGATACGGGCCGCCAGTTTTTTATAATCCACCTGCCCCGAAACCGGGTCATAGGCCCTGTGGGAAGTAGTATTCACCAGCCATTTATTTTCCGCCGGATCCGCCGAATCCGCGACAGAGAGATTCCACGGCGAAAAAATATACCCCTTAGGCACCTCATTGCGCGCAGGCCTGACCTTGCTGCGGTAACCGCCGACGCTGACCCGCCCCTCATAAGAACCCCGGCGGGTAATCACGCGGATTTTATCGCCGTCGCGCAGGCCGTTTTCCGCGGCGTCACCGGGGTGCATCTCCACGTACTGCTCCGGCACAAGGCGCCGCGTCGTTGCCCCGCGAATCGTCTTTGCGCTATGAAAGTGCTCATACACGATTCCCAACCCCAGCCAGAAAGGATATTTATCCAACGGGATTTCTTTCCAGTGTCTGCCCAGCAGTTCGAGATCCGGCATGTCGGGCGTGAGGGCCATATCCCGCGCCTTGACAAGGACGTCCTGGTGATCAAGCGTGTAATACCCCTCAACCGTGCCCATCTTGACCAGCTCGGCCATGACCTCCTGGCGTTTGGAATAATCCTGGCGGCACGACTTGATATGCAGTTTGCCGTCCGTGTGCCGGAAATTGCCGTAAGGTTTCCCTTCCCAGCTTTCCTGGCCCATATACCGCCTTTTGGTCCCTCCAGCCTTGGCAATCTCATAATTGGGCGCCGGCCACTGAATCCCCTTCAATTGGCGGATCTGATCATAGAGCCCTATGCCGTCGCGCTCTTTGACCTCCAGCATCCCTGTCATGTCGCAGTCCGTTCCCTTAGACGCCCTGACAATCTCCTCAAAGATCTCTTCCGTATCATAGAGCATCGGCCCGTCGGGATGATACTTCTTTTTCTTGTAAGGAAAGATTTTCTCGCCGTCCAATCCGATGAGGCCGGCGATCTTCTTGGCCTTATCAATGGCGTAATCCAAATCCGGGAGACACTCCTCAAGACCGGGGGCGCCTTTACCGACGCCGTCCACGACATTAAACCGCCTCTCGGAGCTGATGTAGGTGCCGCCCTGCCATTCTCCCCACGTCAGCGCCGGCAGAATCACATCGCCGTAAAGGACGTTGGGGGCATGGCGGTAGATATCCTGCACCACGACGAACATCTTGGTCATGGCCGGCCGGATCAGATTGTTTAAATCCGGCTGATGGATATGCGTCGTGTATATATACAGCATGGCCTTGACGTCCCCTTTAAGGGCGCGCTCAAACATACCGACCATCATCCCCGGATTCTGGGCCGTGGCCACGGTATCCATGCGCTCGACAGGGACCTTCCAGTGCTGGGCAATCCAGTCGCGGTGCGGTTTATTGTCCAGCCCGACGTTAAAAGGAAGCCGTCCCGTCAAGCCGCCCATCAGGCGCTCCCCCATGGCGTTGGGCTGTCCTGTCATGGAAAACGGGCCGCAGCCCGGCCTTGCGATATTGCCGGTCAAGGCATGGAGGTTGATGATGCTGATGACATTGTGCTGGCCGTGGATATGTTGATTGTATCCGATTCCCCAAAAAGAAATGACACCGCCCACACCACGCTGTCTCCCCTTACGCGTGGCTTCGGCCCATTCGGAGGCGACCTTGCGGATAAGCTGGGGGTCAACCATAGTCCGGTCAACCACGTCCTCCGGCTTATATTCTTCCTTGACCATCTTAATATACTCTTCCCAGCCCGTAACATTTTCTTTAAGGAAGGCGTAATCAATCACGTCTTCATGGTCGGTCACCAGGACATGGCCGATGGCGTTGAGGATGGAAATATCGCCGTTGAGGGTCTGAAAATGATAGCTGTTGCGCGGGTTAATCGCCTCCAGCGCCTGAACACTTCCGGTGCGCCGCGGGTCAGCGATGACCGTCGGGATATCATTGGCCTTTTTGTGATCCGCGCAACGCCAGAACATAATCGTATGCGCTTCCCGCGGGTTATGCCCCCAGAAAAGAATCATATCGCTTAATTCAATATCCTCGTAGGACAAAGGCGGCGTATCCGAGCCCAAGGTCGCTATGTACGCCGTGACTGCTGAGGTCATGCAGGTGCGGGCATTGGCCTCGATGGAGTTGGAAGTCAGAATCCCCTTCATGAATTTGTTCTCAATCCACTGGGTCTCAACGGTCAACTGCCCCGAACCGTAAAGGCCGATGGTGTTGCCGCCGAACTGCTTATAAATCTCCGCCAGCTTATGGGCAATGATTCCCTCGGCCTCCTCATAAGTCGCTTCCCTGAAATCGCTGTCTTTAAAACTCCCCTTAGACTTGGAGACATGTCCCGTCATGGGATCGCTCATGTCCTTGCGGATCAAGACTTTCGTCAGACGGTCAATATAAATCGGCTCGTCGGCGTTTAAACCCTTGATGCACTGCACGCCTTTATTGGTGGGGTGCTGTTTGTCCGGGACACAGCCCATCACCCGGCCCGTGGCCTGATCGACTTTAATAATCGAGCCGCAGCCGACCCCGCAGTAAGGACACTGGGCCGCGTATTCCTTGACGGAAGAAACAAGCCCCAGCTCCTCGGCCAAAATTTTTTCAGGCGCGAAAAGCATATCCGACATCCCCACGGCGGCCGCGCCGGCAACGGTGCCTTTAAGGAAATTACGCCGCGACATAGACCATTTTTGCCTTTTCATTTTATCTCCCCTTCCTTTCAATATCTCTTTCGATGTAACTACTCAGATCTTCCTCCCCCGTCGATGGAGGAGGTTCGGTGGGGGTGAAGATAATAATTTTTCTCACCCTCCCCTTCCGCCAAAGGCGGATCCGCCTCCGGCGGAATCCCCTCCCATCCGAGGGAGGGGAACTGAGTCATTACCTTTCGACGAGAAATCTTAAATAACTGATAATATCATTCACGTCCTGCGAGGAAAGCTCGACGACACCGCTGCCGCCTTTCATCATGGAGCGCATCTGTGTATTATGGCGGCCGATGGCCATGGTCGCCTGCAGGTAACTGTCCGAGACAGCCTCCATAAAAAATTTATTATTCAAATCCGGCGCGATGCCGCCGCGGCCGTCCGGACCGTGGCACTGGGCACAGTCACGGTCAAAAAGCTCTTTCCCGCGGCCGGGAACGCCCTGCACTTTCTTGGCGTACTGCTCGGCCTTGTTGAGATCTGATCTTAAAAAACTGATGATATCAGCCGCGTCTTTATCGCTTAAGCTGGCAAATCCGCTGCCATGCGGCGGGAAGGCTTTCATTTCGGAGTCCCCCCGTCCCATACGCATCATCGCGAAAATAAAACCGTCCGAGACCGTCTCTAAGAAACCCTTTTTGCCGATGGCCGGACCGTTGCCGCCCTCGCCGAACTCACCGTGACACTGGGCGCAGTTTCTGGCAAAAAGGGCTTTACCGACCTGGGAATCGCCCTGAACAGAGGATTTTCCCTCCAAGACAACAGGATTTTCCTCTAATGACCGGATGTAAGCCACAACGGAATTAACTTCCTCTTCGTTTAACTCGATAATTCCGCCTTCTCCTTTAAAGGCCGGCCGCATCTGCGTATGGCTTCGCCCATACATAATCATATTTTTGATAAAGGAATCACTCGCCTGTTTTAAGAACCCTTCGGACAAGACCGCCGGTCCTACCATCGCCCTCGGCGAGACGCCGTGACACTGGGCGCAGGAGCTGGCAAAAATCTTTTCGCCTTGCTTTTCGGAGCCGATAATACGCTCATCGGATAAGGGAGCGGATTCCCCGGCCTGCCAGGACTTCACATAGGCGATAATATCTGCCGCATCCTGCGGTGTAAGCAGATTCCAGCTCGGCATGGCTGTCCCCGGACGGCCTTGGGACATAACATGGAATATAAATTCCGCATCCGCCTGTTTTTGGAATTCCGCATTTTGAAGATTCGGCCCCATGCCCCCCGTGCCATCAATGCCATGACAAATAGCGCATTGCCCGTCAAAGAGCTTCTTTCCGTTTTCCTTAGAGGCCTCGGTCCACACCTTCACCATGGTTTGTTCTTTATCCAGCGTCTTTGGTTTCAAATCCTCAAGAAAGGCGATCAGATCCGCGATCTGTTCTTTATTTAGAAAATGCCAGGCCGGCATGGCGGTCCCGGCACGGCCGCGGACAATCGTGTTATACCAAAACTTTTTTGTGGCCAGCCCCAGAAGGGTCGAATTATTCAAAGTAGGGCCAATCAAGTCTGTGCTGTATTTGCCGTCCACCCCGTGACAATTGGCGCAGTTGCCTCTAAAGAAATTCTCTCCGTAACGGGCGTTCCCCTCCACAGCCATCACTTCTTCAAAAGGAGGCGGGGTCCGCCTAAAAGAGAAAATATACTGCACGATGTCTTGAATCTCTTCGGGGGTAAGTCCGCCGGTGGTGGCAAAGGCCGGCATCTCGCCGCCCCGGGAGAAACTGACGACATGCCCCAGCAATTTTTCATCAGCGATGGCAAGAAACTCTTCATTGCCGACCGCCGGGCCGATCTTCGTGAGTTCCGAGAGGTGCGTCCCTCTGCCGTCAAGGCCGTGGCATGCCGAACAATATTGGGCATACAGGATGGCCCCGCGTCCCAGGATGTCCAAGGGGACTTGAGGCGCCTTTTTAGAAACAAGGCTCTTGGGCACGATATCGGTCGTCAGCCCTTTGAGGAAAACCGTCAGATTAACAGCCTCCTCGTCGGTCAAATGATAATCCAGCATCTTGGAATCTTTGGGCTGCTCATGAGGAAATTTCACAGCCTCATAAATATAGGCGAGATTCACGTTATCATTAAATTTTTCCAAAAGGGGCTTGCGATTTTCAGCCGTCGGTATTTTCAGATGAAAATTGGCATCGCCTAAATAAGAGAGATCCGGCCCCTTAACCCCTCCTTTGCCGTTAATCTTATGACAGCCTAGACACCCTTTTGTCTCAAAGAGAGCATTTCCTGCATTATAATGAGGCGTTTCCTTTAAAGAGGCACGGTGGCAGCGGTAACAATTGGCCTCGAGGAAAGGTTTAACAAGAAGCGGTTTCTCCCAATACTTATTCTCGCCGTGAGCCAAAGCCTCACGGAACGTGATGGCCCTGCCTTGGCCGTCGTGGCAGATGGTGCAGCCGGTCTGTTCAACTTCGTGCGTTTCCAGATAATCGCCGGGATGAGTCTTCAAAGGATTCGGCATATCCCTCATACGGGAATCTTCCATCGCCGCGTGGCAAATGACACAGCGGTCCACGCGGTTCAATGCCGGAAGGACAATCTGGCGCATCTTGATTTCATACTGCTTGGCCAGCGCCTTCTCTTGAGGAGTTCTTGCCAATTGAAGCAGCTTATCCTTGTAAAGCCGCTGATAATGCTGCCAGTCCATGTTCAGATTTTCACGGTAGGCCTCGGCGAGAAGAACAATAATGACAACAAGGCTGGATATCAGTATGGTTTTCTTCATGATAATTTTTTAAAAGGTAATCCCTCGGCCATGATGCGCCTCGGGATAAATTCGCTCAACAAACTTATGTTCACTTCGTTCCATAAGTTTGGAGCTCATTTAGTGAACCGGCCATTGGCTCTTCAACCAATAAAAGTCCCAATTGGGCCCGCGGTGATACGTCCCGAAATACGTTAAAATCACAAAGGCCACCAGAAAACACGTAAATAAGGCGATGGCCGCCATCCTGGTGGAGTTGTATCTCACCATACAATAAAACGACCAGGCCACAAAAAAGACGACGAGGACCGTCCCCGGGTTAAAAAAAATAATGAATAACTGCGGGATTTGGGGGAACCAATTCCTCAGCCACCCCAAACTGACCGTGAAGACCAGCATCCCAACCACAACCGTAACCGCATAAATAAAAGAATTTTTTGTCACTCGACTGCCCTGTTTATTGTCAAACCAGCGGCCGATCTCCTGCTCTTCCCTGTCCAGATAAGGAATCAATACAAGACCCAGGAGCGCCAACCCGGGGATTCCCATTCCTCCCATGAATGCTGAATAGGAAACCAGCTCCTGCAGGCCTAAAAAATACCACGGCGCCTTGGCCGGATTTTCCGGCACAGACGGATTGGCCATTTCCTTAAGAGGAGCGTCAATCATATACGCATAGAGGCACGTCAGGGCCAAGGTGAGCATAAAGACAGCCACAATCCTAATCATCATGTGCGGCCAGCTGGAGACCGTCTGTTCGGGTCCGCGTCCGACAATAGGCGTCTTTCCCTTTACCAGGCACATCAGGTTATACGTCTTCTGCGGGGCATGGGTAAAGACCTTGTCGGAAAGCGGATCTTTCGGTGTCCCTTTTAAATCCTCGTCGCTGATGTGATCCGGACGGGCCAGCCCGCCGTCTTTGCGCACGCGCCAGATATGCGCGCCCAAAACCATCACGAGGGCAAGGGGGAGGATAATGCAATGCAGCCAATAAAACCGTAGCAGGGCATCCTGTCCGATTTCCTCGGATCCCAGCAGCAAAATCTTCATGAACCGTCCGGGATTAAAATACGCTGTGATATTCAAGGCATCCGTGAACTCGTTAGCGGAAGCCGCAATGTTGGTTGCAATCGTCACCGCCCAGTAGGCCAGCTGATCCCACGGCAGCAAATACCCCGTAAAACTCAGCAATAAGGTCAACACCAAAAGGATGATTCCCAAAACCCAATTAAAGGCACGCCATCTTTTATACGCCGCCGTATAAAAGACGCGCGCCATGTGCAGAAAGACGCTCACAATCATAATATTGGTAGCCCATCGATGGATGTTGCGGATGAACCGCCCTCCCGGCACCACATAGTGAATATCCTTAATCGAGTCGTACGCCAAATCCACCGACGGCTTATAATAAATCATAAGAAGAATCCCCGTCACCAAGAGAATAATGAAGGAAGAAGCGGCCATCACCCCCAGCCCGAATGTATAGGTAGATTTCAAGGAATAGCGGTGAATGCGCGTGCTTAAGATATGCAGGAAGAAATTGTTGAACATGATCTGGCTGCGGGCGCGGTCCGAGACAGGCTTGTCATGGCGAATCAAAGACCTTTTAAATGTCCGGGGGAACTCGAACAGGTTCTGGGAGAAATTCCTTATGGCTTTCCAACGCATCCCTCTTCCCTCCTTTATTTAGTATGCCTATGCCGCCAACTTGGTTCCCACAGGAACACTCTTGCCGGCATTGACAGCCAGTTTCCCATTGGGAAGCTGGCTGATCTCCAGCCAGTTCAACGCCTTCGGCGCCGGGCCGCCGACAACATTGCCCTTCTCATCAAATTTCGATCCGTGACAGGGACAAGCGAAACCTTTCTCCGTTTTGGAAACAATGCATCCCAGGTGCGTGCATATAAGAGAAATCGCGCTGAAACCCCCTTCGTCCCTTTGAACCATCACTTTCTTATCTTCGATGATTTTCACGGTACCGACGGGAAAATCCTCAGGCCTTCCGATCTTAAAAACCCTCGAGACATCCGGCAACAATGCCGGCTTGGGAAATTTTCCCAAGCCCAAGGCCGCGAGGATCCAGGCCGCCACACAGCTCCACATGGCCGCTAACCCCAAAAAATCTCGTCGGCTGATTTTCTTGTACGCCTGATTTGTCAAAGGACATGCGCATCCTTCTTGAGGTGTAGTCATTGCAGACACTCCTTAAAAGTAAACCGCTCCATCGTAATTGCGCCTGTGGGGCAGCGTTGGGCGCAAAGGGCGCAGCGGATACATTTCTCCTCATCCTTAATAATGGCGCTCAACTCATCCGCTTCTTTTTCCTTTTTCATGAAATCCACCAAGTCGTCAAAATCCTTGCCCCCCTCTAAATCCGAGGCGCTCACAAGCTTCAAACACAATTCAGGACAGACATCGGCACAGCCGCCGCACAGAATACAGCGGCTGCTGTCGAATATGGTATTGACGCCGCAATCCAGACAGCGCGAAGCCTCAAGCCTGGCCTGGCCGCGCGTGAAGCCCTTCTCAATGATAACGTCCGCCGCCCGCAGGCGGTCGCGGACATCCACAGCGCTTAACGCCTGGCGGCGAAGCCTCTCATAACCTTTCTCCCGCGCGTAATTCTCTAATGACGCATGCATCGGCGCGGTCTTAAATTCCATCCTTTTTCCCATGATCTTTCCGTAAATAGAGCGGGCTGCTTTTTTGCCGCTGGCGATCGCATCAATCATGAGCCGCGGACCGTAGGCCAAATCTCCGGCGACAAAGACACCAGCGGCGGTTGTTTCCAGCGTCTGGGGATCAGAGATAATTGCCCCCCGCTCGTTAAGCTGAATACCGTCCCTGGATGGGTCAATAAAAGAGATATCCGCCCTTTGGCCGACGGAGAAAATGACCGTATCGGCTTCTAGGACGACCTTATCCGAAGGATCATACTTGGGATTAAACCGTTTCTGCTCATCAAAAATGGAGATGACTTTATAGAAAAGAACGCCTTTGACTTTGCCGCCCTCCGTGAGGATCTCCTGGGGGCCGTAGCCGTTCTGGCGGGCAATCCCCTCCTCTTCGCCTTCCAGAATCTCGATCTCATCAGCCAGCATCTCGTCCCGTTTCTCAATACAGCACAACGTGACCTTCATCCCTTTTCGTTCATGAAAGGCCGTGACCGCCACATCCATCTGCTGGCGCCGCAAGGCCGTCCTAGCCACATCGTAGGCCACGTTACCGCCGCCGATCACCACAACCTTATTGCCGATTGTGTGCGGGAGATTAAGAGTGACATCGCGCAAAAACTCAACGCCTCCCAAAACGCTTTCGGCCTCACCCCCGGGAATAGGGAGGGTGCGTGAACGCTTGCATCCAACGGCAATCACAACCGCATCATGACTGTGCCGTATCTCATCAAAACCGATATTTTTCCCGACGGTGCAGTTGATCCGGATATTGACCCCTAAGGCCTTGATGACCTCTACCTCGGCCTCAATGAGTTTGCGCGGCAGGCGGTATGCCGGGACACCTAAGTAGAGCATCCCGGCCGGGACGGGTTCCATCTCGTAAATTGTCACTAAAAATCCCATCAAAGCAAGGTCATGAGCGGCGGAAAGCCCTGCCGGCCCCGAGCCGATAATCCCAACGCTTTTCCCTTCGGCCTTGCGCAATGTCCCCTCGCTGATGGCATCCCAAAGCCCGCCCCCGTCATCGGCATCCACGCAATCCCTCCTCGTCAATGACTCTTGAATTTTTTCAATGACTTCGAGGGACTTTAATGTGGAGGCGGAGCTTTCTTCGACGGCTGAACGCTTCAGGGCGCGGATAGAGATACTCTGGTCAATGGCTCCCCGCCGGCAGGCCGCCTCACAGGGCGCCCCGCAGATCCTCCCGCAGATCGAGGCCAACGGATTGGGCGCGCGGGCAATAAGATAGGCTTTCTCAAAATCCCCTTCGGCGAGCGCACGGACATACCCTCGGGCATCTGTATGCACCGGGCAGGCATACTGGCATTTGATCTGCTCTTTCCAGGTATTTTCATCAGGGATCTGAACTTTCAGAGGCGTTTGCATCCGGGGGATTCATTCTCGCATCGATCTAAAGGAAATGGCGTCATTTTATAAATAAAATTTTTATAGGTAAATGTTTTTTTTCTTATCCGTATGATAAGTTTCTCTTATTGATTAAAGGGGACAGTTGTCCCCCCTTTTTCAGTACTTCACCCCCAAAAGCGTTAACCCATGAGGTTTGGCCGTGTCCCCCGCAAAGAGGCGGTTTCTTTTCTTCAAAATCACTTTGATACTGCCCTGAGGCAGCCGGCCGCTTCCGATTTCCAAAAGCGTGCCCACGATATTCCTGACCATCTTATATAAAAAACCGTCAGCTTCGATGTCGATAAAAATAAAATCCCCTCTTTTTATAATCTCCACATGCTTGACGATGCGCACTGTCGTTGCCTTCTCATCGTGTGCCGGATTGGCGGCCTGGAAAGATTTAAAATCGTGGCGGCCGATGAGCGCTTGGGCCTCCTCGCGCATCAAACGGAGATTCAACTTATAAGGAAATAATAAACAAAAATGACGCCCCTGGGTTGAGCGAACCGCGCGGTTAAGGATCGTATAGCGATACGTCTTGGATCGGACGCTGTATTGGGCGTGAAACCGCGGACCGACCTCCTCGGCATCCACAACGGCGATATCGGCGGGGAGATTCGCATTCAAGGCGCGTTTTATCTGCGCCGCCGGTATCCGGGAGCGTGTCTTAAGACTGGCAGCCTGCCCCAAGGCATGCACGCCGCTGTCGGTGCGGCCGGAGCCGATCAAGCGAATCTCTTCTTTAAAAATCTTCTTTAACGCCTTCTCAATCTCTCCCTGAACGGTCCTCTGGTTCTTCTTTTGAACCTGCCATCCTTCAAAGCGTGTGCCGTCATATTCGAGGGTGAGTTTGATATTACGCGACATAAGCACTAATCCGTACTTCGTCATTCGCACTTCGTATGTCGAAGTACGATATGCGAACGACGAATGACGATTATTTTATAAGCTTCTGCCGAACCAATTCTTCCGCAATCTGGATGGCATTGAGGGCCGCGCCTTTGCGGAGATTATCCGAGACGATCCAGAGATTAAGCCCATTGTCAATGGTCTCGTCCTCGCGGATACGGCCCACAAAGATGTCGTCCTTGCCTGCGGCATCCAAAGGCAGAGGATATTTATTGTGCGGCAGGTCATCCATAACGGTCACACCGGGCGCCCTGCTTAAAAGTTCAACGGCCTTTTTTCGCGTAATCTTCTTTTCCGTTTCGATATTGACCGATTCACTATGCGACCTTAAAACAGGCACGCGCACGCAGGTGGCCGTCACCTGAATAGAATCATCCTTCATAATCTTCTTGGTCTCATGGACCATCTTCATCTCTTCTTTGGTGTAGAGATTATCCATCGGCACGTCAATCTGCGGGATCAAATTAAAAGCAATCGGATAAGGGAAGACCTTCGGCAAAACCTTCGGATCAGCCGCCTGCTCCTGAAGCTCGCGCATGGCATCAGACCCCGCTCCCGAGACGGACTGATACGTGGAGACCACAATCCGCTTAATCTTCCCATAATCATGCAACGGCTTTAAGGCCACCACCATCTGAATCGTCGAGCAGTTAGGATTGGCGATAATCCCTTTGTGGTTTTTGATCTCCTCAGGATTCACCTCAGGGACCACCAGCGGTACATCCGGATCCATGCGGAATTGACTGGTATTGTCGATGACGACACACCCGTCCCTGGCCGCAACCGGCGCCCAGATTTTGCTGACAGAGGCCCCCGGCGAAAAAAGCCCGATCTCCATGTCTTTAAAGGAATCTTTTCTGATTGCCTCTATGAGATTCCCCTGTTCATCAACAAAATTCTCCTCACTGGAGGTAGAAAAGAGCTTAAGCCGGCCATAGGGGAAACGGCGCTGTTGGAGGATTTTAAGCATCTCCTGCCCGACGGCCCCTCTTATGCCGACGATGGCAACGTTATATTTTCTCATATCTTCAATTCCTTCATGACACTAGAGGTTTTGAACGACCAAATCCCCCACCTCGCTGGTGGAGTGCCCCATCTGCCCGACCAGCATCGATTTCATCTTTTTAACGGAGGCCTTCACCGCTGACTCGATGTTTGCCGCGGCCTCCTCCTCGCCCAAATGGTTGAGCATCATCTGGGCCGTCAAAATCGTTGCTACAGGATTGACGACATTTTTCCCTGCAAACGACGGGGCTGTCCCGTGCACAGGCTCAAACATGCTTACCTTGCCGGGATGGATATTGCCGCTGGGGGCAACCCCCATGCCGCCCTGCGTGACGGCGGCTAAATCTGTGATGATATCGCCGAACATATTGCCGGTAACAATACCGTCAAAGCGCTGCGGGCTCTCGACCATATAAATACAGATCGCATCCACATGGCAGTAATCGGCAAACACCTGCGGATATTCCTTGGCCACCTCATAAAAAACCCGCTCCCAGAGGTCATAGACATACGTCAAGACATTCGTCTTGCCGCAGAGGGTGAGCTTGCCCCTATACCCTTTTTTTCGCTCCTCTTCGCTTAGTCCGCGCCAGGGATTGCCGCCGTGACGCTGGCGGATCAATTCAAAGGCATAACGCACACACCGCTCGACCTGCCGGCGCGAATAGATCATGGACTGGACCGCCACCTCATCCGGCGTCCCCTTATGACGGAATTCCCCCGCCCCGGTATAAAGATCGCCGGTATTCTCCCGGATAACTACATAATCGATATCCTCCGGTTTCTTGTCCCTGAGAGGGGTAGGGACATTCTCGTATAGCTTAACGGGGCGCAGATTAATATAGAGGTCCAAATCAAAACGCAGCTTTAATAAGATTCCCCTCTCCAGGATACCGGGTTTGACATCCGGATGGCCGATGCCGCCCAAGAAAATGGCATCAAACTTTTTCAAATCATCGATAGCCGACGCCGGCAGCAACTCGCCGGTTTTGAGATAACGCGCGCCGCCGAAATCAAAGGAAGCTGAGGCGATCTTAAAGTTATGCTTCCGGGCCGCCGCCGCCAAGACTTTTAAGCCCTCGCGCACGACCTCGGGACCGATGCCGTCTCCCGGAATGACTGCGATTTTATAAATTTTCATAGGTGTAAATTATACCACAGCTTGACCTTTTTCCCAATAGCTTATCGGGGCTGAAACTGTGATGAAATTTTTATTCTTGAAATTCTTTAACGACCACGCTGGCGTTGTGACCGCCGAACCCGAGGGAATTGGACATGACCACATCAACCTTGGCCTTCCGTGCGGTATTGGGGACATAATCCAGATCGCAGTCCGGATCAGGTGTTTCGTAATTGATGGTGGGCGGAATCATGCTATCCCGAATAGCCAGGACGCTCGCGGCAAATTCAACACCGCCGGCCGCGCCTAATAAATGTCCTGTCATGGATTTTGTAGAGCTGACCGGGACCTTTCGAGCGTATTCTTTGAAAACATTCTTAATGGCCAACGTCTCGACCTTGTCGTTGAGCTCCGTTGATGTCCCATGGGCATTGATGTAAGAGATATCCTTAGGCTTTAACCCCGCATCCCGGATAGCCAGCGCCATGGCCTTGGCCGCGCCTGTCCCCATGGGTTCGGGCGCCGTAATATGGTAGGCATCACATGTCCGGCCGTAACCAACCATCTCGACCAAAATGGTGGCCCCTCTTTTCTTAGCATGTTCCAAGGATTCAAGAATAACGATACCAGCCCCCTCAGCCATCACGAATCCGTCACGGTGCAAATCAAACGGCCGCGAGGCCCTCTGCGGCTCATCATTACGCTTCGTTAACGCCTTTAAGGCACAAAATCCCCCGACTCCAAGAATGGTGGTGGCGCTCTCGGTGCCGCCGGCAATCATGACATCCGCATCACCGTACTGGATAAAGCGGAAGGCATCTCCGATGGCATTGGTCGCTGTCGAACAGGCGGTGGCCACACACGTCACCGGCCCCTGCGCCCCGGTATGAATAGAGACCTGACCTGCGGCCTCGTTAATGATGATCTTGGGGATAAAATGGGGGGTTATCTTCTGGGGGCCTTTCTCCAGAAACTTCTGGTGCTCCTGTTCGATGGTCTCAATGCTGCCGATGCCGGAGCCGATTAAAACTCCCGTCCTATCAAGATCAACGCTGCCCAAATCCAATTTGGCATTCGCGATGGCTTCATGGCTGGCCACAACGGCAAACTGGACAAAACGGGCCAAATGGCGCGCTTCTTTTGTATTGAAATGTTGCAAAGGATCATAATCCATGACATCGCCGCAGATGCGGCAATCCAGCTGGGAAGCATCAAAATGCGTGATGGGACGTATACCGCTTTTTCCTTCAAGGAGGGACTTCCAGAACTTTTCAACCCCGGAACCGACCGGCGAGAGAACCCCGAGGCCTGTGACAACAACACGTTTTTTCGACATGGCGCAGTAAATACAACACCTCGGCTTTATTGCCGAGGTGTGCATCAAGCTAAAATACCCTCACAAGATTTACGTTTGTTTGTTGGCTGTTTTTTCGTCTATATATCTGATAGCATCGCCGACGGTGGTCATCTTCTCCGCATCTTCATCGGGGATCTCAATATTAAATTCCTCCTCCAACGCCATAATCAATTCAACCGTATCCAAAGAATCCGCGCCCAGATCATCGATAAAAGACGCGTCTTCAGTCACTTCTTCCAATTTCACGCCCAGCTGCTCTGCGATGATTGACTTGACTTTTTCTTCAACTGCCATGGATTCGCCTCCTTTTTTGTCCAACGAGTAATTAGATCGTCATTCCGCCATCAACGACAATGGTCTCTCCGGTAATATAACCGGCCTGCGCCGAGGCGAGGAATAAGCAAACACCGGCAACATCATCTGCGGTCCCAAACCGTCTTAAAGGGATGGCCTTGAGTATTTCATCGCGGGCCTCTTCCTTTAATTGAGCAGTCATGTCGGTCTGGATATAGCCGGGGGCAACGGCATTGACGGTAATCCCGCGCGAGGCCACTTCATGGGCCATGGATTTGGTAAAACCGATCATGCCGGCCTTACTGGCCGCATAATTAGACTGCCCGATATTGCCTGTGATGCCAATGATCGAGGAAATGTTGATAATCCTGCCGCTTCTACGCTTTAGCATCCCCTTAACGAAAACTTTGGTGCAGTTGAACATCCCTTTTAAATTGACACGGATAACTTCATCCCAGTCGCTTTCGCTCATCCGCACCAATAAATTGTCTTTGGCAATGCCCGCGTTGTTAACTAATATATCAACGGACTTATATTTGTCAAGAATTTTGTCAAGGATTTCCCCCACATTTTGCGGATTTGTCACATCGCAGCCATACCCTTCGGCCTTCCAACCCGCTTGGATAAATTCGTCTCTTACCCTTTCGGCCAAAGAGGCATCGCGGCCCATAATAACCGCGATCGCCCCCTCCTGGGCAAAGGCACGGGCGATTCCCTTGCCGATACCCCGGGTAGAGCCCGTGACAAGAACAACTTTATCCTTAAACGATATGCCCATAGAAAAATACGCTAATTTTTATCGGATTAAACTTAAGAATTCGGACCTTGTGGAGATGTCCTTCCTGAAGGCGCCAAGCATGCAGGAGGTCTTCATAATCGAATTTTGTTTCTCCACGCCGCGCATCATCATGCAGAGGTGTCTGGCCTCAATCACCACCCCCACCCCCTTGGCACCGGCATGCTCCATGAGGGTCTCAGCGATCTGCTTGGTAAGATTTTCCTGGACTTGAAGTCGCCGGGCAAAGATATCCACGACCCGGGCTATCTTAGACAGCCCAATAATTTTTCCGTCAGGAAGATAGCCGACATGACATTTGCCGAAAAAAGGAAGGAGGTGATGCTCGCACAAAGAATACAGTTCAATGTCCTTGACAATAATCATCTCATCGTTATCCGATGGAAAAAGGGCATGATTGATAACCTTGCGGACATCTTCCTGATAGCCTCCGGTTAAATACAGAAAGGCCTTGGCGGCCCGTTTGGGGGTGGCTTTAAGGCCCGGCCGCTGCGTATCCTCGCCGATGGATTGAATCAGTTTCCTGTAATATCCTTCCATGACAGCGGCATGATAACATAGAGACCTTACCCTGTCAAACTTACAGCACAAAACATTTCTCTCCCTGTCCGGACATGGTATAATTCTCCCCATGACCGTCCCTCATTTCCAACGCCGGGAGACTCTCTTTCTCGCTTCAATTCTTGGCATTCTTCTTCTGGCAGGCCTCGTCTTTTCCCCAAGCTTGAACAACGCCTTTACCAACTGGGATGACCCGGAATATTTGTGGGAAAACAACCTTGTTCAGGAATTGTCCCCTGACCACATCAAGAGGATGTTTACCAGTCACCTCACAGGCAAATATCATCCCTTAACCCTCCTTTCCTTCGCCCTTGAATACAAATTCTTTGGCTGGACATCGCGCATTTATCATCTCAACAATCTTCTGTTGCATCTGGCGAATATCCTGCTTGTTTTTATCTTCCTGCGGCTCCTCTTCTGCGAGAAGATGATGATCTTGCTCCCCACGGCCCTCTTTGCCATTCATCCGCTGCATGTGGAAGCCGTCTGCTGGGCGACCGGCCGCAAAGACGTCCTCTTTACCTTTTTTTACCTCCTGTCCCTCATTGCGTACATCCTTTATTCCCAACAAGGCAGGTGCCGCCTTTGCACCTACCTTGTTTCCCTGACATGTTTTCTCCTCTCTCTTTTTGCGAAGGCCACAGCGGTTACACTGCCCTTTCTGTTGATCCTCCTGGATTATTTTTTTCAACGCAAGTGGCAGAAAAGGACATCCCTGGGAAAAACCCCTTTTCTCGCATTGGCCCTCCTTTTCGGCGCCATCACATGGACTGTGGTAGAAAAAACCGACGCCTTTCCCGTAACAGGACTATTTCCTGTAAGCGACAGATTCTTTCTATCGGCCTACGCCGTGCTCCTCTATATCCGCAAACTCATTTTGCCCGATGTCGTTTCCTCTTTCTATCCTCTGCCTGTCCAAGTCAACGGCTGGTTTTCACCCGCCGTATACTTGTCGCCCCTTCTCGTTGCGGTCATTATGATCATCCTGTGGAAAGGACGCCGCAAAAACCGCCAGGCGGTATTTGCCTCCCTTTTCTTTTTCATTTTAATCCTGCCCGTCCTTCATCTTGCCAAGATCAATGATTCCATCATTTATGACCGCTTTGCCTATCTTTCCTCCATCGGCATATTTCTTATCCTAGCCCAAATCTGTCAACGGTTGATCGCCTCGGAATCAAAAATGACCCCGCACGTTCGGATCGGCCGATTATTGAAAGTCCTTTTGCCTATCTACATCCTTTATCTCTCTTTTTTCAGTTGGAACCATTGTCATATCTGGCAGAACAGCTTCACCCTCTGGACGAATGTCATTCAGAAATTCCCCAAGTCAGCTCTGGCCTATTACAATAGGGCCCATTATTTCGAAGAGATGCACAAAGATAATCTGGCCTTGATGGACGCCCAAACGGCCGTGATATTGGCCCCCCATTATGCTGACAGCTATTTCAAACGGGGCCAAATTTACGCCCACAGAGAATCTCATGATTTGGCCTTGAGTGATTATTCCAAAGCCATCGAACTGAACCCCCGCGAAGCCATCAGTTATATCGAACGCGGAAATATTTATTTTTTAAGAAAGCAATACGATTTGGCCATCAAGGATCTGACACGCGCCATCCAATTGGAGCCGCACAATAGCATGGCCTACAATAACCGCGGGAATATCTATCTGCTTCTGGGCCAGATAAGCCTGGCGATGGACGATTATCTCAAGGCGCTGGACATCGCCCCTGACTCTGAGTCCGCGCATCTGAACCGGGCCATGGGATATTTTTTATTAAAGGACTATACCCATGCCTTAGAAGATTTGAACACGGTTCTCAAATTGAATCCCCATAATGAGACGGCGCGTCTAAAAAAATCTGAAATCGAAGGTTTCTTTGTCCGCCCCTAGAAGAAAAAATATGATTCCCATTGCCGATTACCACATGCACACGCCCTTGTGCGGCCATGCCGAAGGGCTGCCCGAGGAATATGCGGCCCAGGCCATTAAAATAGGTCTGGAGGAAATCGGATTCTCCGACCACGCTCCTTTTGTGGTCAAAGAGCTCCCCGGCATTACCATGAAGAGGGAAGAACTCCCTGCCTACCACCGGATGATTGAAGAAGCGCGCGAACAGTTTAAAGGCCGGCTCACCATCCGCCTTGGCATCGAAGCCGATTTCATCCCCGGCTATGAAAAGAAGACAAAAGCCATTCTGAGCGCCTATCCTTACGATTACGTGATCGGCTCGGTGCATTTCATCAAGGAGTGGGGATTCGATAATCCTGAAGAGCGCGAAAAATGGAAAGAACAGGACGTGAGTAGCGTTTATCGGGATTATCACAACTTCTTACGTCAAGCCGCCAGGTCAGGCCTGTTTGATATCATGGCCCATGTAGATTTGGTCAAAAAATTCGGCCACCGGCCCACCGGGGACTTGACCGATGACTTGCGCCAAACCGCGAAGGTTTTTAAAGATACCGGCGTCGTTATTGAAATCAACACCTCCGGATTACGGAAACCTGTCGGAGAAATCTATCCATCCCTTCCGAACCTCAAGATATACTGCCAGGAGGGTGTCCCCCTGACATTCGGATCGGATGCGCACAAGCCCGAAGAAGTCGGCTGGGATTACGGCAAGGCCATGAAACTGGCCCAAGAGGCGGGATATAAAGAGTACGTGATGTTTAAGGGACGGAAGATTTACCGTAAAATCTCGTTATAATCCGTCGAACGCCTGCCTGCCGGCAGGCAGGGTTGCGTAATGAGAAACGTTACACGGATTACGGCAACCGATTCCAGTTGCGCCACCCTTCAACATCCAGCGAAGGAATAACTAGACCCATCAACCTTACAGGAAAGGAGCAGGATATGCAAACGTTCTTCATGTTTGGAAAGTATCAAAGCGCCGAGGCCGTGAAAGGCATCAGCGCCCAGCGCACACAAAAGGTCGGCGAGGTTGTCAAGAAACTCGGCGGCAGGGTTCAATCCATGCATGCCCTCTTGGGCTGCCAGGATCTCATATTCATTGTGGAACTGCCGGATACGGCCAAGGCCATGAAGGCCTCCGTTGAGCTCGCGAAGACGACGGGAATAGGCTTCACCACCTCCCCGGCCGTGACGGTGGAAGAGTTCGATAAGATTGTGGGTTAAAACTAGCCTGCGAGTATCGAGTATCTAGTGTCGAGATTCTCGATGCTAGATACTCGATTTTTTCCGCAACCGGACCCCGCCCAATAACCCCGCGCCCAACAGAAGCATCGTTGACGGTTCGGGGACGGCGGTGCTGTCAAAATTCATATCCCTAATAACATCCCCACGTGAAAGAGCAGTGTTATAAATGCGGGCCTCATCCAAAGTATACCCCTGCGCTCCCAGATACAACGGCACACCGCCAACCTGATCTATTGTCGCATTCACAACGACCGGCGTGGCCGGAACGCCGTTATAATAAAACTGCACAATGCTCCCATCCCACGAAACCGCCGCGTGAAACCACTCCCCTATCTCCGGGTTCTGAAATTCCAGACCGAAATTGTCCGAATTGATATTAAAAAGAAAGGGCGTCTCAAAGTCAACATTCGGAGGATTGAACAGCAATCCATAACGATATTCCATCTCAGCAATCCTTCGCTGCAACCCGTTGAACTCATCGATCTTTGCCCATGCCGAAATAGTTAGACTTGAGGAAGGTAATAGTGATGAATCCGGCTGTACTATGATGGTACTGCTGTTTGTGCCGTACCCATATTTGCCCGGCACCCAGCCTGATTCTAAGCCGGTGGCATGATTCCCAAAGCCGGAACTATCATTCGCCACATCCCCTAAACCTTCGTTAAAATTCCAATAGCCGATTAAGGATGCATCTGCTTTGGGCATCATCAAAAAATTTAGCGCTACCAAAAAACCAAATGCGATAAGTATTTTTCTCATTTTGATATCCTCCCTTTTAATTTTGAACAATGCCCAAGCATAGCACGCGAATCCCGACTTTACAAATGCTACTTATAGGTAGTCGACTGATCGGTAGCAAGGCCATAAAATCTAGAAATATGGCCGACATCAATAAGCGTGTAGGAAAAAAGATTCGCTACTATCGAGAGAAGAAAAGATTGACCCAAGAGGCCTTGGCCTTCGAGGCGGATTTACACAGAGCGTATGTTGGACAAATTGAACGCGGCGAAAAGAATATTGGGATCCAGAACCTTGAGAAGATAGCCAAGGCTTTGAATATTAAGGCATCAAAGTTCTTTGCCGATTAAACTTATTGTTGTGCAAATGTAAAAAGGGGTAATCCATTTGTTTGGATTGCCCCTTTTTTGTAAACGTCGACTGTCAAGAATGCTGTGCTTATTCGCCCTTAAAGATGATCCCCGTCGTGCCGGAGTCAACGCGCATATCCAGCGCCTGGGCCTTGCCGACGAGGTCGATGAATTCTTCGCGGTAACCGTAAGTGTCTTTGCCTTTCGATACCGCCGCCCCTTTCGCGACATGCTCGTAGGAGGCGTTCCCCTTGAATTTGGAATCGCGCAGAATGAGCCCGAACTCGGCGACAACGGAAGCGAATTGAAAATCTCCCGCGGGTTCGGCAGAGACATCTTCGGCTTTAACCGTTTGCTGGATGAGTTTGCTCGTTTCCCCGTCCGGATCCTTATAACGCAACTTGACCGTCATCAAGTCACTGCTGGGGACAACCTCCGTCTTCTGATAAGCCAGCTTATCTACGGAAGAAAACGTCTCCGCGGAATCCACAGGAACAATTTCGTACATGGCGGTGACCGTGTGGCCGGCACCTAACTCGCCCGCGTCCTTGGTGTCGTCATTGAAGTCTTCCTTGGCCAGGATGCGGTTTTCATAACCGACCAGACGATACGCCTTGACTTGCGAAGGATTAAATTCAATCTGGATCTTCACGTCCTTGGCAATCGTAAACAAAGTCGATCCGAGTTCGCTCACCAAAACCTTTTTGCCTTCATTGAGTGTGTCGATATAGTAGTAATTTCCGTTGCCCTTATCTGCAAGCTGTTCCATCTTGGAATCTTTGTAATTGCCCGTGCCGAAGCCCAAGACCGTCAGGAAAATGCCGTCCTTGCGCTTTTCCTCAATAATACGGGTCAGTTCACCGTCACTGCTGACGCCGACATTGAAATCGCCGTCGGTCGCCAGGACCACACGGTTATTCCCGCTCTTAATGAAGTTTTCTTTGGCAATCTTATACGCGAGCTGAATTCCGGCGCCGCCGGCTGTGGAACCGCCGGCCTGTAAGCGGTCAATCGCCTCTAAAATCCTTTGCTTGTCAGAGCCGGGAGTCGATTCCAAAACCAGCCCCGCGTTGCCCGCGTAAACCACGATGGCCACGCGCTCTTCATCGCGCAGTTGGTTCACCAAAAGTCGGAAGGAAGATTTCAGTAACGGAAGTTTGTCTGGCTGATCCATTGAGCCGGAGACGTCCATCAGAAACACCAAGTTGCTCGGTGGGATATTCTGCGCTTCAAAAGTCTTTCCCTGCAATCCGACCAGCACCAGTTCATGTCTCGGCTCCCACGGGCAGACCGCGGCCTTGGTGGTGATGGAAAACGGATGCTCTCCGGTCGGCTTGGGATAATCATAGGTAAAGTAGTTGATCATCTCCTCGATGCGCACAGCATCCGCCGGCGGCATCTGGTTGTTATTAAGGAAACGGCGCACGTTGCTGTAAGAAGCGGTGTCCACATCAATCGAAAACGTGGAAAGCGGATTCTGCGCGACTTCCAGAAACTCGTTTTCGTAGATGCGGTTATACTGCTCCGTATTAAACTGCGGATTGTACCGACCGCTTTCATCCCACAAATCGGGACGCTGTGCCGGCATGGTTTGCGGAGACATCACGCTTTCGCTCAGCGCGCCGTAAACCGCAAGAGGGGTATTTCCAGGCGAAAATTGATCTCCGATATCATCTGCCGCGCTCCTAAGCTTGCGAGGCGCACCGAAGATCTGTGATCCAGCGTCCATTTCCGCTTTATAGTTGCTACTCAAATAATAAGGCTCATACTGGATGCGCTTATCCTGTGACATTGGCAGTTTCTGAGGAGCGAGTTGACTGCTCTTAACCAACGGCTGAGCAGTCGATGGCGCCCCGATATTATCCGCGGCATCCCTTATCCTGCCCTGGATACCTCTTTGCACATACACCTGCATGGACACAACAAGGACTAAGAAGGCGACGATCAATCCCCCGCCGCCGACAGCAACCAATCTGGGTTTCGTTTTCATCTCCGGTCCCTCCTTTGACTTCATCCGCTGGAGGCGGCCCTGGATTCTTTGCTCTAAGTCCGGCGAAAGGTCCTCATTAGGCCATGCATGCAGGGCGGCGGAAAGCTTGGGAAAACCTTCGGCGTATTTGCGGCACTGCGCGCATCCTTCAAGATGCTCTTCAATAACCTGTTTCTCTTCGGCCGCGGCCTGGCCGTCATAATCCGCCGAAATGAGCTCCCTAATTTTTATATGGTCTATCATCGTTCTTCCTCCTTAATGAGGGACGATAATTCCGCTCTCAAACGTTCCCTGCCGCGGAAAATGAGCACCTTCACCTTCTCCAGCGAACAGTTTAGAATTTGGCTGATTTCCTCATAACTCAGTTGATGATACTCCCTTAAGACGACCGCCTCCCTTTGTTCATACGGAAGCTGTCTTACGGCCTGCCGCACCAAAGCGGCCTCTTCTTTTTTCTCCAATTGCCGGCCGGCAATATCCTGGGGATCTTCCTGTTCCCATTCTTCGTGCCCCTCCGATCCCTGGGACGAAAACCAGACGGAAACCAGGTTCTTCCTTTTTCGAATCTGGCTGATACAGCGGTTGCGCGCGACCGTGTAAGCCCAAGTCGAAAATTTTGCCCCTGCCGCATACGCGTATTTGCGGTCAAACACGGCCAGAAAGACATCCGCGGTAACGTCCTCGGCATCGGCGCGGTTACCCAGCATCCGCAGGCAGAAGTTCAAGATACGCGTTTTGTAGCGAAAGAAGATCATTTGCGCCGCCTTTTCGTCATTGCCGGATAAGTAGTCCTTCAGGACTTCTTCATCGGTTCGTTCCATAGGTCTTACTGGCCTTTCACTCGTTTAAACGCAAAAGAACCTTAAAAGTTACAAAATATCCCTATGATAACACCCAGGAGACGCTGGATCTATTTAAGGTAATCCCCTTCAGAGACAATAGTTGATCCCGAGAGCAGTTCCCGGACGCCGTTTCTATCCTGCACGTAAATCTCCGGCGGGAACTCAACTGTGCTGGGAATCTGCTGTGCAATCACTTTCTGGAGGCGTTCCTGCTGCATCGCATCCTGCGGGTCAAACAGCGGGTTCTGGCTGAGGTCGTTAAGCAGCAATATCCCGGGGTCGTGGGCAAACTCGAAATTCTTGATGAGCTGTTTGACGAGCAAATCCAAAAAGCACGCTTTGTCCTTGAACACTTCCACCGAAGTCTTGAGGGTCATCTTGCCCCAGTCCTCGTGCGTCAATTTTTGTAACAACCCATAAACGGAAGAATATTTGACCAGGCGCGTCGCGCCCGGGGCCAGCGTCTGCGCGTGCTTGACGATGGTTTGGGATAATTCCGCGGGGCTGAATGTCTTGACTTCCTTGTGAATATCCACCGTTAGTAAATCAAAAATATAACCACCACGCACGCGGCCGGAGGCCTGCACGACACAGCGTTTGAAAAGGTCTTCCAGCGCCTCCCAGATAATGTCCTCGTCTTTGCGAATGACGTTCAGGACAAGAATCCGGCAGGGCTGGTCTTCCCTGACAGCCTTGTATTTTCTGACCCTGCCATCTAAATAACCTTCATAAAAAATTTCATCGAATAGCGGCATGTGCAGAAACAGATTCGAGTTTTGAATGCCACCGTCAATCAAATTTAACATGCTCATTTATGTTTCCCCATAGAATTAAAAAACGATGCCCGTATCGTTATACGGCTACCTAACAACGAAACGGGCATCATTACCTTACAAATAATATCTTATCGCCGCGGGCCGCCGCCACGGGGACCACCGCCTCCTCCACCCCCGCCAATACCAAGACCTCCCCTTGGTCCGGGCGGATTGCCCTGTCCCATTCCGGCGCCGCGTCCGGGACCACCCATCGGCCCGGGAGGATTGCCGCCCCCGGATCCAGGACGATTATCCCGAAAATTTTGACGACGGTCACGAATGTCTTCCCCTCTGTCCCGGACATCCTCCCTGCGATCCAAAACGTCTTCGCGCCGGTCTTTGAAATCTTCCCTGGTGTCGCGGACATCCTCTCTGCGATCGCGCACATCTTCCCGATAATCTTTAACATCTCCCCCTAAATCGCGCCGATCTTCGCGCCAGTCGCGGATATCTTCACGCCTGTCCCGTACATCTTCTAATCGGTCCAGCCGTCCACCTTCCTTGAATGCCGGACCGGCACCGGGCCCACCGATAGGGCCAGGGGGATTCATATTTGTTCCAGGGCCACCCACGGGGCCCGGTGGGTTGAATCCAGGACCTGCACCAGTACCACCTCTTGGACCGGGAGGATTTCCCAAACCCATTCCAGCGCCGCGTCCAGGTCCACCCATCGGTCCCGGAGGATTCACGCCCTCTAAACCTTGTCCGGCCTCCAGACCTCCTCGGGGTCCCGGCGGATTCGATTGAGCAAAAGCCAGTTGAACACATCCCAGTCCCACTACGGC
>Ga0155416_164_pt1 | contig 43437 bp, 34 predicted proteins | sample RifCSPhighO2_02_FD_106384 | JGI IMG/M metagenome (GOLD analysis project Ga0155416, IMG submission 106384) | Omnitrophica WOR_2 bacterium RIFCSPHIGHO2_02_FULL_50_17 | reverse complement strand
GGGGCGGCCCGCCTGCAGCGAGGCTCGCCAAGGGCGGCCCTCCTGCCAAAACCGCACGGTTTCTCCGGCGACGATCAAGGCCGGCGGCGGCAGGCATTCCTTGTGGACTTTGCGCCGGATATCTTTCAGGGTGGCGCTGATAATTTTTTCGTCCGGGCATGTGCCTTTGGAGATGACAATGACCGGAGTATCGGAAGGCCATTTTGCCGCAGAGAGCGACTGCACGATTTTGTCGAGCTTGGTCAATCCCATGAGAAAAACAAGGGTATCGGCGCGGGGGATGTGGAGCTGCCGGCGCTCGGTTCCTTTTTCTCCGTGAGCGTAGCCGCTGACGAAGGCAACCGAGGAGGCGGTCTGCCGGGCCGTCAAGGGGATTCCCAGATGCGAAGGCACCCCTGTGGCAGAGCTTACGCCGGGGATGACCTCCACTTCAATGTGATAACTGCGTAAATAGCTGATTTCATCGGCCCCGCGGCCGAAGACCAGAGGATCTCCTCCCTTCAATCGCACCACGCGCCTGCCTTTCACGGCCTTTTGACGCAGGCGTCTATTTAACTCCTCCTGCGGCATGGTGTGGGCGCCTTTACGCTTGCCGACATAAATCTTTTCAGCCTTTTTCGCGTAATCGAGAATTTCTTTGGGGATAAGATAGTCGTAGAAGACGCAATTGGCATCTTTCAGGGCGCGGATGCCTTTGAGGGTGATCAATTCCGGATCGCCGGGGCCGGCCCCGACCAGCATCACGCGGCCGTAAGTGCGGCGCACGTCAATGCAGGCGAACAATTCTTTTAAGGGGGTATCGTCTTTACGGCCCGCGACCGCCAGCTGTCCCTGCAAGGGTGTCGCCTCCCAGGGCATAATGTTTTGGATATATTTCTGGAGGCCGAGCCGCTTGAGGGCGACGGCGGCCACGATCAGGCCGTCACAACGGCCTTCTTCCATCCTGCGGATGCGCTCTTCAATGGTGCCGCGGATATCCACGGTTTTTATATCCGGCCTTAAGCGTCTCACTTCTTGTTGGCGCAGGAGGCTGCTTGTTGCAACCCTGGCGCCCTTGGGCAAATGATCAAATGTTGTTTTCCCGACGAAGGCGTCTGTTTCATCCGGGCTTTGGGTCAGGGCAAAAATTTCAACTCCGTCGCGTATTTTCTGCGGCAGGTCTTTGGCGCTGTGGATGGCAATATCAATCTCACGGTCCAGCACGGCCTCATCGAGAGTATCGGTAAAAAAGTCATCGGCCGTATTGGCAATGAGAGAGGTCGTCTTGTCTTTGTCGCCTGTGGTGCGGTAGACTTTGCGTGCGAATTTTAAAGCAGCGCCCTTCTTTTTAAGGAGTGTTTCGATTTCATCCACCTGAAGAAGCGCCAGGCGGCTGTCCCGGGAACCCACTTTGACCGTATTTTTATTCGATTCCGGATCCATTAGATCGTCGTTTCCCGCCCCTCGCGCTCAATCATGATCACACCTGCGGTGCACACAGGCCAGCGGAAAGACGATATCGCTCGTGCAGCAGGGGATCATCACCGCCACAATCGTAATGATAGAAACCTGCCCCAGAGAATGAATCCAGTCGATGGCGCTGAAGCCGGTCAGGTAGAGAATCGAGGCCATGCTGCTGATGAAGACGTGGGCGGCGTGTGAGTATTCAAACGAATGTTCGAAGCTTTGATTGGCCACGAGTCCCGCGAGGATGCCTGTCATGGCAAACGGGAGAATCAACCCCGGCGTCTCAATCAGGCAGATATGCAGGCGTATCGGCGCCCCCAGAAGCGTCCCACCGACGAAGGGGAAAAAAATGTCGCTCAGGCTGCAAATCCCCACAGAACCGGCGAAGCCGACGACGATTGCCTTCAGAAGGCGCTTCTCATGTTTCCAGAACATGGCGGTCGTGGCGACCGCGCTAAAAAGGATGTGGATAGGATGAAAGACGTGAAAGAGAGTTTCCGAGGCCTGGGGCATCCTCTCCTGCGAGCCTATAAGGATAGCAAAAAAGGTAAGAATTCCCAAGGCAATGATCCCCAGACTGATGCCGAAGATTGAATACGGCAGGTGCCGGGCCAGCTCAAGAAGGATGTATTTTAATCTTTTTTCCATGCGCCTATCCTGCGAACCATTTTTATGAATGGTTCCTTTTTAGTCCCAAGTAAAGCCAGTATATCAGAGCATCAGGATACCAGAAGGTGGAATATTAGAAAATCAGGACAGCAGGATTTTATAATTTTTTTCTGATAAGCTGATATGCAGATATTCTGCCCCCGTGCTTATTTGAAGTATGCCATGAAATAGCCCTATAAACAAATTATTGTTCTCCCGCGGCGGCCAATTTTTTGATGTCCACCAGGGCCTGGCGGGCGGCTGTCTCGCCGCGCTTGATGAGTTCATCCACCTTGTAAAGTTCATACCAATTGATGCCGACCAAATCGGGATGGATGAAGACATCCGCTTTTTGAGCGCTTTTCTCGGCCAAAAGATATTCCGAGGCCTGAAGGGTGCGGACGATAATGTCGGATATATTATGACGGAACGGCCTCAGGAGAAAGCGGTAGAGACGGAATTTAATGAATGGAAACGGCGCTGTCTGAAACGGCAATTGCTCCTCTTCGGCCTCGGCCTGTTTGGCCATCTCAAAACCCGCGCAGACATCCTCCGGCGACTGAAGAACGTTAACGGCGATGATTTTCTTTATTCCCCTCTTCACCAGGACGTTGGTGGGCAAGGGGTTCAGAACGCCGCCGTCAATAATCAGCCGGTCTTTCTGCCGGATGGGTTCGATGACGCCGGGGATGGCGATGCTTTGGCGGATGGCCTCGACCAGCGATCCGCTGTCAATCACCATCTCTTCCCGGCGGATAAGGTCATAGGCGACGATTTTTAAAGGCAGACGCGTATTATAAAATGTCCGGTTTCCGAAATGCCTTTTGAGCCAGAGTTTGATAGCCCGCCCCCCGATGAGTCCTGAGATAGGGAAAACTGGATCAAACAATTTTAACAGGGCCTCTTTTTTGTCGAATTCGCGGGCAATTCCTTCTATCTCATCGGCGTTTTTGCCAATGGCCCACAGGCTGGCAATGAGAGCCCCCATACTGCTTCCAACAACAATATCGATGGGGATATTTTCTCTTTCCAGGACACGCAGGACGCCGATGTGGGCTATCCCTAAGGCCGCGCCTCCCCCTAAAACAAGGCCGACGGAAACCCCTCCGATCTCCCGGGCGATACGGACAACGGCTTGGGCATATTCGCTTTTAGGCTGGGAGCGCAAGAAAAATAGATGCCGGGAAACGGCCTCTTGTGTAAGATCGGATTCTGGAATAGCCGGCAGGATCGCATGGACGCTGTAGTCAATTTTTTTGTTGATATCTTCAAAAGAGAGAAAAACTTTTTCATGCACCGGCCGCAGGATGACGCGGATCTTCTCTTCCCTGAACTTGCCTCTCAACGTCTCTTCCAGGCGGTCCACATCTTTTCTGACAAGCTCCAAGTCCTTGGGCCGGTCAAAGGTTATCAGATGAACGAAGTCGGACTGCGTCAGGGTCTCCAGAACAATCTCATCCATCTCATTGGGCAGATCCACAATGACATAAGGGTAATCCCCGACAAAGACGCTCACAAAAAGGCCGATCTGTTTTTTGAGGGCGGCATCCGCCGCATCAAAGGCCACATTTAATAAATCGACTGGCAGATCATCCTTGATAACACATTTGAGAATCTCTTCGTGATCGCCGACGATTTCGTTTAAATCGATGGCCGGGGTCTTCCAATGGAGTGAAGGCTTCTCTTTCTGCGCCTCTTCTTTTTTTTGTTTGGAGTGGATATTGACAAAGATGACCCTTTTGCCTGTTTCCTCCCTCAGACTGAGGGCGAGGTTGATGGCATAGGTCGAACTGCCCGTTCCTTGGACGGGGCTGTAGACGGCAATGATGGTGCTCCCGAAGGAGGATTTCACTCCCTGCACTTTTCCCCGGATATGTTTGGAAAGGGTCCGGCTGATGCGGATCCCCAAATGCGGCATCGCATGAAGGATGGCCTGAAAATCATCCTTAGGGATCTTTAGGATGACCGAATCGTTGAGGGCCTCGAAGCTCGTGGAATGATTTTCGCCGGTTAAGATCGAGATGATGCCAAAATGCATCCCCCGGTGGATAAATTCCACATTTTCCTTGCCGCCGTCGGGAGTAGTGGTATAGGCTTGGAGGCGCCCCGAAACAAGGCAATAAAAGTAATCCGACGGCGCCCCCTCATGACAAATGATATCGCCTTTTTTGTATTCGGAAACCGCTGTCTTACGCGCGATCCGCTGTAATTCAATCCAGTTCAACCCCTCAAAGACAGGGATTTGTTTAACGAGATTAAACCGGCTGATAAGGGAAGATAAGTTAACCATGTGTTGGGTTGGTGGGTTCCTTGAGTTTATTGAGTCTATTTTATGATATCATTTTCAAGCCATTCGTACTGCCGATCCAGGAGTTTGCGCGCGACAGACATGCCCTGGGCATCGCAGTTGGCTCGGCGCTCCCGGAAAAGGCCGTCCACGCGCCCGCTGGCCGTCCGGCAGAAGAGATCCGCCAGGTCAAGGGCATTGGCCTCTTTTTCTTGTTTCTTTAGCAGGTGATCGGCATACGCGCAGGCAGCGGCCATGGCGAACAACTCGGTGCCGATATCAACGATTCGGTTTAAGACCGCCTGACGGGCCTCCAGCTTTTTCTGGTGGCGGAGGATTTGATGAAAGGTCTCCCGGGCCAGCCGGCAGCTCGCGTTTTGAATATAGTCTGCCTGCGGCTGCAGCCGCGGGTCCAGGGCATTGCCTCTCTTTCGCGCCGGAAGCCAAAGGCCGGGATACCAGACGAGATAGTGTTGGGATAATTCAAGAAAGGTCTTCCCTTTCTCTGTGAGGCTTGTTTTTGCGTTCAATAAAGGTTTTAATCGATTGAGGTGGGGGTCCAGCGCCTCGCGGGCGACAAAAAGATGCATAATTTCCGTTGTCCCTTCGATGATTAAGTTCACGCGGATATCCCTCAAGACACGTTCTACCGCCCAGCTGTCCATGCCGCGCTTCGCCAGGGATTCGGCCTGTTCATATCCCTGCCCCCCGCGGATTTGAAGCGTTTCATCAGCAATCCGCCAGGTGTGATAGGTGCAGAAATCTTTGGCAATGGCGGCTTCAAGGCGAATGTCTCGGCGTTTATCATCGGCCATGGCGGAGGTGAGCCACGTCATCGCGTCCATCGCGAAGGTGTGGCTGGCGATATAACCAAGTTTTAAGGCAATGCTTTCATGTTCGCCGATAGGCGCCCCCCATTGTCTGCGTTTGACCGACCATTGCCGCGCCACGTTTAAACACCATTTGGCAACACCTGCCGAAGCCGCGGGAAGCGTCAGCCGTCCGGTGTTTAAGGTGGTCAGGGCCAGCTTGAGGCCCTCGCCTTCGCTTAGGATAATATTCTCCTTGGGGACTTTAAGATTATGAAAACGAATAACACCGATCTTAATGCCATGCAGACCCATAAACCGGCACTGATGCGCGATTTCAAAGCCGGGCTGATGAGTCTCGACGATAAAGGCGGTGATTTGTTTGCGCTCTTTCCCGTCAACGATCTTAGGAGGCGTGACCGCCATGACAATAATCACCCCGGCGATAAGCCCGTTGGTGCACCAGAGTTTTTCGCCGTTCAACAGATAAAAACGACCATCCTCAATGGGTGTGGCTGTGGTGCTCATATTCCTGGGGTCCGAGCCTGCCTCGGGCTCGGTTAAGGCAAAGGCCGAGACTGTCCCTTGGGCAAACTGGGGGAGATACTTTCTCTTTTGCTCTTGTGTGCCGAAGAGTTTTAAAGGCTGGGGCACGCCGATACTCTGATGCGCGGATAACAGCACCGCCGTCGAGCCGCAGTAACTCGCGACCAGATGAATCGCCCGGTTATAATTCACCTGGCTTAATCCCAAACCGCCGTATTCCTCCGGGATCTTAATGGCAAAGGCGCCTAAATCGGCCAGCCCTTTCATGACTCCTTCGGGAATTTCCCCTGTCCTGTCCACTTCATTGGGGTCCAAATTTTGTCTTAAAAAAGTCTCCAGTTTCCGCAGGAAGGCATCGCCTTTTTCCTTGTCGGCGGGGGATTGGACAGGGAAAGGATGGATCAACGGCCAGTCCACACGGCCATGAAATATCTGCAGGGCAAAACTGGGATATGTCCATTTCTCCTCGCGCGAGGCTTCTGCAAATTCCAGGGAGGCTTTTTTTTCTTCGCTTATATTTTTATCATACAAGCTCATGAGGGGTCTCCATTCACTAATAATACTAATGTCTCCACGTGCCTTGTCTTCGGGAAAAAATCAAAGGGGATAATTTTTTCAATCCGCCATTTTTCCCGCGCAAAGCCGGTTAAATCGCGTCCTAAAGTTTCCGGATTGCAGGACAGATAAAGGATACGGCGGAATTCCTTGGCAGTGGTTAGGGTCTTAAGCGCCGTTGGGCTTAAGCCGGCGCGCGGCGGATCAATGACGGCGATTTTCTCTGTGGGAGTGTCCCAGTGCAATAAGGCGGGCAAGACATCCTCCACCTTGCCTTCAAGGATTTTCAAATTTTGCAATTGATGATAGACGGCATTATACCGCGCCAGTTGAATGGATGACGGACATTCTTCGACCAATAGAACGTTTCTGACCTTCTCCGCCCAGGTGATGCCGAAGAGCCCCACACCCGCGTAGAGATCGTAAAGAGTCGTTTGGCGGTTCCACCAATCCAACGCCTCCATTCTCTCAAAAAGCCGCGGCAAAATCGAAAGATTAGCCTGAAAAAACGTGTCCAGGGAATAGAATATCTTTTTCCCCTGAATTTCCGTCCAGAGATAATCCGCAGGCGCCAGGCGGCAGGAGCGCCTGCCGATGCCGCCCCAAAGGACGCGGCCGTCGTCCCCTGTGCGTACAACAAGGTTGGCCTGGCGGTATTTCGGCGGCAACTGGGATAGGGTCTCTTTTTTAAGCTGCCCGATAAAATCCGAGATGCCTTCCTCGGCGATGGGACACGTCTCAAGAGGCACGGTGCCGCGGCCGGATTTTGGCGTAAATCCCAGCAGGACGCCCCTGTCGCGGGTCCGGGCGAGTTTTAAATCCAGCCGGTTGCGGTAATGGTAAGGTTTGGGTGACGCCACGATGGGCTCAAAAAGATTATCGTCGATGTCCAAATGTTTACGCAGGAGATTCTTTACTCCCTCTTCTTTTGCTTTTAATTCCAGGCTATAGGGAATATCTTGATACAGACACCCCCCGCAGGTGCCGAAGACAGGACAGAGAGGTTCTCCCTTGTCTGCCGTCTGAATGTCATTGTCCATAGTCGTCAGCATCATTGTTTGATTTTAAATGACCTTACAAGACTTTTAACCTGATCAATGTACTTGTCATATTTCGCATCAATAGCCGTATACGTGATTTGATAGGCCGTCATATCCACCAGGGTCCACAGGCACATGAATCGAAGCTCCGCCTCGGGGCCTTTGCCTAAAAAGACGAATCGGTGCGCCGCCCGGCCGTCGATCAGGGTCGGTTCGGACTCAAGAATCACAAGGTTCTGCTCGAAGACCAGCTGCATCTGCCGGATGGCTGTTTTCGTATACTCTTCCAGACCCATGGGGTTTTTAGAGATATCCTGAATTACGATGTTGACGTTTTCTTTGAAGATATCCAATTCATTTTCCGCAGGGGCGTAGAAGATAGCCGCCGCCCCTCCCTGATTTTCCGCATAGGCCCACGCCGCAGGGTATTTCAGGGAGAAACCGTACAACTTATTTTCATATTTCAAGAATTTATGCTGCCGAAGATATAACCAAACGGTCGTGAGGATCAGGAAAAACCCGATCCCTCCAATGATGCTGAATACAAGGGTTTGTTGTTGTCTGCTCCGCATCTAATTATAAAACTTTCTATTTTGTTCCTTTAATTTTAGAAGATAGGCCGCGGGCCGGAAACGTTCTGCCTCCCATTTTTCCCAAAGGCGTTCTAATTCATGCACGATGGCGGCAGCACCGAGACTATCAGCATACTTGAGCAGCCCCCCGCGAAAAGGCGGAAACCCTGTCCCGAAGATCATCCCGGCATCGATGGTGTCTGGCTCTTCGACGATTTTTTCTTCCAGGCAGCGGGCGGCTTCATTCACCATGATATAAACCATGCGTTTGAGCGCCTCATCGGCATCGAAAGTCTCCCTGCTCTTCGTCGAGAACAGTTTTTGAATCTGCGGGTTGGGCCCGCGTTTTTTCGCATAGATATAAAATCCCCTGCCGGATTTTTTGCCCAGAAGCCCTTGAGCATAAATTTTTTCAAAAATACCATTAGGTTTAAAACGCTCCCCTAAGCCGTCTTCTAAGATATGCAGGACTTTAATGCCAACGTCCAATCCGACCTCATCCGAGAGGCTAAACGGCCCCATCGGCATACCGAAGTCCGTCATCACCTTGTCGATACGGGCGATACCGCTCGTCGAGTTCGCCGCAGTCTGGCGACCTCCCTCCTCAAGCAGGCGGCCGGCTTCATTCATGTAGCTCAAGAGGATGCGGTTGACCAGGAAGCCGCAGGAATCTTTGACGATAATGGGGGTTTTGCCTAATTGTTTGGCAAGATTTAGAGTAGTCGCGATGGTCTCACGGGAAGTCAAAGAGGTCGTGATGACCTCAACCAGCGGCATCCGATGCACAGGATTAAAGAAATGCAGGCCGATCACTTTGGAAGGGTCTTTGGTTTTTTGGGCCATGGCGGTAATGGATAAGGCGGATGTATTGGTGGCCAGGATAGTCTGTGCCCCGACAATCTGATCTAATTCGCTGAAGACTTTTTCTTTGATATTCAGATCCTCCACGACGGCCTCGATCACCATATCGGCATTTTTAAATCCATTATAGTCCAAAGTCGGCGTGATGCGTGCCATCTTGGCCATGACCTCATGTTTTTTGAGGCGCCGTTTTTGAAGCGCCTGCTGGAATATTTTGTGGGCGGATTTTAATCCCAAGGCAAGGGCTTCATACCGGATATCTTTCAACCGCACCCAGATATCCTGCGAGCTAAGAAGCTGCGCAATGCCCCCTCCCATGACCCCGGCCCCCAGGACAGCGCATTTGCGGATTTTGCGCGGCACGATGTCCTCGGCGCCGGACAGACCTGCCTGTCCGGCAGGCAGACTGAGTTTCCGGTATTTTTCCGATATGTAAAAAACATGGATGAGGTTTTTGGAGATTTCCGTGACGGCCAATGCGCCAAAGGCCTTCGATTCGAGATCCATTCCTTTCTGACGATCGGTGAGATGAATACCTGCCTGAACCACATCGATAGCCTTCAAGGGCGCCGGATAAAACCCCTTCGTGAGCTTAAGAACTGATCGGCGGGATTGGTGGAAGGCAATCCGCCTCGCGAGGAAGGATTCCCCCAGAATAGCGGCGAGACCTTTCTTCTTTCTTCGGGCATATTTATGGGAGGAAAATTTCCCCTGGCGCACGTCGTTAATAAATTCGTCAAGGTAATGATTTAAATTTTGGGAAGGCACGAGGCGGTCCACGAGGCCGATTTTCATGGCCTTGGCCCCGTCCGCGGGTTTCCCGCTTAAAATCATTTTTAGGCCTTCGGCGAGGCCGACAAGCCGCGGTAAACGATAGGTGCCGCCGAAGCCGGGGATGATTCCTAAGCTCACCTCCGGCAGGCCGATTTTGACTTTTTCATTGAAAGTTGCCAAGCGATACTGACAGGCCATGGCGAGTTCGCACCCGCCGCCTAAGGCAACCCCGTCGATAACGGCAAGGGTAGGGACAGTTAAATCTTCGAGTTTATTCAGGATATCCTGGCCGGCCTTGGATTTTTTCTCTCCCTCGCCCGCATCCGTGATATGCTCAATTTCCTTGATGTCGGCGCCGGCGATAAAGACATCCCTTTTCTTGCTGAAAAGAACCAGGGCATCTAGCGAGGCCTTGGAACGCACCTCATCGAGGAGCGTCTCCAGAGACCTCAGGGTCTCGGCCGTTAAAAGATTGACCTTGGAGCCGGGCTGGTCAAACTCGATAAAGCCGATGTTGTTTTGTTCTCGATATTGTACCGACATAATTTTACCTTTCTAAAATCACCGCCGCACCCTGGCCGCCGCCGACGCATAACGCCGCAAGACCAGTATCAAGGTTGCGGCGTTTCATGTGTTTCAGTAGAGTAAGAATGAGACGTACCCCTGTAGCGCCGACGGGATGTCCAAGGGCAATGGCGCCGCCGTTGACGTTGAGGAGTGATCGGTCTATAGCGCCCGCGTATCCCTTATAGCCGAATTCTTTTGCAAAGTGTTCAGATTCGAGGGCATTCAGACAGGCCAGCACCTGGGCGGCAAAGGCCTCGTTGATCTCGATGGCCTGAATTTTTTTTAAGGTCATCCCCGCTTTCCTGAGGACCCGCGGGATGGCATGCGCAGGGCCAATGCCCATACGTGAGGGTTCAACGCCAATAAACGTATACGCGCGGACGTATCCCAGCGGTTTCAGGCGCAAGGCCGTTGCCCCGCTTTCACTCATGACAAGGAGGGCCGCTGCCCCGTCGGTTATCTGGCTGGAATTGCCGACCGTCACGGTTCCGGAACGCCGGTCAAAATACGGTTTGAGTTTCTGCAGAGCTTCAAGGGTTTGTCCCTCACGGGGGCCGTTATCGGCCTCTACCGCCTTGGCATATTTCGGCCCGGGAATCACGGGGATAATCTCCTCTTTGAATATCTCCCGGGCCTGAACGGCCCGTCGATGGCTGGTGAGGGCAAAGGCGTCTTGTTCTTCGCGCGTGATTCCAAATTCCTTGGCCAATACCTCTGCGGTCTGCCCCATGATTAAGCCGCAGACCGGGTCCGTCAGGCCAAGCTCCAGGCCGATGCGCGGCTTTAAATGAGCCGGTCGTAATTTCGTGAGAATCTGCAATTTAGACATAACATTCTTGGCCCGGGAAAGCTGCGTGAGGATTTCCTGCAGATGTTTGGTGAAATAAAAGGGGATATTGCTCATGGACTCGGTCCCGCCGACAATATAACAGTGCCCCTCCCCCAGTTGGATTTTCATCACGGACTGAACGACCGCCTCAATGCCGGAGGCGCAGTTGCGATGGACGGTATACGCCGGCGTTGTCTTGGGGATACCGCTTAAAAGGGCAATGACACGGGAAATATTGGCCGCCTCAACAGGCTGGGTGACGTTTCCGAAAATCACTTCATCTATCCGGGCAGGATCGATACCGGAGCGTTCAATCAGCTCGCGTGTGACAATACGGCCCAGTTCTGCAGCCTCCACGTCATTAAGGTCTGTGGCGAATTTGCAAAAAGGTGTTCTGATACCGTCGATGATAGCGACACGTTCCATTTTCTAATCCTTGGGCCTCTTATCGAGAATCCGTTTTTCTTTGTTGGCCGTCTCCAGTTCCAGACGTTTGACCATCTCTTCGCGCGTCAGCACGTGGACCGCGTTCGGAGCAATTTCAGTGGCCAGCAGTATCTTTTTGCGGATTTGGTCCTCCAACTGGCTGGGGGGTGCTCCCTGGCGGGCACAGGCATACACCACCAGTTCATCCACCTCAAACTTGTCGTCATTTTTCTTTTTGATTTCCACCTGCCATTCTTCAACGGATAGGATTTCGGAAAACAGGGCATCAAAATGGCTCAAGTTAACCAGCGTCCCTTTGATTTTAGAAAGCTGTAAATCTTTGATATCCGACAACCGCGTGATATCGCTTGAGATGCGCGGCACCGTGCCCCCGCAATGCGGGCAGGGTTCCGAGGTCATTCCCCCTTTGACAAAGTCCCCTGTCCGGTAACGGATAACGGCGCTCGCCCGCGCCTCTATGGCCGTGTAAACCAATTCGCCGTCCTCGCCTTCTTTTTTCACCTCTCCTGTGTGGGGATCAACGACCTCAAAAATTTCCTTATCGGGATAAAGATGATACCCGCTTGAAATATCCAATGACGTCGGGCATTCCGCCCAGGCCGAGCGCGCCTCGGTGAAACCGTATGTGCCCAAAATAGAAACTTGGGAGGCGCCTGCCGCTTCCACAATTTCCGCTAATTTGGCCTTGAACCCCGGTGTGATACGCGATGCCCCCAGGACAATCTTTTTTATAAAGTGCAGGCGGCATCCTTTCTCTCCGGCCTCCCGCATGACATGATAGATATAGCTGGGGACACCGAGGACGACCGAGGGTTTCATTTTCATCATGGCCGCGATATTGCCTTCTGTCCCCATCACCTTGCCGCCGCCGGTGCTTAAGGCCAGAGCGTTAGAGGCCAGGGCGCCAAAGACCACCTGCCAAAACGCCAAGTGCGGAGCATAAGGAAATACGTTGAGGATGTTTTCCGACGGTTGAATTTTAAATAGGCTCAGCATACGGCTGCCGGAGGTGTAGAGATTCTGGATATCGTGATGGCTGTATAAGAACGGCACCGGACGGTTCGTGGTGCCGGTTGTAAAGGTCATAAAAATCGGCTTGAATTCCCTGATGAGCTTTTCTTCAACGGCTTGGCGGCCTGAAAGGATTGAGGTGCACGCCAGCGCCATAAGTTTTGCCGCCGGCCAGTGCGCGCGGATTTTGGCCTTATCCGGCTGGAGAATGAACGCCTTAAAACGCTCTTCATCCTGCGGGGTGCTGATGAAGTCCCGCTTTGAGGTAAACGGGATCCTTGGCAAATCTTCAACGGTTCGAATGAGTCTGGGATTGATTTTGTTCTGGTCAAAGACCTTGCGGTAGCAGGGGCTGAACGGATACAGATACGTGTTGAGGAAATAGTGGAGCTTTTGATTCTGCAGTTTTTGCAGGTCTTCTTTGTTTAGATGTGTCAGGGGGCGCCAGGGATCCATTGCATTGATAATTATAACTTATAGCCATTCGTAAACAATGAAAATCATGACTTCCTGGGGGATAATCTTTGGGCAGCCTCTTTGTCCAGATAATAGGTCAATTGGCCATGGATAGGATTGACGCAGGCGGCAGGGCAGGCCTTTTTTCCCTCGATGATATCTTTGACAATACGCGATTTTTTTGCTCCCATGATGAGGAAAAGGACATGACGGCTATTGTTGATAACCGAAAGAGTTAAGCTGATGCGTTTGTGTTTCAAGCGGGGTAAAGAGACCGGCACAACGGTATCAGGGGAGTCTTGATGGTATGGCATCTGTGGGAAAAGCGATGCGGTATGCCCATCCTCTCCCAGTCCCAACAGGATTAAATCGAAACACGGAAAGCGATTCTTTGGATAAACAAAATGTTTCTGCAAGACCTCTGCATATTCCCCGCAAGCCCGGCAGACATCCCCTGGATCTTTGACCATAGGATGAATATTGGCCGAAGGAATATCAACGCGGCTTAACAGGCTGTCTTGGATCATCCCGAAATTGCTTTCTTCATCGTCGGGAGGGACAAAACGTTCATCGGTCAGGAAAAGATGCGTCTTCTGCCACAGCGAGGAATTTTGAAGACGCGAGAGTTGACGGTAGAATTCAACCGGGGTGCATCCCCCGCAAAGGGCGGCATTAAACAGTCCGTTCTCGTCAATGGCGGCGCGGGCGAGGGCAACCCAGCGCTTGAGAAGGTCGCGGATCAGAAGACGCGTATCTTCAAAGACAAGGACTTCCCTTTTTAAGGGGCGCATAGTTGGGCGGCCTTCTTCTCGATGGAAGCCAAAAGCGCCTGAAAGGCGTCCTCAAAAGCGACAACGCCGTCGTGCAGCAAATCCTGGCAGATGCGGTCCGCATCAATGCCGAGATTTTTCAGTTGGGCGAGCAGATCTTTTGACTGGCTCGCAGGATAGGTAAAGGCCTCCTGAATGCACCCGTGATCCAGAAAGGCATGGAGCGTTTTTTCAGGGATGGTATTGACCGTCGGACGGGCGATCAGTTCCGTGACGTATTTGATGTCGCTGTATTGCGGGTTCTTGGTGCTCGTCGACCCCCACAGGACGCGCTGGATGTCAGCCCCTTTTTCTTTCAGGACTTTGAAGGCGCCGCCCCCGAATAGTTCCCTATACTTCTCGAAGATGGCCCGGCAGTTTGCCACGGCTGCTTTCCCTTTCAGCGACTGCAGTTTTTCTTTTTGGATAGAATCACTAACATCGGCCAGCCGCTCATCCAGGAGTTCATCCACAGTTGTATCAACGCGGCTGACGAAGACGCTGGCCACCGAGCGGAGTTTCGTCAAATCCCCCTGATGCTGAGTCAGACGGTTTAACCCTTTGAAATAGGCCTTGACGGCCCCCTCATATTGCTGAAGCGAGAATATCAGCGTCACATTGACATTGATGCCGTAAGCGATAAGCTCTTCGGCAACGGTCAATCCTTCCTTTGTCGCCGGCACCTTGATCATGAGATTGGGACGTTGGACGGCCGTGCATAATCGTATGCCCTCTTTAACCTGTTCGTCAACCCTGTGGGCGATTTGGGGATTGATTTCAAGGCTGACGTAACCGTCCAGGCCTTTTGTTTTTTCGTAAACGCCTTGAAAAAAATCCGCGGCGTCCTGGATATCGGCAATCGTCAGGGCATCATAAATCTCAAATGTTGATTTTCCCTGCGCCTTAAGCCGGATGATTCTCTCGTCGTAATCGCGGCCGGAGCTGATGACCTGATTAAAGATGGAGGGATTAGAAGTCATGCCGCGCAATCCCTGGGCGATCAGATTTTTCAGTTTGCCGCTTTCTAAAAGCGAACGGCTGATGTAATCCAGCCAGATGCTTTGACCGTAGTCAGCCAGCTGCTGAATGGTTGTCGGTTGCATTTCTTCCTCTTATCGTTTGCGGGCGATGGCTTTCTTAGCCGCTTGGGCGATGTCCACATCCTTCAAGTGATAGGCCTTCAGCAGTTCCTCAGGAGAGCCTGATTCTCCGAATTTATCCTGGACCGCTACCATCTCCATAGGGACAGGATAATTTTTAACCAAGACCTCGGCGACGGCGCCGCCCAGGCCGCCGTTTATCTGATGCTCTTCGGCGCTGACGATAGCCCCTGTCTTTCGGGCGGATTCGATAATGACAGCCGTATCCATCGGCTTGATCGTGTGCATATTGATGACTCTTGCCTCGATGTTTTATTTTTTGAGGAGTTCGGCCGCCTGCAGGGCCTCAAAGACCATGAGGCCGCAGCCGATCAGGGTAACATCTTTCCCCTCGCGCATCACATGAGCCTTGCCGATGATAAACGGGTCAGATTCTTTTGTAATGACAGGAAACGGCGAGCGGCTGGTTCGAAGATACATAGGCCCCCACTCCTGAGCCAGAGCTCGTGTGGCCTTTCTGGCCTCGAGGACATCCACAGGACAGATCACCTTGATGTTGGGCAGGACGCGCATGAGGGCGAAATCTTCCAGGCACTGGGCAGAGGCACCGTCTTCACCTACGGTGATACCGGCATGTGAGCAGACAATCTTGACATTGCAGTTATTGTAACAGACATCCAGGCGCAGCATATCATAGGCGCGGTTGGTCAAAAAGACGGCAAAGGAATTGATGAAAGGGATAAATCCCATGAGGCTCAAGCCTGCGGCGGTGCCGACCATATCTTGCTCGGCAATCCCGACGGAGAAAAAACGCTTCGGGAATGCCTCTTTGAAATACTCGGCGCGGGTGGCATCCTCCAAATCAGCCGAAACGACAACGATTTTTTCGTTTATTTTCCCTAATTCGACCAGTTCTTTGCCGAAGCCATCGCGGGTAGGAATGGCAGCGCTCATTGCCTCGGCGGATATCCCGCCTCTTGAGGCGGGGAGTTTAGAAGGCTTCATTTCTCCTCCAGTTTCAGCTCTGCCAGGGCTTCTTTCAACTGGTCATCATTAGGGGCCTTGCCGTGCCATTTGCGGTCCCATTCCATAAAAGAAACCCCTTTGCCTTTAATCGTATGGGCGATGATAACGTGCGGTTTACCCTTGGCCTTATCGAAGGCATCCAAGGCGTTGAAATACTGCTTAAAGTCGTGGTCACCGGCCTCGGCGACTTCCCAGCCGAAACTGCGCCATTTCTCCGCCAAAGGCTCAAGGCCTTTAATTTCGCTTACCAGGCCGTTCTCCTGAATTTTATTATAATCAATAATGGCGCAGACATTGTCCAGCTTATAGTGGGCCGCGGTCATGGCCGCTTCCCAGACGGAACCCTCTTGAATTTCACCGTCCCCCATCAGGCAGTAGACCTTAAAGGCCTTTTGGCGTAATTTTGCCCCCAGGGCAATGCCGTTGGCAACCGAAAGACCGTGTCCGAGTGAACCGGTATTAAATTCAATCCCGGGAACTTTTGCGTGCACATGCCCCTGCAGACGGCTTCCAAATTTGCGGAAGGTTTTTAATTCTTCTTTGGGGAAATAACCGCAATGGGCCAGGACGACGTAAACAGCCGGCGTAATATGACCCTTGGAAATAATCAGCCTGTCTCTATCCTCCCATACAGGGTCCTGGGGATTATGCCTCATTTTGTATTCGTAGAGGCTCAAGAGAATTTCGACGGAAGACAACGAACCGCCTGGATGGCCGGAACCGGCACGGTGACACGCCTCGAGAATTTCTTTCCGGATTTGGAGGGCTTTGGCTTTCAACGCCTTAATATCAATATTCTTAGACGGCATGTATCAAATCCGCATCATTGTATTTATTCTGATGGGCCATGCAGGACTCCCCCGCAAAACTTCTGCGGGGTCCCGCCTTCCTTCTAACTAATAAAATTTTTGGAAAAGGCGGGAGAACCTGCCATTTGATCTTCCCGAAAAATCTGTAATACATGGGCCATGCAGGACTCGAACCTGCCACCCTCTGATTAAGAGTCAGATGCTCTACCAGATGAGCTAATGGCCCCAAATTTTAATTACGATGCCATTAGCTTCCGATACCAGCTCCGACGTTCCGCCTTTGGCGGAAGTCGGAGTCCCGACCTCAACATAGTTGAGCGTCGGGAATGAGCTAATGGCCCGCGATTCTCACAATGCTTAATACTTCGGCGGCCTAAAGTATAGGCCGCTCAGAGTATTAACCCTGAGCATACCACGGTTTCAGGCCGGGGTTAGTCGAAGGGTCGATGGAATTGGAAGTTATTTATACCAGACTTTATCAACGCTGTAAAGAATGAAGTTGGAGATGACAATGTTTTAAAAACAAGTGGAATTGTCCCAAGGCCTATTATAAAATATCTTTTATGAAGGAGTTGATACTGAAATACGGCCTCGTGGGAATAGCCCTTTTGCTTTTGAGCGCCTTAACGATCCAGAGTATATTAAAGGCCAAAACGGCTGCTAATGATGTGATGGCACAAGCGATACTGAGGAAAATCGCCAATACGTTAGAAAATTATTATGCCGCTCATCGCACCTACCCTTCCTCTTTGGAAAGTTTTGTCATCAGTGAAAAGCCTTTTTTCCTCAAGGCCTACTTTGAGGGAGTCCACAGCGGTTTTACGTTCAATTATGCCATTTCCGAGGAATCCTACACGGTGACCGCGGCGCCGGCTTCCTCATCCTCGGGGACACGAACCTACACGATTGTAACAGGAGGGCAGTTCCGTTAACGCGTTATTAACCCCATGATAAGGAGATCTGTTATGACACAGCAAAGACGCCGTCTTTACAAGCCAACGGTGTATGAACGCAAGATATTAAAGACGATATTTCTTTTCGCCGCGGTCCCTGTGGCGTTGGTCATCGTTCTCTTCTTTGCGTTATTTAGCGACCTTATTTATACCTATATTCAAAGCGGCCTGGGAGGAGACTTTCTGGACCGGTTCCTTTTATTGGTTCTGCTTATTCTTATCTATTATGCCATTTTGGCGCGTCTCGTTTTTCGTTTTACAAACCGGCTGGCCGGGGCCTATCAACGCCTTTTGAGGGAGTTAGACAAAATTATCGCCGGAGCGCATCCCTCCCATCTGCACTTAAGAAAAGGTGATTATGCCCAGGAGCTCATTAACCGCATCAACCAATTAATCGATAGATTTTCGAAATAGGTGGGCATGTCTTCCCCAAAAGGATTTAAAGTTATCGGCGCATTGGTGTTGACCGTCTTTTTGTGGGGCACGGCCGCCTTCGCCCTTCCTTACAAAGAAGAAGAGGAAACGGACGTTGCCACCAACATCGTGTATACGGTTACAATCGTTATCGGTATTTTCCTTGCCTTAGGGTTAGTCGCCATCGCACGGCAGACAAGCGAAGTCAAAAGCAGACTCAGCGATATCGGGAGATCTTCAAATCCGACCGTGGATCCTGAGATCATGCGTGAGCTTCAAGGACTGGGTGGTTCTTCCAAACATCAAAAAGAAGCTGTGGTCGTCATCTCGAATCTTGTCCGGGAAAAAATCAATCAACACGTCGATGTCGTCAAGCGGGAACTGTCTGACAAATACACCAAAATTGTTGAAGAAAAAACGCAGGAATCTCTCCTCGTTCAGCAAAAATTTGAGAAAACCTTAAGCGAAAAAAAACAAACCGAGGCCGTTGTCCGCAGTGTCGCCGAAGGGGTTGTGGTGGTCAACGACAAAGGCGAGGTCTTGTTGATGAACCCGGCGGCGGAACGGCTTCTCGATATCAAGAAAGAAAATAAGATCGGCAAGCCGCTTCTGGAAGATGTCCGGGAAGGGCAGCTCTTTTCTCTGGCCAGTGATTCAGGGGAAGGCGGGGAACGCGACATTGAGCTCACCAGCCGTGAAGATGAGACCAAGAAAATCTTGAGATCCAGCAGCGCCGTGATTGAAGATGAAAACGGCAAGACCGTCGGGATGGTCACCGTCTTAAGCGATATCACCAAGCAGAAGGAATTGGATCAATTAAAATCCGACTTTGTAGCGGGCGTCTCTCATGAACTCCGTAATCCCATAGGCGCCATCCAGCAGTCCATCTCCGTTATCTTGGATAAAACCGCAGGGCCGCTCACCGAACATCAGGAGCGATTCTTAACCAATGCCCAGCGGAATTTGAAACGTTTGAGCGCCCTTATCGACGATTTGCTGAATGTGGCCAAGCTTGAGGCGCATAAAGTGGAACTGCGGCGTGAGCCATCCTCGATTGCCAAAATCATCAGTGAGGTCATGGAGACCCTGGAGACCTGGGCAAAGAATAAGGATATAAAACTTATCAAGAACATCCCCGATACCCTGCCTGAGATGCCTCTTGATCCTAACCGGATTATTCAGGTCCTCGTGAATCTCATCAGTAATGCGATCAAGTTCACCTCCGCTGGCGGATCCATTACGGTCGAGGCCCGAGTTGATAAGGAGGCGGGGTTCATGGCGGTGAGTGTCGCCGATACGGGTATTGGCATGACTCAGGAGGACTTGAAGAAAATTTTCAATAAATTTCAGCAGGTCGGCCTGCAGGGCAAGAAAAAGGCGGCGGATATAAACGGGACGGGCCTGGGACTGGTCATTGTCAAGGAGATCGTCCGGCTGCACGGCGGGGAGATATCTGTTGAAAGTGAACCCGACAAGGGGACAAAATTTACGTTTACCCTCCTTCTGGGAAATAAAGCATAACTGTTGTTGCACAACCTTGATTATATGATTATAGTATTATTATACGCATCTTAGAAAGGAATGGTTTAAGGACAGCTTATGGAAAACAAATTTACGATTCTTTTGGTGGATGATGAGACGGATTTTCTGGATCCGATTGCCTTTTGGCTGGAATCCAAAGGTTACACGGTGAAGATTGCCTCCAACGGGAAAGAGGCGGTTGACTCCATTCAAAAAGAAGTTCCGGATATTGTTTTCCTCGATGTCAATATGCCTGTTATGGACGGCGTCACTGCCTTACGCAAGATCCGCGAGACGTATCAGGATTTACCGGTCATTATGATCACAGGGGCACCGGAAAAGGTTCCCCGTTTGGATGAAATGCGGATTTCCGGTTATTTCCCTAAGAAGGGAACATTGGAAGAGCTGGAACACCTCTTGGAGCCTATCCTTCGCATCCACAAAAAGATGAAGCCTGCCCACTGATTCCTGCGGTTTGCACCTTTTTACTTGTAGATCATGGTCTTGGAGATAGACACACTGCAGGTCACGATGCTTGAACCTTCCGTCTTCGGCGAGAGTTGATACCCTTCTATCCTTAATAATTTACGCGAATTTTCAATGACATAGAAAAAGTTTAAGACCTGCTCCATGAGGGCCTCGAATTCTAATTTAAGGAAATATTGCCTGGATGTCCCCGTTTCTTTCTCCCCGGAGGGTTTGATGTCAATCAGATAGACCGAGGAATCTTTGGCATAATTCTCCACTTCCTTCAAGAAGGCCGTGTTTTCTTTTTCCTCGGATTCGGGCATGCTGAAATAGGGCTCATATTCCCTGATTTCTTTCAAGATTCTCTTTTCCTGGGTGGTGATGATGAAGCTGCTGCGGATCAGCTCTTCTTGACTTTCGATTCTTTTGTCCAGTTGACTCATTTTTAAAAGAATCTGGCTGACGACAAAACGATCTAAAAGCATGAACGAAACGATGACAGCCGTGACATAGAGGATTATGCGTTCCCGTTTCTCCAAACGCGATATAAAAGACAATAAGGGAAATTGGGCCATAAGGGTTATTCTTTCTTATTATTCAACAAAGGTTCCAGGATACACGTAATTTCAAAATCAACCACCTCGTCATTCCCGGTTTTTCGTTTGGTTGTGCGCTTGGGCTCCGCATTCTTAAAATACGGCGATGCCTCCAGGCTGTCGATGAATCCGAAGACGATGCTCATGCTTCGGGAATCGCCCGTCATGGAAAATTTCTCCCCCTGCCGGCTGTATTTGATGCTGGTGAGCTGCACATTTTGGGGGATAAGACTATGTATTTCGGCAAGCACATCCAAGGCAATGCCGCGGTTCTTTAACTCGCGCTTGACCAATTGCAGGTGCGCATATCCTTCTTCGAGATGCTCGGCTGCGCTGATAACGGGTTGATATTTTTCTTTTAATCTCTTCAGATGCATGTTTTTGGAATAAGTATTGTTTATAAATAAAGCGCATGTCAAAATACCGATTGTCATAACGCAGACACCAAATTTCACCAGCTCCCGGCTTTTTTCTTCAAAGGACATCCTTAATTTAATCTCATCCGGGATAAGATTGACCTTGAAAGGAGTGGCAGCCATTAAGGCCGAGGCGACATCCAGGAAAGATTCCGCGTTTGATTCCAGGATATTTTTTAATATCTCTGAAAGGGAAGAGAGTTTTTTGAAATAAGGGAAGGAACGCCTTACCGGCGTATGCAAAGTGTTATTGAGTAAATTTTGCAGCTCGAGCGTCCCCTCCCCTGCGCCGCTAAGGATAATCTCGGTTGAGATTTTGTCCACATCCTCGTTCTGGTAGGCCTCCATGGATTTTTTGACTTCTTCGACAAACCGCGCTTGATAACGCTCTTTTTCGCTTGTTAAATGCTGTGTGCCGATGGGGATGCTGCGGATAAATATGACATTGCCATTGGCAACATTGAGAAAATCAGAAAAATTTAAATCGATATGGATGATCGTCTGGACGGCCCCCTCTTGCTTTAACTTTAAGACATTGAGGCATACATCGCTTATCGATTCCGGGGCAAAGACGATATCTTCTGTGGTTAAACCGGCTTTCTCTAAAATCTCAATCTGTCGGCGGATAATGTTGAGGGTTACGATAATTAAAAGGATTTTCGTGTAATTTTCGCGGTATGTGCCGATGGGAACATAGTCGATAATAATCTCATCGCGTGAATAAGGGGTGTGCCGGCCCGCCTGCAGATCCACGATCTCCCTGATTTCCTTAGGATCCAGAGAGGGAATTTCGATGTTTTTGACAATGGCCAAATGCGAGGGAATGACAAGGATAATTTTAGGGGTATTCAGCTTGAGGTTCTCCAGGGAGGTTTTGACAAGATGGGAAACCTCCTCGGCCGAAAGGCCCTGGATTTTGTAACTGGCCAAATCCATCAGCTCTTTGCGGGTATGATAAAATTTGCCATAGGCGATTTTTAAATTATCGCCGCTAAAGTTAAGAGAGACGACATCCCGTCCTCCCAAGTGGGAAAAGACATTTAATTTTTTGAAATTAAGTTTTGCTTTTCCCATGGGAGTTCGTGTCTTTTATATCAAAATATTCGCGCCAGTAATGAATATAGCCGCTGCGGTCAACAACGGCAACAATTTCTAGGGCCAGGGCATCGACGCCGTTCAGCCTGGCGAGACTTTTTACCCGGAAATACCCCGATTTTACCGAGAAAAAATTGCGGTCAATCCGGTTCCTTAACAAGACCTCATCGTCTGCGGTTAAGGTGGTAAATTCGGCCAGTTTTGTGAGGATTTCCTCCGGAGCCATGAAGACGCCGTCATCGGGTGTCCCCTCGAGGCCGTCCGCTCCGCGACGAAAGCTTTGCAAATCTTCAATCCCTTTTTCCGTAAGACCCAAGACCCCCAGGACATCCGCGGGCACCGTATTGATGTTAATCTGCCCTGCGCCATAAACGGTTACGAAATCGCGTAGTTTCTCGAATATATCCCTATTAATTCCCTTAACCAGCAAAAGCTCATCCACCACCTCAAAGTCGTTGTCCTTGGCCTCATAAGGGGCGGGGAGGTCCTCATAATCCGCATCTTCGGCGCCGTACTGCGGATGCTGATAAAAAGAATCGCCGTCTCTCCAGTCAACGATAGCGTAGGCGGTCTGGGTGGCCTCATCGGCGTTTAACCCCGCGACTTTTTCTAACAGGCGCATGAGAGTATCCGCATCGGCCGTATTGATATTAATCTTCGTTTCCTCATCCATCATGCCGTAACGCGCCTTGAGACCCCCCCCCTCCGGATATCGGTAACCTACCGTGAAGTATCCTTTGTCGACGGGAATCTCCCGGAAATGAACGGGGCTGTTGCCCCAGGATTCATAAAGGCAATCGATGTCCGATCGCTCATCCTCCTTACGCACCTCGGCCACAGCCGTTTTGACTCCTGCCTCGGCAATAAAGAAAAGCTTATCCCGCGTATCTAAACGGGTTGCTAAGGTTATTTTCTGCCGCATAATAACGCCCATCTGCAATGCGAAAGTCGTCAGCAGAAAAAGCGCCCACAAGGCAATAATAAGGACACTTCCTCTGGATGCTGTACGACATTCTTTTGTTTCAGGGTGTTGTTGATTGTTCACTGTTTTTCTTCCTACTCAAAAGGCCGGCGGAAGGTATCGAGACAGTTTTGGTTAACTGTTTCACCCCCCCATCCTGCAGGATTCCTACAATCATTCTTACAGCCACAGGCAATGTCTTCTCTTCCTCAAGCCCCAAGGTGTCTGCCTCATTCTGCCAAGATTGAGTCCATTGGTATTCCTCAGTATCCGGATCGTAGGAATAATATTGCAGTTGAAACGACTGAATGGACCCGGCGATTCCTTCTCCTATAGCACTTTTTTCTTCATAAACCTGGCTGTAATTGCGGTATGTCCGATAAATGCTCCTTGATTTTCTATCGAACGCATAATGGACTTCACCGATCTCTTTTTTAGTCTTCTTCTTGTCTTGGGTATCCCTCATGACCGGAAAACGCATCTCATCATCTTTCCCGCGAAAGGCGATGCTGCGGATTTTAAAAGTATTGCGCAATTCATAAGAGATTTTCTCTAAAAAAATATCAACGTCTTCGACGGCCAACTCGGCATTGATCCTCTGCCATATCCTGATGCCTGTGCTAAAGCTTGAATAAAGGGTTGCGCCGATCGTCGACAACAGGGCGGCCACGAGCATTAATTCGATCAGTGTAAATCCTTGAGCAGACTTAAACAAATATTTCAGCCTCATTCCCGTAGGACCCGCGCCGGCACCGCATAGGCCCCCCGCGAAAGGGTGATGGTTCTTTCGCCCTCCTGCCACGCGAGACGGATGTTCAAGGCATAAAGGCCTGCCTCCATATCCAGCGGATCAATCTGCATCGTCCATTCGCTGTCTTTGTTGTTCAGACGAAGCGCTCCCTTGTTTTCTCGGGTGGTGACAATGCGGGAGTGGTTGACGCGATCCTGCGCCTCCCAAATTTGTTCGTCGATCCACGATTGTGCATTGAGATAGCTGGCATACGATCCGAAGATATTGAGTGAAGTTAACATGGCTTCATAAATGACGACAATGCCGAAGGCCAAGATGGCGACACTGACCATGACCTCAATTAAGGTAAAGCCTGCGGACATGGCTGCTTTTTGAGAAGGGCAAGTTTTTTTCTTCTTCAGTTTCATTCGAAACGGGCTATTTTATATTCTCCAATTCCTCGGATAACAGTTTTATTTTTTCATCGAGCACATCAAGATTAAACTGCAGGTTTCTAATCTTTTTCTGATCCATCTCCTCGAAGGATAATCTCAGGCTTTCCACCTTTTGAGTCAAGTCCTTATGGAATGCCTCGATACGATGTTCCAGGCTTTTAATCTGATCCGAATCCGTCGAAGGGGCCGGCACAGAATCCGTCCGGCGGTTGTTGTTTTTTATAAATTCCAGTTCCTGCTGAAGGGTTTCGAGTCTTTGCCTTGAGCTGTTTTTAAAATCCTCCAAATCGGCGCGAATTCCTTGGATAAGGCCTGTTAACTCGCTTTTTATCGTCTCGAATTGTGATGCCGTATTCTTAAAACGGGTCATCACATATTCTTCCATAGGGACAGGGGCAAGGACGCCTCCTCTTTTCTCAATAGGCCAATCTTCGGGAACCCCAAAATGCAGCCCCTTCTGAGAGGGAGGAGATTTAGCGTCTTCCTGCGCATACACGGGGCATTCCTTAATCCCTGCAATCAGACACAGGCACAGGACTCCCATATTGATAAAAAAAATCCTGTTCATAACTATCAGTCCCAATTGCCGATATCATCCTCGCCTTCTTTGCCGTCTTTCCCCAAGGAATACAAGTCATAACCCTGCGGACGGCGTTCACCGGGCGATTTAAACCGGTATTCCCGCCCCCAAGGATCAACAGGCTTGTCCTCAATATAAGGGCCGTTCCAATTTGAGGCGGAAGACGGCTTCTGCGACAAGGCCTCCAGACCTTCTTCGGTCGTTGGGAAACTCCCATTGTCCAATTCATATAACTTGAGGGCTGTTGCGATATTGGCCTTGATATCCGCTTTGCAGGCGCTGATGCGCGCCTGCTCGGAGCGCCCGGTCAGGCGGGGCAATACCATCGCCGCCAATGCCCCAATAATAATGACGACCAGCATCAGTTCGATGAGGGTAAATCCTCCTCCCGGTCCACTCCCTTTACGAAAAACGAAATTTCTCATTTTTTCACTCCTCCGTAGTAAGCCAGCCATTTCCCCTCCAGCTGTTCCAGGGTGCGCACGGTCGTCGGATAGGCAAAGGTCAACGCCTCACGGACATTTTTTTTGTCCCGCAATTGGCGGCAGAAGTTGATAAAATCGCTTGAGCCGTATTCTTTGATAAGAAATCCGACTAAAGAGGCCGCCTCCACGTAAAAAGTATGCACTAAATCGGAATCGCTGACCTGACGGACATCCAGCCGCATCAGCCCGTCCAGAGACAGAATTTTCCCGTCAACAATGATCTTGGCCATGGCCGCCTGCAGGAGTTCCCGCTTTTGAGGCTCCATCCATTGGGCAACCCCCTCATCGAGCCACAACGGAATCTCGCCGTCCATTCCGACATAATCGCGAAAGATGAGATGTGTGATCTCATGGGGAAGCAGGGCCTCCAAAAAATTTTGATTCCAGGCGTAACTAATAACGGATTTATTGGTGTAATCCGCCATCCCCTCCGACCACGGATTCTGTCCCGTGACCTTCAAGAACGATTCCTTGTCCGGATAGATATAAATTTTGACCCTGTTCTCCCATGTCCAGAAACCGGAATACCGCTGATACCCCAGTTCAGAAGCGATGGAGCGGTAGTAGCTCTCTGATTGACGAAGGACATCATTGGCGAACTTTTTATCCTGTTGATAATAAACGAAAAAATGTTCCCCTTTCATTTCGTGCCATTCCTGGGCGCGCGTTACAGTGAACGAAAATAGAAAATAGAAAATAGAAAATAGAAGGAATATTCTCAATCTTTCTTCCCTCGTGCACCACCTCCGAGGTGGTATTCGGCCATCCATGATCGCAAAAACTCATCCCGTCATCGTATTCATCTGGAACACAGGGAGAAGCATGGCGATAACGAGGAAGCCGACGACTAATCCCATCAGCAGGATGATGAGAGGCTCCAGTAAAGACGTCAGGACTTTGAGCGTCTCATCGGTATCGCGCTCATAGGAGCTGGCGATTTCGGACAAGGCCTCATCCAGGCGCCCGGATTCCTCGCCGACGGCAATAAGACTGGTCATAAATCCTGGAAAAAGCTTTGATTTTTCCAGGCTTTTCCCGAATGAACCCCCTTCTTCCAGGTCTTTGGAGCACTTGGCCAGCTCTTCCTTGATAACCTCGTTATCTAAAACTGGTATCGCTACCCGGATGGCTTTCAGGATCGAGACGCTGCTTTTAAGGAGAAGCTCTAAAGTGCGCGTAAAGCGCGCTAATTCGTTTTTTAAGGTAAAAACGCCGAAAAGAGGAATCTGTAATTTGAGACGGCTTAAAGCGAGGCGCTGTATTTTTGAGCGCGTGGTTTGTTTAAACAAAAAAATAAGGAGGATGATGCCAACGCCCATCCCCAGCCACCCTTTTTGGAGATATTCGCTTGTTGTAATCAACAGCTGCGTGGGCAGAGGCAGTTCCTGCCCCATCTTGGAAAAAACGCGCATAAGCCGCGGCATGACAAAGGTGAGCATAAAGATGATGGTCCCTATTCCGGTAACGGCCATGATGGCCGGATAGGCCAAAGCGGTGCGCACCTGGGAGAACATTTGTTCCTGTTTCTGACGGTAATCGGCGATGCGCACAAGGATTTCCTGCAGGGTGCCGCCGGTCTCGCCGCTGCGGACCATGGCTACATAAAGGGAGGGAAATACCTTAGGATATTGGGTCAGCGCCTCGGAAAGCGCCCTGCCTTCGGTCACCTGCGCCTGGATGTCATTAAGGACTTTTTGAAAGACGGGGTTATCCGATTGATCGTTGATAATTTTAAGACCGCGTAAGATAGGAACCCCCGATTTGATGAGACTCGCCAATTGACGGCTAAAGACAGTGACATCTTTGGATTTTATTTTTGTTGAACGCCCCTTCAGCGGCACTGCAGCTTTGGCCTCTTTGGCCTCAACCTTAAAGGTGCATTCTTCTACACGCACGGGGACATAGCCTTTTTGATGAATTTTCTCAACGGCCTCATCCCGCGTTTGGGCCTCGATTGTCGCATCAATATTATGGGCGCCGTCCTTGGCGCGGTATTTAAATGTCGGCATGGGTTACTTTAATTCCTCCTCTACATACCTGTTAAGCCGCGCCCTCTGGGCGCTGGGCAAATCCAAAAAACACACGGCCAATGCATATAATTTATTGGCCTCAACCTCCTCTACGCGGACGATTTTGGCCAGGCACTCAATGGGCGCATTGGCATCCGGCAAATCGATTTTCATCTCCAAAAGCGACCCTACAGGTTTCGATTCGCTGACCGTAAAGGCCAGCCCTCCGGCGCTGATATCTTCTGTCGTACTAAAACGTTCGGCCGAAAACCTCTTGGCCGATTTTTCTTTGGAATCAAGGACCTTGTAGCTGATATTGACTTTTGTCCCCAGACGCGAATAGACCCTGCGCCCCATATTCGATTTTTGAAAGGGCGGTGTTGGAACCGCCGGCAAAAAAATAGTGTCCGTCAGCCGATCGGCGTGCGCATCACCCTCTTCACTGTCTTTTTGCGTCAGATTCAAAATCTCTTCGGGGGTCGTGAGGCCGTCAATGACTTTTTGCCAGCCGTCCTGCCGTAAGGTGCGCATGCCCCGCTGAACGGCCGCCTTCTTGATCTCCCCCGAGGCCACACGACTTAAAATCATTTCTTTGATGACATCATCCATGAGCAAAATTTCATAAATGGCCTGTCTGCCGAGGAATCCCGTCGCGTTGCATTCCCTGCATCCTTTTCCGCGATAGAACTTAAAACCCTCGGACGATTTCAACTCCAGGTCATTGACGATCTGGGTCCTCATTTCTTCCGTGACAGATGTATCTTCCATCTTGCAATGGGGACAGTTCAGGCGCAGGAGGCGCTGGGCGATGAAGGCCTCAACGCTTGAGGCAATGAGATATGGCTCAATGCCGATATCGATAAGCCGGATAATGCCGCTGGCGGCATCATTGGTATGAAGGGTCGAAAAGACGAGGTGCCCGGTGAGGGCCACGCGAATGGCGATTTCCGCCGTCTCCAGATCGCGCACCTCCCCCACCATGATGACATCCGGGTCGTGACGCAGAATGCTTCTTAAGGCCGTTGCGAAATCGAGCCCCACATCAGGCATGACCTGTATCTGCGTTATCCCTTCCATCTCATACTCGATGGGGTCTTCGATGGTGATAATTTTGCTTTTATCGGTATTAATACTGCTCAGGCAGGTATAAAGAGTGGTGGTCTTGCCGCTTCCGGTCGGCCCCGTAACGAAGATAATCCCATGGGGTTTTTCAATTAAATATTGAAAAATGCTTATATCCCGCGCCGACAACCCCAGCTTTTCAAGGCTGAACAGCATTTTGGTAGGAAGCAGGCGAATCACCAGACTCTCGGCATAGGGGGTGGGGACCGATGAGATGCGTAAATCCAGGATCTGATCCTGGACCTTGACGATGGCGCGGCCGTCCTGGGGGAGCCGGCGCTCGATGATATTCAGATTGGCCATGATTTTCATGCGCGAGAGGATGGCGCTGTAAAAATGAACGAATTCCGGCGGGACAGGGGCGTTATGCAGAACGCCGTCAATACGGTAACGCAGCCGCACCTTCCCCCGGTAAGGTTCGATATGAATATCGGTGGCGCGGCGCTTGTAGGCCTCCGAGATGATTTGATTGACCAATTTGACGACGGATTCCTCTTCAGCCAATTTTTCAATATCTTCAATAGATTCTAAAATGGGCTGGGCCGTTACTTCAAATCCCGCCGGCGACTTCGACATGATCTTATGAATCGTATCCGCCGCCAGGCCGTAATGGGTCTTCAAGCTTTCCATGATGTCATTTTCCCTGGCGAGGACAATCTCGACGGGATAACCTATGTGAATGCGGATTTCATCCTGCATCGGTGTATCGACAGGGTAAGACGCGGCAATCGTCACGATCCCGTTTTCAAATTTTATCGGCATGAATTTATAATACGAGGCGACCTTCGAAGGGATCCGGTCAATAACCGATTTATGAATCGAAAGGTTTTTAAGATGAATATGCGGAATGTTCAGTTTCTGGGAGAGGATGTCCAGAATCTGATCTTCCTTGACGAGTCCCTTTTTCATTAAAAGCGCAGGCAAAGGTTGACGGGCATTTTCCAGTTCGCCGCCAACGGAATTTATTTGGGCATCCGTAAGGATATTGCGCTCACGCAAGGTGTTCAATAAAATATTATCAATATTTTTGGGCATATTATTCGAGTATCCCGATCATGTAAAAATCCTGTTCAGGCCGTTGATCCACATCGCCGTTTATGATTTTCTCACACCCCTCCAAGGTTTGGGGGATAGTGACATACTGCCCTTTTTTCCCTGTATAGGTCTCTGCGATAAAAAACGGCTGCGTGAGAAAGTTCTGCAATTTACGCGCTCGCTCATAGGTGCTTCGATCGGCCTGGGATAATTCGTCAATCCCGACGACCAAGACGATGCGTTTGAGTTCGTTGTATTTCTGCAGGATGCGCGTGACCTCCTGAGCCACGTTGAAATGGTGCTGGCCCACGATATCCGTATCGAGATTGGCTGAGGAAGACAACAAGGGGTCAATAGCCGGATAAAGCCCCAATTGGATGCGTTCCCGGGAAAGGACCAATATGGAGTCGAGGAAGCTGAAAATCGCCACGACCGCCGGATCGGTGATGTCATCGGCGGGAACGTAAACCGTCTCAATGGCGGTAATGGAGCCTCCCATAGACTGGTCGGAGCGGATACGCTCGTGAAATTCACTGGCCTCGGAGATGAGGGTCGGCTGATAACCAGTCTCGGAAGAGACGCGGCCCAAAAGCGTTGAGATCTCCGCCCCCGCCTGAATGTAGCGGAAGATATTATCGACGAAAAGAAGAACATCGTTATTTTTGCGCTGGAGGGTTTCGGCAACGGTGATACCTGTCATGGCGGCGCCCATGCGCGCCCCCGGAGGCTCGTTCATCTGACCGAAGACAATCGCAATCCGCGATAAAATATCCCCGCGCAGCAGTTCATAATACAGTTCGTTTCCCTCACGGACGCGCTCCCCCACTCCGGTAAAGACGCATGTCCCTTCATGTTTTTTAATCATCTGGTAAATGATTTCCAGGATAATCAGGGTTTTCCCCAGTCCCGCCCCTCCCAAAATGCCCGTTTTACTTCCCATGGTAATGGGAGATAACAAATCGATGATCTTAATTCCCGTTTCCAGAATCTCATAGCTTTTACGCCTGCCCTCCTCCCGTTTGACAGGAACGGGGGGGCGAAAATTTCTGGTCGGAAATTTTTCATCAGCGATGATAGCGCCTTTTTGATCGATAGGCTCTCCGAGGACATTAACAATGCGGGAAAAAAGATGTTTGCCGTCCGGAATCTCGATGGAGGCACCTAAGGTATGGGCCGGGGCGTTGCGCTGGATATTCTGGGTCGAATTGAGCGCAATGCAGCGGGCCACATTCCCTGTGCGGTGTTCGGCGACCTCCAGGATGACCTCTTTCCCTTCAATCGTGGAAGTCTTCACGATATTACGAATATTCGGGACATCGTCGGCGTCCGGATAGCGGACATCCACGACAGGCCCTTGGACGGAAATGACATGTCCATCTATTCTTTGCATGATCATTTCCTCTTAAAATGACAAATGCCTAATGACAAAAACCAAATCATTGGGATTTTATTTGTCATTTGACATTTGAAACTCGGTATTTGGCATTCAGCTTTGTTAACTAGTATACAGCGACCTCGCCGTAAAGAGCTCGCGCATCTGCTGGTCAATAATTTCGTGACGGGCACGAAAGTATTGCAACTGGAGCTTTTTGTCAATTTCCTTAACTTTTTGCGAACTTTCCTCGAGATGGATTGTTCGGGCAGCCAGCTCGGCCAGACGGCTTAACTGCAAGATATCAAAAAACTTTTGTCCGAGCCCAACGATAGTCAGATATTCGATGAGATCGCTCGGCAAAGTTTCTAACAAAATATCCGAGCCGTATGGCTCAGCCGGGCGGGACTGATCCGCAATTTCTTTCGAGACGGCGGAAGAGGCGCTTTTTTTCCACTCCAAGAAAGGCAAAAGATTGAGCTCCCCGACCTGTTGGATTTTCAGTGAAATGGCAACAGGGTGTATGACTTTAACGGTTCCGATATGCCGATCAAGAACTTCGTTGACGACATAGTCCCGGATTTCCATAGCCATCAGATATCGATTTTCGTCTGTAATTCCTGTAAAAGTTTTGCAAGGGATCTTATACCCCTGAGCGATTTTTTGTCCCTGGAGGCCGATGACGATAAGTTTACTGCGGGGGTCTTTCATATTACCCACGGCGGCCGTCATAACGCGGTGGTTGAGTCCTCCCAAAAGGCCGGCATCCGATGTCACCGCCACGATCCCTGAGGGGGCATCATGAGGATCGACGAAGGGATGCTGGATGGAGATCAAATCGAGCGGGTCAAAAAACCCGTCTAATATCCGCATAAATTCTTCAAAGCTGACGATTTTTTTTTCCAATGCCTGGAATTGCGAGATAGCAATACCTTTAAGGGCCTCAACGAGGACCCCCAGGTTTTTATAAAATTCTCTGTCTTTCTTGATGATGGAGATGGCTTGCATCGGTGTATTTAAGACGTCCACCTCGGGGGTGGCCTGGCCACCCCCGAGGTGGACGGGGCTCACTCATTTCTTTTTACTGCGCATCATAATTTGCCGCGCACATTTGCTCAGGGCGGTTTCAATTTTTTTCCGGTTTTCCGCCGATAGAGATCGGGATTGACTTATCCCGGCAATCACTTCAGGAAGATCTTTCTGGATATAGGGAAAGGCCTCCTTCTTGAATTCCTTAATTTCTTTAGCATAGAGATTATCCAGCATGCCTGCATTTAAGGCGCAGAGGATAACAATTTGCTCCAAGATGGGCATAGGCCTGTTTTTATCCTGCACAAGAAGCTGCGTCATCGCCTCACCGCGTATGAGACGTTTCTGGGCCTGCTCAGATAACCCTGAGGCGCGTAATCTTGTCATTTCCAGCAATTCCTGATATTGCAAATAGTCGAGCCTTAAGTTTTTGCACAATTCCCGCATCGCCGGCCATTGAGCTTTATTTCCGATACGTGAAACCGAAAGGCCAAAATCAATCGGAGGCTTGATACCCTTATAATAAAGGGCTGAATTAAAATAAAGCTGCCCATCCGTCATCGAGATGATATTGGTGGGGATGTATCCTGTCAGGTCCCCTTGCAGTGTCTCGACAATCGGGAAAAATGTCATGGACCCGCCTCCTATCTCCGGTTTCAGATAGGCGGCCCGTTCCATTAACTGCGAATGAAGATAAAAAATATCCCCCGGATAGGCCTCCCGTCCGGGCGCGCGCTCCAAAAGAAGAGATATCTGGCGGTAAATCCACGCGTGTTTGGTCAGATCGTCAAAGACAACAAAGACGTCGCGGCCTTTGCGCATAAAGTATTCCCCCAGCATGCATGCCGTATAGGGGGCGAGATACTGCTGAGCAACAGATGTGGAGCTGGTGGCGTTGATAATCACGGTCGATTGAATCATGCCGCGTTCGTTTAAAAGATCGCCTATCTTCATGAAACTGGCATAAGGTTTTCCTATCGAGCAATAAATAGAAATAACATTGTTTTGTTTTTGACTCAAGACGGCATCCATGGCGACAGTGGTCTTCCCCGTCATCCTGTCGCCGATCAGAAGCTGACGCTGCCCCTTGGCAATGGGGATGACCGCATCAATGGCGAGAGTTCCTGTTTCAAAGGTCGCATCCACAGGGATACGCTCCATAACACCGGGGGCATCCGTGAAGACAGGATAAACCCCTTGAGCCTCTATAGGCCCTAACCCGTCTGCAGGTTCACACAGACTATTCACCGCTCTCCCCAAGAAGGCCTCACCGACAGGCAATTCCAGCGATCGGCCGCGGTTAAAGACCTCGTCCCCGATGCGCAGATTTAGATTCAAATCCATCACCAAGACTTGAATCTCCTCTTCCTTAAATCCCATCACGAGGCCAAGATGCCCCTCTTTGAATTCAACGATTTGCCCGTTGAAACAGGAAGGGAGACCTACGGCTGTTACGAGGAACTCGCGGACGGATTGAATCCTTCCGACTTCACGAATATCAATATCGGTGCTGGGGACAGCGTTAAGCTGCGGGTTGTTGGACATTTTGGGCGGCTTGGGAAATCCTGTTTTTTAAACTGGCATCAATAACCACATGACCAATCTGTATGATAAATCCCGCCATCAGCGAAGGATCGATTTCTTCCCGAAAATCCATGGGCGCCGAAAGCTGTTTTTTAAGCCGTTCCTGCAGATCGCGGCGCTCTTCACTCTTTAGGGCAAATGCGGAAATCACTTTGGCCTCATGGATATCTTCGGGAATCGTCAGGCGCTTGAGCTGAAATTCCCCCTTGCCGGATTCTTGAAGCAAAAGCTGGTGAATATCTTTCAAAAGGTGTTCCGGCAGGGCATGCCCAATCAGCTCGCAGGCCTTTTCTTTCGCCTTTATGTCGATTCTCTGCTCGATTTCCCCTTTCAGGAATTCGTAATTCCGCTGGGCTTTATCCGTGATTTCCTTGCCCCTTTGCCTCGCCTCTTCAACGATCTTTTTTTTCGTTTCTTCGGCCTCTTTGAGGATGACCTCCCGCAATTGCTGAGCTTGCTGTCGGCTCTCGGCAACCATTTTTTCGGATTCTTCTTTGGCCTTCTGCAAGCGTTTATTGGCCTCTTCTTGTTTTACCGCATAATCCTTGCTCAACTCCTGGATATGTCCTGTGGCCCGGCTGATGTTGCGCGTGAGAATATGGCGCATGAAAAGCATAAGCCCGACGAACATCACTAATAAGGCAATAATTGTAAAGATGACAACCATGAGAGAAGTCCTTTTTGTCGATCAATCGAATAACTGAAAGACAACTAGCATGGCGATGAAGGCCACGGCTTCCGCAAAGGCCATGGCGATAATCATCGCAATGAAAATCTTAGGTGCGGCCGAGGGGTTGCGTCCCAGGGAATTGATGCTGGCAAAGGAACTGGCCGCAAAGACCGCGCACGGCCCCAAAATACAGGCCAGGAAAATAATCGCAAGGGCGATATTGCGTGTCATTGTTCTAAAGTTATCACTCCAAGATGATCGTTATATTGTTTTGATCGATTTTTACCGCCCCGCGCTTGATGTCAAAAAGGCGGCCGTCGACATCCACCTTTCCCCCCAAGAGACGGGTCATCATGCGTTTGTGGAACGGCAGTACTTCAAAAACTCCCATTTCCCCCGGCAATGTGACACTTTTAGCCTGGCCTTTAAAAATCATCTGCGTGGGACTGATGATCAGCACATTTAATTGCATCGGATTGGCGTCTGATGATTTTTGACATTATTCCTCAGGATTGATTCTCCGTGTCCTTGTTCTGCTCAGGAGAAGCTCCCCGTTTCGGAAACACCAAATTTCGGGCACCGGCAATCAGATTTTTAGTGAAATGGGCCTGGGTCTGCCATGTAAAGAAGAAGACGCCTGCCAGCATCCCGATAAAGAGCATGATGATGAAAATAATCATCCACGTTGTTGTTTTAGTGGGGGAATCCGTTTTGACCTCGGGCTTCTCAAGGACAGGCGGCACGGGCCGCGCCGTAGGAAGCATCAATTTATTTTCCAGCATGGCGATATTTTCTTTGACCTTTTGAACAATTTCCGCATTATTGCGGTAAATCCCGATATGCCGTCTTTTGCTGACCGTTGTGTCATTCTGGGTTCGTTCCACCGTATCCAGTGAGTTTAATATCGTATCGCCAAGTTTTTGGGCCGCCTCGTAAAATTCGCTTTCCTCGAAACGGCTGACGACAAACTCCGTTTGTTTCCTTAAAGAATCAACATCCTCCTTAGGGATAACCCACACATCTTTAATCTCCACATTATAGGTGCGGGTCTCAGACGGTCGAAGCAAAACCGATTCCTTAAATAAATAATACATAGATTTTTCCGTATCAAATTCCACGTCCAGTCCGGCGGTATCGATGATATCCTTGGGCGTTACCTCCTGCGGCAGATACATCTTGATAGGAACTCCTTGTGTCTTGGTCTTGGAGGGATTGACGATGACGATGCTCATCTGCATCGGCTCCCGTGCCGCCTCTTGGGCGTCAACGGGCTCACAAAAGAAGAAAAGCAAAACGACCAAAATTTTATACAGGACTTGTCGAATCATAGGGCCTCCTTAGATATATATTTTAATAGTATTCTATTAAATGTTCCCGCAAAAGTAAACCCCGTTAAAGAAATTTTCTAACGGGGTTTATTCTCACCATATCACGATGCGAGAGGAGATTAATGGAAGAAGCTGTGCACGACAGGGGCATCCTCCCCTCCAAAACTCTGCTCGATAACCTTTTGCATGACTTCGGTGGCCCCTTGCACCTCATCGGTCTTCTCACGAATTTCACTCACCGTTGCCGATTCCGATAAGCCTTTCTCAAGAAGCGTGCTGAAATCATACCCTTCCTCGCCGGCAAATGCACTGAACTGCTCGCTGATTTCGTTGACGGCTGAGGCAACCGGCGAAGTGGCGACTTCTTCCTCGATGATTTTCGGCAGTTGATCCAGTTTGATCTTTAAATTTTCCAAGGCCAGACTGACGTCTCCGCCGGTGGCCAATGTCCCTTCGACGGCTTTAATCGCATCCAAGGCCTCACTGGCAATGGCCTTAACCCCCGAACCGGAGGCGACAAGCCCTTCCAGGGTTGTAAGCGAGGTGGACTCAACGAGGAATGTCCCCTCTTCGACTGTCGCGGTTTCCGCCTCCTCGATTCTTACGGTAGCGGGTTTCCCCGGTTCATAACTTTCAACGTCGACTTCAGTAATGACATATTCAAACACATCTTCGGAGTCCTTGGCCTTGTTCATGGCAACAGCGTCTACAATCTTCTTGTCTTCAAAATTCTGTATGGTGATTTTAGGTTTCCAATCGGGCCGTCCGCGGAAACGGATAATGACCTTATCCCCTAAAAGCACTGTCCCCGGCATGAGCAGTTTACCCACGGCCGTTTCGATGAAGATTGCGCCGGATTCCACGCTCCCTGTCGTTGACTCTGTAACGATGACGGTTATGGAGGTCTGGGGCTCATAAATCCTTGAATCAATCTCGTCGATAGCGAACTCATATAATCCCGGCTTGTCCGGAACCGGTGTCATCGGGACGGCTTGATAAATGGGATCACTGTTAAAGTCAAGGATATCGATGAGCGGTATCAAACCGGCGGCATAGGCGCGATAACGCAGCAGGGCGGGCTCGCCGGTTGTCAGTGACGGCGGGATAAGCAATCGTGCCGCTTGCCTCTTAGCAATTTCTTGTAAATCCAGCGCTGCATCTTGGCTTAACACAGCAGCATCTTCTAATTTATCAGCTGAGGCCAGGCTGTTGGCGGCCGCGGTCTCCAGGCTCACGATGGAAGACGCAACGGAATTCGTAAAATTAGTCAATGTCGTCTGGATAGCTGCGGTCTGAGCATCCAGCTTCCCTGTAATAACGCCCGTCTGAATATCCATTTTCGCTTGCACCGCGCCTACAACAGCCGTTTCGACTTGCGATAACGACTTGTCTAGTTTCTCATTAATCGTGGCTTCCATAGCGGCAAGCTTTTTGACCTCGGTGATATTCAAGGCGCTCGGAGAATTGAACTTTCCTCCCGTGCCGATTTCTGCTGTCGTTACGACAGAATAAACCTTTCCGGCTGCGAGGGGCGTCCCGTTCCATGACTGTATGACAAGGTTGGATACCGGATCAACGGTCGTCGAACTTAGAATGGGTGGATTGTTTACGAGTGTTGACCCGTCATAGATTTTAACATCGAGTTTAGTAACCCCCGGGACGATTGAGCCGTCTCTCTCTAACCAGGATATGGCATCCAGTCTGTCAGTCCCTGGACCAGCGCCGTCCGGATCCGGTTCATAAGAGAATTCCGTCGCCGCTTTCCAGATATGCACGGTTGAAGTCTCCATGTACAATTGATAAGTGACATCCTGATTGGCCGTCACAAGCTGCCCCATGTCGCCGTAACCGGTCTTGGACCACGTCGCGTACCAGATGCCGAACGGTGTAGGCTGAACATGCCATTCGGGAGACGACGTCGTAATGCCCACCTGCTGCCATTGAATCTCGGTTTGAACCGTGGATTTGACCTCCAAGACCGACAGGCCGCTTAACGGCGCGTTCGTCAATAGGTCAAAGACTTTCCATGTGATGTTATAGTAATCGATTTTGAAGTCATAATTGGAATTATCATAAACCCCGGAATCATTCGAATCCATGACCCGCACGCGGACGGCCGTCGAACGATCATCCGGGATCACCCAGTTAAAGAACTGTGTGCAGGTCAAGCTGGGGAAGACCGGGGTGCAGTTGGAGAAATTGTCGGCAATCACGTTGAGCGTTTCATCGCCCGTGGCCGGGTTGCCGTCGAGTCCAAGATTTTTAAAATCGTCAGCGTTTCCGGCAATGCCGTCGTAACCCTTGCCGCTGTAAGTATCATAAAGGATATCCACCTGCGCGACGGTGCCGGAAGCGGTCCACTGAATCTGCCGCCGCCTCTGCTCGCGCTCCTGAGCCGTGATCGTCTGGTTAGCGAGATCCTGATCCAGTTGTGTCTCGTACGACGCGCCGCCTTCATACGTCACCCAGCGCTCGGTCTGCGTGGCATCGATGTTGCCGTTGGGCGCCGTAATGGTAACCGCCCCCCGGATGTAGAAGAAATCATCGGAGACATCGTTCACTGACGAGTCGCCGGTGTAAAGAGGCGGATTGCCGGCAAATTCCACCTTCACGCGGACATTGGGAGAAATGTCATCTAGAACCGTCCAGGGGAACGCGCGCTCGGCCCCCCCCGAGCCGTCACCGGCGCCATAATCCTGCATCCCGATAAAGACCCAGTCGCCGGCGGGAATGGTGTACGGATCCACGGCGGTGTTCTTCGTATAATAAAAATTCACGCGGTGCATGGTGCCGCCCCAGTTAAACCGTATATCATGAGGCGTATTCACTCTCCAGTCTTCGCCGTCGTTGGGTTCAAGGAGCGTGAAATTTCCGATAATATTAAACTTTGGCGAAAGCCCGATCACGTCCGTATTGCCTCCGTCGGAATCAAAAATCTTGATTTTGGCCGAGGCCGTTGCCGTGTCCGGAACGCCGTTACCGCCTTGATCCCAATTATATGAACCCTCGCATTGATAAGGCGGCGTCAAGGAAGCCGCGCATCCGAGAGCGGCGCCGGCTCCAACGGCTATCGGGTAGGGATAGTCATCGGCCGTGCCCGCGATATTATCATCGCCCTTGCCGTCATTGATATCGTAATAAATATCGACGCTGGGAATATCGCCGTTGGCTGTCCATGTGATCGTGAAAGGCTGTCCGATGGGGACTTTGAGCCCATTTGTAGGCGAGGTGACGCTCAGCTTACCGCGGATGCGGAAATCGGCGCTGGAAATGTCATAGCCATCGTCCGTCCTGCTCCGGACCCGCACGCGGACATCAGAATCAATCGCGTTTGGAACATTCCAGCCCAATGACCCCTGATTTGGATTCGAAGAAACGTTGTTTGAAGTTGTGGTGGTCTGGAAGACGACAGGGTTTGAAAAATCACTCCCCGCCGTGGAATAAGCCAGCTCCACTTCATTCGTTGCCAGCGTGCCCTTATAGGACCACGTGACGGTGAGCGGATCGCCGACCTCAAGCGGAGCGCCGCCGCCGTCGGGAGCGGTCAGGGTAAAGTCGGAGATAATCTTAAAGTTATTATTCGATTGATCGCAGGCGCGGGTGCCCAAAGAACTTGTGCAAAGAGCGGCCTCCGTGGCATCCTCAACGCGAATCCTCACTTCCGTGCCGATCAGATCAGGGACGCCGCCGTTGGCGGTAATCCAGGGATAGGAGCCGTCGTTTACCGTGGTGGTGATAATGTTGTAGGAGCCGCCGCCGTTGGTAGAATAATAAAGATTGACGTTCGGAGTCCTTGCCTGGGTCGAACTGCTGGACCAGGTAAGCGGATAAGAAGTGGCCACTTTAAATTGATCCGTCTGGGCCGAGTCAGCATTACCATTGGGAGAAAGTACTGTTAATTTGGACACAATCTTAAAAACCTCTGAGATCGCTTCGGCGCCGCTGTCGTTCGGGTCTCGAATGCGCAGTTTGATGTTTTCGTCTTTAGTGTCCTCAATGTCCGGGACCGTCCAAGAGTAGCAGCCTTCAGTGATATCACAACCCGCCGCGTTTATGTTGGGCACAATCCCGTCTGCCGTTGGTTCAATCGGACGGATATCCGTCGTAAAATCATTATTTCCAGGTGAATACTCAAGTTTGACGTTCGCGATATTGCCCTGTTTCGACCAAATGATTAGAAACGGCTGTCCGACTTCAAGAGCCGGCGTTGTTGTCGTAGGCTCAACGAATCCAAGGCTTGCACGGATAATGAATGGACTGGCCGACCGATCCTCTGAATCAACGTCATTGACGTCATAGATTCTCAAACATGCCGCCGGTGTCACCCAGTTGGAATCGACAAGCCAGGGGTGGGAGCCGTCGTTAGACGTCGTCGGGGTGATTTCTTTGTTGAACGAGGCGGCAGAAACCGCACTGCAAGGTTGAAGTGCATTGACGCCCGTGGCGAGATCTATTTTCACATTGGTGGCATCCGCGCCCCACTTGTTCCAGGTGATTCCGTTGGGGCTGTTAAAGTTTTGTCCGACCAGCGCCGTCTCACCGCCGTTAGGGGCCGTCAAATCAAACCTGGCCATAATCTTAAAGTCGGCGCCTGATTCCGTCTTCACATAACGCGTGTCTGAAGAGCTGACATCGGCGTTTTCCACACGGACCCTCGCCTCAGGGGTCATATCATCGAGCACCGTCCAGAGAAAGGAACCGCTGTTGCTGAAGACATAATCAAGATCAGTGGGGTCTTGTATAGGCGCCCACGGCCCGACATCTCCACTAATAGAGTAGGCAATGCGAACAGTGTTTATACCACCGTTTCTCTGCCAAGTGATCCACTTTTGAGAGCCTACTCCCCATTTTTCTCCCCCCACCGGCGATGTGAGATTAATATCCCCGCGGACCGTGAAAGGCTGTGACAGATTATATGTATTGGGGTACGGATCCGCGTTATCCTCAATCATAATCTTCATGGATGTAGAAATGACATCTTGAACAGTCCAGGGAAGCGTTCCGCCGTTCCCGCCGTCCGGGAGCGGAGAGCTGTTTATCTTCGTTTTCGATACAGCGCAATCCGCGGGACAATACCAAACATTCACTTGCGCGATGCCGCCCTGCGTTGACCAAACAATGTTTTGAGTCGGATTTGAAATCCCGCCGTTCGTAACGGACCAAACGCTGCTGGAAACCGGCGAGGTAAAGCTGAAGCTTCCCACAATCTTAAATGACGAGGAAGGAACAGCCGTCGTCCCGCTGTCCGTAATCACATCGCTTAAACGGATGACGGCATTCGGTGAAGTTGTCGTTGGAACCGTCCAGTTGTAACACGGAGCCGGAGTGCAACTTCCTTGTCCCGCGGCTGGAACAGAGTCGGTAATCGCCGGCGTTTCCCATACAATTGGATTGGCGCCTCCGTCCAAGGAATACTCGATTTTAATATTGGCGATCGGGCCATCCGTATGCCACTTGATCTGTTGAGGTGTATTGACTCCCCACCGTACACTGCTTGTGGGCGCATCGACATATAATATGCCCGCGATTTTGATCTTTTGGGAAGGCGTCTCGGAATTAGGATCATCATTCGTGCCTGTGATTTTGACGTAGACGTCTTTGGAGACAACGTCTATCGGAATCTTCCAGTTAAAAGGCGGGGCGTTCGAGATGTTGGTCGCGGGAGGATTGCCTGTAATGTTCTGCAAAATCGGGCTGTAACTCGACCCGCCGTTGGTTGAATATTCAAGGTCGATGTTGGTTATGCCGCCGGCCGTTGTCCAGTCGAGCTGATAAATCTGGCCGGAATTAAATATCTGACCCGCGGTGTTTGGATTAAGCCAGGTGAATCCGCCGCGGATCGCGAAGGAATATTCGGAGGGATCCGACACGGCGGGCGTGGTGTTTTCACTGGCAACTCTTGCTTTGACATCTTGGGAAATGTTGCTTGGAATCTGCCACTCCCAGCAGGGGGAAGGCATGCAACCGGCCTGTCCATTGACTGGATCAAGTCCCGAAGCGTAAACCGGCCCCGGATTCTGCATCAACTGCCACGCGCCTGCGTCCACTGAATATTCAAGTCTCACCGTGGCCACAGAGCCTATAAGGGACCACTGGACAGGATGGGTGCTTCCCACAAGCCACTTCTCGGCCAGAGCCGGGGTTGGGTCGCCATTTGGAGAAACGAGTTCAAGCCCCGCCCGGATCACGAATTTTCCGGTGTCGGGATCGCGCATAGGATTCTCGTTTGCGTCTTCGGTTTCACCGGACTCATTCCAGTTGTCCGTTTCCGTTTCATAGGTTCCGTTACTGTCTAAATCCAAAACTTCAATAACTCTTACCTTAGCGGTTGGTGAGGTTGGGGCGTCAACGGTCCATTGAAAGATGCCGGGATTTGAATTAATGAGCTGCTCGGCTCCGGTAATTGTTGTCCAGTTTCCGCCCGTGCCGCCGCCGTTGGTGGCATACTGCAGGCGCACACGGTCTGTCGTATTTCCAGAGGTTGTCCATTCGATATCACGGCTAGCGCCCACCGCCCAGACCTCGCCATTCTCAGGCACGGTAATCTCGTAATCTCTGTGGATATGAATTACATTCGACCAATCATTGGTGTCGGAATCGTTGACATCCGCGACGCGGATCACCACGTTGTGGGACGGTTTAGCGGGTACACCGTTCCAGGAAAATTGGAGAGAAGAGGCTGAGGTTCCCGGGGGAACCTCGTCGTTAAAATTGACCCCGCCGTCCCGCGAGAACCAGATGTTCACATTGCCAAGCGAGCCGGTCTTGGTCCATTTAATCACATAGTTATTTCCGACCTTCAGATTGCTTCCGGCCGCTCCGCGGGAGGGGTGCGGAGGCTCGGTCACGGTAATGGAACCGACGATTTTGAATTGTGACCCGTCGGGAGTAACCCCGTAAACCGTGGAAGCAGTGGAATCCACGACTTTGACCCGGACCAGCGCACAGGTTGTATTGCCGCAGCTGCCCAGCACATCGGGGACACTATTCCAAGCCACGCCTGTTGCGCCGGTTGAGGCGTCCACCAGTGTGGCAATGGTTCCGGCATAATCGTCCCCATCCCCTGCGTTGCCGTTCGCGCCTTTTCCGTCGTACAGGTCATATTTGACATCGACTTGCGTCGTGTTTGTTCCCACCCGGGTCCATTTAACAAGACCGGCATTGTTGGACCCGACCACGACACGCTGACCCGCGGGGGGCGAAGTAACTGTGATCTTTGGCTTAACGGTAAATTGAAGAGATTCAAGGTACCAAGGTAATTGGATAGGATAATCGACATAGGAAATTCTTATATTGACGTCGGTGCTCCTTAAATCCGCCATCGGCGACCAAACAGCCGTGTTGGTGCCAGTTTGACAATCGAGATTACCGTTGTTGGCAATCTGCTGGGTGGAAATGGGTGAGTAGCTTCCTCCATCTACGCTTGATTCAATTACCACTTTGGGCCAGCTGACACCGTCGCTTTTATATCCGCTTTGGCAGATCCATCGGATCACCTGGTTTTGAGTGTCAGTCTCGGTCGCGTACCAGACCGTTCCCGCGTTAGGCACAGTAATGGATGTGATTGCGCCGCGAATCTTAAAATAAGCCGGATCCTCCGGGGCGACAGCTGATAATTCCGTGCCCGTCGGGGGAACTATATCTGTCACGTTGGTAATGCGGATACGGGCGGTTTCGGAGACCCGCCGGTCAGCACCCACGATACCGGCAGACCAGGAATAATCATTATTCCCGTCCGGACCCGACGACAGGTTGTTCACCACCGTAAACACATACCCATTGGTGTAGTCTGACGCGTTAAATGCCCCGCTCGTGGAGTATTCAATCTTGATGTTGCCGATGCTTCCCGTCTTGTTCCACCGGATGGAAGGCGTGTACGCCGTCCCCACCGTCCAGATATCCGAGTCCGTCGGCGACACCACGCTTAACTTACCCTTAATATAGTTATACGGTCCCGACGCCCACGTCCCTGAATCCAGCGACGTGTTGGTGTTGTTGGAATCAAAGACCCGGAAAAGAACT
>Ga0155416_157_pt1 | contig 43906 bp, 46 predicted proteins | sample RifCSPhighO2_02_FD_106384 | JGI IMG/M metagenome (GOLD analysis project Ga0155416, IMG submission 106384) | Omnitrophica WOR_2 bacterium RIFCSPHIGHO2_02_FULL_50_17 | reverse complement strand
GCATGGGTGGTTAGAACCTCCCGGTCATGGGCTTTAGGCTTAGAGCGTTTGGGTAAATAAAATCCATTGTCTTTGGCGTATTGAATGATGGTTGATACGGCGGCTGATTGTCCGTGTTTTTCTTCCAGCTGTCTTTGGATGTAACTATAGTTGTACCGGTAAAGCGGAATGTCTTTGTTCTGGATGGCCTTTTTGTCTATGGTAAGTTCTTTGATGATATTATTTTTGACCTCAGGCGCTATACGTTTTGCCGCGCCCGACCGTTTATACTCGACGGAGAATGTCTCAGGATTGCTTCGGTAAGACTGAAGGAGCCGGAAGAACATGGCTTTTTTGATGCCGAGGATTTGTTCAACATATTTTCGTTCGATCCCTTTGTTAAGGTATTTCTGTAAAAGCTCTTTGACCTGTTCATTGGTAAACTTTTTGTGGATTTGAGTGGCCATCCTGGAATCTCCTTTTTCTTCCAAGTATGGCCTATTGGGGGCTCATTTAAGGTGTCTACTTTTGAATCAAAAATTCGTCTAAAAGTGTCTACTTTTAATTCGTAAATGACACTCCTCCAGTCCAGTCCTTGCAAAATCCCCCAAGTCATGGTAAACTACGTTTGCCTGCCTAAGAAAGTGCAAATGAGTTAAGCGGGTGCCTCAACGGCCTTAAAATTGAAAACGCTTTCGTCTGCAAGATGTGCAGCCTGCTTAACTCTTTGATATAAATAGCCTTTCGAATTAAACAAAATTTCTTAAATTTTGTCTTTTCCATTAACCTTTCCTCGCTATGGATTTAATTATGAGGTATACTAAAAGTGGATCGTTTTTGGCTTAGAATAAGAAACGGCTGAGTCTATAGTCTCTTTTTAGGAAGGATGGGAATGATAGAAAAAGTGAACAGTCGCAAGAGTATCCTGCTTGTCGATGATGATCCTTCCGCGACACAAATGCTCACCATGCTTCTTGAGACCCGCGGGTATGAAGTGCGTATCGCCCGCTCGGGCAAAGAAGCCTTTGACAAAATTACAGATACAACAGATCTTATTTTATTGGACCTTATCCTGCCTGATAAAGGCGGTTTTGAAGTTTGCCGCAGACTCAAAGATGACCAGATCACCAAGCAAATCCCCATCATCATTCTCAGCGCCAAACTCCTTTCAGGGGATATCGTGGAGGCTTTGTATCTCGGCGCCGATGATTACCTCACTAAACCTTTCGAATATGAAGAATTGGTGGCGCGTATGGAAGCCGTGATGCGCAGAGGCCCAATCTTAAGAAACGGCAGACTCTTCGTCAATGGAGAGAAAGCGGTCATCTGCGAAATCAGAAGGATTATCGATGAGGGGCTCATCGACCCGTTTTTTCAGCCCATCTTTCTCTTGAAGCCGTTCAAGTTGTTTGGTTTCGAGGCCTTGGGGCGGCCAAAAACCAACACTATGCTCTCGAGTCCGGATTTGCTTTTTAAGGCGGCTATCCATTACGGGTTTTATCATGACCTAGAGATGCTCTCTTGGAAAAAGGCTGTTGAATGTGCCTCGTCTTTTCTGAAAGAGGAAAAGTTATTCTTAAATTGCAGTCCCTATCTGGTAGAAGGCCCCCAATTTTCCGCGATCAAGACTTTATTTGAAAAGAGTTCTTTTAATGTGGGCAATGTGATATTGGAGATCACCGAACGCTCCGCTATTTCCGACTTTAAGGTATTCTACGAATATCTGCGCTGTTTCCGCGAGCATGGCTTTAAATTTGCCGTGGATGATGTCGGCGGAGGATATGCGAGTCTGGAGTCCATTGTGGAGATTAAGCCCGAGGTGGTCAAAATTGACCGGCATATTGTCAATGAATTGAACAAAGATCCTTTTAAAAGAAGCATTATTAAGTTTATTGTGGCGTTTTGCCAAGAAAACAATATTCTGTCTATCGCTGAAGGGATTGAGAACAAAGAAGACTTGAAAATCGTCATGGGTCTCGGCGTTGATGCAGGACAAGGATATTATCTTTGCAGGCCGAGCGCTAAAATTGACGTCAAGGAGATGAATAACCGCGTTCTTACCTTCCTTTAATTTAAAGAATCCATCCTGGCCTGCGGGGCGTTGTCCTCTCATTTCGTTCCTTAGGAATGCCGAGACGGAAAAAATTGTTGACATCTTGCAAGGAAATGTTATACTTCCGTATCCATCAGACGGAGTTCCGACATTTCTTAAGGGCGGCGGTTTTTGCCGTCTTAAGGGGAAGGATCCATGGCACAAAAGACATATATGGCCAAGGCTGGCGACGTCCAGCGCAAGTGTTATCTTATCGATGCTAAAGATAAGATCCTAGGGAGGATTGCCACAAAGGTTGCCTCTTGTTTGCGTGGCAAGAACAAATCGATTTATACTCCTCATGTCGATACGGGTGATCAGGTTATCATTATCAACGCCGATAAGATTAAGGTGACAGGGAGAAAACTGCAGCGCAAGGAATATCAGAAATACAGCGGCTATCATTCGGGGCGAAAGACCGTTACGCTTGAGAAGATGCTTAAAAATGCACCCACGCAGGTATTGCGTCTGGCCATTACCCGGATGATCCCCCGGGGGCCCTTGGGGTACAGCGTGAGGAGAAAATTAAAGATTTACGCCGGGGATCAGCATCCCCATCAGGCGCAGAAACCGGTGGCTATTGAAATTTGATATTGGAGAAAGTTAAAATGGTTGAAGTCGTAAAATACAGTGCTACAGGACGGCGAAAGACCTCGGTTGCCCGTGTCCAGCTTATTCCCGGGACAGGGGCAATTAGAGTGAATAAATGTCCGTTTGATGAGTATTTCTCAAGGGAGACGGACAGACTGACTATCCTGGAGCCCCTTAAGGCGACAAATACATTAGGCAAGTTCGACGTGGATGTTAAGGTCACCGGCGGCGGGACATCCGGCCAGGCCGGCGCCCTTCGGTTAGGGTTGGCCCGTGCCTTGTCTTTATGCGATCCGGAGACGAAAACGGTCTTAAAGAAATCGGATTTTCTAAGCAGAGACCCCAGAATGAAAGAGAGAAAGAAACCGGGGCAGAAGGGGGCGCGTAAGAAGTTTCAGTGGGTTAAGCGTTAATCTCTTAAAGACAATTTGGATACGATGGGAAACCTATCTTGCCTTCATAAAAACGTTGACGAGATAGGTTTTTTATTTTAATATACATTCTCTTGAAATTCACGACGAAGATTCTTAACTTAAGATACGAAAGAAAGATAGGAATATTATGGTGAATGCGGGGATTGTCGGTATCAGCGGTTATTCCGGGGGGATTGCCCTTGAGCTTTTATTGAGGCACCCTCAGGTACGGGTCTCGTATGTGAGCGCCAATAATACTCAAGGCAAGGTTGATGAAATCTGGCCGAAATTGGCCGGCCAAACCCCTTTGGTGTGCCAGCCGTTTAACGCAGAGAAAGCCATTCAATTATGCGATGTGGTTTTCCTGGCTGTGCCGCATACGGTCTCGATGGAAATAACGCCTCAACTGCTTAGCGCCCAAAAGCGCGTGATTGACTTAAGCGGGGATTACCGCCTGCACAGCCCCCGGCAGTATAAAAAGTGGTATGGGGCCACACATAAGGACAAGAGAAATTTGATAAGGGCTATTTATGGATTGCCGGAATTTTATCGTGAGGACATCAAGAAGGCGAAGCTTATCGCCAATCCCGGCTGTTATCCAACCGCGGCATTGCTGGGCTTGGCGCCGCTTCTTGTTACCTCTACAGGTCTGGTCGAGTCTATCATTATTGATGCTAAATCCGGCACAACGGGCGCCGGCCGTAAGGCGAAACTGCAGTTCAGTTTCTCTGAGGTCAACGAGAATTTTAAGGCGTATAAGGTCATGAACCATCAGCATACGCCTGAGATGGAGCTTTATCTGTCGAAAATATCCGGCAGGAAATGGACGGTTGATTTTGTCCCCCATTTACTGCCTTTGAACCGGGGGATTTTGGAGACGATTTATGTGCGCCTTAAGACAAAGCTGCCACCGGCAGAGGTACAAAAAATCTACCAGCGTTTTTACAAGACAGAGCCTTTTGTCCGTGTGCGAAAAGCAGGAGACCAGCCCGAATTAAATCAGGTGACGGGCTCGAACTACTGCGATATCGGCCTTCAGACAAGTCCGGATGCAAAATTGCTCGTTGTCACAAGCGTGATTGATAATCTGATGAAAGGCGCCTCCGGCCAGGCTGTCCAGAACATGAATATTATGTATGGTTTCAAGGAAGAAGAAGGATTGGTTTAGTATTAAGTACGAACGACGAAGTACCAGGATAATTATGAAAATTCTAGAAAGTGGCGGAGTTACAGCCCCCAAGGGATTTCGGGCTAACGGTGTTGCCTCAGGGATTAAGCGTTCCGGGAAACTCGACTTGGCGCTTATTGTAAGCGATATCCCGGCGGTCAGCGCGGCTGTTTTTACGAAAAATTCCGTCAAGGCGGCTCCTTTGATTGTGAGCGAGCGGCATATCCGCCAAAATAAGACGCAGGCCGTCATCGTCAACAGCGGGAATGCGAATTGTTTTACGGGGAAGTTCGGCTTTGTTTATGCCGAGCAGACAACCGAGCTTATAGGAGAGTTGTTGAATATCCCTAAAGAATATGTGATTGTTTCCTCGACGGGTATCATCGGGCGTCCCCTGCCGTTTCAGAAAATCCGCAGGGCCGCTGAGGGGCTTGTTGAGGGGTTAAGCGCGCAGGGATCGCACAAGGCCGAGCAAGCGATTTTGACCACGGATTTAAAGACAAAATCCGTTGCCGTGCGCGTAACGTTAGGGAGCCGCCAGGTAACGTTAGGAGGGTGCGCGAAAGGCTCAGGGATGATTGCCCCGGATATGGCCACGATGCTCGCCTTTGTAACCACCGACGCGGCGATTGAGGCCTCTATGCTTAAGATGGCCTTGAAAGAGGCCGCGGATGAATCGTTTAACTGCATCAGTGTGGACGGCTGCATGAGCACCAATGACATGGGGATTGTTATGGCTAACGGCCTTGCCCAGAATAAAACGATTACAAAAAAAGGCAGGGATTTTCATGCATTTTGCGAGGCCCTTAATTATGTTTGTCTTGATTTAGCCAAGAAAATTGTCCTGGACGGTGAGGGGGCAACCAAGTTTATAGAGATCCATGTGATTGGCGCTAAAGACGGCCATCAGGCAAGGACGGCTGGCCTGGCCGTTGCCAATTCCAATCTGGTCAAGACAGCGGCTTTTGGCAGTAACCCGAATTGGGGGCGGGTGGCGGCCGCTATCGGCTCTTTAGGCATAGCGAGGCTCACGGAAGATAATTTAAAAGTTAAATTCAGCGATTTTGCAAAGAAAGACATCGTGATAACCGCGGATTTGAATCTCGGCAAGGCTAAGGCGGTCGTTTATACGTCGGATCTGTCCTACGCTTACGTGAAGATCAATGGAGAATATAATTAAAAAAGCTGGTGTCCTTGTCGAGGCGATTCCCTATATCCATGCCTTCCGCCGCAAGGTTTTTGTCATTAAATACGGCGGCAGTATTTTGGAGGATGCGGCGATTCGGAAGAATATTTTCCAGGATATTATTTTTTTAAGTTATGTAGGGATCCGCACGATCCTTGTCCACGGCGGGGGGCCGCACATCAGCCATCGCCTTAAAGAGGCAGGAATAAATCCAGAGTTTCATGACGGTATCCGCGTTACCGGCAGGGAGACCTTGAAAATCGTCAGCGAAGAATTGGATAAACTGAATAAACACATCGTTCAGGAGATTAGGGATTTGAAGGGCGATGTCACGGGGTTAAAGGGCGATGCCAATATCGTTTACGTGGAAAAGAAAAAGGCGTCCAAAGATTTAGGGTTCGTGGGCACCATTATGAGTATTGAAAAAGAGGCCCTGGAGATGCATTTAAAGCAGGGGCACATCACGGTTGTCTCGCCAATGGGGATTTCGGTTGAGAGACAGCCGCACAATATCAACGCTGACGAGGTCGCCAGCGCGATCGCCGGTTCCCTGCAGGCTGAAAAACTGGTTTTATTGACGAATGTTCAGGGCGTTATGCGCGATATGAATGATCCCCAGTCGCTTGTTTCTACGCTGACGCTAAAAGAGGTTTCTGAGTTCATTGAGCAAAGGGTTATTCAGGGCGGGATGATCCCTAAAGTGAAGTCCTGTGTCGAGGCCATTTTAGGCGGCGTGAAGAAGGCGCACATTGTGGATGCCCATATCGAGCATGCGCTCTTGCTGGAGTTCTTCACGGACAAAGGTGTCGGGACGCAAATTGTGAAAAAGTAACCAGTAACCAGTGGCCAGTGGCCAGTCCTGAGCGTAGTCGAAGGACTGGTTACAGGTTACTGGAATCTTGCTACTCAAGAAAATATGCAAAAAACAGAGATTTTCGAAGCTTACGATAACTATATCCTTTCGACGTATTTCCGCACGCCGGCGATTTTTGTTAAGGGCAAGGGGATGACGTTGATTGATATCGAGGGGAAAAAGTATCTAGATTTCTTCCCAGGGTGGGGCGTGAACAACGTCGGGCATTGTCATCCTAAGGTCATGGCGGCTGTCCGCGACCAGATCGGTAAACTGATCCATATCCCGAATAACTTTTATCATCCCTCTCAGGCTAAGTTGGCGAAGGAAATTATCCGCTGTTCTTTTCCCGGCAAGGTGTTCTTTTGCAACAGCGGGGCAGAGGGCTGCGAGGCCGCTATCAAATTCGCCCGCGCCTACGGTCAGGGCAAGCGCCACGGGATTATCACGATGGTCAATTCGTTTCACGGCCGCACGCTGGGGGCTCTGGCCGCCACAGGTCAGCCGAAATATCAGCAGGGGTTTCAGCCGCTGCCGCCGGGATTCAAGACGGTGCCGTTTAATGATTGGGATGCTTTAAAGGCGGCCATCGGGGATGACACGATTGCCATCATGCTGGAACTGGTCCAGGGAGAAGGCGGCATCCATGTTGCCGGCAAGGAATATATCCGCCAGATACGGGAGATATGCACCGAGAAAGATATCTTGCTCATTTTGGATGAGGTGCAGACCGCGATGGGGCGCACGGGTGAGATGTTCGCCTTTAAGCATTATGGTGTAACGCCGGATTTGATGGTCCTGGCGAAAGCCTTAGGGGGCGGGCTTCCCATAGGCGCCTTGGTCGTGAAGGAGAAAATCGCCGGCACGTTCAAGCCGGGCATGCACGCCTCCACCTTTGGCGGCAGTCCTTTGGTCTGCAAGGCGGCGCTGGGGACGTTCAAGGCGATCTTCAGCGACAAGATGCTTAAAAACGCGCGCGTCATGGGGGCGTATCTGATGGAACGGCTCAATGCGCTGAAGGAAAAACTGGATTGCATCCGTGAGGTGCGGGGTTTAGGGCTTATGCTCGGCGTGGAATTAAAGATGGAAGGCAAGACCGTATTCGAGGGATGTTTTAATCGCGGGCTTATTATCAACTGCACGCAAGGCAACGTCTTGCGGATCATGCCGGCGTTAAACGTCACAAAAAAGCAGGCGGACAAGGCGTTGTATATTCTGGAAATGGCCCTGGCCGCGGTTTCAGGCTGATGGAGACTATGAAACGCGATTTCTTAAGTCTGCAGGATTTGACACAGGAAGAGATTCTCGCGCTTTTGAAGCGGACGTATCAATTGAAACGCGACAAAACTAAGATGCGGGATTACCTGCGGGGTAAATCCATAGGGCTTTTGTTTCAGAAGCCGTCGAATAGGACCCGCGTGTCTTTTGAGGTGGGGATTTCTCAGCTCGGCGGTAACTGCCTGTATCTGGGGCCGGAAGAAATTAATCTGGGGGTGCGCGAGTCAACGGCGGATGTGGCAAAAACCCTGTCGCGTTATCTGGACGCGATTGTCGCCCGCACCTTTCATCATCAGGACGTTGTCGATCTGGCGCGCTACGCCACTATTCCGGTGATTAACGGTTTGTCGGACATGTATCATCCCTGCCAGTCCCTGACGGATATGTTCTCCATCGAAGAGAAGCTGGGAACAACGCAGGGCGTCGTTTTGGGGTATGTCGGCGACGGCAATAACAACGTCTGCCATTCGTTGATGATCGGCTGCGCCAAAACGGGGATCAGTACACAGATCGCCACACCCAAAGGATATGAGCCGGACCCCAAAGTCGTGCGGCAGGCCAAATCGTTGGCTCAAGAGACGGGTGCTTTCATTCATCTGACCCGTTCGCCCAAAGACGCCGTTGCCGGGGCGGACGTGATTTATTCCGACGTGTGGGTCAGCATGGGCCAGGAAAAACAGGCCCCAAAGCGGTTGAAAGATTTCAAGGGCTTCCAAATCAATGGCAGGCTGGTTCAGGGAGCCAAGGACAAATTTATTTTTATGCATTGTCTGCCCGCACATCGCGGACAGGAAGTGACGGCCGATGTCATTGACGGGGAGCATTCAATCGTTTTTGACCAGGCGGAAAACCGTCTGCATGTCCAGAAGGCCGTATTAACATTTTTGATTGAGAAGAGTCGTCAATCAGGGGAAAGAGGGGGCGGTTCATGAAAAAAGTTGTTTTGGCATATTCGGGCGGACTGGACACCTCCTGCGCTATTAAGTGGCTGGAAGAAAAAGGCTATGAGGTGATTGCCTTCATCGCCGACGTAGGCCAGCGTGAAGACTTTCAGGCCGTCAAAAAACGAGCCCTTGAAATCGGCGCCTCTAAGGTGCATGTTGTTGACCTTCAGAAGGAATTTGTCGAGCAGTATGTCTTCCCGGCGCTGAGGGCCGGGGCAGTGTATGAACACAAGTATTTTCTGGCCACAGCCCTTTCCAGGCCGCTCATTGCCAAGCATCAGGTGATGATTGCCCACAAAGAGAAGGCGGATACAATCGCCCACGGATGCACCGGCAAAGGAAACGATCAGGTGCGCTTTGAGGTGACAGCCCGTATTCTCGATCCGCAGATGGAGATCATCGCCCCTGTGCGAATCTGGGAATTTAAGACGCGCGAGGAAGAGATCGACTATGCCCAAAAGAAAAAGATTCCCGTTGATGTCACGAAAAAAAGCCCCTACAGCGTTGATATCAATCTGTACGGCCGCAGTATCGAATGCGGCGTTCTCGAAGACCCATGGGCGGAACCGCCTGAAGAGATTTACAAGCTGACGGTGAGTCCCTTAAAGGCCCCCAACGACCCTAGTTACATTGAGATTGAATTTTTCAAGGGGATCCCTGTGAAGATTGACGGGAAATCGTATGCGCCGCTGGATCTGATTCATCAGTTGAATAATATCGGCGGGCAGAACGGCATCGGCCGGGTGGATATGGTGGAAAACCGGCTCGTCGGCATTAAATCCCGCGAGATTTACGAGAATCCCGCAGCGACTATCCTGCATGCGGCCCGTCAGGAGCTGGAGTGCCTGGTTTTGGACCGGGAGACCATGCACTATAAAGAGGCCTCTTCCCAAAAATATGGCGAGTTGGTTTATTACGGCTTGTGGGAGACCCCCTTGAAGAGGCAGATGGATGTGTATTTCGAGGAAATCCAGAAAGAAGTCACGGGAACGGTCCGCTTGAAACTTTATAAGGGAAGTTGTGTGGTCGTGGGGCGCAAGTCCCCCCATTCCCGGTACAAGGAAGAATTGGCCACCTACGGCGAAAAAGATGTCTTTGACCAGAAATTCGCCGAGGGGTTTATCAGGCTGTGGGGGATGCCGTTTTAATTGTCCATGAATGAAGACATATTAGAAATAGTCCAGTTGCTGGAAATCGTCGCACTGACGGGCTTTATCTCCATACTTGCATTTTTTCCTATGTGGAGCGGCAAACCCGAGTCGAGGAGATATTATATAAAACTGCTTATTGCCGCTTTCTTTATTTTTGTGGTGTCTTTTTTCATGCTTAAGGCAAGTCCCTAATCATTATCGCGGGAGACAATCATGGCAAAACTGTGGGGGAGCCGTTTTAACAAAGGAACCGACGCGTTGGCGGATGGGTTCAGCTTCAGCATTGGATACGACTGGCGCTTGGCCAAGTACGACGTGCAGGCAAGTATCGCGCATGCGCGGATGCTGGGCAAGTGCGGAATTATCCCGAAAGAGGATGCCGCGCGTCTTGCCTCGGGCTTGCGCAAAATTGCCGGGCAGATCGCGAAAGGCACGTTTAAATTTGATACAAAAGCGGAAGACGTTCATACCAATATCCAGTCGGCCTTGAAAAAATTCATCGGCCCGGCCGCGGACAAACTGCATACGGCCCGTTCGCGCAATGACCTGATCGCGCTCGACATGAAACTGTATTGCCTCGACGAGTCAAAGCAGATCATTGATTTAATTGCCCTGGTGCAGAAGGCCGTTGTCCAGTTTGCCGATAAAAATAAGGATGTGATTATCCCGGCCTACACGCATCTGCAATCCGCTCAGGTTGTCTTGCTGGCGCATCACATGCTGGCCTACGTCGAGATGCTGGAACGCGATAAGGCGCGGATCTATGGCACCATCAAGCGCACCGCTGTCATGCCTTTAGGCAGCTGCGCTTTATCGGGGACAACGCTTCCCATTGACCGGAATTTTGTCGCCAAGCAGCTGGGGTTTAAACAGGTGACGGCCAACAGCATGGACTCGGTCAGCGACCGGGATTTTATCGTCGAGGCGCTCTCTGACATCGCTGTCCTGGGGATGCACTGTTCGCGGGTCGCGGAAGATATCATTTTATGGGCCACGCGCGAATTCAATTTTGTGGATATTGACTGGGCGCTGTGCACGGGGTCGTCTATTATGCCGCATAAAAAGAATCCGGATATCTTGGAGCTCATCCGCGGGGCGACGGCCAATCTTTACGGCAATCTTAACGAGGTACTGGTTCTGATGAAGGGGCTGCCGTTGACCTACAACCGCGACATGCAGCTCGACAAGCCGCCCTTGTTTGAGTCGGTGGAGAAAATCAAGGACATACTCGGGCTTTTGACCAGGCTTTTTGTTGGTCTTAAGGTCAAGGAAAAAATAATTGCCGAGCGTATTTATGACGAGGCCTTTTTCTCGGTCGATGTCATGGAGTATCTGATCAAAAAGGGAGTCTCGTACCGCCAGGCGCACGATACCGTCGGCACCATGATCAAGGAATGCGCGGACAAGGGGAAAAAGATTGCGGAGTTGAATCTCGCGGAACTGAAGAGTTACTCGTCCTCTTTCGGTGTGAATGTCAAGGCGCTTCTGGATCCGAAAGTTTCCGTTAGCAATAAGAAATCACTGGGGTCTACGAACCCTACGCTCGTTCGCCGGGAGATAGAACGGTGGAAAAAACTGCTGCGTTAGCCGCTGGCGGGTTTGCCCGCGGGTATCTATCATGAGAATCATATCGGATAAGATCACCTTGAGTGAACTGACCCAGACGGCCGGCGAGATGTTCGGGAATTTTGTCAAAGCCGTCGTGGATGTTGATAGAGAACTTATCGCCATTGACGCGGAGCTTCATTCGGATCTGGAAGCGATGCTCCTTGCTCAGGGTGCGAAACAAAAAGACCTCTGGGGGATCAACCTTTATCCGGCAATGCCGGAGGAGGAGCTGATTGAATTTGATTCCATGATCAATGTTCGTCCGTCTCAGGGCAACGGAAGCCGCGGCGTGGAACAGGAAGGGACGCGCCGGAAGATCACGGCGATTGTCGCAAAGAGGATTGTCCGATGATTTATCAGCATCAGGGCCTGGCGGCAGGGCGCTGGAGCCGTCTGTCGTTTCTTGAACAAATGGCCAATATCGGTAGCGAGGTGGAGCGCGCCTTGAACTGGCGGGCAAAGGATAATGCCGCTTATTCTCGGCAGGCGGCCGAGCGCGCCCTGGAACTGCTGGATTTGACCCTGGACGCTGTCTATGGTCCGTCCCGTCTCAAGGAAATCGCCCGCGTCAGAGAAGCCCTTGTGGATTACTTTATCGGAGCTAACCAATATAAGTCCACGGAGGCATCGTGGAGAAAATACTTTGCGAGTTTTACCTATGCCGCTCGCAGGGGTTATTAAGGAGCTATGCACGATTTTAAATATAAAAACGGGGAGTTGTATTGCGAGGACGTGAAGGTCAGAGACGCCGCCGCCAAGGCGGGGACGCCGTTTTATCTCTACAGCCATCACACGCTGGTGGACCATTTCACCAAGATCAAAACGGCGTTCGCGCCGGTCAGTCCGCTTATTTGTTTCGCCATGAAGTCCAACGACAATCTAGCGGTCCTCAAAACGCTGAAAGATCTGGGGGCCGGTTTTGACATCGTCTCCGGCGGTGAGTTGAAAAAGGCCTTGCGCACAGGTGTTGACGCGGGCAAAATCGTTTTCGCCTCCGTTGGCAAGACCGAGGAGGAGATCGTTGACGCGATCCGCTCCGGGATTTTATTGTTTAACGTGGAGTCCCTGCCGGAATTGGAGGAAATCAACCGTCTGGCCGGCGCGCTCAATACCCGTCCGCGGGTGGCCTTGCGTATCAACCCTGACGTCGAGGCCCTGACGCACGTGAAGATCACGACGGGCACGCTCAAGAATAAATTCGGCATTGACCTTAAGACGGCGCGTAAAATCCTGCGGGCCGCGAACCGTTATCCTCACGTCAGCTTAAGCGGCCTGCACATCCACATCGGCTCGCAGATTACGACGCGGGCTCCCTTTATCCGAGCGCTTACGAAGGTAATTGCCTTTCTGGACGTACTCAAAAAAGACGGCGTCCGTCTGGAATATCTGGACATCGGCGGAGGGATGGGGATCATCTATAAGGATGAAAAGCCGCAGACGGCCCAGGACTTTGCCGCGGCTGTTTTATCGCGTTTGCGTAAAACCGGATTAAAGATTATTATGGAACCCGGACGGTTTATCGCGGGTAACGCCGGCATCCTCGTGGCGAGGGTTCTGTACTTGAAGGATAACAGTTTTAAGAAATTCCTGATCGTTGACGCGGGGATGAACGACTTGATCCGTCCGGCGTTGTATGATGCCTATCATGAAATTGTCCCGGTCGTTGAAACAAAGGCCCGTAAAACAAAGATGGATATTGTCGGGCCTATTTGCGAGAGCGGGGATTTTTTCGCCAAAGACCGGCAGTTTCCCATTCTTAAAAATGGGGATCTGGTCGCCATTATGAGCGCTGGCGCTTACGGGTATGTGATGGCGAGCAACTACAACATGCGCGGCCGTCCGCCGGAGGTCATGGTCAAAGGCAACTGTTTTGAGATAACTAAAGATAGGGAAACTTTTGAAGACTTAATACGTGGGGAGACGATCCCCGCCTTCTTGCAATGAAGACAATCCTTTTTACCAAAATGGCCGGAGCAGGGAATGATTTTATTATTGTGGACGCCCGTCCGGGGATGGATTACAAAGAATTGGCCGTCAAGGTTTGCGACCGCACCAGCGGCATCGGTGCCGACGGTTTGCTGGTTCTGGAGAAATCCAAGAAGGCCGATTACAAGATGCGGATTATCAACCGCGACGGGTCCGAGGCCGAGATGTGCGGCAACGGCGCGAGGTGCATGGCCGCTTACATCGTGCGTTATCGAAAACCTAAGAAAAAGTTGTTTGCGATGGAGACCGCGGCCGGCCTGGTGCGGGCAAAAGCCGCGGGAGAGAAGGCGGCTATTGAGCTTGGCATGCCGTCGGACTATAAAGCCGATATGCCCATCACGGTCAATGGCCGTCCCCTTCATGTCAGTTTTATCAATACCGGCGTGCCGCATGCGGTTGTTTTTGTCGAGGGGCTGAAGAATATAGCCGTCGGGGAAATCGGCCGTGTTATCCGCTGGCATGACGCCTTTAAGCCTAAAGGGACGAATGTTAATTTTGTAGAGCAGATCCAAGAGAATGAGGTCGATGTCCGCACTTACGAGCGCGGGGTGGAGGCCGAAACGAAAGCGTGCGGCACCGGAAGCGTTGCGGCGGCGATTGCCGCTTATCTAAGGGCTGATCCGGCGCCGGCGCAGAAGAAAACAGCCGGGATGAAGGTGCGTACCGAAGGAGGGGAGATACTGGAAGTTTTTTTTGATATCATACAAAAACAGGTTGTCCATGTCTGGTTAAAGGGAAGCGCTCATTTTATAGCCAAGGGGGAATATTATGTTTAAGGGATCCATTGTCGCACTTGTAACGCCTTTCAAAAACGGACGCATTGACGAAGACAAAATCAGGGAGCTCGTTGAATTTCAGATTCGAAGCGGTACGCAGGGAATTGTCCCTTGCGGCACGACGGGTGAATCCCCGACCTTGACGCACGAAGAGCACAACCGCGTCGTGGAGATTTGTGTCCAGGCGGCCAGGAAAAGGATTCTGGTCATTGCCGGCACCGGTTCCAACTCAACGGCTGAGGCGGTGGCACTCACCCAGCACGCGGCCAAAGCCGGCGCTCAAGGGTGTCTGGTGGTGACACCGTATTATAACAAGCCGACCCAGAAAGGCCTGTATCTGCATTTCAAGGCGGTCGCCGGCAGCGTCAAGATTCCCATCATCCTTTACAATATCGAGGGGAGAACCGCGCGCAATATCGAGACAGAGACCGTGGCGAAGCTGGCCCGGGATTGCCGGAACATCGTCGGTGTTAAGGAGGCCTCGGGGAATCTCCAGCAGGTCAAGGATGTCCGGCGCGCCTGCGGCGAGCGCTTTATCATTCTCTCGGGTGACGATATCCTGACGCTGCCGATTATGGAGCTCGGGGGTGTCGGGGTGATTTCGGTTGTGGCCAACATTGTTCCGCAGGATGTGGTTTCCATGATTGCCGCCTTTAATGCCGGGGATAAACACAAGGCCTCGGAGATTAACGACCGGCTGATTCCGTTGATCAAGGCAATGTTTTTGGAGACGAATCCCATCCCGGTCAAACACGCGATGGGGCTTTTGGGAATGTGTTCGGCCGAGCTGCGGCTTCCCTTATGCGAGATGGAAGAGGCCAATGCTGAGAAACTGAAAACAGCCTTACAACATTACGGTTTACTGAAAGGACAGCTTGTATGATTAAATTGGCTATCAGCGGTTGTCAGGGACGGATGGGGCAGGCCATCACGCGGCTGGCCTTGTTGGATCATGAATTTGCCGTCACGACCCTCCTGGAGCGTCAAGACCACCCGAAGTCCCATGAGGCGGTGAGCGGCCTTCAGGTGCATACGGTTTCTTCTGCTCTTCAGGGTTGCGATGTCCTGATTGAGTTCACGACACCCGAGGCCACCGTCGACCATCTCCAGAGGTGTCTTCAGCATGGTATTAAGATGGTCATCGGCACCACAGGGCTTAATCCGGACCAAATCGCTCAGGTGAAAAAAGCCGCGGAGAAAATTCCTGTCGTTTTTTCTTCGAATATGTCCGTGGGGGTCAATATTCTTTTTAAGCTGACGGAACTTGCCGCAGCGAAAACGGCCAAGAATTATACGGTGACAATGGAAGAGGCCCATCATATTCACAAAAAAGACGCGCCCTCCGGCACCGCAAAGACGCTGGCGGAGATCGTCGACCGAGCTTCGGGTGTGAAAGTTGCGGACATTAAATCGATTCGTGAGGGAGAGACCGTCGGCGACCATACCGTAACTTTTGAAAGCGCGGAAGACGTTATCACCATCTCCCACCACGCCAAAAACCGCGACATCTTCGCCAAAGGGGCACTGGTCGCGGCCAAGTTTCTGGCCCAAAAGAAAAATGGTTTGTTCAGTATGCAGGATGTCTTGGGGTTGAGCTAATGATTATCCGGGCTTGGTGATGTATTAGAAAGGCTCACAGGAAAGAGGGAAATAGTTATGATTAAACCACGCTTGAAAAGTTTATTTTCTGGCAAAGAATTTAAAGAGATTCTCGTGCGCAACAAAGTGAAACGGATTGCGTTATTCGGTTCGCAGGTGGCGGAAAATGTCCACTATCCCCATGATTATGATTTTTTGGTTGAATTTCAACAGGGGGCCGATTTATTTGACCATGTTGGCCTCAAACAAGACCTTGAAGAATATCTAGAGAAAAAAGTCGATGTGGTGACAAAAAATTCATTAAGTAAGTATTTACGAAACATGGTATTAAAAGAGGCTGAGTATCTGGATGTCTAAAGCACAGCGAGGAAAATTTTATCACAAGGGAGCTATGCTGCGGCTGCCGATTTACCTGGATACGCAATTGCAAAATCGTCTTCAGCGTATGGCGCAAAGAAATCATGAGCAGTTACGAGAGCTTGTGCGCCGTTTATTAAAAAAAGAAGTTCGCATGGCTCAATAGAGGAGTGGATATGCCTGTTAACATCGAATTCGCCGACCGGTTGAAGGAACTGCCGCCGTATTTGTTCGTCGAGATTGACAAGGCCAAACGCGAGGCGATCGCGCAGGGAAGGGATGTCATTAATCTCGGCATCGGCGACCCGGATTACCCGACGCCGGGCCATATCGTGGCGGCCATGGTGAAAGCCGTCCAGGATGGGGCCAACCATCATTACGCCTTCGACGCGGGCCTGCCGGCGCTGCGCCAGGAAATCGCAAAGTGGTTTCAGAACCGGTTTAACGTTTCTCTTAACCCGGACACGGAGATTTATCCGCTTATCGGTTCTAAAGAAGGTCTGGCGCATTTGCCGCTGGGTGTCGTGAACCCAAGAGACAAGGTGGCCCTGACCGACCCGGCCTATCCGGCCTACCGGGCCGCGATTCAATTTGCCGGCGGTAAGATTGTCAATGTGCCGCTTAAAGCGAGCAACGGTTTTGTGCCTGATCTCGTCAGGATTGAAAAGATCAATGATTTGAAAATGATTGTCGTTAATTATCCCAACAACCCGACCGCGGCGGTGGCGCCTCATGAGTTTTACCAGGGGCTGGTTGACTTGGCGCGCGCTAAGGGGTTTATCATCGTCTCCGATATGGCGTATTCGGAAGTGTATTTTGACAATGAAAAACCCGTCAGCATCCTGGAAATTGAAGGCGCGAAGGACGTCGCCATCGAATTCCATTCTTTCTCTAAGACTTATTATATGACAGGCTGGCGAGTGGGGTGGGCCTGCGGGAATCCGACGCTGATTGCCGCCCTCGCCAAGGTCAAGACCAACTTCGATTCCGGAATTTTCCAGGCTATTCAGGTCGCCGGTATCGCGGCCCTCAAAAGTCCTCCGGAGATCGTCGAAGATATGCGCGTCCTTTACCAGGAACGCAGGGATTTGTTGATTAACGGCCTGCGCGCAATCGGCTGGAAGATCACGCCGCCGAAGGCCGCGTACTATGTCTGGGCCAAAATTCCCAAGGGGTTTACGAGCTCCGTGGAAGCGGCCAAGGCGTTTCTCGAGAAGGCGGATATCGTGGTGACGCCGGGCAACGGCTTCGGGGAATCCGGAGAAGGGTATGTGCGCATGGCCCTGACGGTTCCTAAAGACCGCTTGAACGAAGCGGTGGAACGTCTTAAAAAGGTTTTATAAAGATCGAGATATCGCTGAACGCCTGCCTGCCGGTAGGCAGGGTTGCGTAGCCCTTCGACTCCGCTCAGGGTGGTTCGAAGGGTGGTGAGTGAAGTCGAACCACGAGAAACGTATATCGTTAAACGTTTTTCGCCACGATAAACGAATAACGGAGTCATCGTTGGCCATTGCCTACATCGCATTGGGTTCGAATCTGGGCGACCGCGTTTCCTATATTATGAGCGCTGTCGCCTCGTTGCAGGAAAAGGGTGCTTCAGTGCTCAAACAATCTACGATCATTGAGACTGATCCTGTCGGCGGGCCGCCGCAACCCAAATTCCTCAACGCCGTTGTCAAGATCGAAACACGGTTATCTCCCGTCGAATTATTAAATCAGTGCCAGGGGATCGAAAAAGAACTCGGCCGCGTGCGCGACGTTCCCAGCGGATCGCGCACCATCGACCTGGATATCCTTCTTTATGACCGCCTTGTCCTTGACACGCCTCGGCTTACGATCCCGCACCCGCGCATGTTCGAGCGGGCATTCGTTCTGGAACCTTTGAAGGAAATGGAGCCGGCTTTGCTGGAAGAATGCGTCCATGCGCGTCATAAGATCCGTTAAAACCATGCAGCGTCTGGTAAGTCAAGCCAGGCGGCAGGGGAAGCGCGTGGGATTTGTCCCCACGATGGGTGCCCTGCACGAAGGGCATTTGTCGCTCATGCGCCGCTGCCGGCGGGAAAATGACTTGACGGTTGTGAGCATTTTTGTCAATCCCGCCCAATTCGGCCCCACCGAGGATTTTAAGGCTTATCCCCGCCCGGTAAAGGCGGATCAACGGCTTGCCGGGAAAGCCGGCGTGGATATCCTGTTTTATCCGTCGGATAAAGAAATGTATCCGGATCCCTATCGGACATATATCGAAGTGGAAAAGATGACGGAGAATCTGTGCGGGAAGTTCCGTCCGGGGCATTTTAAGGGTGTGGCGACGGTTGTCGGGAAGCTGTTGAACATCGTCCAGCCGGACGTGCTGTATCTGGGGCAGAAGGACGCCCAGCAGGCCGTGGTTTTAAAACAGATGGTCCGCGACCTGAATTTTCCCGTGACGGTCAAGGTCTGCCCGATTGTCCGCGGCCCCGACGGGGCGGCCCTCAGCTCGCGTAACGTTTATCTGACGCCGCAAGAGCGCCGGCAGGCCGCGGTCCTTTTCCGCTCTTTGCAGGAGGCCAAAGAAAAGATACAGAGCGGCGAACGCTCTCTTGCGGCGGTTGTCCAGGGAATCCGTCGGCGGATTCTCAAGGAGACCTCGGGGAAAATCGATTACGTCGCATGCGTGAATGCGCAGACGCTGGAGCCTTTGTCCTGTGTTGACGGGAAAATCCTGATTGCCCTGGCGGTGCGGTTCGGCTCAACACGTTTGATTGATAATATTCTGGTGCAGGTGCGGTAACCCATGAAAACAAAGAAACGTAAAATCGGCATCGTTGGCTGCGGTGCCATCGGCTCGGGCATCGCCCGCTTCGTCGAAAAAGATTTAAAAAATCATTGTCAATTGACGGCCTTTTATGATATTGATTATACAAGAGCGTCGAGGCTGGCGAAGGAACTGAGGTTAAAAAAGGTGTGCCAAGACTCTTTAAGGGGACTTATTCAAACCTGTGATTTCGTGGTTGAGGCGGTGAACGCCGAGAATACCGGCAGCATCCTCCGGGAAGTTCTCAAGGAGGGGAAAGACATGATGGTGATGAGTGTTGGAAAACTCCTCAATGCGGAAGATATCTTTCGTTTGGCGCAGGAGAATCACTGTCATCTTCTTTTGCCGTCGGGGGCCGTCGCCGGCATTGATGCCCTCAAGGCGGCGAGCCTTGCCGGCATTGACAAAATCACGTTAACAAGCCGCAAGCCCCCGAGGGGTTTCTCAGGCAATCGTTATCTTTTGAAGAAGAACATTGATCTCTCTAAAATAAAAAAAGAGACTGTACTTTTTGAGGGCGATGTGGATACGGCGGTGAGACTTTTCCCCCAGAATATCAATGTGGCCGCCACCCTGGCCCTGGCCTCAGGCGTCAAGAAAAAGATCAGGGTGTGTATTATAACCTCGCCGGAATATAAAAATAATTCTCATGAGATTGAGGCGGCGGGACCCTTTGGGCGTATCACCACGCGCGCCGATAATGTGATCTGTCCGGATAACCCCAAGACAAGTTATCTGGCGGTTTTATCTGGTATGCAGACATTGAAACAGTTCTTTAGCGGCATTTGTGTCGGGACTTGAATAACGGATAAACGAAAGGAGGTGAATACATGGCTAAGAAGGTGGCTAAGGTAGGTATCAAGAAGGAAAAAGGATGCCTTTATTTTGTCGATAAGAAGGGCGACATCTCTTGCGCCAAGATGGCCCGTGGCAGCGCCAAAGGGGGGAGCCCCAAGAAAGTTGCCAAGGTCGGCATCAAGAAAGCGCCGGGGTTTCTTTATTTCATCGATAAAAGCGGCGATATCTCTTGCGCGGCGATGGTTCGCGGCGGCAAGAAAAAGAAGTCATCCAGGAAGACAAAGAAAAGAAAGTAACTTTGTTTTCTCGCATTCCATTGCATCCCATGTCACGAGGCCGCAAGGCGTGTCTTTTGTGACCTTGTGACATGGGACCCTTTCATATTTTCCTCGAGATACCATGAAATCCGATTTCATTGTCATCCGGGGGGCCCGGGAGCATAACCTGAAAAATGTCAGCCTGAAGATCCCCCGCAACCAATTTGTTGTCATTACAGGCTTGAGTGGTTCGGGGAAGTCCTCTTTGGCCTTTGATACGATTTATGCCGAGGGTCAGAGGCGTTACGTTGAGAGCCTCTCGGCTTATGCCCGGCAATTTTTGGAACAGCTGCAAAAACCCAACGTGGAGTCCATCGAGGGACTTTCCCCCACCATTTCCATCGAGCAGAAAACCATCAGCCGCAATCCGCGCTCGACGGTGGCGACACAGACGGAGATTTATGATTACCTGCGCCTTCTCTTTGCCCGCATAGGGACGCCGTACTGTTATCAATGCGGAAAAAAAATCGAGCGTCAGAGCGTGCAGGAGATTGTCCATCAGATTTTTGGGTATGAAGAGGGGACGCCCATTATGCTCCTGGCCCCTTTGGTGCGTGGACGTAAAGGCGAATACCGCCATATCGGCCGGACGATTGCCAAGGCCGGCTTTACACGCTGGCGGGCCGACGGCAGGATTTACGAGGCTGAGGAGCCCGTCTCTTTGGATAAATATCAAGTGCATCATATTGAGGTCGTGGTAGACCGCCTGACCATCACCTCGGGCGTGAAGAAGCGTCTGACGGATTCTGTGGAGACGGCCCTGCGCACGGGCGGCGGCATTCTCATGGTTGATTCCGGCGGAAAGTTTCCCTCCAAGACATACAGCGAGCAGTATGCCTGTGTGGATTGCGGCATCAGCCTATCGGAGATTGAGCCGCGCGATTTTTCCTTTAATTCACCCTACGGGGCATGCCCCCCTTGCAGCGGTCTAGGGACCAAAATGGAGATGGATTTGGAGATGCTTGTTCCGGATCCCGTCCGACCCTGGGTGAACGCGATTGCCCCGGCCAAGAAAGGACAGCGTCATTATCTGATGTATTACAGGGCCGTGATGCGGGAGCTGGCGGATATTCACAGAATCGACCCTTACCAGCCGTTCAGGGGGTTGACAAAGGCGTTTAAGAAAATTCTCTTCCACGGCTCTGCGGATGTCATTTGGGGGAAGCCCTACGAGGGAGTTGTTCCTTATCTGGAGAGGATGTTTAAAGAGACCGACAGCGACTGGTTAAAAGATGAATTGTCCCGTTACATGTCGGTGGCGCCGTGCGCGGCCTGCGGCGGGGCGCGGCTGAAAAAAGAATCCCTTTGCGTCAAGATCGCCGATCTGAATATCTCTGAGGTGAGCGCCTTTTCGGTAAAGCAGGCCAAGGAATTTTTCAGCACTTTGAAACTCGCTCACGATAAAGCCGTTATCAGCGGGCCTATCCTGAAAGAGATAGGGCGGCGGCTGGATTTTTGCATGGACGTGGGGCTGGAATACCTGACGCTGGAGAGGCGCAGCTCCACGCTTTCCGGCGGCGAGGCCGAGCGGATCCGTCTGGCCACCCAGGTGGGCTCGGGACTGGTGGGTGTCGTCTATATCCTCGATGAGCCCTCTATCGGCCTTCATCAGAAGGATAATGAACGGCTTCTCTCGACGTTGCATGCCTTAAGGGACTTGGGGAATACTTTAATTGTCGTGGAGCATGACGAAGAGACGATCCGCTGTGCTGATTACATTATTGATTTGGGCCCCGGCGCCGGCGAGCATGGCGGGGAAGTGATTTATGCCGGAGACAGGGAAGGGCTTCTGCGTTCTTCCAAATCTCTCACGGGCCGGTATTTAAGCGGACGCTTTCAGATACCCCTTCCTCCCCTAAGACGCGGCCTTGAGGATATTCCTTATCTGCGGATAGAGGGGGCCCGGGAGAATAATCTCAAAGACATCGATGTGCGGATTCCGCTTCGAAGATTCGTGTGCATCACCGGGGTCTCGGGATCAGGCAAATCCACCCTGGTGGACGAGGTGCTCTTTAAAGCCCTGGCCCAGAGGCTGTATCACTCCAAGGAAAAGCCCGGAAGATACCGTCGTATGTCGGGGTTCGAGCCTATTGAGCAGGTGATTGTCGTTGACCAGTCGCCCATCGGAAGAACCCCGCGCTCCAACCCGGCGACTTACACCGGCGTCTTCGGCCCCATCCGGGAATTGTTCAGCCGCCTGCCGGAATCCCGGATGCGGGGATACAAACCGGGGCGCTTCAGTTTTAATGTCAAAGGCGGCCGCTGCGAGGCCTGCCGGGGGGACGGTATCCTTAAAATTGAAATGCACTTTCTGCCGGATGTGTATGTCGAATGCGAGGTCTGCCACGGCAGGCGCTTTACCGAGCAGACCCTGGAGGTCAGATTCAAGGAGAAAAATATCGCGGATGTCCTTAACTTATCCATAGAAGAATCTATGCATCTGTTCGAAAATGTGCCGGCGATTAAGAGAACCCTGCAGACTCTCTGGGATGTCGGATTAGGTTATATGAAACTCGGCCAGCCGGCCACGACGCTTTCCGGCGGCGAGGCCCAGCGCGTTAAGCTGGCCAGCGAGTTGTGCAAGGTGTCCGCGGGGAGGACTCTCTATATCCTGGATGAACCCACCACGGGTCTGCATTTTGCCGACGTCGATAAACTTTTAACTGTCCTGCAGCGGCTGGTCGATAAGGGCAACACGGTTTTGGTCATCGAGCATAATATGGAGGTGATTAAGAACGCTGATTATATCATTGATCTGGGGCCCGAGGGCGGCGACAAAGGGGGAGAGGTGGTGTTTTGCGGTTCTCCGGAGGCATTGATACAGGATAAGATTTCGTATACAGGGAAATATCTCAAGCGGTATTTGCCATGAGCGTTGGTGCCCTCGGGCACTCCAGGAGTGTCCGATTCCATGTCCATGAATGAATTTCGACATGAGTGATCGTAATTAGTATTTGGCATCCAAAAGCAGCCTGCTATAATAAAATTATGAATATGATTAAGGGTAGTCACGGTCTTTGGGGGATCCTGATTGTCGCCGGAATATTTATAGGGGGGATGGATAGCCTCGCCCTGGCCCAAAACAACGAACAGGAGCTCTTTTTGGTTGCCCAGAAGGCCCTGGAGGACGGCTTTTACGACGTGGCGATCCGCTATATCGAGCAGCTCCAGAAGGAATACCCCGAAACCGACAAACGCATTGAATCCAACATTCTCTTGGGACAGTGTTATTTCTTCAAAAGCCAGTATCTTAAAGCCTACACCATTTTCCATGACCTGGTCTCCCATTCCGAGTTTAAGGACGCCACCCTTTTTTGGCTGGGGGAGACTTATTTAAAGGGGAGCGACTACAAACAGGCCGAAGAGCAGTATCGGCAATTGATCGAAGTGTATCCGGATTCCGTTTATGCCCCGCAGGCGTCTTATTCCCTGGGATGGGTTTATTTTGAGCAGAATCAATTCCAGGAGGCTCGGAAGGTGTTTGAGGAATTTATCCGCAGATTCTCTGACAACCAGCTGACGGAGGATGTGCGTTTTAAGCTCGGCGAGGTGATGTATCACTTAAGAGAATATGAAAATACGATTCGACATTTTGATCGGTATGTTTACGATTACCCTAAGTCCACGCGGCAGGCCGAGGCGTATTTTTACATCGGAGAATGTTATTATTCTCTGGAGGATTTCCTGCGGGCCGCCGCATATTATGCCAAGACCGCGGAGATGGCCTACGACAGCAAGTTGATTCTCATGGCGAAGGTGAGTCTGGGATGGTGTTACCTGCGCCTGGGGAAGCTCACCCTGGCCCAGAAGCATTTCGACGAGGCTTATGCGTTCTCCAAGCAAAAAGGGATCTTAACGGACGATGTCCTTTTGGGGCGGGCAAGTCTTTATTCGGAGATGAAGGAATACGCGCAGGCCTTGGCGGCTTATAAGGAACTCCTGGAGAGATTCCCGACGAGCCCCAGGCTGGCTGAGGCTTATCTGGGACGGGCGAATATTTATTATCTGCAGGAGCGGTATGAAAAGGCCGTTCCCTCGTACCGGGAGATTGTCGAGCGGTTTTCTTCGGCCCCCGAGCATCAGGAATTACTGGAGAAGGCTTATTTCGGAATGGCGTGGTCTTATCTTAAATTGGGCGATATCGATGCCTCCGTCAAGAATTTTGAAATCATAAAAAACAAGACGGCCAATAAGATCGTCAAGATCAGCGCCTTGACGCAGATCGGTGATGCCTATCAGGATGTCGGGCAGTGGGAGAAGGCTATCGAGGTTTATGATAAAATTCTGCAGGAGTATCCGGAAAGCCCCTATACCGACTATATTCAATACCGGCAGGGGATCGCTCTTCTGAAAATGGAGAGGATTGATGCCGCCACCCTGTCGTTTCAGAGCCTTCAGGCTAATTTTCCTGCCAGCAAGTATTTAAACGATATAAAATATTATCTGGCGGTGGCCTATTTCAAGAAAGGGAACTGGGCGGCGGCCGGGGACAAGATAACCGAGTTTATCGAGGGGCGGCCGAAGGAGGATGCCTTTATGGCGGAGGCACAGTATATCCTGGCCCTTTCCTGCTTTAGCCTGCGCGATTATCCGAAGGCCATGAAGGTCTTTCAGAAGATTATCAAGGATTACCCCCAAGAGTCGGCCATGGTCAAGAACTCAGAGATGAGCATAGCCAAATGTTATTATAAAATGGGGAATGTGAATGAGGCCTTGAAATTATTCAAGAATCTCGTCCAGAGGTATCCCCAGTCTGTGGTGGCCCAGGATGCCCTCATCTGGCTGGGGGACCACTTCTTGGAATCCCTGGAGCTGGATACCGCCCTGATGTACTATACGCAGTTTACCGAACAGTTCCCCGGGAGTCCCAAGTTGAATCTGGTTTATTACGAATTGGGACAGGCGTATCAGGCCAGGGGCAATTGGGATGAGGCCGTCCATGCTTTTGAGAAAGTTGACAATTCCGCCGACAAGGAATTGTACGCCAGGGCCCGGATGGCCATCGCGGAGATCTTCTCCAAAGAAATGGATCCAGCCTTGGCGCTGGAAACGTATCAGAATATTGTTGAGACATCGCCCGAATTCAGACGCAGCGCCTATGCGAAAATCGCAGAGGTCCATAAGGGAGATAAAGAATACGAAAGGGCTGTCGAGGCCTATAGGAATGCCTTGAAGGCGAAGGAGGATTTCGCAGGGTTACAAGACGCCCAGCTTCAGTTTTTTATCGGCGATGCGTATGAGTCAGGAAACAAGAAAGACAAGGCGGTTGAAGAATATTTGAAACTGCCCTATCTTTATGCGCGGGATGTCCCGTGGGTTGTCAAGGCCTATTTGCGGGTGGGTCGTATTTTTGAAGACGAGGAAGAGTGGGATAAGGCGGCCACCATCTATCAAAAGGTTCTTCCCTTTAAGACAGACGAATTGAAATTTGCCCGGGAACGTCTCGACTGGATTCAGGAGCATGTTGTACATCAACAGTGAGGATATAAGCCAGGACACTTCCGGGGTGTCCCTTGGGATTAACCTAAAAACAGGAGGTTGAAATGGGCGGGATATGGGAAATGAATGCCTGGAAATTGATCAAGGCCGGCGGGCCGATCATGGCGCCGATTCTTTTGTGTTCCCTGTTTGCCTTGGGGATCGTCATTGAGAAACTCATTTATTTTTCTCTTATCAAGACGAATGTCTCTCAGTTCAAGGTCAAGGTATTCGGCTTGGTTAAGAACAATAAAATCAAAGAGGCCGTCCAGGCTTGCGATGCCAGCCGTTCGCCCGTCGCCAAAGTCTTCAGGGCCGGTCTCATCCGCTTCGGCGCATCGCGGGAGACCATCAAGGAGAGCATGGAAGATGCGAGTCTCTTTGAGATTCCTAAACTGGAAAGCCGGCTCAGCGCCCTGGCCACCATTGCTCATATCTGTCCCCTGCTGGGGCTTCTGGGGACGGTGACGGGTATGACGGCCAGTTTTTATACAATCCAGGTGCGGGCGGCGTCCTTGAATCCCGTCACCCCGGGAGACCTCGCCGGGGGGATCGGAGAGGCCCTTCTGACGACGGTGGGGGGGCTCATGGTGGCCATTCCGACCTTTGTCGCTTATAATTATTGCGTCAGCCGTGTTAATTCCTTTATCCTGGAAATGGAGCGGGGGGCCACGGAACTGGTGAATTTTATGTGTCAGATAACCGAAGTGGGTGTGTAAAAACAGGGGCGAATAATTATTCGCCCCTGCTTCTAAAGGAATGGATGTCCGATGAAATTTAAAAGACACAATAAGTTGGAATACGGTTTAAGGCAAATCGACATCGCGCCTCTTATCGATCTTATGTTCCTGCTCCTCATTTTCTTCATGCTCTCGTCTTCTTTTACATTCCAATCCGGCATCAATGTGAAACTGCCCAAGGCTGTGACCAGCGATATCATCAAAGATGAAAATGTCGTTATCATCATTACCAGCGAAGACGTCATTTACCTCAACAGCAACCTTGTGACCTTGAAAGAGCTCGCGTCCAAACTTAAAGATATTAATTACAAGGAACAGCCGCTGATGATCAAGTCCGATCGCCGGGCCTCGGTGGGGCGGGTCGTGGATGTCTGGGATCTTTGCCGAAACCTCGGCATTGAACGGATCAATATCGCGACCAATCAGGATCAATGAACCGGCTTACGGCACCAATCCATTTTTTCATTCCTCGTTGGGGAGGAGGGGATTTAAGTGCCCTTAAGGGAGGTAAATATCTTCCCTTAAGATCCCTGGCCTTGTCGTTCCTGGTTCATCTTGTTATCTTTCAGACTTTTGTGTTTACCTTTCCCCTTGATCCGGCAGCCCCTAAGCCTCATTTCGTTTTTTTAGGGGCCATTTTAAATCCGCAGGATGTCGCCGGCTGGTCTTATCGCGGGGATATCCCTCTAGAGGAGCGGGAGAGGGGAAAATCCCTCTGGGCGGGAAATGGCGATAAAAAATTTGTCTATGAATCCCAAGAGATGACCGAGGGCCCTTTTCAAATGCGCGTCGCTGAAAAACCTTTGTTCACAGGGCATGTGGATTCCCGGGAGAAAATCACCGTCCAATCGACCTTTCTCACCTCGCAGGAGAGAGGGGAGACTCCGGCAGAGGAGGCGCCGGATATTATGCCAGGGCATGAACCGGTGCCCTATAAACCGCTGCGTTTATCTCCTTAGATGATCAAGATTGATATCGTCCTTGCCATATCCCTTTATCTGTGCTCTTCGATATGCCTTGTTTTCGTGTTATGGATGTTTTATAATCTCCGTGAAGGGGGGCAGGTCTCTTCGGATAACTTGAGCGACTTGCAGCAATGCCCTTATTGTACGTATGTCTTTTTTCATGGCAACAAAAACGATGTACTGATGTGTCCTCAGTGCCAGTGTTATATTGATAAAAGACGCTAACAGCAGGAGTTAAAAAAATATGTTAAGGCAGCTCCGGAAAGACGATCGCGGCATTGTCTTTGTAACGGTTTTGATGATCATTATTACTATGATGATTCTGACGGTCAGCATTATCAGCCTCAATGTCACACAGACGGTTACTAGTTCCGGAGAGATTCATCGCATCCAGGCCGAGTATCTCGCCTTAGGCGCCATTCCCTATTTTTACGCCAACCAGTGGACAAGCTCGTCCTCCAATACCATTACCTACACCCAGACCCTCGATGGGATTTCTTTCACGGTTGTGGCCAATATCATCGGTCCCGGTCTGGCAGGGTATAATACGAGCGGTCTCAATATTTCCGTAACCTATTAGGTGGCTCGAGGAGCAACGTGACGAGGGATCAGGGGGCGGGAACTCCTCGACTCCTGAAATATATCGCAAATGGTTTGACAAGAAAAACCCCGTATAGTTTAATAAAAAAGATGCAATAGGGGGAATGTTAGGAAGATGAATCTCTTAGACGTGGATGATTTGGCGCGATACCTTAAGCTCCGGAAGCAGACGATTTATAATTGGCTGAATCAACGCAAGATTACGGGGATTAAAGTCGGCGGCGTGTGGCGGTTCGATAAAAAAGAGGTTGATAAATGGCTGAGATCGCAGGCGCGCAGGGCCGTCCGGCGTCCTTCATGATGGCCGGGTTATCTTTAAGGGGATTATGGCAGAAAATAGGCAATTAGGGGTCTTCTGGGGTAAGGATATCCTCTATTTCGTTGAAACCGTGGGGGGTAACCCAAACCGTATCTTGAGTGTCCCCTTTACTGAGGAGGCCAAAGGCTCTATCGAGGGGGGGGCATTAAGTCCCGTGGGGATGGAGATTGTCTCTCTTATCCAAAATGCCTTGCGCCAACACAAAGTATCTTGCTCGGCGGTGAATCTGTCATTAGCGCCCAAAGACATTATTTTCCGCTCCTTCACCATTCCCTGGATGCAGCCCAGCGAGATTAAGAGTGTCATTGACTTTGAGGCGAGCAAATACGTTCCCTTTGCCCTTGAGGAATTGTCGTATTCGTTTTATCCCATCCCTTTCGCGGAAGGCCCGAGCCGGCGCATCCGCGTTATTTTTGTTGCTATCAAAAAAATGGTTCTGGAGAATTATATAAAAATCCTGGAACAGGCTGCCCTTGTTGTGCGTGTTATCGAACCAGCGACGATCAGTTTAATACGGGCGCTGATATTTAAAAATTTCATGGCTAAAGATCAGACGGTTGCCCTCATCGAGAAAGGGGATGAGGTCGGTGATATTATTGTGGTGGATCACCAGCTCCCTCAGTTTGTGCGGGAGTTTCAATTGCGCATTCCTCTGGCGGATCAGGAAAAGATAGATACGGATGCCCTCATGACACGGTTGGTTAACGAGATTAGGATTTCCCTCAGTTATTTCAACCGGCAGGAAGAGCGTCTTCAGGTCAAGAATATAACATTGCTGACGTCTTTAGATGCTAGTGATGTTGTCAAACGGCTTGGGGATGACCTGCGGCTGCCCGTGACCCCGATAACTGTCGAGTCTGTTCTTCGCAATGCCAATTTCACAGATATCAGTTTTCTTAAAGCTTACGGCGTCGCTTTGACCGATGCCGTTACGTCGTTGGCCGACTTTAATCTTTCCGAAAGTAAACCGAAGACAGTTAAATTGGGGCTCATACCCTCTTCGAAACCGGTCAATTATAAATTTGTTGCGAAGGTGGCGCTCGTATGTATCCCTTTTACGATTCTTATCTCATTGTCATCGGGTTTTCTGATAAAAAGGAAAGAAGCCCAGGTCATGACGCTCACCCAACAATTAAAATCTTCCAAAGATATTTCTGTGAATAGGCTCCAAGAAGACAATGAGGCTTTAAGCAAAAAATTGGATTATTTGAAAGGAATCAGGACAGGAAGTGATGTGGCCTCTTTTCTGGCGCTTATACCGACTCTCTTGCCGGCGGGGGTATGGATAGAATCCCTCGATGTTGTTTATCCTGATCCGTTGCCATTGGAACAAGAGAGGCTAAAAAAAGAGGCTGTTTCCGCGAAGAAAGGCTTGGCACAGGAGGAAGGGACGAAACCGACCCTTGTTATTCAGGGATATGCCTATCTGGAAAACCCGAATGAGCAATTTAGACAGGTTAATGAAGTATTAAAAAGTTTTAAAGAGAATAAGGCGTTTTCCGCTTTTTTCAATCATATCGATCTCGAGACTATAGAGGCCAGGAAAATGGACAATTATCCAGTCACCTTTTTTCGTTTAAAGTGTCAATAATTATGGACATAAAAAACATAGATATACAGGAAATAGTCGAAAGGCTTAAGGCTATCGACTTTAAGGAGCTCCGTAATATTGACGCCAGTCAGATCAAGGATGTCCTTCGGCGTCGGCCGGATGTCATCATCAATACGGCGCTGATTGTGGCGGCGCTCGCGGTGACTCTTAACGCCGTTAAGGGGTATGGTAAAAAGTCCCAAACGCTGGATTGGGAAATTAAAAAGATGAAGGAGCGGGTGGATGCGCTGGGAGAATCCAAGCGGCTTCAGAAGGAATACGATGCTTTTATGCGCGATTTTCCACAATCGATACTTACGGATCAGCTTATCAGTAAACTTTCTGAATTCGCAGCCAATCGCCGTGTCCAGATCATCTCTTTTTCTCCGGAAAAAGAAAGGGGCGACGAGTATATCAAAGTGGCCAAGGTGCGCATTGATGTCATTACCGATTATTACAAGGATCTGGTGCTCTTTATGAAAGATATTGAGGATGCCCCCTATACGATGCGCGTCGAGAAATGGGCCGGAAAGATGAAAGAGGAGATTCCGCTCAAGAGGGAGAAGGGATCAGCGGGGGTTAAGGAAATCGTCGGGGCGAGCATTGAGATCGGATCGATAGAATTGAAAGATTAAAAAATGACGAGGACTATTTTTTTATTAATATGCTGGATTACCTTTCAGTTTGTCCCTATAATTGAGGCAAAAGAGAAAAGATTCGTCATTGACAACAGTTATTTCGAGACGTTTACCGCGCGGAACCCTTTCAAGTCTCAGTTGCCGAAGGAGGAGAAAAAGACAGAACAGCGGCCAGAAGTAAAACCTGTTCCGCCCGAACCCAAGCCGGTGCCTGCGCCCCCTCCGCCTCCGCCGCCGATGCCGGTCATTGTCAATCCGCCGCCGGTTGTGCCGCCACAGCCGCCGCCGCCCAGGGAAGAGCCGATGCCGATTTTAACCATAACGGGTTTAATATGGAATACAGATCGTCCGCAGGCCATTGTCAACGGCCAAGTGGCGGATGTTGGTGATATTATTGCGGGAGTGAAAATTATCAATATCCGAAAGGGCGGGATTGATGTTTCGTTTCAGGGAAGAACCGTTACCCTACAGCCATGATTGAGAAAAAAACTGCAAAATTCGCGTTTGTTTTTTTACTGGTCGTATTTTCTTTAGTCACGGACTCCACATCAAAAGGGTATGCCGATACGAAATCTTTTGTCGAAGAGTATCTATATCCCGAGGAGAATAAGACTATTTCTATGGATTTCAAGGGGGCTCCGTTAAATGATGTCCTTAAGCTGCTTTCGAGACAGTCGAATATGAATTTTATCGCCTCCAAAGAGGTGCTCGGCAAGACAGTTACTGTTTATTTTGATAATGTGCCGATTGAGGAGGCTCTCGAGCAGATTCTTTCTGTCAATGACCTCGCTTATGAGGTCAAGCCGGGGAGTAATATCTTTCTTGTACGGCAGTCGGATAGACCCGCCAAACGATTAATCACGAGGGTGTATCCGCTCCAATACGCCACTGTCACGTCTTCCAAATTACATAAGACTTTATCCGCCGGTGATAAAGGAACGGGTGGTATGGGAGGCGGTTCTTCCGATTCGGGTATTGTGGCCGCCGTCAAAGCGTTATTGACACAGGACGGCAGTATTATTGAGGATCAGAGAACAAACAGCCTGATTGTGACGGACACCCCCGGCCAATTTCCTTTTATCGAACAAACCATCGCTCGGCTTGACGTCCGGACACCTCAAATTCTTATTGAAGTGGAGATGCTGGATATCTCCAAGAGCACCGCCGACCTTCTGGGGGTCAAATTCGGAGATACACCGATGACATTCAGCGGCGCCGAGCGCGACAGCATTTATCCCTTTAACCGCAATAGAGCCATGGAGAATGCCGTAAAATTGGGCGGTCAGGGATTTGAGTTTGAGGATGCGGAATATCGCCTAAGCACGTTATCTTTTCAAGGGCTCACGATTGCCCTGCAGTTCTTAAGGACCCATTCGGATACGAAAAATCTAGCTCGTCCGCGGATTTTAACCCTCAATAACGAAACGGCAGAAATCAGCATCAAAACAGATGAGGCTATCGGTATTGCCTCAGTGACAACCGCCTCTGAAGGAACATCCGTTTCTATAGCCAAGGCCGAACGCGTGGAGACAGGAGTTTTCTTGAGGGTGACCCCTCAGGCGAATGTCGAGAGCAGGGAAATCACCATGGCTATTGAACCTAAAGTGATTCAGGCGCGCACGGGACAAACCTTCAGCAGCCAGACCTTTAAAGACCCTGAAGAGCGGGGGACCAAGTCCATTCTGCGCATCAAAGATGGAGATACGATTATCATCGGCGGATTATTAAGAACGAATATGGAGGAAACCAAAACACGAGTCCCCGTCCTGGAGAAAATTCCTATTCTCGGCGCGGCATTTCGTCATAAAGATGAGGCTGAGTCTCAACGGGAATTGATCATATTTATCACGCCTCATATTTTTAAAGAGAGCTTTGCCCTCGATATACCCGCCTCAGAAGGGGAGAAAATGGTTCGGGAACAGTCCGTCCCCGTGGAGAGACTTGAGAGGATCGATAAAGAACTGTCTCATTTTGAGCGTCGGCGATTCTAACGGTAACAACGGGACACCCCCTTGCTTAAAATTTCTCAAGGGATTATACTTTTTTATAAGCAGTTCTTTCAATAGAATAAATAACATTTTTGTAACTTTGGATATAGTTTTCCTATAGGAGAAGATGGGCCATATAAAATTAGGAGAAATATTAGTTAAGCAGGGGCTGATCACACAGAAGCAGCTTGAAGAGGCCATTGAGGTTCAGAGAAAAGACAAGGGCCGGATCGGGGAGACTCTTATAAAGTTGAGGATGATTACGGAAGAAAACATGATTGCGGCTCTGGGAACGCAGATGGGCGTTCCTTACTATTCCTCCCAAAATAGTGAATTATTAAGACCGCGGTTAGATCAAAATCTCGATCAATTGGTTTCCAGTGATTTCGCGGCGAAAAATCATGTCCTGCCTTTATCCAAACATATGAATTCATTGACCTGCGCGGTCAATGATCCCCTCGATCTTCTCCTCCTTGATAATCTCAAGAGAATCACAGGCTGTGAAATCAACTTAGTTATAGCGACGCAGACCGCTATCCAGGCGGCGATTAATGATTTTTATTTTAGGAAAGGAGGGGCAGAGGGAGGCTCCTCGATGCTGGATCGGGCCGTGGAAAAATCTTATACGCAGGGGAAAGATGACCGGGCCATTGCCCTGGCCAAAGAAGGACAGGGAGATACGGCGGAATTGAGCCTTGATAAATTGATTGCCAAGGCGGAGGAGGCCCCGGTTATTAAACTTGTTGATTTGATTATTCGTCAGGCCATTGATGAGCGGGCCAGCGACATCCATATTGAGCCTTTTGAGAATAAGATTGCCTTGCGTTATCGTATTGACGGGAAACTTTACAGTATTCCTCCGCCGGCATCTCATCTTCATTTGCCTATCGTGTCGCGTATTAAAATTTTGGCCAAGCTTGATATCGCCGAGAAGCGCCTTCCTCAGGACGGGGCCATTGTTGCCAAGCTGGAGAACCGGGCGGTGGATTTGCGTGTTTCTACGATCCCGACGGTCTGGGGGGAGAAGGTCGTCATGCGTATATTGGATAAGGGAGCGGTTCCTCTGGAGTTATCCAATCTAGGGTTCGATGCGAAACAGGTCGAATTGCTGCGCAAGGCCCTGTGTGCCCCTTATGGTTTATTTTTTGTTACGGGACCTACGGGGAGCGGAAAATCCACCACCCTTTATGCCGCCGTGAATGAAACGATTGACCCTACGAAGAACATTATCACCGTCGAAGACCCCGTCGAGTATAAGATCGAGGGAATCAACCAAGTGGCTGTAAAACCGGAAATCGGGCTGACGTTCGCGGTGGCCCTGAGGGCTTTTTTAAGACAGGATCCCGATGTCATCATGGTAGGCGAGATCCGCGATCTGGAGACGGCATCGATTTGTGTGCGGGCGGCCCTCACGGGGCATTTTGTCTTGAGCACCCTGCACACCAATGATGCGGCCTCTGCGATTACACGGCTTATCGATATAGGTATTCCCCATTATCTTTTGACGCCTTCGTTAATCATGATCATGGGTCAGCGCCTGGCGCGCCGCCTCTGCCAGAAATGCAAAGAGCCTTGTGAGCCTGTACCCGAACAGCAGGGGGGGGTCATCTTCAAGAGCGATCTTATTTACAAGTCGGCGGGGTGTGAGGCCTGTAAAGGTTCGGGCTACAAAGGACGCATGGTGGTTGCGGAGGTCATGCTTATCGATGACGAGATGCGCGCCCTGATCTCCAGAGGCGCCACGCATACCGAAATCAGAGATTGTGCCCGGAAAAATGGCATGTCAACGATATTTGAATCCGGCATTCGTCTTGTAGAGAAGGGATTCACGAGTTATGACGAAATCTGCCGTATAAGCGTCGATGCCTGATGATATCCCGTTTGATTCTGCTCATCTCCTCCGTCCGCCTAAGGCGGACGGGGAGTTTGGAAAGCTTCATTGCCTCGGCGGATACCCCGCCTCTTGAGGCGGGGATTATATCCTCGGGAATGAAGCCTTTCCTGGATACCCCTCGTCTTGACGCGGGGAGTTTGGAAAGCTTCATTTCCTAAAAGGAGTTGGATTTGCCCAAATTTTCCTATGTTGTTAAAAATAAAGACGGGAAGACTTATCGAAACGTCATGGATGCGGCAAGCCAGGAAGCCGTTGTCCAGAAACTCCAGAAAGAGAATTATTTCATCGTAAGCATTAAAGAGCTTACCCTTTCTGTCTCGAAGAAAAAGGAAGTCAAGACTGCTCCTCAACTAAAAAAATTCACTCATAAAAAAAGCAGCCTTCAGGATCTCTTGTCTTTCGCCCGGCAGCTTGCGACTATGCTGGAGGCCGGTGTCCCTCTCATCCGAAGCCTGGGAGTTATCGAGATTCAAGTCGAGAGCGAGGAATTCTTCAAGGTCGTTCAAAAAATCAGGAAGAATGTGGAGCAGGGAAGCTCGCTGAGTGTAGCGCTCTCTCACTATCCGAAGATCTTTAACCAGTTTTGGGTCAGCCTCTTGGAGGTGGGGGAGGCCTCAGGGACGATTCCCATCATTCTCAATAGGCTGTCTTTTTATCTTGAACAGCAGGCTTCTTTCCGGTCGACCATTATTTCCAGCTTGATATATCCTTGCATTTTATTCTTTGTGGCCATGGGAGCGATTGCTTTTTTTGCCCTCTTTGTCGGGCCTAAATTTGAGGATATCTTTACGTCCATGAATGCCGAACTGCCGTGGATCACGGCCCAGCTTTTGATGATATTCAAGATTATGCGGACGCAATTCCCTCTTATTATCGGAGGGACTATAGCCTCTTTTTGGCTTTTTAAAAGGTATGTCCGCACCTACCATGGTAAAATGGCTTTTGAGAAATTTTTATTTAGTCTTCCGACGGTTGGGGAGGTCTTGCAGAGCATTGTGATTGAACGCTTCACCTCACAGATGTCGATTCTTATTGACAGCGGTGTGCCTATCTTGTATGCGCTCGATATCGCCGAGCGGCTTGTGGACAATACGACGTGTTCGCTGATTATTGCACAGATCAAGGAGGCCGTGAAGGAGGGGGAGCTTCTCGTGGCTCCCATGGAGAGAAGCGGCTTTTTCCCGCCGATGTGCATTCAAATGATTATGGTGGGTGAAGAGACGGGGGAATTGAGCAAAATGCTCAAACATGTGGCGGAGTTTTATCAAACAAGCGTTGAGACGTTTATGAAGCGGTTCGGTACCCTTATTGAGCCTTTTATGCTCGTGTTCATGGGAGGCGTGATCGGTGTTATTCTTGTTGCCATGTTCCTGCCGATGTTTAATATCGCGCAATTGGGGGGTGGCGGCGGCGGGGCGGAGTAGCATAAAGTGTAAAATGAAAAATTCATGAAATTTGTCTTTATGAAGAGGACATTTTGAGATAAAGTAATATCGAATTAGGAGAAGCTTTCATCTTTTTAAAGAAAGCGTTTCCCTGATTAGACCCGAATTTAAGTCGGATGGGTTGACACCGCTCTTTTTATATGCTATACATTCCGTAGAATAGTCAATTTGAGTTTCAATAACAGTTTGTTATTGAAAAAGGTAAACTGCTCGTAAGGGTAGGACACAAAGCTATCCCGACGTTCCAGCGAAGCTGGAAGTCGGGACCCCGACTTCCGCCAAAGGCGAAACGTCGGGGAAGGGTCCTGTAAAGGATAGCCAGCTGCCAATAATAAATCGGTTAAGTTATGTGTGGCCTATTCTACGGGTGTAGAATAGGCATTTTTTTTGGGGGACCTGATTTCCGGGAAATATCGAAAGCTAATTCGGACATATACGAGGTAGAGTAGCGGGATAGATACTGTTACTTAGGTATTTCGGGAAAGAGGAAAACCAAAAATGGGCATGCGGGTTAATTAAAAAGAGAAATCAGAGGAAGCGCAATATAAAAAGGAGAGGGAAAATGAATATCAGGAATAACAAAAGCGGTTTCACACTTCTTGAAGTCATCATTGTGATTATCATTGTAGGGGTTTTGGCCAGTTTGGCCCTGCCGCGTTTTTTCTCAACGGTGGAGTTTTCCAAGAGCTCGGAAGCCCTGTCTAACATGGGTGTCGTTCGACAGGCGCTGGAGAGATGTTATCTCAGCTCATCGGGGACTTATGTGGGGTGTACGATGGCTAACCTTGACACAGATGATCCGAGCACGGCCCCGGGGACCCGTTTCACTTACTCCATCTCGGGCGCGACGGTATCGGCTTATACAATTCAAGCCACGCGGCTTACTGTGGATGGAGGTGACGGTACAAGCTGGATTCGTCTGATACAGACCATAGGGGGTGTGACACGAACCGGTTCAGGGCGGTTTATAGGGATCAAATAGGTCATATAGTTGCCGAATCTCAGAGTTGACAACAACATCGAAGTTTTGCCTGTGGCAGGACTTCGATGTTGTTGTTTTAGGCGTGAAAGACTTATGGAAAATAAAAAAGGGCGCTGTCCCCATTATCGAGAACAATCGGCGTTTACGCTGATTGAGTTGATTTTTGCGATTGTTATTATCGGTGTCCTGGCCTCTCTGGCCATACCCCGCTATACGTATACGATGGAGAAGATGAGGCTGGCCGAAGGCCTGCAAATTTTAGAGACCCTGCGCAGTGCCCAGGATGCCTACCGGACGGAAACCGGCACTTATGCGAATGACCCTGATCTTCTGGATGTGGAGATTAACGCGCCGGCTAACTTTGCCCTGCCGACGGTGGCTGCGGCGGACCCCATTGCCACGATTGTGCGCTTAGCGCCGGCCTCTTACACCCTCACCATCGATGCCGACGGCACGATTAAATGCGGCGGCGGAAGTCCTGCCAATATCTGCGCGAAAATCGGCTGCAGCGGCGGAGGGGCAAATGATGAGTGCAATTAATACCAGGGAGGAGACGATGCGTAAAAATCTTCAAGGATTTACCATCATGGAATTGCTTATCGTGGTGATTCTCATTGGGATTATCGCCGCCTTTGCGATTCCCAATTATGACAGAGCTATCCGCAAGGCCCATGAGCGTGACATGGAGATCCAGTTGATGGCCCTCCATGCGGCCAATACCATTTATCGGGCCAATATGGGGACATATTGGGACACCGCAGGCGCGAATGAAGGGAATTTGGCCACGATTAACACCACCTTGGGGATTAACATCATTGCCAATGCCGGGACAACGTATCTCTATAACGGGCCAGCGGGAGGGGGAAGTTTTACCGCGTACGCCACATGGGGTGTTCATACCCTGCTAGCGACAGACGCGCCCATCGATACCGCCGGCGCACCTCCTAACCCCTGTTGTGTGGGGGGAACGTGTCTCAATGTGGGGAGCTGTTAAGCGGTTTAGAAAATCGAATGATGTGAACAATGCTAAAAATTTTTAAAAAAAAAGGCTTTGCCTCTATGGTGGAGGTGATTGTGACGGCCGTTCTCTTTGCGATCGCCGCCATCGGTATCTTTTCAACGATTTCCATGCTGAGAGCTACCAGTCAGGGGTCGGTCCAGGATTCCGGCGGGAAGCTGGGTGCGGCCTATGCGGGCAAGAGGGTCTTGGAAGATTTGCGAGGGAAATTGGACCCGGCAGAATGGATTCTCAATGCTGGTCCTTTGGGCACAGGAGTTACGCACACCAATATCATCGGCGGTTATACAGTCAATTATTATTTGGTTAATGTCCCAGGGGATTTCCCGCCGGGGCTCGCCCCGCGAAGGCTGTTTATGAATGTGTATTATCCGGACTGATTTTTTATCTTCTTAGAAAATGTGTTCCAATTCCAAAAACGGACTTACCTTTACCGAGCTGTTGGTCGCATCCATATTGATTGGGATTGTGATGATAGGGATAGCCTCCTTCAGTTTTGTTGTCAAGCAGATTCAGGGGGCAACCAACAGATCGGCTCTTCTCTCGATGCGGCTGGGGGGGGCCATAAATTATATCCGCAGAGATGCCCTGCTGGCGGTGGGCGATTCTTCCTCGCGGGGCATTCGGACTTCCAGTACAGGACAGGATCGCAGTATTTGTTTCCGGCATGATACAAATAATCCTGTTTCCTATGCGGATGACACATGGGTGTGTTATTGTTACGGCCCTCCCGACGATGTCTTGAAGCGCTGTGATAATCCTGCAGCCGTTCCTCCACAAAACGATAATCAGTGCACTACGGGGGCCACGGATGTCCGGCAATTTAGTTTTCTATCTGATATCGATTTTTTTAACATTGTCAACGACAGCGACGGCCGGCTGGACTACATAGAGATTACGCTGACAAGCCGGTATGACAGCGGCAATCCGGCGCACCCTGTCAATAACCCCGAGCATACCTTGACCACGCGCATCAGTCCTCCCGGCCACGGCCGTTAGGCCGCTTCCGGAGCGCCCTTCCCCATTCAGGGAACGTCCCAAGGCAACGGTCAAAAGTCGATAATGTTTAGCGGTCCGAGAGCATCGACGAGATACATTTTGTCATTAAATTCCCTCCCCCTTGCGGGGAGGGCAAGGGAGGGGGAGAAAAGCAACGTTTGCCGTCGATCCCCCTCCCCTAACCCCTCCCACGAAGGGAGGGGAATCCTATCCAATTCTCTCTATCCGCTAAACATTTACCAAAAGGCAACGGTCAAAAGTCTTGTCATCTTGTTGAGCTTCTGTTAATATTGAACACTTGGGTCGGTAGCTCAGTTGGGAGAGCGCTTGGTTCGCAATCAAGAGGCCGGGGGTTCGACTCCCCTCCGATCCATTCTTCTTCGCTCGAATGTTTCGTCACTTCGTTCCTTCACGTTCGAGTTTCGCAGAACAAGCCAGAAGCAGAATACTATAGAAAACCAACCATGCACCGTTTTTACTGCCCTCAAGCTGATTTGACTTCTCCTCAAGTTACAATTGACAGCAAGGACGAATGTCATCACTTGCGGCATGTCCTGCGCCTTCGAGAAGGGGATGCTGTCGAGATATTTAATGAAAAGAAAGAGGAGGCTGTAGGTCGTGTCGTTAAAGTCGGCCGTTGTCAAGTCACTGTCAGCGTTGAATCGGTGAGGCGCTATACACCTCAACTCCCGCTCATTATCCTCGCCTGTGCCATTCCTAAAAGGAGCAAATTTGAATCCATCATCGAGAAGGCTGCGGAATTAGGCGCGGATGAGATTATCCCCCTTTTAACCGAAAGGACAGAAGTGCGTCTTAAAGGGGATCAGCTCAAGAAAAAGTCCATCCGTTATCAGACGGTGGCTGTTAATGCCGCCAAACAGTCTCAGAGGCCGGATGTGCCGGTCATTCATCCCGCAGGGGATTTTATGGCCGTTCTTGAGCGTTTATCCCGCGAGGCGGTCGTTGTCATGCCGAGCCTCGTGGGCGAACGCCCCAATATTTTAAAGGCGTTTCAGGCGATTTCTCAACCTCAAAAAATCGCCTTTTTAATCGGGCCTGAAGGGGACTTTACCCCGCAGGAATACACTCTTGCCCGGGATCATAAATGCGTCCCTGTCTCTTTGGGGGAAACCGTGCTTAAAGTGGAGACAGCCGCCCTCGTGTCTGTTGCCTGCGCCTGTTTATATTACCGTCATGTCTGATTCCCACCCCTCCCACGATGCTCGCAGAGACTACGCCGCTATGGGTGTCGTCTTTGTTGTTGCCTTTGTCCTGCGGATTACCTATTGGGTCTGGATGAGGAAGCATTATTTTTTTTACGATCATCCCAGCAGTGATGTGCTGTATTATCAAGAGTGGGCCAAGGAAATCTCTCAGGGAGGGTGGTTAGGGACAAAGACATTCTTCGGACTGCCTTTGTATCCTTACTTTTTGGCCGTCCTTGATCGTTTGAGTCTGGGCCATGCCGCTTTTGTTCGTCTGATGCATCTGTTTCTGGGATCCCTCAATTGCGTCTTGACTTACGCGGTAGCCGGCAGGATATTCTCTCGAAGAGTGGCGTTCTTATCCGGGCTTCTTTTGGCAGTCAATTTTGTGGCGATTTATTATGACTGGCTTATGATGCCGGTGACTCTCATCATATCTCTCAGCCTCATTATTATCCTGTCTTTTGTTGATTCTGATAAGATATCGAAGAGAACGGAACGATTTATATTGGGTTTCCTGATCGGTCTGACCGCCTTAGGGGATGGGAAGATATTGGTCTTTTTGAGTCTCACCTTTATTTACCTCTTCTACCGTTACCGGAAGGGCTTTATCGGGATTGTTCTGCCGCTCCTTATCGGCGTGATGCTTCCTTTAGGTTTTACAGGGCTGCGCAACAAAATCGTCGGCGGCGATTGGATATGGATCAGCGCGCAACAGGGTTTAAGTTTTTATGTCGGCAGCAATCCAAAAGCAACAGGGCTGTTTGATAATCCCTGTTTTATTCGGCCTACCCACCAGGGCCAGGACGAGGATCAGGTGATGGTGGCTGAGATCCTGGCCAAACGCCCTTTGACGCCGGCGGGGGTTTCGCGGTTTTGGCATGGCCAGGCCCTGTCGTTTATGAAAAATCAACCCCGGGATTATCTCCGGCTTTTTGGGAAGAAATTCAAGCTGTTTTTCACAGAGACGGAAGCGGCTTACGAGATTGACCTTCTTCTTCAAAGAGACTGGAAACGCCTGTGGGATATCAACCCTTTTTATCTTATGTGTCCTTTGGCCCTGGTGGGGATGGCGGCGGCACAGAGAAAGCGCCGACAAACGATTTATCTGGATTTTATGATCTTAAGCCAGTTGATTTTTACCCTCGTTTTCTTTTTGACCCATCGGCACAGGACAGGCATCTTTCCGATTCTTATCATTTACGAATCTTTTTGTGTCTTCTGGCTGGCGGATCAGTTGAGGTCCAAAAATTTTAAGCGGCTGTCTCTCGCGGTTGGATTTTTCGTCTTGTTTTTATTTGCCTTCAGGCCGCAGGCGATGGCGGCCGAGGAAGTGGCTTTTTATTGGTGGACCAAATCGGGGGCGGTTTATGAAAAAAGACAAGATCTCTCCAAGGCGCGGGAATGTTATTCCAAGGCCTTAGGGATCCGTCCGGCAGACACCAATGCGATGTATAACCTCGCCAATGCCTTTGCCATCGACGGGGATTTTGCCTCAGCAAAGGAATACTATCAAAAGATTCTCAGCCTTAATCCGTATCAGGTGGATACCCTCTATAACCTTGGTTTTGTTGAAGAGAAGATGGGCGCCGATGAACAGAGTCTTGCCTTATACGCCCATGTCCTGCAGTTGCAGCCGCAAAGCCCTGATGCCCTTCTGCGAATGGCGCAGGTGTATCAAAGACAGGGAAACTGCGGCATGGCCAAGAGATATTATGTCCAGTTGATGCGCCTGAAACCCCAGTTTTCAAAAGAAATTCACCAGCGGCTGGCGCAGTGTCCCTAAGGATATTGCATTGTGGCCTCGTCGGCCATAATGTGTTGACAAGGGTTTAGGGGTTCTGTATAATTGGGTTTCTTCACGGCGGCTTAAGCATCGTTTAAGGTAAACAGGGGAGAATAACTTTTATAGAGGCAAGGGAGGCTGTTATGGTCGAGCAGAAGAAAACACTGGATTTGGAAAACAGGAAGAAGGCTCTGGAATTGGCTCTGGCGCAGATCGAGAAGCAGTTTGGAAAAGGCACGGTCATGAAGCTGGACAGCAGCGTCAAGATGGACATTGAGGTGATTCCGACGGGCTGTCTGGCGCTGGATATGGCCCTGGGCGTAGGAGGTGTCCCCAGGGGCCGTGTCGTAGAGATCTTCGGCCCGGAGTCTTCAGGGAAAACGACCCTGACCTTAAATATTATCGCGCAGATTCAGCGCATGGGGGGGACCGCGGCCTTTATCGACGCCGAACACGCTTTTGATTCCTTGTATGCCACCAAGGTGGGCGTCCAGTTGGATGAGCTTTTGATGTCGCAGCCGGATACAGGTGAGCAGGCCCTCGAGATTGCCGAGACGCTGGTGCGCTCCAACGCCGTTGATCTTCTCATCATTGATTCCGTGGCCGCCCTTACCCCTAAGGCGGAAATTGAGGGGGAAATGGGGGATGCCCACATGGGATTGCAGGCAAGGCTCATGTCCCAGGCCCTGCGCAAATTGACTGCCGCTATCAGCAAATCCCACACCTGCATTATCTTCATCAACCAGATACGTATGAAGATCGGTGTCATGTTTGGCTCTCCCGAGACCACTCCCGGCGGGCGCGCCTTGAAGTTTTATGCCTCGGTGCGCATTGACCTGCGCCGCATTGACTCCATTAAACAGGGCGAGCAGTTCATCGGCAACCGCGTCAGGGCGAAGATCGTCAAGAATAAAGTGGCGGCCCCGTTTAAAGAGGCGGAATTCGAGATCTATTTTGATGAGGGCATTTCCCGCTCGGCGGATATCCTGGATTTGGCCGTCCTCAATAACGTTGTGGAAAAGTCCGGAAACTGGCTTTCCTTTGAAAAAGAGCGTATCGGACAGGGCAAAGAAAACGCGAGGCAGTTTTTGAAGGAAAATCTGAAGGTCCTTGACAAAATAGAGAAACAACTCATCAGCCAGCTTGGCGTCAAACGCTGATTCATCAGACATCAGACGACTATCGATGCGGGGAAAGGCCAAAGAAGATACTTTGCAAGGGGCCAAGGACACGGTATTTCGTCTGCTCAATTTGAGGGCCCGCAGCGAAAGTGAGATACGGGATAAGCTGACGCACAAGGGCTTCAGTGAGCCTGTCATTGAGAGGGCTGTCCAGTATTTCTACGATATCCGTCTTATCAACGACCGGGAGTTCGCCCAAAAGTGGATCTCGGCACGCCTTGCCAGACCATGGGGGATCAGCCGCATCCGGTTCGAATTGAAAGAGAAGGGTGTTGACATCGCCGTCATTGAGGAGGAGATTCAAAAGGCGACGGAAGGTTATCACGAGACAGAGGCCGCTGTCCAACTCGCCCAACGGCAGGCCTCGAAGTATAAGAATATCACGCAGGAAAAACGTCAACAACGGGTCTACGGTTATTTAATGCGCCGGGGATTCAGCCTCCGGGCCGTCCTGCAAGCCATTAAGAATATATGACCACCAACGAAATCAGAAAGAAATTCCTGGATTTTTTTGCCTCCAAGGGCCACAAGGTTATGACCAGCGATTCGCTGGTGCCCAAAGACGACCCGACGGTCCTGTTTACGACCGCCGGCATGCAGCAGTTTAAACGCCAATTCTTAGGCTACATGGATAGCTACACCCGCGCGGCCACCTCACAAAAGTGCCTGCGCACAGACGATCTCGACAAGGTCGGCAAAACGGACTTCCACCACACGTTCTTTGAGATGCTGGGGAATTTTTCCTTCGGCGATTATTTTAAAGAAGAAGCTATTTCCTGGGCGTGGGAATTTTTGACCAAGGAGCTCAAAATCCCGGCCGAGAAGCTTTGGGTTTCTGTGTATACGGAGGATGACGAGGCCGAGAAGATATGGCTTCAACGGATAAAGATCAATCCTAAAAGGATCGTGCGCCTGGGCGACCACAGCAATTTTTGGCCCGCGGAAGCCAAAGAAAAAGGCCCCAACGGCCCGTGCGGCCCCTGTTCGGAGATTTTTTACGATTACGGCCCCAATCCGAAATGTCCTCATAAGACCTGTGATCCTGGCTGTGACTGCGGCCGCTTCTCCGAGGTCTGGAACCTGGTCTTTACGCAGTTTGACCGTAAAGAAGGCGGCGTGCTGGATCCTCTGCCCAACAAGAATATCGATACCGGCATGGGGCTGGAACGTCTGGCCGCCGTTGTGCA